>Ga0209006_10000353_pt1 | contig 46569 bp, 45 predicted proteins | sample JacPin_JW_Ref_O2_FD_188567 | JGI IMG/M metagenome (GOLD analysis project Ga0209006, IMG submission 188567) | Forest soil microbial communities from Algoma, Ontario, Canada - Jack Pine, Ontario site 1_JW_Ref_O2 (SPAdes) (version 2) | ecosystem: Environmental > Terrestrial > Soil > Boreal...
GTTCACAAAACGTGTCGGGACGATCGTCTTCCGGGTACGGGCATTCCTGCGGGCAGTTCTGCCCTAGGCGTCGTGACCCCAAGGCCAATAATTCCTTACACTTTGTCGCGAGGTCGAAACTTGACTCGCGTCGCATGTGACGGCTCCGCTCCATCACCGTCTACCGCGCCCTTCGTGGTCGTCCCGTTTCCGCTTGAGCATTTTGTAAATGGCCTTGCGGAACCAGAGCGGAATTTGCGCCCAGACCCACCAGAGAACGCCCAGGGCCACGAAGAGAAGGACGATTCCGACTAGCATGTTTGGCTTGTGGAGAAGCACGTTGACCAAGGACGCGATGACCACAATCGAGAGCAGGACGAGCACTAAGCCAGGAACGAGAGACAGAAAGAACTGTAGGATTGGCGCCCAGAGGGGAACTTTAGGTTGTGGCGTTGAGAGGTCACGGCTACCGCATTGAGAGCAGGTTTCCGCATTGCGCGGATTTCCATGAAGTCTTGGGCAGAGCTTGACGTTGTAACTGCGGCCGCAGAAGTTGCAGAAGAGCGGCTCGCCGATAGTCACGCGATTGCATTGGTAGCAATATTTCATGATGCCTCAGAGAAGAGACTGGCGGCGGTCGTCTTTCGGTCTGCGCCAAATGGGTGACCAGAGGCAGTCGCGGTTGATCGATTCAAACTCCGTAAACCAAAAGATCTTGTCGGTCAGTTCAGCAGTTGCGACGCGAAGTGAATTCATCCGGCGCTCGGAATTCGCGACTACTAGTGCGCGGAACTGCGGCTGGCCGTTCTGTTTGGCGAAATCGCCCGTGACCGCATAGCGGAGATATGCTTGAACCTTTGTTTTCCAAACGGCCCGGCTCTCGTGCCCGAGGTCGACTTCGAGAAATGCTGCAAGGATCTTATTGGCGACAGCCACCTCTACATAGCCGTCAGGGATAAGGGAACTGCCGGAGCCTATCGGATTGTGGAAGCTCACCCAGCGGAGAAACCTCGCATCGGGAAACGGGATGGGCTGATATTTCAACGCGCAATAGATCTGGTTGACCGAGAGCTGGTGGGTCACAAAGAAATCGGCCACAAGAATCTCATCGCGACTCCGTCTTAGCCCGCGATAAGGCGCACTGACAAGGTTCGCCCCGGTTTGGGAAAGAGCATAGAGCGCCTTTTTGCCTCCGGCTGTAGTGCCCTGGAAGAAACGTCTGAGGAGCCCGGCTCTCGTAAGCGCCAGTAAGCGGTTGTTGGTCCGGGTTGTCGAGCCGAACCCGGCCACGCATTTGGCTTGCTCGCGGTCGATGACGCGCATGACGGCAATTTCCCTGAGCAGATGCCTGTCGCGTTCCTGCAAGACGATCCCTCGTCCGTTATTCCCAGTCATTGAGGGCCTCACTCGCGCTGCGGACGACGCCTGCTTGCCGACGCGAAATCTCGTCCTCGATCTCGCTGCGCTTACGCGCCCAACGCGCACGGCAACGGTCGTAGAGGTCGGAAGAATCGACGTTTGGCTCACTGAGCGTTGGTACGACGGCTTCCTGCCAGCGTTCGTGTCCGGTTTTCACCACCATGTGGCGGCGAGGGAGATTCTTGAGCAGCTCGACGAGCGGCTTTCCTCCGTCTACCGCCATACCGATTTGCTGCGCGTCTGAGCTCGAAAGCTGGAAGAAAATATGCGTACCCACGGCGAGAATTGCGGCTCGCATCTCGGGCGGGTACTGATCGAGGAATTGGTTGGCTGACGTAACCGAGATGCCAAACTTCCTCGCTTCGCTGAGAACTGTTTCCAAACCGCCGCCGTAGGCGACGAGATTCTGAATTTCATCGCAGTACAGCGTGACGAGCTCCCGACTCTTACGGGAGAACAGTGCGTTCTTGATCGTCGTGAGGAATAGGCTTCCTAACGTTGCCGCCTGTTCGCCCAACCTGCCTTTGTGGAGGTTCAGAACAATCCAGTAGCCGCGGTCGATCGCTTCGAGGACCGAGAACGTCGAATGCTGCTGACCCACGATGTGCCGGAAATGGCTATCGGCAGTAAAGGCCGACGTCTTGTTGAGGATCGGCTCCCGCATCGTCGCCCGCATGGGCTCGCTCAGCTGGTCGTAGCGGAATTCAAAGTATTGCCTGACCTCGGGATTGGTGAGCCGTTTGAGGCAACCGGCGCGGAATGTCGCTTGGCTCAAGAACGGGGCTAGCTCAAGTAGGGTGTGGCCGTTTTCCGCGAGGGCGTAGAGCGAATTACGAAGCAGCTCGTCGGTCCGCGCGCCGAAGGATTCCAGGTGCCAGCGTTGCTTGAGAACTTGTGCGAACTCAGCAATTTGAACAAAGCGTTCGCCATTGTTGTGTTCCTCTAACGGGTTCACGCCCACCGAGGATTCAGGGTCGGCCGGCTCAATCACAATCAATCGGTTGCTTAGGTCCTGTTTGACAACGCGTTCTTGTGCCGCAACCGTGCCCATCAAGAACGGTGTTGCGTCGCCGTGGAGATCGAAATACACGAACCCGCGCCCTGACTCGATATCTTGCTTTGCGAGATAACGCAGGAGAGAAGACTTGCCTGTTCCGGTCTTGCCAAGGACGGCAACGTGTTCTGCCCGCCGGTTCTGCGGAATGGTGACGCGACGTTGACTGACTGCATCTTCGGAAGTCCGCATGCCAAGATCGAGATCGCGATTGGCTACGTGAAGGTGACGCCGAGATGCAGTTCGGTTCCAGAGGCGTGCGAGGAGTTTTTCAAACCAATGGTCCATCAATTGACCCTCTTTTTCCCTAGGCGGAAATTGGTGATCAGTAATTCGGGGTAGCGCTTGCCCGCCTCTCTTTGCGAGGTGTAGTGAAGGGCAATTTCTTTGAATCGGAACTTCGAAAAGAGCTTTCGGACTTCCGGGACGTCATTCAGTGAGAGAACGAACTTGCCCCGCAGCGTCCTCAGGCGATGTTCGAGTTCTTCAAAATCGCGGTCCGAGAAGTTGAAACGGTAGAGCTTCCTGTCGAAGTACGGCGGATCGAGGTAAAACAGGGTGGTTGGCCGATCGTATCGCTGTAGAACAGCTTGATAAGGCAAGGACTCGATCTGCACCCTCGCGAGTCTCTTGTGAGCCGCTTCGATCAGTTCGGGAATCTTCGTGATATTGAAGCTAGGAGGCTGCGCGACGCTGTGGTGGTAATTTGGATTGCGCACAAGCGCCGCAAACGAGTTTTTCAACAGGTAGAAGAACCGCGCAGCACGGTGTATGTCGGTCAGGCCCTCTGCGTTGGTCGATTTCAACCACGCGAAGGTCCTGCGGCTGACAAGGATAAATCGCAAACATCGGAGAAGCTCTTCGTGATGGGATTGGCAAACCCGGAAGAAATTGACTACCTCGCCGTCGAGATCATTCAGGATTTCCACTCGCGACGGCTCCTTGTGAAAAAGAACTTGGGCACCGCCGGCAAACGCCTCCACGTACGTTGTGTGTTCGGGGAAGATCTCGATGATCTGATTGGCAATTCTGTTTTTGCCGCCGATGTAAGGGATGGGTCCGCTCACAGATGTATGTGGTTCTGAGTCTTCTTTAGAGAGGTGGGGGTTGGATAACGCTTCGAGATCGACCAGCTTGAAGCGTCCGATAAGGTTAGCAGGGCGGTAAAGTTCGTAAAGGTGACCGATGTTGCGAGCCATGCAAGCACGGAGACGTCCTCCCACGTTCGGCTCGGGTACACCAGTTATCGGGGACTCCGAATGGAGGAAGGAACGATTGACCGCGAAGGGTACCGGCACGTTCTTTTCTGGCCCTGCCACCAGCGGTCGCGCGCACGCCGCGCTATCCAGGCGCCTTGGGTTTGCCGCGTTGCAGCGTTGAGTTCGCTAAATGGAATATGTAGGAGTGAACCTGTTCTGTTCAGTCGGACCGACAACAGGAAGCCCCGATTTGTCGTCCAAGCATCACGGATAAGCGGCGCATATTTCGCTACACGAAAAAGTTGCCTCAACGCGGCGTGCTTGACTGAATAGAGCTCAGATGAATACTGCGGTTTAATCTTGGCAAGCCATGAGGCGTGACGTGCTTTGACTTCCAACCTCAAGGCAGTTTCGGGCGCTGCTTCCTGGAGAATCTCTCGGAACGTCTTCCGTTCTTTGACCATCGCGTCCTCCCGAATCTCGAATCTGAAAACGACGCGATAGTAGGAGGTGCGGGACGGTTCCGCAGCTCTGAGACACTGTTCAAATTGAGCGTTCCGAGTGACTGTTCCAGCTTCACGGTAATTCGGAACGGTACGCCTTGACGCCTAGGAGAGAGGTGGCTCAGAATAGGCGCTCCCCCGAATATTAATCAGTTAGGAACTTATCGTTTAGGAGCCGACCAGATGATTTCTTCTCATCTAGACCCATTCCTCGTAGCGCTGGATCGTGTAGTAACGGGACGCACGAAGGAGATGGGTATGTCCCACGGCGATCTCGCAAAGAAGATCGATTCGCACTATCGTTCGTTTTCTTACTGGCTCGAAGGTCAGCGAAAGTTCCCCGCGGACCTCCTCGCCAAGTTATGCATGGCGCTCGAAAATTACGAGCTGCTGGATTTGTTGGAACAGCAAGTGGGCCGTGTCGCGTATTCCGTGCCGAAACTTGATAAGCTTCCCAAAGTCGAAGATGTCAGAGTTATCCAACGTCTCGTTAAAGAAGTGGGTGAAGCTCTTGAATCGCTCGCCGAAACTCTTGAAGATGGAATCGTCGAGAAGCACGAACTGGAGAAAACGATCCCAGAATTGGATGATGTGATTCGGGAATGCGCCCGCCTCAAACACTGGCTATATGAGCACTACCGGGCAGACCACAGCGTGAAAGTCAGGAAAATAGCGGGCGATCACCGGGCCTGACGGCTGTCATGCCAACCCATCGACCTCAGGTAGCCCTTCACGGCGGCTAAGAGTTCTACGTGGCTTAACGATGAGGCTCTGTCTGAAGCAAGCGCTTGTACTTTGCGGGCCAGATTTTTAAAATCGACGGTCGTCATCCTGTGATCGTTGAAATCAGTCGGATGTATGAGTAAAACATCTGCCCGCACCAGTTCCTCACCGGATGGCGCAAGCTGCCCAATCAGTACACTGAACCCAACGCCGTCTTTTGGATCTCTCAATTCATTTTCTCCCTCTCGGTCGATGGTTTCAGTGGCAATATAAGTCTCAACGATGGCGCGCCGATCTTCGTCATAGTGAGCTCGCCGATCAACCTGGAATTGTTCGTATCTCGTTTTGCCGTCGTTTGATCGGACGTATCCCGAATATTCGCCACCCGTATCTTCAATAAACCGTTTTTCTTCGGTGCTGATCAGCGGAAGATGAGGCTCCCGCTCCGTCGTGTGTTGCGGCCCAAGTTCGAAGTTTCCCATTTGGATCTATGATTCCCGGCCTTTTTCTTAGCATAAGACACGAAGCATTTCTGTCAAGGCCAGTGCCCGTCGGTTTTAATGGGTGTGAAGGTTGAGCCAAGCTCAATGATCTTGCCGTTTTCTTGTGCCCCGAGGAAACAAATTTGCCACCTTTCTGTCACCGGGGATCGGCCAGGAGTCCTAAGCAATTAGTGCCTCCATTAACTCGCTTACCTCATTATTTAATTTTATATAACTTGACTTTACTGTTATGGCATCGCATAGTGCGACGCCCCTGTATTCTTGCAAAAATCTAAACTGGCTTCACCGCAGAGTTGCGGGGCCCTCGGAGGCAGTCTTGATGATCTTAAGGGCGTGGAAGCCAATTACTTTCGCATTCTCTCTCTTATTTCTCTGCGTCACTGCCGCCCACGCATCGTCCCCAACCATATCCAGTCTGTCTCCCACTGCCGCAGCAGTAGGGGCCACAGTTACAATCACCGGAACGAGTTTCGGAACTCAAGCCAACGGCTCCGTAACCTTCAACGGAACGGTCGCCGCCGTCGCAAGTTGGAACGCAACGACCATAAAGGTGACGGTCCCCTACGGCGCGACGACCGGAAACGTCGTGGTGATTGCCAGCGGGGTTAACAGCAACGGATCGACTTTCACAGTCCTTCCCACTCCGAGCGTCACTAGCCTGTCTCCCGCGGCAGCGGCACACCTGGCCTCTGTAACGATTAGCGGAACCGGCTTCGGTTCCAGCCAAGGATCAGGCACGGTTAAATTCAACGGGAGCAACCCGGCAATCGTGGCGAATTGGAGCGACACAAGCATATCTGTCACAGTGCCAAGCGGCGCAACCACGGGGAATGTCGTGGTGTTTGCAAGCGGAGTAAACAGCAGTGGATCAAGCTTCACCGTCCTTCCCGCTCCGACGATTACCGGGCTTTCGGTCACGTCGGGGTACGTTGGAACTGCGGTGACGGTCACCGGGACAAACTTCGAGTCTACACAAGGATCTGGCACGGTAAGTTTCAATGGAACATTAGCCCCGATTGCGAGTTGGAGCGCAACCAGCATTGCGGTGACCGTTCCCAATGGAGCGTCCAGCGGATATGTGGTGGTATCTGCAAGCGGGGTGAATAGCAATGGATGGACGTTCGATGTGACTCCGATCATCACCTCCCTGACTCCTACCTCGGGAGCGAGTGGCGCGGCGGTAACGATTACAGGGAATAATTTCGGACCATCTCAGGGAAACAGTGTAGTGAGATTCGATGGATATCCAGCGCCGGTGGTAAGCTGGAGCCCGACCAGCATCGTCGTAACTGTGCCAAACACTGGGGAGACTGGAACTGTCGTGGTGGATGTCGGAGACAACAGCAACGGGTCGCGCTTTACAGTTGTCCCTACCATAACAAGTCTCTCGCCAACTTCTGGAGCAGTCGGGACCGTAGTTACCATCTCGGGAACAGGCTTCGGTTTAATGAAAGGGGTGAGCACCGTCGGTTTTAACGGTGCCACAGCCGTTATAACAAGCTGGAGCGAATCGAACATTGGTGTAATGGTGCCGAACGGAGCGACAACAGGAAATGTGATCGTTACGGTCGGAGGCCTAGCCAGCAATGGAGTGAATTTCACTGTTGCAGCGGCGGCGTCTCTGCAAATTACCTCTCCAACGTCCGGCAGTATAGTTAGTCCGGGCCAGCCGATGTCTGTATCGGTCGTCTCACCGGCCAACATTTCCTTCACACAGGTTGCGATTATTGGAGAAGATCCAATAGGGTTCAGCAGCATTGCCACCCAGCTGCCGGCTCAACTTTCCATGTCTGTCCCTGCAGTCATTGCATGCGGATCCTATATGTTGACGGCATTCGGCACAACGGGAACTGGCCCGAGCTCGCAATCGGCAACGATTTTGGTTGATGTGGAACGGTCCGATTTGCCAGTGTCGCTTTCCGCCCAGCAGGCAGGATTCACATTTGAGACCCAGGGTGAAACCGCCCCTGTGCAGATTCTTGGAACTTTTTCCGACGGCACCATTTTGGATGTAACCGAATCCTCGTACATGGCCTACGGATCGTCCAACACTGCGGTTGTGACCCTCGATGCTACCGGAGCGGCTACTGCTGTGGGGCCGGGCAACGCGTGGGTTTCGGCAACGTACATTGTAGGAAGCCAACTCGTCCAGACGTTTGTGCAAACCACAGTGTTGACTCCACAACTTACTGCGTCACCGCCTTCGCTCAACTTCGGTAATCAAAATGTCGGAACTCCCGCCACCCAGCAGGTAACGTTGACAAATTCGGGCAGTACGCCGATGACCATCTTGAGTCTAGCTACGGGAGGGGACTTTTCCGAAACTGATAATTGCGTTTCTTCATCGCCTTTGGCCGTTGGCGCGACTTGCACAATTACTGTGAGCTTCACGCCGAGTTTTATCGGAGCCGATAATGGAGCGATTAGCATCTCGAATAGTCTACAAGGCGCTCTCACGGGAGTTCCCTTCGCTGGAATTGGCACTGCCCCGCCGGGACCGTGATTCCCTGCGACACGAGGCTCGCGCTGGAGCGAGAGAATAGAAAACAAGATATTTTCCCGACAATAATGGGCTAAAAATTATTTGAAAGAGTCAGGTTTCCAAAGCTAGAGAATTTACGCTGAAAATATTGCAAATGGAGCGCTGACGATGAGATATAGAATTCTTGTAATGTGTCTTATTCTTACGTCGTTTCCGATAGAATGCCTCTACGCGCAGGGCAATCCAGCACTGTTGACTGAATTCCCTAGTTCTAGTTATCCGTACGGTGTAAATCTCCTAAACTTTGCCTACTTTGACGGCAACCCATATATCGCGTCTGAAAGTCCGATACTTCAAATCAACGCTCCGATATACATCCCAATTAACTTCGTGAAACCACAGTGCCCGCAATGTGTCTGTAACGACTCGAGCCCAGACACAGAATATTACACTTGTACCATCGGAGGCGTTTTAGCCGCAGAACAGTTTGCATTCGAGGTTCAAGCTCCGGGAGCTCAACTCTCTCTCTTTCCCTTTGGCACCCCGCCAGGCGGAGCAATGGACCAATGCTCCAATAGCGAAACCTGGGCGAGCGATTTTGGCGGCGGGTTACCGTTCACCACGTATTTCTATTACACCACCCCAGGAGTCAAGACCGTGTCATACAACGCCTATCTCTGCACTCCTGAAGGAGTTGAAACTAGGCAGCTTCTCGGGAAATTCAATGTCACGTTCGCAATCGGCCCCGCGCTGCTTGACCCTGTACCGAACCTGCTTAGTGGATCTGCCGTAACTACAAGTGCGCAGGCGCTATCGACAGGTGGTCGGCTCGTTCAAGGTGTGGTCGCAGATGGTGTAACGGAAGTGGTTGTTAGTATCCCAGCACAATCTGCCGATCAATTCTCGATTACTCTGATAAACGATCAGGGTCAGCCTAGCATTTCTGCAAATGAGGATGGGGCTCTAGGCAATACGGGCGATACCCAGTTTTCGCAGAATCAGGTCACCGTTACTGCCGGCAGCGCCAATGGCGCATACTATGCTTTTGCTGTGTACCGCGCTCCGATAGATTTTGCCAGGCAGGGTACTTCGGGAGGTTTTCAACCCGGTACGTGTGGGGCCGTCAGCAAAACTGATGACCAGTTAGCCTGCCGCTCCGTCTCGCTTCAAATACAGGATATCTCCACTAACGCACCGCCCCAAACGATCCCGGTCACGGTGGTTCGTCCAATGGTTTCTCTCATACACGGAACCTGGGGGGACCCAGGCGATTGGGATACCTTTTCCCCTTTAGTAGTAGGAAAAGGAAGCTACGACCCGAGATTCTCAGTTTTTCCAGTCAATTACAAAAGACCAATCAATGGAACTATTCTTGCAACGGATCCCGTGGAATCCAGTCCGTTGTTTACTCCGAGAGGCAACTCACTCGGAATTCAATACAACGCTCCTATTGTGCTGGAGCAGATACAGAGCCAGTTGAAACCGTTTAAATCTGGAGCGAATCCCGCAGCCGTCCCTGTCGCGGCGGTCCAAGTTGACGTCGTGGCACACAGCTTGGGCGGTCTCATCGCGCGCCAAATGCCTCTCTTGCCTAATTTTCTCAATGCGGGGACCTTCGGACAGGGCAGCATCCACAAGGTTATCACTATCGATACTCCGCACCTGGGAACGCCTCTGGCGATACGACTCCTCTCCTCCTCCGAGACCTGTATGGCGCAGACGTTCTTGCCAAACGTTGGAAAGTTTGTCTTTAATTCCATTACCACGTCATACGGGGAAATAGGCGGTGCGATCGGGGACCAAAAGGGCGACGGTGTGGGCGGCTCCCTCAGTAATGCGCTGATGATGATCAAGGGACCAGGGTCGCATCCTTTGCCTACTGCTCTGATAGCGGGAGTTTATACTAATTTTGCTAGTCCGCAAGGAAGTCTTGGTGCAGGTGCCGCTTTCCTAGTCTGCGGCAACAATGACCCTCCAGACCCTTTAGCTTTGACACTTTACCTGAACTCGACGCAGTGGCCGGCGATTTTCAATAACTCGCCTAATGATGCAATAGTGCCACAGACAAGCGAACTTAACGGCTTGGATCCCAGTCTTGGATTTTTGTTCACCGGTTTTCTGCATTCCGCCGGTGCCGAGAAACTTGGGTTTTCAGCTCCGAGCGTGCTTGATGCCGGTTCGTCTAGTCCGTTTAGCCAGATTCCGTATCAAGTCATCGCGCTCTTAAATACGCCGGTAAATACACCTGGGGATTTCAATTTATTAAACCCCTAGGCAATGCTCGCAACTACGATGTCTATGAGGCAGACACGAAGTGGCGCTGGGAACCGAAGCTTGTTGCTATATTTTCAGAAAATAGAACAAGCAACATACCAATGATCCAAAGGACGTGACCTTCGCGCGGGTAAGTATGGAAGATGAAGAAGGCAATGATCCAATTAAATGGGATCATCGAAAGTACGACGGCCCTCATGACAGTGAATGCTCGCGGATGGAGTTGCAATAAATCGAGAACGATAGTTGCGAGAAAAACTAAATTAGTCCACCCGCTGATCAAAATGCACAAGAGAACCCATGGAGGGAACGTAAATGGCACGTTATTAATCAGCGCAAGTTTGGTTTCCGTTATGGGAATACTGAAGGCCATAAAGGCACATGCGAAACCGAACAATGGTCGGTTGCCCGCCGGGCTCAGGAGCACTAGAGCCACCAGACAGAAGCTGGCAGCATAAATGAACAGTCCAAACCAGAAGACGGTACGACCCGTTTTCATCATGATATCTCCGATTCTAATTGTACCAATCCCCTTTGTCGCATGAGTTATTATGTTACGAATAAGGTACGGTCGTAACTCTTTAGCATAATCAAGATTCAAAACCTACGTAAGACGATGGCTGGAAGATCAGCACGAAATGATTCATAATTCTCAGGAGGAGCTATGGATAAGTTGCCAGAATGGCTGACCGCTCTTGCGGCGCTCGTGACAGCTGCCGGTGTCTTTTTCCTCTGGAAGCAGTTGAGGCTAATGCAGATTCAAGTCGCTGCAGATCACGAAAGATCGCGGCGAGAGAATTCGATCAATTATCTGTTTGAATGGGCCAAGGGTTTATTGCGAACATCGTCGCTCGCAAGACGTCTTGTTGAGGTTTTGGATGATCGCCAGACAATCGCTTTGGTGCATGAAGAAGAGCTAACCCTTGCCAAAACTCATAAGGATCTGGTTTTAGGAGCCTTGCCTTCAACCCCTCACCCTATCTTGAAAGAAACAGCTGATGAGATTCATCTCGATAAGAGCCAAGTAGCCGAGATTAGGTGGCAAGTAGTACGTTACATAAACATCTTGGAAAGCATCTTTGTGGCTGCACGCCACGAAGTGGCTGATAAGCAGATACTGATCGAACAGTTCGGTTTTTTGTTCAATCCGGAGAAGGGATACTATTTCATGAAGAAATTCAGGGACGCTATGGGTGCGAAGTCCTATCCGGCACTGAGCGACCTTGAAGAGGAGCTGAAGGCGAGACACGAGGGGAAGACGAAGGGATTGGCTCCCATCCGGACACACTAGCCCACAAGGCGTTAAACCCAAATGAACCCCGATAATTTAGTGAAGCGGCTGACAGACCTGGATTCGAATGATCGCTATTCTCATTCTGAACCTGATTTGGTTTGTGTTAAGCATCTCGACTTGGATTTAACTGTTTTGTTTGATCAGCGGATACTCACGGGCACCGTTGATCTTACGCTTGACAGATGGTTTTGCGGAGATCTAGTCCTAGATACAAGGAATCTCACCATACATAGCGCCGAGTATTCTGTAGATCGGCAGGAATTTCGCCAGGCACCATTCGAATTGGGAAACTATAATCCGATTCTCGGGGCTGCACTGCGTATTCGAATACCTAAGAAAAGTATCGTCGTCCGCGTTCGCTATTCCACGACTCCTGAGGCGTCGGGACTCCAGTGGCTCGAACCCACTCAGACAGCTGGCGGGCAGCAGCCCTTCCTTTACACCCAATCAGAAGCAACCCATGCGCGGAGTTGGATTCCTTTGCAGGACACTCCGCGCGTGCGCGCCACCTACAACGCGTTCATTCGAAGGCCCAAGAATCTACGAGCGTTAATGAGCGCTTGCAACAATCCAGCAGCTTATTGCGATGCGGACTTACGTTTCTCGATGCCGTACCCAATTCCATCCTATTTGCTGGCGTTGGCGGTGGGCGATTTAGTCTGGCGCGAATTGAGCGAGAGAACTGGCGTATTTTCCGAAAGACCCGTTATTGAGCGAGCCGCTCGTGAGCTGAGCGACCTGGAAAAGATGGTACGCACAGCTGAAACATTATTCGGACCATACAGGTGGAATCGCTTCGATGTCCTGGTCCTTCCCCCAAGCTTTCCAATTGGGGGTATGGAGAACCCTTGCCTTACATTTACAACGCCTACGATACTCACCGGGGATAAGAGCCTAAGTTCTTTGATCGTACACGAGTTGGCTCATTCTTGGTCGAGCAATCTAGTGAATAATGCCACATGGCGCCACGTTTGGCTCAACGAAGGGCTCACTGTTTATATGGAACGGCGAATTGTGGAAAAAATGTATGGTACACGCAGGGCGGAGATAGAGACCGTTCTAGGATTCCGTCAGTTGGAGACGATCTTCTCCAAAGTGCCGCCCGGCAGTCAAATTCTTGCAGACCTGCACGGGGACGACCCGAATGCTGGTTTTTCGGAAGTGCCGTACGAGAAAGGCGCTCTCTTTCTCCGAACTATAGAGCAGTCTGTTGGACGCCATCGCTTCGATGCGTGGCTTCGTGGATATCTGAACCACTTTGCCTTTCGGAGCATTACGACTTCGCAATTCATTGACTACCTGGAAACTAACCTTCTGTTACAAGATCCTAAAGAAACTGGGCGCATAGATGTCGACGAGTGGCTCCATGCGCCCGGAATCCCCAAAATCGCGGCTCTCCCCGCAGTTGACGCGTTGAGTGCGTTGGAAGAGCAAGCGGAGCGCTGGGTATCTGGAGAACTCTCCACCAAAGATCTTAGGCCAAGTCAGTGGAGTACCGAGGAATGGCTACATTTTTTGAGTTGGATCGGGCCACAAATCGACACTCAAAAAATGGCAGGACTCGACTCGGCTTTTCACCTAACTGACTCGTCTAATGCGGAGATCGAGAGCCAGTGGCTTTTGATGGCGATCCGTAACAAATACGAGCCGGCCTTGCTACGACTACCGAACTTCTTAACTACAGTCGGAAGGCGAAAGTTTTTGAGGTCGTTGTACGGTGCGTTGGTCAACACGCCAGAAGACAAACAGTGGGCATTGAATATCTATAAGAGCGCCCGTGACCTTTATCATCCGATCACTCGATCGGCAATAGAGAACATTCTCGGCAGAGACTCCTTGTCCGTCGCCAAAACCTGATCCGCGATATAAACGTACAATCAAATATTTCTTAGTCCAATTCTTGTACCCGCGACGCCTCTCGATCTATGGTCTGCGACAAGCGCTTCAAAGTTCCCCAGCGAAACGATTGTTACCTTAGGCCCGGAGGACTGCACATTTCTTACAGTCCAATCGGTTTTTAACTGTAATTTTCCATTATCAAAGCCCCGAACCGTCTTGGCCTCCAAGTATGAAAAAAATGCATTGATACCGAAGAGCACTGTTCCAGCAGCAGCTCTCGAAAGGCTCCGGAATGGAGTTATTGTCGGCAAATTAGTGGCGATTAATGTTCAAAAAGAGACCTGTCGAGCTGAACCCACTTTCTTCCAGTGAACCTGCTAGCTATCCACTTTTTCAACCCGGACTTTCGATAGCGAAACGCTTACCTACTTGCGGAGATGAGATGGAGGTATAGGATAAACGCATGGAACCGATCAAGTGTGGCGAATGCGGGCACGAAATACCGTACGTTGCCGAAATGTGCCCTTCTTGCGGCAAGGCAATTGTTATTGCCCATGAAGAAAGCGGATCCGAGACTGGTAAGAAGGTCTTGCGAGCCGGCATGGAGATAGCAAGCGGATTTGTACCCGGTCTAGGTGGGATTTTCTCTGCTGCTGCAAGCGCATGGGAAGGACGCGATCAAGATAGAGCAAACGATTTTTTCAAGCATTGGCTACGCATGCTCTTCGATGAAATGAAAGAGAAAGAGCAAACCATTGTCGAGATTATGGCCCGTTTGGACATGCAAGACGCGAAGACAGCGGAAAGAATGGAGAGCCCGGAGTATCAATCACTTGTCAAAAAGGCTTTTCGAGAATGGTCGGGTGTAGAAAGTGAGGATAAAAGGAAATTGATACGTAATATTCTTGCAAATGCTGCGGCTAGCGAAATAGTAAGTGACGACGTTATAAGACTGTTTCTGGAATGGCTCGGAAAGTACTCTGAGCTCCACTTTAAGGTTATAGCTGTGGTCTACAAGAATAAAGGCATAACTCGGGGCGAGATTTGGCGACAATTAGGCAAAACCCAGGTCAGAGAAGATTCTTCCGAGGCAGATTTGTTCAAGCTTCTCATTCGAGACTTGAACACGGGTGAAATTATCCGGCAGCACAGAGAAACTGATTATCAGGGAAATTACATATTAAAAACACCCAGCAAGAGACCAACGAGTCAAAGCACCGGGACCCGAACTGCTAAGTCTGCTTTTGACCAAGAAGAGGGCTATGAACTGACCGGAATCGGTCAGCAGTTTGTTCACTATGCTATGACCGACTTACCGTTGAAGATAGAAGCGCCGAAAGATGCGCCAATTGAATAGGCCTCACAATCTGCCCACCTTTTCAATGCTTTTCAAGCAGTTTATCGAGCATCGCGATTATGTCAGCTGTTTCATTGGTATGACTGCCGAAAAAGGTTCGGATATCCCTCCTAGAGTCGGAATTCGATCTTTTCTTCGTGTTCCTTACGCCAGAACCAGAGGTAAGGAGGATACGATAATCGATCTAAGCCCAGAAGATTCGGTGATCTTTGACCCAAAAATGACTATAACAATCTTCGTGCAACCAGATTGAGGGGAATAGAGAAAACGATCCACGTTTGACTTTCGCACGCCAAAACGGGCGCCTATTCCTGGAAAGATTCACGGTTAATCTATGATTCGTTCCGCAGGGGCACATGAAGACAGCCCAGATGTCTCGCCGTTCACGCCTCACGAGAAACACGGAGTTTCCGATCTCATTCGGAACCTCAGAAATGCGCTCCACAACGACTACTTGTCCAAAATACCGAGGTACGTTCTTTAGCGGTTTCTTTTTTTTGAACCAGTCAAAGATGTTCACGTCGTTGGATTAAGCCAAGTCAGATCCAGAAACGGATCGACGTCACCCGCTGCCCATGTTGCGGGATCAGAACACCAACAGCCCGCCCTAGCAGGTTTTGAGTTGGTACTAACTTTTGATTCGTCAAAACGTAGAATCAATTCGGTGGATTGTCGGGTCGATCCCATGTAGCCAGTAAATCGATGAAGTAATTCCGAAATTGCTGCGGCGGCGACAGAAGAGGTAAATGTGATTACGGCAGGTGCCGGCCCGGGAAGACCCGGAACGTAGCCTTCTCGTCTTCGTTTCTCATACTCCGCTGGTTGAGTTGCGTGCAATATTTCGGCTTCGATTACGTCGGGAGTGATTCCTCCTCGACAAAAAAGACATGCGGAACCGGGCATCAACGTTGTGACGCGCCCGCGAACGCTTCTTATGCTTCCGCCTTCTCCTGGATCGACCTCAACTCCCATGTCGAACATAGGAATCACGTACATGATAGATAGCTTTGAAAGGATAGATCTTCCCCATTCGTCGTCGGTACAGCCGAAAATCACATCGCAATCTTTGAACTTCCTAGCAACCGCAAGTTCAGTAATAGCACCATGTATAGATTCGACCCGAGTACCGATACCGATATCAGAGGTTGAGCGTGCAGCGATTGCGGCTTTCGGTAGATTTTCATCGGACATTCTCGACCCATATACTCGATTGATATTCGTGGACTCGAATTGTTGAGGGTCGCAAATCGTGAGAGTTCCGACACCAAGTCTCGTCAACTGCTCACATACAGCAGATCCAGTTCCACCGAGCCCCACGATGCCAACATGGAGTCGACTCAGAAGTTTCTGAACATGCTCTCCAAACGCAAGTACTTGCCTGTCAAAAAGAGCAATGTCAATCAGTGCTTGTTCATCTGGGTCTACAAATATGAATCTGCGGCCAATTATCCGAATTCGTGAGATGGCTGATGTAGTTCCGTTTCTCAACCACACCCTTCCTCTTGGAAGGCTTGGATCCGAAACCACGATGCTCGCATGCACCGCACTCTGATCGTGAATGCGATGGTAGGCCGCTCGAAACAGATCGGGCTCTTCGCGGTCGTCCTGTTCCGAATGCGTCACAAAATCTGCCGGATGTGAATGTACGAAAACAAAAGAGGAATTCGATAAATGTGCAGCTTTCAACGCCCGCCGATATGAGTCCTGCTTGATTACGATACCGTGCGCTGTGGCAATCTCAATCTCATCAGGAGTAACCGGAATTACATCCCGAACCAATAGCCGCACCTCTGCATCGGAGGTGGAAATCCCGCAGAGTAAATAGGCAGCTCGCTCGATGTTCCTATCAGAGAACAGATGATCAGTTAAAGCGGTGTATTGGTTCTCGACGAAGGTGAGGCTGTAATTCATCACACTCCACGATTAATCTCACTCGTTATTGCTGCAATAAATGTCCTTAAGCTATCGACACCTGACCGCCATTCCTCAACGTGACGTGACCAACGTTGCCAGGTCTTGCCGTCGTATGTCTGATGCTCTGCCGAAGCCTCGGGCCAAGCGCCCGTAGCCGCCAATTTGATGTCGGGAAGTGTCCAAAACATATCGAGTTTATTTAGAGGATAGCTCGGCGGAATTATGATGAGTACATCTGCCACTCGGGGAGCATAAGCCGCGGGAAATTCCCAACCATGGATCACTAGATAAACTTCGGTCGTTGCTTGCGTTAACTCGTAGTTGAAACCTCGTTCCTTTAAATAGAGTTCGTCCTTCTGAGGTACTAACGGCATTACGATCCGGGCTTCAACTTCTTCTTAAGGCTGAAAAAACGTTCGCCCTCTTTCAGTTCTATTCGCGAATCGGTATCGGGAATCAGCTCGTCGTCGCCTTTCCCATGCGTTTCACGAAACAGGTCGTAAGTCTGGGGGTCTACTGCGCCCAGAACATACAATGCGTGCCCGGTCGTGGGATTCGGGGATTTCTTTTCCTTATCGTCGATGAATATTACGACTTCTTTTTTGTGTTCGTCTGCCATGCCCTTAGTGTATCAAAGGGCACGTATCTCTGAAAGTGCCATCTGGCGGCTTACATCGCGCAAACTCTGCCGTCTTTTCGCAACGGAAATAATTCATCGCGACAAGGGGATGGTTCAATTTCGACCCGCGAGGGTTATTCGCGTGAATCTCTTTGAACGGCTTGCTAGGTGCCTTTTCCTTACCCTCGAGGGAATCGAAAAGCTCTGCGAAGGCCCGGATCTCTTCAGTTATGCGGTTCAATCTTTGAGCTCTTCCATTTGGTTGTCAAGGCACGTCAGCTCGGAAGTCCTCCGGTCTCTCCTGAGTTTCCATACCGACCGGCCTTTATCGGCTGCCTTCAAGATTCGCTGTCCGAGTGCCGACCTTACTCTTTTCATGTAGGAAAGCTACCTGCGCGCAGATAGCTTCGGCATTCACCCTATGCGATTCACGGGATTGGGAAAGGTGGGTGATGTTGTCTGGAAGGCAGGCACTTCTGACAATCACCGGGACGTTATAATTTCCAACGGGGCTATTCCAACCCCGATAAGATGTCCGTTAGTTGCACCAAGGCATTCAGCCATACCGTCAGAAAGCACAGCCTTGCTGATCCCGGGTTGGACTACTTTTATTTCAAAATGCTGTCGACGACTCTTTGCCCGAGCGAGCATCTCTTGTAACGAAGCTTCGTTTCCTCTTACAAATACCCGCCCCCTGCGATGATGTAATCGCCTTTCGAGACGACTCAAACTTGCCCATGCGACTGATTTCTGGGCTTGGCCGCACACCTCATATACATCACCTAATCGAGCGCCCGGAGCTGCGCCTTCCGATCCTTTACAGTGATAAAAAGAGAAAATCGTCGTGTCGCCTTCTTCAGCGATTGAAATGAAGTCTGCGATTTCGCCCGATCCATGATCGTAAACGATGATAGGTGCATTACCTTGCTCAAGTTCGGCTTGAACTTTCTCGTGCACTGACTGTAGATCGTTGCCTGAAACTACTTCATTAGTAATGTCGACCTGTTCCCAAGCCCAGGGCGTCAATTGATCTGGACTGATTGGTCGGGCATCCTCTTTCGGCTCAAAAAGTTCGTTCGCCGTGAAAAGCGACCCATCTGCCGTATAGAAATTTAGGTTGGACTCGTTGAGATATTCAATAAGGTTCGCCGACCAATTCCCATGAACCACATTCACTCGACCCTCTTGACCTCTGCCGGTCGAATAAAAATCGTCCAACGAAAAATCTACTGGTAGTTCTAAGCCGTCGCCTGAGACTATGATTCTAATTCGATCCCGGTTGGTGCGTGCCCTGTCCAAACTAAGATTTAAATCGAGAATGTGGCCGTGGAAAGGAGTGCCATCGTCCTTCGTATATTCAACTTGCACGGGAGGCGTGAAATCAAACGCATCCTTGTTCCACTCCACATATATTAGATGTTCAGGAATTGTCGTAACCACTTGGCCGGCATCAAGAAAATCCAGGCCGCTGTGCGTAACAATGGGCCCGGCGCTCCTAATTTTTATCCCAAGAGCCTTGCACCAGTCCAAAAGTTCCGGTATTTGATTGTTGGTACTCGACCAGACTTTCCCACCGCTGCTGTATCCGATAGTAGTTCGCTGTCCCGCTTCTTCTCCAGTCAGAAAAACATGGCCTTGCCGATAGCGTCTGGCGTCTGCAGGATCAATTTGCGCATCTGACGCAGCCACGATTTTGTACGACTCCCTGGTATTCGCGGCTTGGATATTGCGCATACCAACGTTAAAAATCCGCTGGTTAGTAATGTCCTTTACTACTCTTCCGACCTGACCAGTGGCTAGCGCCTTTGAACGTGGGCTAATTGCGGCAGCTAAATCCTCGTAAGTTCCATCTACGCTCCGGGATGAGTTAATGAACAACAACCCTGTCTCGGCATCATAGAAAAGAATAAAGAGGTCGTATGAGACGTTTGCAATCATTTCTCCCGTTGACCATTTTGGGCTGCCTAGGTCACGGGTAATCATGACAAGCACATTGCCCTCGTCATTTACGTTTCGGTAGCAAACCTCTTGCCTTCCTCGAGGGCCGATGTCCCCCTGACGAAAATCAATAGGCTCGGGAGCATCGTAGATTTTTACGTGACTTCTCGGATAGAGCGAGTATAGAGAAAGATCTGCGAGATCATCTGCTCCGACCGGATTTCGGAAGTCCTGAATGACCTCTCGGATATGAATCTCGTTCGCGATTCTCCCGTAGCTCAGTTCGGGGATAATCTCCTGCCATACGGCTCCTTCATCAAAGAGCCTCTTCCTTTCGATCTCAATTTCACTGAGAACTGCGATGAATTTCGCTTCCCCGATACCGGCGGCGTTTGTTCGTGCGAAACGACCGATAAACTGCAGGGTAACCTCAAGTGATTTGTGCGGGCTGTGAACCGCGGCAATCTTCAGCCTCGGAAAGTTGAAGCCCTCTCCCATCATATTTACGCAGACGACTCCATCCAGTTCCCCACGCTCCAACTGGACGAGTATGTTTTTCACCGTCCGATTTGATAGGCCCCCGTGTACAACCCTCAATCGCAACCTGGTTTGGGCCGCATATAGCTCGGCGAGCTCTTCTGCGCGACGTCTGCGATCAGTTCGTACCATCACACAATGACTCAACCCTGCGGCTCGGTCGCCTTCAAAAACCTGTGCCGTCCTTTGGGCGATAGCCGCGTCACTGCTCTGTCCTTCCTCCGGATCGACCTGCACGTATGTAATCCGGCCAAAGATATGATCCGCAAAAGCACGAGCAATTGGATAGTTGTAAACGAAACGTCCGGGGATTTCACCGCGATCACGTCGAAATGGCGTAGCCGAAAAGAGGGCGCGATGCGTTGTCTTCAGCGATTCAAGCAAGGCCGCCCAGGTATGCGCAGGACTGTGATGAGCTTCATCGATAATAAGAAGATCGAACAAATCTACCGGCGGGCTAGGAATACCTTCGTATCCGGGGCTGGTACAATTCGGCGTACTAATGACCACATCGAAATCCCGTAGTGCCTCCCAATTCTCAACGGAATGAATGCGTTCATCCAATTCAATCACTCGCGGAAGATCAACCGCGTCGGGCACTACTCCTATTTCGCGCAGTGTCTTGAGGGAGGCAAAGTCCTCTGCTATCTGTCCTCTAACAAGACGGCTGGGAGTGATTATGAGAACTCGGACACTTCTTAAGACGAAGGGAAGCATCATAAGAACAGCGGTTTTACCGGATCCGGTCGGCATGGTAACGATTGCCGGCTGATCATCGACCGTGAAATGAGAAGCGAGCGCATGGATAGCGCCAATTTGTGCGTTATACAAACCTGGGCTCGTTCCCGTCGGGACGGGATAGGAAATATTCTGATAATTGTCAGAGAAGTAAGACATTGGTCCTTATTTCTCTTACATTACAGCCTCGATTGGCTCGAATTGCAATGCCAGGCCCGGCGAAAGCTCGTCAATGGGCTTTCCTACAGAACTATCACGAGTTCATACGCCCGTCTTTGAAAGTTGTGAGAGTATGCGTCCCACGCATGATTGCTCACCTTTTTCAATTAGAACTTAGGGGATATGATGAGGAAGTCGGTACTTAATATTGTGAAGGCTAGGGCTTTTCAAGCAGTTTATCGAGCGTCGCGATCATGTCAGCTGTTTCATTGGTATGACTGCCGAAAAAGGTTCGGATATCCCTCACAAAGGCCCGCAAAAAGTTGCTCCTGGAGCAAAAGCTCCACCCTCGACAACGCCCGTCAAATCTACTGAGGCAGTGTCTGACTCACGAAGTTCGAACCGCTCTGAAGCCCTTAAAGTCTGAGTTCGAACTTTTGAGTGTTGAGAGTGTTTTTGCGGAGCGGCAGGATTCGGGAGAAGCCTAGGCAGTAAACGCTTTTACTTCAGTCTCGATATCAGCGACAAGATCACAAAGATCATCGTGATCATCAGCTTGCCGTTCGAGCACGTCCCAGAGGGCGTCTACAAAACGCTGGAGGCCTGGAAGGGGCTGAGGAGCTTCATACCATGTCTCTCTTCCGAATCTGCTATTCATAAGAATTGATGCAGTTGCCCACATGCCGACCTTTGTTTATTTCATGTAGGAAAGCTACCTGCGCGCCGGTAGCTTCGGCATTCACCCTATGCGATCTACGGGATTGCGAAAGGTGGGTGATTTTGTGTGGGATGTAGAGTCCATTGACAGTTCATACACAGACTGGTAACCTTCCATTTCGTAGGTTTATAGTATGATTTAAAGGTAACCAAAAACCGCGCCCACTGGATAAGTAAACGCGGCTTCTGGTGAGAAATAGCCTACGCTATTTCGTTACTGACCTAGCCTTCTCTTCGGAGAGGGCTTTGTCTTTTTTATGGGCACGCTTCCGTGGTCCCATTCGAAAGACGATCCAGCTACCATTAGGGTGCTGGCAAACCATTTTGCCTGGTTCCCGCGACGGGAAGCAGACAACGAATTTGGTTTTCACTTTTTTTGTTGTAAAAGTGCACGCTCTCGAAGCAGTCGCTTCTGCGTTCGATAGGAAGCCGGGAGCGCGGTTTCTTTGACCTCCTAAGACAACCGACCCGTACTGTCTTAGAAAGACAAAACTCCCTTTGGCGGGGAGTTTATGTTTTCGCTTTTACCGCTCTGTGGCAGGGGCTCTGGGGATATTCTTTTTTAAGGAAGACCCCAGTTTTAGGGCTGAGGGTATTATCCCCCAAAGCGCCCACCACAGAGAAGTTGTCAATCGAACGCACGAACCGCCTGCCCCCCTTTTCTGAGATGGAGTAACTCTTACATAAATCTTAGCTTAACCTAGAAATCTGTCAAATGGCCGGTTTTTGACTTCTTTTTGACGACGAGTAGGATGCAACATCACGCCCACTTATTTTATGGCCGGCTCCCAAAATCCTTAAAATGGATTTTCGTACATAGCTCCGAGGTCGGAGCCGCTTACTGTAAGTGTCGTGGGGGTTAAGCTGATCGGGATAGAAGTTTGACTAGCGCCTTCTTGGACATCAAGCATAACCGTTCCAGTAGTTGCATCCAGAAAGCTTGTCATCGCATCGAGCGACATGGTCGCGGTTGAGGTTCCGTTGAATCCTGTGATGATATCCCCCAGTTTTATTCCTGCGGCAAGCGCAGGAGACTTGGCGATTACATCATAAACCGCTATTTTCCCTGAAGCATTAGTAGTAAGCGTGAGACCGACACCCGTATATTGTTGCGGCATGATGGCGACGGTGCTGAGGATTTCCTTAAGGTCCGCGTCGACATAAGAAGGCAAAGGAAGAGGAACTGGACTTGTAGTAAAAATTAAATACTTTTGCCCAATGAGGGGAATGAATGCGAAGGGACCGGTGCTTGTACTCCAAACGGTGAGATTCGTTCCTGTAATATCGTGATCCAAGACAAAATCTTCCCTATACGTAACGTAGTGAAAGCCATTCTGGTTATTGCCAACAGTGATCTGGTTTTTTGGGGTCAAAAGTGCGTAGTCCGCTCCATTGCCATCTGCTTCGAACGGAGTAATATCTGCAGCAAGTTTAGGCTGCACTGCAGGACCATATCCCACCATCAAAATCGGAGAAGGTTCGGTAATGATCTGAAATCTTAAGATCGGCTTTTGAGCGGGATCAGAGTAGGGGCCGATAACGGGAACGAAGGAGTTGGGCCAGCTAATGGTATTTGTACCGACTACCAAGTCTGAGGGATAACAGAATGCTATGCCCGCTTGTTGGTTTTCATAGGCGGTAAGAGTTGTAGTTGAGCTCTGTGGACATGAGAAGGAAAAGGGTTGCGGGGTGCTAGTAGGCGTCGTGGATGATGCAATACCTTGAGGATTTACTGTCTGAGTTGTTACGGGTTTTTGAGATTCGTAATACCAAACAGCAGCGATCACTACGAGGACAACGATGATTATGAGAAGAATAACGAGAGCAGAACCCTTCTTGTTCATATATTTATTGTACCGTACTCGCCGGAAGGTTGGTTGGGTCGTAATGCTGATGGTACGTTACCGCAGAAAGTGCCGGCGTCGAAGAAGCAATCACTTGTGGACCAGGACGATGCTTTCCGTCAGCGACGAAGCTCTCGAATTGGTATGGCCCAGAACCCCCTATTGTTAGAGTGTATTGTCCAGCGGCTGGGGTATATATTGCTAAGAAATCCGCGCCAGGTTGATCGTTATTCTCTCCCGCATTGGGAATTTCATCATAATCAATCCCTGTTTGTGGATCTGTGCCCAAGCGACGGCCACTTGGGTCAGTGATCAATAGAGTGTGCTGACTGTCGACTTCGTATTCCAAGTAAAGAGGCAGTTGAGGGGCGTTTAGCGGTTCCAAAATATTGGCGCTGCTGTAGGTATTTGTGTAGTTGTGGGTATGGGCTGTCGTACTTTGATTCAGATAATCGTTATCGTAATAAAATGGGTCTCGAATGGTGTATGTTGATGTGTTGTCATGCACTGCATGTCCAGTTGCAACGATAAAATGTTGTTCACCGGAAATAATTGGTTCGGTTAGGATAACCGGTACAGTCGCGGTTGGACTATAGTCCAGCCATTTATTAATCCAGGTGCTCGAAACAGAACTGATATGATCGTTCCCAAAGTTGTACCATACTGGAAAGGTTCCCGAGGGCGTTTCGGCATAATACGGTATATCCATCCAATTCATCTTTCCGCTGCCAGCAGGAGAGTATCCGGTGCCGGAGCTGTTGGCTTGCTCAAGCCATTCATTGAAATTTTCTGGATTGACATCAGTGCTACTCTCGTAGCTTTCCGCCGTCGTAGTTGTTATGCCATATGCCCTGAGATCCATTACGACTGAGGTGATTAGGCACCCGAAATTTGCGATGGTGTTGGTCGTAATGTTATCGAGTAATTGAGGCGCCCACCAGAATGTGCCGGTAGTACTTGAATTCGACGGAAAAGTGGACGTCACCTGAGTGTAGAGAGGTATGGTGTTGATAACAAAATCAGTAGAGCTTGCATTAGGTCCGTACATCTCCCAGGTAGAGGTATTCCCTGATTTATCGAGCACTCTCGCTTGCCAATGATAACTTCCATTAGACCCAGCTTCGGGGCCCGTAGAGGGTGTCCACGATACCGTTACCGTGCTACTAGGCGCGACCCATACGCTACTCACGCTGCTTGCGTTCATAAATGCAGTACCCGATGGCTCAACCTCTACCTGAAGCGTTTCGCTCGCCGTCCCAGCCGATTGAAGGTTTGCTCCAAAGACAAGCGTAGTTTCAGTAGTGGTGCTCCCCTCACTTAAGGTTGTTGTCGCATCCGATTTGTATTGCTGAAGGTTGGACAAAGACACGGCAGGCACGGTACTACTCACCATCGTCTGCCCTGCTCCTCCGTTATAGAGATCAGTAGTTTCTGTGGCGTCGAGAACCTTATTCCATATTCCCACTTCATCGACCTGGCCATTCCAGAGATGCGTCCCATTCTTATTTATTCCGCTTATTTCGAAGCCATCATCTGTCGGAGGACCTCCCGAAAAACCACTACCAGTCGACGAAGCTGGCCCCGCAACCAAAGTATTATTTATATATCCTCGAATATCCGTACCGTCGTAGGTTAAAACGAGATTGTACCAAGTGTTTGTAGTGAGGGTGGTAGTCACTGAAGCAAAATCCGAAGCAATACCATTTCTATCTCTTACGAATTCTAAAGTTTTCGTGCCACCTGAATCCACGTACCAGAAATCGTAATCTACGTGGGAAGAGCCATTAGAAAACTGATGCACTGCTGCTACAAATGTATTGCTTGGCTGCGTCGTAACGTTCACCCACGCAGAGATACTAACGATACCGCCGTTGATTCCTAAATCGCTCGTAGTATAAAGATAGCTGGAAGTATTATTGGTACTAAAATCAGCAGCATTATTTACTTTTCCTGCATCAAAAAGAACTGTACCGGTAGTTGTGAGGTTATAACTGCTCGTGCTTAAAAAGTTTGTCGCATCTTCTAGCTTGTAATACGCAACGAGGTTAGTGGCAAGAGTGCCGCCTCTGTCTACTTGGAATTGGGCAGCTAGGGAGCGCCCTGGAAGGAGGAGAAGAAAGCCCCCAATAAAAACGGAGGCTGCTAAGAAGAATGATTTGCCAGCAAGAGGAAAGCTCTTGATCATATGTACTATAACGATAACATATGTTCAATAATTGACTGTCTGATCCTGCGGATGGAGATCTTTTGGGGAGATCGGCTGTGTTCGTTAGTTTGCATCCCACGCGAAATCACTGAACTTTTCAATCTGGGCCTGGAGAGTAAGATAAAGAAGTCAGTAGAACTCAATACCGGGAGGTTAGGGCTTTCCGAGCAGTTTATTCATTGTCTCGATCATCTGGGTCGTTTCGATGCTTTGACTGCTGAAGAAGGTGCGAACATCCCTCACGAACCTCCGCAAAAAGTTGCTCATGGGGCCAAAGCTCCACCCTCGACAACGCCCATAGAATCTGCTGTGGCGGTGTCTTACTCATGAAGTTCGAACCGCTCTGAACCCCTAGAATCTGAGTTCGAACTTTTGAATATTGAGAATGTTTTTTGCGGAGCGGCAGGATTCGGGAGAAGCCTAGGAAGTAAACGCCTTTGCTTCGTGCTCAATATCAGCGACGAGATCACAGAGATCATCGTGATCATCGGCTTGTCTCTCGAGCACGTCCCAAAGCGCGTCTACAAAACGCTGGAGTCCTGGGAGACTCTGAGGAGCCTCATTCCAGGTTTCTCTTCCGAATCTGCTATTCATATAGATTGATGTCTATCCCCCACATGCCGACCTTTTACTTATTTCATGTAGGAAAGCTACTCGCGCGCGGGTAACTTCGGCATTCACCCTATGCGATTCAGGAGATTACGAAAGATGGGTGATTTTGCGTGGGGGCACATCTGAGTTCGACTCCCTACATAAACTCGAGATTGGCCGAATCAATTCTATAGATGCATTATTTATTACATTAAAGCAACATTAAGTTGAGATGGACAGTATAGTATATATAGGGTATATATGACTATGTTATAATAACAGTAAACATGGAGCGTAAAGATCTGTTTTTCCAAACTTATGCAAACCTTCCGATCAACGCGAGGAAGGAAATTGTCTTGAATTTAGATCCACATGGTCCAATCACCTGGGAAGTGGCGTATCGAGAGATCAAGGCTGACACTGATCTTGGTAAAATTATTCTTCAAAAACTTTTCGATTTAAAATTCATAAAAACAGAGGATGCCAAATAACAACTCCACAGAAATCACGCCAGAAGTAATTGATTTAGTTGTTGCTCGCCTTGAAGCACTCCCCCCTAACGTAGCAATGTCTGTCGGTGATAAGGGCAGTTTTGATCTTGCGGAATTAATAGAGAGCGTTAAGGCATGCGACGAAGTCGGTAAGCAAATTATTGAGATGCAGTTACTTTATCTGCGTTCCCTTAAAGAGCTGACCCCTGCTGAATAAAAATGTTGGCATTGGTAACGAGGCCTAGGTACGAAGAAACTACGAACTATCTTTTTTATTGGGCCGGCGAACTGCTTCGGGAGGCAAAAGAGCGAAAAATTCCAGTAATTGACCTAGATAAAGAAAAGGCGCGGCGGACAGTAGTTGAAAGCTACTTAACCAAGAAAAGTCCTGATGTGGTCATTATTAATGGCCACGGAAACGAAACCTGTGTGGTTGGGCAAGACGGTGAACAATTATTGATCGCGGGCCAAAACACGCATCTGATGAAGGGAAGGCGTGTGTACATCAGAGCATGTCGTGCTGGACGTCAATTAGGGCCTGACATTATCAGAAATGGAGCGGCTGGCTTTGTGGGGTATGTTCAGGATTTCATTTTTCCTTACGACAAAGACAGTGTCCAACGTCCACTTGACGACGAGTATGCTAAACCAAATTTGGAATGCTCAAACCAAGTGGCCATTTCGCTACTTAAGGGACACTCTGCGGATGAAGCCCACCAGGAAGGGGTACGAGCTTTCCGAAAAAAACTTGATGCGTTAATGACGAGCAACTCACGTAATTCCGCGGTTGCTACATGCCTCATATGGAATATGATGAGCCAAGTTGCTATGTAGAGATATCCACGGCAAATCCACCCACCTTTTCAGCTCGAGTTTAAAAATAGGACAAGGTAGCCCATCCTCGATTGAAGTGACTTCAAAATATGAAAAGCCCGCGCAGAGAAATAACTCCACTGCGCGGGCGAACCACCGTTCCTCAATCCCCTCAGGGAATTCTTATGTAATATTTCATATCCCGAAGTGATGTTCCCGGAGGAATCTTTTTGAGTTGCTCTCGCATTCGCTTCGAGACAAAGAAGGCTGCTGGCCATAGCACGACCATGAGAGAAGTCGTGGCACACCATTCGATGAAGTGAGAGATCACGCCACACCCACAGATGAATATCGCGAACGGCATTGAGAAAAACCTGCCCCATCGCGAGCGTTTTCGCGCTGCGTCACGCGCCATCATAAAGTGATTCCAAAGGTCGTCGTAATACTCTTCGATTTCCGCTTTGATGAAGAAGAGCTGCGGGATCGCACCGATCAGAAGATACACGTAAAGCAAGTACCACAGCCAATGCCAGTGATGCATAGGATTTCCTCCTTCCGACTGCTGCTTTCACTTTAGGGATCGGGAGAAAACTGTCAAACTTGCGCCCCATGCAAATTCACACACCTTTTCAATCTGGGCCTGGAGAGTAAGATAAAGAAGTCAGCAGAACTCAATACCGGGAGGTTAGGGCTTTCCAAGCAGTTTATTCATTGTCTCGATCATCTGGGTCGTTTCGGTGGTCCGACTGCTGAAGAAGGTGCGAACATCCCTCACGAACCTCCGCATCTCGGAAACAGTGCTCGAATTTGACCATCGACGGAATGGTCTACGCACGTCAATGTTGAGTTCCTGGTCTTTGAGCACAAAGTTCGAACCAACCGCATTGACGATAAGCCGCTTTTCTTGAATGTCGCCGTTCTTGAAGCTAGAAACCAAGCACTTGTTGAGCGCGATGAGCTTTTTCGAAGGTTCGAACCAGATATCGTTTTTTTGCTGATCGCTGAGTTCATGGGCGAGCGCCAAATCGCGCCGCTCCAAGGTCTTGCGCGCACTTACATATTCCTCGTCGCTCAGAAGCTCACGAATTCGGAGCTTCGTGAGGTTTTCCATCTCGCGTTTGACGGCCGCTTCGGCATCGAGGAGTGACTGCCGTTGTACAATTCGGTCCTCCTGCTTACCCTTAAGTTCGCGGTCCAGCCTTTGCGTCGCCCAGCGAAAGAATCGATCCGACAACGATATCTCCTCAAGGAACTCAGCGATTTGATCTTCAACCTCGTCGACCGTAACGTAGAGTTGCGTGCAGTGAAGCTGTAGCCTGCGCTTGGTGCAATGGTAGTAGGTATATTGGGAGCCGTAGCGATTGGTTTTCTTTTCGGCGGTCACCGAGAAACCGCATTCACCGCACCGGATCATACCGGTGTAGGCGAAAGCGCGCGTTTGGCGCGGTCTGTTGGGACGACCGAGGATACGTTGAACTTGCTCGAACTCCTCGATCGTAATCATCGGCGTATGCTTGCCCGGATAGGTATTTCCACCACTCTCAAGAATGCCGGCATAGAAGGGATTCGTGAAAATGACATACATGGCGCTCAAACTAGGCGGTTTGCCGCCAATGCGCTTCCTCTTTACGGTACGCAACCCCCATTGGTTGTTGGCGATTTCCCAGATTTGTCTTGGGGTGTAGGCGCCCGTGATCATGAGCTTCCACATCCGTTGAATCAGTGGAAAACGCTCGTTGTCAACCACAACCGTTTTGGTTTCTTTGTCATTCAGATATCCCAGGGGAGCTAAACCGGGCAGCCAGCCATTTTGAATCTTTGCGCGGTAGCCACGCCGGACGTTTTCGCTCAGGCTGTCGACGTAATACTTTGAATATCCAAATATGATCGACAGCATGAACTTCCCCTGCGAATTGTTTTCGAAACTGAAGGTGGCGAAGCGAAGATCTTCGAGCGCTTTCGTATCCAAAAGATAAATGATGCGCCCCCCGTCTACAGAATTGCGAGCAAGGCGGTCTGGATGCCAGGCAATGATCCCGGCGGCCTCACCGGCCACGATCCGCTTGATCATGATGTCGAAGATGGGGCGGCCGGGCGCCTTTGCGCTGAAGGACTCCTCGAGGACTTCGACAATCTCGACGTCCTTCCAACCAGCGCTTAAGCGCTGCATCTCCTCCCGCTGAGATTGAATCGAAAGGATCTGTCGATCCTCGTCCTCACTCGATTTTCTGCAATACAGGAAGTACTTCATCGTGCGATTTTTGATCGGAGTTCGCGAGATGATCCGACGCAAGAAGCGAAAAAAGGTCCATGAGCGTTGACGCGAAAATCCGGGCATCTTTCACAGAAAGCTCCTCGTGAAACTCCCCAGACCAGATCTCGATGAATTCGCGCAGATCGTCGTCGCTGAACTGCATTCACATCAGGGTACGCGTCGACCTCGACGATCTCAAGACGCACTAATTTGCTTACAATCCAGGTTTCGCCGACCTCAAAAGCCTTCCGTATGTGAAGAACCGTTATAATCCGGGCTCGACGCACCCGAGCCCGGGGCGTCGACATCCGGGCATAACCAAAGTATTTGCCCATGGTTTCTGGCTCTTAAAATAGTTCGACTTTTCCCTAATAATATGGGCTCGGCCCGAACTGTCAACTCCGCCATACGCCAAGAGCATTCACCCTCGCGCTGAGCAGTTTGACCCGTCTTTCGTCAGTGAAATACAATCGCCATCATTGTCGTTATGGAGTTATTGAAACTTCTCATCCAAACAGTGCTCGACTTGATCCGAGACATACCAACAAACCTGCTCAGCCGCCGGGTGGAGGATTTTGTTGAAAAGCGGGCTGAGATCGGATCCCGAACGCAACGCCGATTGCGTCGCCGCACATTGCAAAACCGTCTAAAGAGACACAAGAAAAAGTCGGGAAGCAAGCATGGAGATCCTTCAGGAAAACCAAAAGCTATTCAAGGTTCCAAGCTTTCCTCGTAATTTGGGGCTTCTTTAGCGTTAGGAATGCGGACCTTGACACCGAGCCTAGAATTGCGTATAGTGCACATTCACTCACCTTGTGTGAGTGATAGAAGCCTCGTAAAATCCCCCTAAAGGTCGTATTACCTAGCTGGTTCAATTCATGTCAAACACCATTCCTGCCAATTTTTTGAAAGCCCACCGGCGCAAGTCTGGGTTAACTCAACGTGAAGTCGCGGCAATTTTGGGCTGCGCCGATAGCGGTATCATTTCCCGCTACGAGCGGTCCCGTCATCTTCCCCCGCTACTAGTTGCGTTAGCATTTGAAGCGCTTTTCCGGGCTCCTGTTTCGAAGTTGTTTGCTGGAGTCTACGAGGGTATTAACCAGTCAGTTGAGCAGAAACTAGGGAGTCTGCGGCAGGATCTCCAGGGCCGTAGCGGCAAAGGGTCTGGATTCGCTCTCACCGAGCGATCGCTCTTGTGGCTGAAGGAACGGCAAAGCGCTGAGCTGTCACATAATTGAAATGCGATGCACCATGAGGAGTTGCGAACGGTAGCATTGGATGTGCGAAGTCGAAAGTTCGGATTCGTAGTTTTCGACGGATCACGGCAGATGCTGGACTGGGGAGTCAGAAGCTATGGTTCGGCTGGTCAGAAGTTAAATGAAGAAGTAAAAAGGAGAGTGCAGGATCTATTGGATATGTTCGTACCGGGTTTGTTGATCTTGAGAGTACCGAACCTCGATTGCTTACAAGGAGACAAGAAAGTTGAACGAGTTCTGAAAACATTGCGCGGAGAAGCGAAACTTAGGTCTATCCCAGTGCGAGTCCTATCCCGCCCTATCATAAAAAGAGTTTTTGTAACGGGTGGCCTGAAATCCAAATACGAAGTCGCATCTTGGTTACGAACACAGTTTCCAAATCTTTCTTGGAACATCCTGAAAAAACGGAAACCGTGGCACAGTGAGAGCTACTCCACTAGCATCTTTGATGCGGCCGCCGCCGGAGCGGTGCACCTCGGTATCTACGAAAACTATCCCGCTAATCCTTAACAATGATTTAACTGTACCAGCCCTTTCGACGGCCTCTCCATTGGCGCATAGACTCACCGAGTCCGCCAAACATTTTCGAGAGGCCGTCGAAAGGCTCTCTGCAGGCTTTTTGCTAAAGGCTGACCCGTTTAACCATACTTTCCTCGACGGGAAGCCTGTCTCCCATCGCGTTGACAAATAAAGATTACAGAAGAAGGGAAGCGGGCTTCACGACTAAGAGTGGGCCAACGTCGGAGTGTTTGACGTGAAGGCACGGGCTCTAGCAGACACTTAACAATAAAACCCGCCGACGTAAGCGCCAAGAAATAGTCCGCCAGCGGGAAATGACGCCGTGCCACTAAGAGCCATTCCCCTCCAGTCGTTCTTAGTTTTCGGCGGATAAGGGCGCCGCGTTCAAAATATGTCGCATCCTGGTCAACATCCTTGTACCAAAACGACCGCTCTTTGAAGAAACTGTCGGCTGGATGCGGTATCTGGATGATCGCGTATTTTTTCGGTTTTAGAATTCTGTACATGTTCAGAAACGTGCGACATAGTTCAGGTCGATCCTTCACGCAACAAACTGAGAAAAGGGCAAGACATAGATCCGCACTCTCAGGTTTCAGGACACGAGCGAGCCTGTCTAGCCTGCACTGAACGTAAGTTATCTTGTCGGAGGTCCATCTGCTTCTTGCTTCGTCCAGCATTTTCTTTGAGATATCAACACCGATCACGTGATTAGCAAAGCGACTTACACTGCGACAGACATTGCCATTTCCGCAGCCGCAGTCGACGATCGTGCCGTTCTGCGCGAACTTACGCGCGATCCGAATTGCGACAGGCGTTCCAATGAAGTCGTCGCGAAGCGCTCGGAGCCCGCGAGGCCATCTTGCCGCGACGGAGTCATAGAAGGACTGGATAGCGGTTGAGCTCTTCAAGTTATCTTGCCGCCGAGCAAGGTTGGATTGAATAGCATTTGGAGGAACCGAACAAAAGGCGCGTTAGTCTTTCCTTCAAGCATTCACTCTAAAACCGGAACGGAGAAAAATTCGTCGCGTCATCATAGACGTCAATCCCTTCTGTTCGCTTCAGGTATCCGACAACAACATAAGTCAGCGGCGTAGCCAGAACTTCGTAGACCACCTTGAAGATGTAAATACTTGCGATGATCGTGACAACTGTTCGTAGAGGAAATGTTCTGTAAAAGGCTACTCCTCCAAACACAAACGAATCTATGGCCTGTCCAATCACCGTTGAACCAACTGTTCGAGTCCAAAGCCAGCGGCCTCGCGTAAAAACTTTCATCCGAGCAAGCACATAGGAGTTCGCGAGTTCTCCCGCCCAATAGGCTGCAATGCTAGCGACGGTTATGCGCGGCACGAAGCCGAGCACACTTTCGTAGGCTCTCTGATTGCTCCACGAAGGGGCTGGAGGCAGATATTGAATGATTAAGAGGATTGCTGACATTAGGACAGCGGCAAAAAAACCTATCCAGATGGTCCGGCGAGCTCGCGCATAGCCGTACACTTCCGTCAGAATGTCGCCGAAAATATATGCGACGGGAAATATTATGATCCCCCCTGGAAATTGGAAATGGCCAAGTGCAAAGATCTTCGAACTTGAAACCTGCGAGATCAAGTACGCCGAAACGAAGAGAGCGCAAACTAAATCAAAGTACTTAGGTTCTCTGCGTGCCATATTTGGGCCTCAGCGTCGCTATTTGTGACCGCGGGGCGAACCTGAATGGTCGCGTCTGTTTCGAGATTCTGCGCTGCCAAATAGAGATTGCCTATCATTTGGGAACACACGTCGCGCGTCGTTCAGAAAGATCCTTCGTTCATTCTTGACATTGAGGCGCCACTTGCGCAGGGTCTCGTAAATTCTATTAGCCTCGGAAGCGTGCAGAGTAAAGAAACGTGCGCCCTTTCCGAATTCTGGTTTTGTTCCACAGCAGTACATGTTTTGACGGCCAGGATCGTAGATAGCGATGTTCGTAAAAAAAAGTTCTCCGGGGAGCAGAATGCACTCCAACCGGTCCATGAGAACATTTCGATTTCTACCAGCGTCTTTGTCGAGCTTTCGCCGCAAAGCCTCGAACTGCTCTTGGTCGTCCGTAAAGTAACAGTATGATATCTTTCGCTTGAGGATATTGTTAGCGACAACTTTGTACCAGCTTTGTTCTGGATCTAAAATCACTCGCGCGAAGATCCATATTTCATCGAATTCAAAACTTTCCTGAATTTCTAGTTCTTCCGCCTGAGTTCTGTCGCTAGTGTGACCAGCTGCTTCCAAGAACGCATCGCAGTCTGGAGGCCACAACTTTAGTTTATTGATGAGGAACCAAATGGTTTGTCGGGGAAGGATTGCGCCTCGACCGGACACACCCCGCTTGCCGCTCTCAAGCATTGCTATATAGGAAGCAGACAATCCGAGGTCCCTCTCGGCCAGTTGTTGTTGAGATAGGCCTGCTCGGTTCCGAAAGCGCACGAGCAATTCCGCGAATCTGTTTTTGGACGCCTGTTTCGACATTTAATACACTCTATGGCGGCACTCACAAATTGTCAATTGTCACACACTGTTGGAATAGCTCTTGATTTTAGTCAGCCATTCGAGTGGGTCGAGAAGGGCTTCACTCGCGGTCTTCGCGCATCACTAAGTTAAGTTGTCTTATTTTTACGTGCTGTTGAATTGCCCATCGGTCAGATTTGCAGTCTCACCGGCCTAGATCGGCGGCGGATGCCTGTTGACTTCTTTTTTTTGTGCATTCATCCTACCAGCATGAATTGTTTTTACATTTCACGGAGGTGTTCGATGACAGACGGTAGAATTCTAGACCGTTTGCTTCTATCTCTCGCCGATTTGTTCGAATCCCAGATCAATAATCGTGTAGTGGTGTTTGAACATTCGACGCCGGTCGAGTTTGAGCCAGTACGAGAGTGCAAGGCCACGCTCATTGCAGAAGGTTCGGCGGTAAATTTTCAAGGTACTGGCGGTATGCGTTTCACACCAGCGGGTTACACTAAGTACTTGGACCGTATCACTGCACTTCGCACACTTCCGAACTAGGCATCCGCGCAGGTATGGGCAGTCGAGCCGCAACTTGTCGAGTTCCACGAGTTGATCTTCGGCCTTCGTGTCTTAACTGTAGGAATGGGTCTCTTGGCTGCTAACCCCTCGATTATCGGGCATCCAGAGGAGCATCGGACTGCTCCACAGATTCTCCGGGAGCTCAGGGAAGAAGAATCAGCCGACATGCCGGTGACGATCGCATCACTAAGATTTTCGATCATTCTTAAGCAATCATAGGCCGACCAACTGTTTGAGCCACCCCCAAAGTCTTTGGAGCGCACCGGCGCGTCTACGACCGAGCGCATCGTAATATGCGCGCCTGCGTTCCTCTTCGTGACGACGTCCGCTTGCAATTTGCTCCGGCGTCCACTTTTCGCGCCATATAATCTTTCCGCTGGTAATCCAATAATGTGACTGGCAGGCTTGTTGCCAGCTTCCAATAGAAGGCCGCAGACTCGGCCCATTCCTAGTTTCAATAACCGACCATTCTGTTGGGCCAAGGGGCGTTTTGACCTTCGATCCACAACCACACGCACAGAGATGCATTGCGATGTCGAACTCTTCCGAAACGTAGAGAACTCCCGGTTTCAGTTCCCGCGGCATATAATGCACGCGCTGCATCTCAAACTTCATCAAAGCTCAGATTCTCCGACGACCTTGAGGTCACCGATCTCCAGTAGCATTTGGTAGTGGGGTATCTCTTCAAAGTAAAACCCCCGCAGCTGCTTAAACCTAATGACAGCTAAGCACGCATTCAAAGCGTTGAGCTCACTGATCTGGATATTTGTCCGGTAAATGTCGTCCGGCTGGTCGAACATTTCCGCGAATCCTTTATCCCGAACCCTTTGGGCATTCTCGGACGAATAATAGGTCGCGCGCACCATACCGTTGATCGGTCCCCGCTTCCGGTCCAGCCCCATGCCGACATCGATGAACGGTATGCGTCTTGAGATCAGAAGATCAAAGATTCGCGAGCGGGCTGAACCCTTATCGACACAAACGAAAGCAAAGGTTACACCGTCCAACTCTGCGCCTGAAGATGACTCGATGCACTTCCGCTCAAACTTGAGTCCGTGGCGGAAGTTATCATAGCGTCCCCTATAGACATCCACTTTCGGTTTGCCGAGTTCGTCTTCTACGAGCCGACCTGGAGATCGAAACGCGTTGTGTACATGGAACAGATCGAGATCAAAGGCCCGAATTTCGCGGACCGGCGTCTTCACAAGAAAGTCCAGAACGTAACCGCCGGTACCGCCGTTGCCAATGACGGCCACGATGTCGTTTGCAAACTTGGCTGAGAGGTCCGTAATTTCCGCCCTACTCGTGAGTGTGTCGTGGAACTTGAATACAGATTCTGACATTTTCTCAGCCGTGCGGAACGAATAAGGACTGGCGTTGTACAGCTCCATCGCCGGTCCCGCGATGATCGTCAAGTAGCTTTCGATCTTTTCAAAGAAATCTCGAAACGCCCCTGTCACCTTGGGCTTGTTGGAAAAACGACGCTGCACGACAACGTCCTTACTGGCTTCGCCGAGTGGCAACGTTGTAGGACCGCCGGCTAAGTTGGGGATGGGCTTTCCGTCAAGACCATGAGGTATGGACCCCGAAAACCAGATCTGGTGATCGTCCTGCTTCACTGTCAGCTTGTCCACGAATTCCAGTTTGGCGACGAACGCCGCCCACTGGAGCTGCCTCTGGTCATCGAGATACGGGATATCACGGATCATGAGATAGCCACTGTCGATGCCTACGGCGTACCCCTTCTCCAGCAGCCGCCGCAAATCGTGATTATGATTGACCAGTTGGTGAAACACTGAAAGACATACCGTCCTTTACTCTCACAGAACCGCCCGGCGAGAGAGTCCCTTCTGGCTTATGGCCAGGTCCGTTTTTGTACTTCACCGAATACGTGATTTCTGGGTGTTGCGGATAGTCGGGCACGTCCAGAGTAACCAACTGGGCGTACGTAATCTCGGGCGACAACCACTGATATCGCGTTCCGTTAACGATAATTGTGAGCTCCCGCTTTTCGGGAGGCCCACTATGGAAGTGCTGATCCTCCTTCAAGTGCACCGTCTCAGGGCCGTTCGGAACTACTCTGTCTTCTCGATCGCCTATTACTTCGCGATATAGGACGAGCCCAGACCGGACCTTACCCAGCTCGTAGAGCGCATGACCTGTAGTCGGGTTGGGTGATTCGAATCTGTGTTCATCTATGTGAATCCTAATTTCCTGTTTGCCATTCATCCTGGCCTCCTCACGTCTTTCAGCTGGTTTTTGCGGAGTCAGGTTGTGGCTACCTTGTCGCCGCTTTAAACAAAAATACCTGAGCGCGCCGAGTGATGTCAATCCGTAGCTTACACAAACGACGTTTACTATAAAAACGTGTTTGCCAAACTTGACAGACCGAAGTCCACTCGTGTAAAGTCTCGCCGAATGTCAGATTCTAGCGGATTATACGGGACTGTCGGGCGTAAAATCCGCACAGCGAGGGAGCGGTCGGAGCCCAAACTCAGTCAAGCTAAGCTGGCCAAACAACTCGGGATTAGCCGTGTGTCTGTAGTTAACATTGAGGCCGGGCGTCAGCACGCGCCTCTATCGCTGCTTTGGCGTATCGCCGAAATACTTGAAATCGAACTTGTCCTCTTGATTCCTCGCCGTAACGAATTGAATGCACCCTTTGGTCCAGTTCACCTTGATCAGAATACAATCGCCAGGATCAAGCAGGTAGCAGTCGGTAACAAAGAAACGCAGCAGAAGCTTACCGGGGCCATCGGCAAACTCAAAACCACACTCGGAACACAGCCATCACAGCTAAAGGAAGAGGAGCGCCATGACAAGCCAACCAGTAGACCAGCACGCTGAAGAAGTTCTTCGAAAGACCAATACGTATAAAGTTCCTGTGCCCATCGAAGTCGTTGCACATCGTTTAGATCTCACGACTGAAGCGTCCGTCCTAGGCGACAGCGTTTCTGGAATGCTCGTCGTGGAAAATGACCGTGGCGCCATCGGTTATAACTCAAGCCATGCACGCGTCCGGCAGCGATTTACTGTCGCTCACGAGATCGCACACTTCATTTTGCACCTTAAAAGAAACCGCCGATCACAACTCTTCATCGACCCCTTTGTAATCTTCCGTCGTGATGATAATTCGACGACTGGCAGTGACAGGCAGGAAATCGAGGCAAACAGGTTCGGTGCCGCTCTCTTAATGCCTGCGACTCTCGTCCTCAAGGAAATCAAGAAGCATGGGTTAGATCTAGATGATGAAGATGCCCTTGCCTTTCTCGCGAAGCGATTTAAGGTCAGCGCGGCCGCCATGACGTACAGACTCAATGCTCTTGGCCTTCTTCGTTAAACCTTTCACAGAATGGTTCAAACGATGGACATAGATTTGTCGATCATGAGGGCGATATATTTTACAGTCGATTTGTTAGGGAGAGCCGCTGAATCAGAAAAATCGAGGAACTCCGAAAGCAATTGAGAGCTGACTCTGAAAAAACTTACGAGCAGGTCTCTGCGCACCACAGTCCCCCCTCACTGGCGAATAAACCAAAGGAGTCGCGTGAGCGCGGATTGATGAATGGAGTTTCAGTTCGAGGATCCAACTCGCCGGTCGTTGTTGAAAGTAGTCAAGACGCTTTCGCTAGGAATCCCATACATGTTATAGAGTGAAACCGAGGGGTCCCTCCGAATCGCTGCGTCGTACCGCAGGCCAATTTCAATCGCTCCATCCTCTCGAACGATCTCATCATGTAAGGACATCGCAACATCGGGTGAGACTTCCGCAACCGGCGCCAGGAACAATCGGCAACCTATCGAGAGCGCGACCCCGGGAAGCCCGCCCAAGTCCCCAGGAAAACTTTGACTGACTCGGCCACCGTGACACGAATGTACGACCAGTACCCGGTGGTCCGCTAGCTTCAGCCATTCGTCCAGTGTTACAACATTACTTCCAATTCTGACCTCCGGTACGCCCTCTTCAGTAATTCGGCCGTGCCCCAAAACAACCGCGAAAGATTCCCATATTTGACCTAGCAAGTGCTCATCTTTCTTAATATGGCTCGCGATATTTTCTAAATCGGCTTCGGAACTCAACTGTAGTGTATGTCTCTCGACCGTCGAACTCGAGTGCGCCCTGTCACGAATCTCTCGATTGAACCAACTTAGACTTGGTACTAAGGAGACGAGAAAGTTTGAGTCTTGCACCTGTCTAATCAAATTGTTCCAAGGCAGCGACGAGAGGTCGCTCTCAAGCGCCAATACAAGCCACTTGCACGACGGATCGAGCATGCGAGTCAAATCGACGATCTTTTCGGCAAGTTTCCAAAGACTCGAATGCCAAGGAATGCGGCAAGCCAAATTCGCCCCTCCTGTTGTCCAAAGGGCATATGTACTTTGAACTGCTCTTACTGCGGATCCTATCTCGGGCAATTCAATTTGATCGACCTTAGCACCTCGACTTCCTATTGCGGCGATGCTGACGCAATCATCGTCCAGTCGAGCCAGAGATAGACAGACGGGAAGGCCAATTGACCCGAAATCGGATTGCTGTAGTGACTTCTGGAGGTTGCCAATCGTGACAGTTGCTGGCCCGCGACGCAAAGCAAAGTTGAGATCTTGAACGAATTCTTCTATGTCCTCGTCAGCCAGTCTGTCATACAGCTTCAGCGCAAGCGTGGGAGACGCGGCCGAGCCTGCGTGGCGCAGGATTGACGGGTACCTGCCAACAAGGACCTCGTGCAAGGCAAGTAGGTCGTCGCCGTCGAGGGATGCAGGAGTTGACAACTTGCTCCAGTTCTGTCGCAGAACCTTGTGCCACTGTGCGTGTCTCTGTTGGTCAACCGCTAGCAGATTAAGTTGGGATGCTCGCTTTACTGAATGAGTGAAATCGAGTAGTTCCTGACGGCTGAGCTGGAGACACTCAGCTACCTGAGATGCCTCCCTCAGTCGACCATACTTTAGACATAAACCAAATGCAGCGCGTAACACGCCAGTGTTTTCAGCAAGCTCTCCTCTGCGATTGACGATGCGGCCGAGGGCAGCAAACGGATCGCAAGGTAAGTAATCGTTCACCCCTTGGATTGCGACCCAACGATAGTCTCTTCGCAACTCGCGATTAAGCCTTAGATTCGCGCGCCTTGCTGTAGTTGCTTTATCTGAGGCGACTCCAGTTGACTCCTCAGTTCCGTCGTGCCCATTACTTGAAGCTCGCAACTCCCTTTCCCAATAAGGGGTATTTTCTTCCTTGGGTCGTGCGAAGCGCGCTGGTACCTTCAGGCCAGCGCTACGAATCGAGCCACTCAATTGCGTTCCGATTCGCCGAAACTCACGCTTGTCTAACAATACGTTAGGGGTAGTCGTTAAAAGTAACCACGCCACAAATGAGGCGTCGAGATAATTTCCGGCGTCCCCCAATGACTGTCCAAATGTCTTTAGCGCTACCATCTCTGCCTCTCGCAGAGACGTGATCTCGTAAGCTGCATCGTACGTGGGATTGTCACGTTGGAATTTTTCCTCACCGATGCGAACAGAACGCGTGAAGCGCCATGAAGACAAAGCGAGTAGGGCTGCCCGCCTTAATACCTCGTCGCCCGTTCCATCAAGGAGCTGCATCTGCCGTACTCCTGACGCTGCAGCTCGCATTTTGAAAAGTGCCTCGGCAATGCGAACCTGCAACTCGACAGGATTGTAGGGTGCAAGAACTCTCCCTGATGCCTGTTCGCGCTCTAACAAATCTCCAATCCGCAGTATCTGTCCCGGTCGCCAGTTCGGATCCGCTTTGCCTATACTTGCTTCCAATCGATCGAACAAACTAGCCGTTTCGGCGAGGGTGAATCTTCGTCCAGACTCATGTTGGACCTGCTGAATCGCGCTCCAAGTCAATACTTCAACGAGTGCACAGCCCACCTCCGCTCCCGCAAGGGGCGCCAAGCTGGCGAGAATTCGCCGCTCGCATTGTGTTGCCACGAGGCCTCGTAGCTCTTCGGTTGGAAAGAATGCTCCGCGTTTGCTCTTGCTCGTTAGGAGCCCTGAAAGCACGGCCATAGCGCCCCATACGATTTGCGATTCTTGACTTCCCAGTGCATCCTGCACGATGTCCGGCAGTGGCGGCCATTGCTTGGCTTGCACCGAAAGGAAGAGGGGTCTTGCGACTATCCGCCATAAGCGATAATCGGGGCGGTTACCAAACTGTTGATCGAGCAGTTCCCAGAGGAAGGGATAGTATTCGCTACTGTGCCAACGCAGGTATTCGTCAGTAGGCATCCGGTAAGGCACCCACTTGATGTCGCTAGCGACTGCCCAAGCGATCTCACCGATTGTCGGCAGGGCTTGCCACCTCACCAGGTTTCCGACTCTAGACTTGTCGTACTCAAACTTTGCGACCGCCCCCGACACTTCACGTTTCATCGAATGCCTCCTCTGTTGTCAACTCAACCGAGATCAGGCTTAAGTCGGCCGGTAATTGACAGCCCTCGAACATTGCCGCTCTCCGACTGGAGGTCAGTCGCGCGGTGCAGATTTCGTCGTGCGGTCCTCTCAGGCTGATAACCAGAATTTTGTTCGGAACACGTTGATATTCAAACAACACCCTGGTCGGATCACTGGCGAGCGCGGAGTATGTTGGTTCGTGACCAGGCTCCGTAAACGTTTGCGCCATCGTAATTACAGGACCACACCAAGGCAACTCGTGCTCCAGTTGCTCTTTGCTGACGCCAAATGCACCTTGGAGGGAAATCTCGCGAACATCGATATCGGGAGTGATGGGACTAAGCGTCGCGCCTCGTTGGGTTTGCGAGAACGGAAGATCAATAAGTGCGCAGATCCGACTCTGGAACCGTTCGAGCAGCGGTTCGCTGTCATCCGGAACGAATCCCGTGTGAGAAAGAGTGTTTACAGCAGCGATTGCTTCGCTGCAGCCGTGGCAGATGCTCAAGTGTTCGCGGATCGAGGTACGTTGGAAATCATCGAGTTGCAGCGAATCAGAACTCTCATCTGACGCAGAATAGGATATGAGCTCCTCAATACTGGGATGTAAGCCCTCCCGGAGGGCGCTCCAAAGGGGCTCTTGCGCCAGTTCCGCCATTGCCCCTAACTTTTCTCGGCAGTCCTCGCACAGCGAAATATGCCTCTTCGCGATCTCCCAATCTTGTCGGCTAACACTCTCAGCGCCCAAAACGAGTGCGCGACTGACGAGAACATGGGCAGCATCGAATTCATCCCGCATTTTGCACCTCCTCCCAAAGGGGCTGGAGAACTTGCCTGAGCTTATTCTTAGCATTGTGCAGGCGGCTTTTTACGGTGCCGACTGGAACCCCTAGCGCGGCAGCAGTCTCGTGTTCCGAGTATCCGAGAATCTCTCGAAAGACGAATGTGCGCCTGAGGTCGGGTGGAAGAGCCACAATTGCGGCTCGAAGCTGTGACCTGAGAAGCGCACGATCGGGAGCAAAATCAGATTTCTTATCGGCCGGTTGGATTTGTCCCAGGTCGGTGAATCTGCGGTTCCGGATGTATTGTCGCCTGACCGTCAGGATGCCGTAGCGAATGATCTTATGTATGCTCCAAATCGACTGTCCGGCCTCGGATTCCCGTTTTATGAACTGGCGAACATAATTTATGACGTCACTCGTCATTTCATCGAACGTTGCCTCGCCTAAATCGGCGTAAAGGCATCGAACAACTGACTTGATGTTCCTTCGATAGGAATCGTACTTACTCGTGATCTCCGCCAACACCTCATGAGCCGGCCGCGGTTCCGGTGGCATGTCGCCTCCTCCTGCAGATCGCTCGCTGCCTTTAGCTATAGGAGCGGCAGGCGAGAAAAGGTTCAACAATAAATAAGGCGCCTGCTTCTTAGCAGGCGCCGGAATCAAGGACTATCCGCCGGAAATGGGGTCCCAGGCCCCGTTACTCTTGTGGATGTAAGTGTGCGTTTCCCTGCAGCAATTACAGATTCTGAGGTGTTCCCGAATGGAGAAGCGTCCGGAATCGTCGAGCCGCGGCGAATGAGGGTTTGCCTCCGGTGCGGTGTAGGCCATGAGCTCCTCGATACTTGGATGTAGGTTCTCCTGAACTGTGTTCCAGAGAGGCTGATGTGACAGTTCTGCGACAACCCCGAGTTTCTTTCGGCAGTCCGGGCACTGCGAAATGTGTTGTTTCGCGATTTCCCAGTCCTGCTCGTTAAGAGTCTCAGCCCCCAAGACGAGTGCGCGGGTAGCAAGAATGTGGGCAGTGACAACAATCGTTCCACTTGCAAACTGCGGCTTTTCGGATTGCATAATGTTCTCCTCGACTGACGAGTTAATCTGCTTCCAAGTGCATGTTGCGGAGCAGATGACTCGCCAGGTGGAGAGACTTAGATGAGGTCCCAGTCGAAATCCTATCACATAGTATATAACTGTCAATTAGTCACCGAGTTATAGAATCTGCGTACCGAACGAACTGACATCCCCGAACCAATTGGAGTGTCTACCCTTTGCTCAATAGAAAGGAGTGAGGAGGGGGCGGTGGTTCAATGGCCAAGGGAGCAGATTCAGACCCCGTACTCCATTTGTAACCGTGTCCTCGGGGGCGGACCCCAACGCCTTGACTATCAATAATCATAGAAAGCACGAACGGCACGCGCTAGGTTCTCTGTGAACTGGAGGGGAACAGCCCTCGTCGGGAGGAATGATAGCAGCGCGGACTCTCGCCGGCTGAAATCCCCATACTGCCTGGCTTCTCAGAAAGAAGGCGGCTTCCAGCTAGGAGTGAACCCATGGTCACGCTCCACGAGTTGAGCGCCAGCGGCCGGGCTGGCCGCGGAACACATTGAACGTATTTGCAGTTCGAAGCCCTTTTATTTCGACGATCAGATACGCCAAATCGCTGATCGAAAGGGGTCGCGATGGAACAATCTGGTGGACCGCAACACATTTTCTCAGAACGGCAAGAAGCGTGAAAACGGTATCTAAGCGAGATGCTTTTCTACGTAAGGCTCGAATTGATGAGGAGAGGCAAGACAGCGGAAGAGCAGCGGGACAGTTTGCAGAGGCTCATGAACGACATCGCCAAATCCGAAAGGCCACTGGACAAACCATCAGCCGTGCAGGAAATGTCGACTTGGCAGGCGCGGTCAGTCGAAACTGACTGAGTTTGACGACCGTTCCGGTCTTCGTCTACGTTCCAGAACTCGGCGGGGAATTACAAGGGCTGCGATAATCCGTCACGAGGGCGCCTATTCGGGGATGCGGGCCGTGGAGAAAGGAGAGGTCGGGTGCCAAGACTCAGCCGGAGAGATACTCGCGTTACACAGAAATACAGAATTGCTAAGGATCGAGAACCTCAACACAACGTCAACTTCCCAATAGCACCGCGCCTCAAACCCACCGAGATCGCTGCATGGCTGAGTCGGGGTAGACAGCCACGTCTTCGCGATGAGGAGCACCAACGTGAGTGGCGTACGCGGGTAGAATCCATATTGTCCGATTTCGAACTAAGTTCGCTTGAGTTTCAAGAGGTTCTGTCTCTTTTATGCCCCGGCGACACTGTCGAATGTTGTGCACATTCAAAAGTTTCGTCGGTCCGACTACACCGAATACCCAAAACCGATCACGCTTAGGACCGTCCGGCGCGTAGCATCTACGCGTAGCAAAACCCACTCGGCTACCAGCCGTCTCCTTTGTAGTTCTCAGGCTGTCCTCGTAATAAATCAAATAGACAGTGGCAACGTCGAGTTGGAACGGATGCCCGTCAGAAGTGACAACTCCCAAACGTGGCCCTGAATTATAGACACAACCCCCGCTGATAGTACATGTCCCAGAGAATGTCGGTATTGACAGTCATCTTACGGTTCGCTTTTGTCTCTTTGTTTGGAGTCCACACTGTGGACCTTCTGAGGGTTGTTTAGTCGTATTCGCCATCAGTAACCGCCAAGGTGTGAAGGCAAGAGCCCAGCGTTGAGGGAACACAATCGGCCGTGCTTAGGCGGCGGAACCGTTCACTAACGGGCTTTGTGATTGGAGGAAAACGAGATGGTAAGCTTGCTCTGCATTCGTCTTAAAGTGCTGTCTAGAATCTTAATCATGTGGCTTTGAAATCCGGATTGAGAAAGCGAACAATCTTCGAGAGGTTCCTCCGGAGAAGGGCTTCCATTTTGGGTTCGTCTCCGTCTACGAGACGATGTGTCACTCGATGTACCAAGCGGAACTCGTTCCGCTTGGAGGCGCGCAATGCATCGAGGACGTGTCGGTCTGAGTTGACAATCCCGTTGATTTCCGACGCCAGCAATTTGACATCTCGGAGACGTTCGAGAACGAAACCGTATGGGTGGACAAGTGCGCCGACGATAGCATAGCGCCGTGCCGAATCGTAGTCATGCGCGCGCGTTGCGGCTCTGCTTACCAGGTGGAATGTCGGGCCCATCGCGCGCGCGTCTCCAAAATCAGCGAATTGCTCCAGCGCACTCAGGAGAGATCTCCGCGCACCTCGTAAATCGTACTCACAATACTGAAGAATACCCTGGGTTCTTTGGGAATAGACGTGGCCCAGCGCGCCAGCAAACAGCCCCGCGCTCTTTTGGAGATGTTCTTTGGCATCATGAGTTGGGAGTCCACTATGTAGTATCGCCAGCCACAAGCGGGTATGGCCGACTAGCGGCCATTCATCGAGGCTTATGGCCAGATCCAGACACTCTCTGAGCGCAAGCTCCGCTTCGGCAATACTGTCTGTCTTACCCCAGTATTTTGCCTGCTCCACGCTCGATTTGCCACTGACATGGAGAGCTTGACACAAGATGGTCAGAGCCGTGTCTCTAGTAACACTATGAGGTACATGCCTAGCCGATGCCAACATGTCGGCCACACGGCAATCTGGTGGAAAGTCGAGGTGGGTCTTGATCAGCGAGATTGATTCCCAGACGTAATCCTGAGCGGCTTCGTAATTCCCCTGGGAATAATGATTCCAGGCTCGTCGCCAGGCAATTTCGGCTTTAAGCAGGACATTCTTTCCTGCCTTCTTTTCAATCTGATCGAACGCGACGTCCGCTTCTGGAAAGAATGACCTGGAATGCAACTCCTGTGCTTGCGCACCATCCTGCATGTTCCCTAGGGGCAGGCATGAGCTCGGGTCCGGACATGACCCACCCGCAACCGGCGACAAAGTTGGAGAGAGCGTTGGCAGGACATCCACACTTAGGCTAGGTCTCGGACTTCGGAGCCTCCGATGGTTCAAGCCGTGCAGCTTGAACAACCGACGAATGTGGTCCGGATGATAGCGAATTTTGTAACGATGCTGAATTGTTTTCACTATCCGAGCGTACGTCCACGCGGGGTACCTAAACGGCTCTGCGCGTTGACCGTCTGGTGACACCGACAACCCTAGCCACGTCATTGAGCGGAACTCCTTTCCCCAAGAGCGCGACTGCTCGTCTACGGCGGTCTTCAAGAAATTCGGGAGTTCCAAATGGTCGCACGTTGGTATAGTAACTCTGGGACATTACTTTTGTCCGCTAAACATGAAATCACAAGCGTTTGATCGGTGCTACCTAAAATGGATTCAGCCCTGCTTTACGCAATAAGGGCAAACAAGGAGAAAGGAAATGAGTAGAAAAAGCGAGAACTACCATTACATTACCCCGGAGCATACGCACCGCAATGGCGAGGTCGGTCGTGATCTGTACATCACAGACCGTCCAGCCACTCTCCAAAACGACACCTCCCGCGATACCGGCTTGCCCAAAGCACAAGACGTCGGAGTAAAAGATCATTTGGTCAAGGAGCGGGATTACTGATGATTTAGTTCGAGTGCTGGCGGGTAAAAAAAACTGCAAGGGGTGCCCGCCAGCATCCTATACCGCTGGTCGGAAAGCTCAGGGTTATCGTACGGTAAAATCTGGACGTTCTAATCGCGTTGGCCTCAGATCATGCGAAAGAAACCCAATAGCCTCAACATCATCTGTTTCTGCCACACCTGAGTCGCTCACGGACGTGATGTCTCGGACACCCCGAAGCAATGCCGAAAAGAGATCCTCAGAGTCGTGGAAATCTTCTCGATTCTCTATCCCACCGATCAACTCGCTGTTGATGTATCCGGGAACATCAGTACGAGTTGCTGCGCATCAACCGTGGACGAGGGTCTCGGCGGAATCCTCTGAGGATTTGATCGTCTACAAAAACGTCTACAGCGATGTAGACAAAAAACCAAGAGCTTCAAATAAATTATTGAAAACAGTGGTCGGGGCGAGTGGATTTGAACCACCGACCTCCTGGTCCCGAACCAGGCGCGCTAGCCAGGCTGCGCTACGCCCCGAAATTTTGAAGACGACCGCG
>Ga0209006_10000354_pt1 | contig 46563 bp, 41 predicted proteins | sample JacPin_JW_Ref_O2_FD_188567 | JGI IMG/M metagenome (GOLD analysis project Ga0209006, IMG submission 188567) | Forest soil microbial communities from Algoma, Ontario, Canada - Jack Pine, Ontario site 1_JW_Ref_O2 (SPAdes) (version 2) | ecosystem: Environmental > Terrestrial > Soil > Boreal...
TGCCGTGATTCAAATCTCGGTGGCTGATCAATGTTCGTATTGATCTGCAACCATCCTAATTTGGGGCGCGCGGTTCCCACCCGACAGAATTTTACGCCGGAAATTTTCTAGTCAGCCGGCGGTCCCTCGCCATTTGGATTAGTCAGCGAAGGGGGCGCAACGCTGTGATAACCCTGCTGATTGGCGTTCGGGTACGGCGAGGTGGATGGGCCATAGCATGCTGCCATTAATCCGGCACAAAAGGCGACGAGAAGTAGTGATTTGAGAGACATAAATTGTGCCTCTTTTGATATTATTAGAAGCAGCTTTCACGTCGGGAAAATCTGGTGAAGGATGATGCGCTGTGTTTAGGCAAGATCCCTCACCAGATGCCTCCTCGAATGACGTTTCGCGAGAACTCAGTCGCTGCCGCCGCTCGGCGCTTTGCCGTTTGGATTATTCGGCGAAGGTGCTGTCCCGTACAGGCCTGAGCTGTTCGGATTTTGGTCCATGCCGTTGGGTGGGACGGTCGGCTGGTTGTTCTGCGAGCAAGCCGCCACGCCTAGCAATGCGATTGATATGGCTGCCATCATCAGTGTTTTGCGTGACATGGGAGCAGTCCTCCATACTTAATTCGCCTGGGAGTTGGATATTGGAATTGAAATATGGCGAAAACGCGCATCTCGGTGCTGTTGAGCATTACTTATTCTTTATAAAAACTTCTGGAACTCCGTACCGGACGTTTTTGACGCGGTGGATACTGTGCGACGGGTACTCAAGCGCTCACAACGGAGTTTTATGTGCCGCGATCAGCTTCCTGGAATAGAAGCCGGCGGAGCGATCGCAATTTTGGCATAGAATCCGCCGCATCAAGCGGTCAGGCCCTTAGCAGCTTGTCGATGCGCACCGGCAGGTCACGCACGCGAATGCCGGTCGCGTGATAGACCGCGTTGGCGATAGCGGCCGCCACGCCAACCATCGGCAACTCGCCGATGCCCTTGACGCCCAGCGGATTGAAAATCGTATCGTCCTCCGGCACTTGGATCACGATGATCTCAGGCACGTCGGCGTTTACCGGCACCATGTAATCGGCGATGGTGGCGTTGACGATGCGGCCGGTGCGCGCGTCGACTTCGGTTTCCTCGGTCAAGGCCATGCCCAGGCCGTAGACGATGCCGCCGATATACTGGCTGCGCGCGGTCTTGGCGTTGACGATGCGGCCGGCGGCGAAGGCGCCGACATAACGCCTCACCCGCACCTCGGCGAGTTCGGGCTCAACCTCGACCTCAACAAAATGGGCGCCGAAGGAATGCGCGCTGTAGTTCTTCTCCTCATCGCCCGGCGCGGCGGTCTCGATTGATTCGATAGCCGGGAGCTTGGCGTCGGACAGCAGGCGGCGGATCGGCACGCGCCGCGCCGGGTCGCTCTGAAGCGCCAGCGCATCGCCCTGGATGACGATGTCGTCGGGCTGTGCGCCTTGCAAGGCGCGGCCGGACGGGCCGGCGGCGAGATCGGCCAGTTTTGCCCGCGCCGCCTTGGCCGCGGCCCATACCGCCGGCAACACGCTGGCCGAAGTCTGCGAGCCGCCCGAAACCGGCGCATGGGGGAAGGCCGAATCGCCGAGCTCGGCGCGAACTTTCTCGACCGGCAGGCCCAGCCCGTCGGCCGCCACCTGGGTCATGGTGGTGTAGGTGCCGGTGCCGATGTCCTGGGTGCCGCTCTGCACGGTGGCGGTGCCGTCGGGCAGGATGCGCACCCGCGCTCCGGCCGTGGAGCGGTTACCCGGGTAGGTGGCGCTCGCCATACCCCAGCCGACCAGCGTGCCGTTGTTTTGCATTGAACGCGGCGTAGGGCTGCGTCCCGCCCAGCCGAAGGCCTCGGCCGCCCGTGCATAGCATTGCTTCAGGCTCTTGCTCGTCCAGGGCAGGTTCTTGTGCTCATCGCGGTCGGCGTGATTGATCAGCCGCAATTGGACCGGATCGATGTTCGCGGCATAGGCCAGTTCGTCCATCGCCGATTCGAGCGCGAACATGCCGCTTGCCTCGCCGGGTGCGCGCATGAAGGTGGGCATGCCGGCGTTGATGCGCGCGACGCGGTGCGTCACCGCGAGATTGGGGCAGGCATACATGATCTCGGTCGCCAACCCAACCGGCTCGACGAACTCGCCGAACGGCGCGGTCTGCACGATGCCGTCATGAATCACGGCGACCAGCCGACCATCCGAACCCGCGCCCAGCCGCACATGCTGGATGGTTTTGGATCGGTATCCGGTGGAGGTGAACATCTGACGCCGCGTCAACACCAGGCGCACCGGCCGCCGCGTCAACCGCGCGGCCATGGCGGCCAGCGTCACATGCGGCCAAGTCGAGCCCTTGCAGCCAAAACCGCCGCCGACGAACGCATTGACGACATGGACGTTGTCCGGCGGAATGCCGAGCAGCCCGGCAACCCGGGCCTGCGCGCCGGAAATGCCCTGGGTCGAGGGATAGAGCTTGAGATCATCCCCTGCCCAGGCCGCGATGACGGCATGCGGCTCCATCGGGTTATGGTGTTCGACCGGCGTCGTGTAGGTCTGATCGATTTTGATCGCCGCTCCGCTAAAGGCTTGCTCCGGGTTGCCGCGGCGCGAATCCGCCTCGCGCTGGCCGCCGCGGAAATTGACCGGTATGGCCGCTTGGCCGGCGGCGCGTTCGAGCTTGGCGACCGTCGGTTCTTCGTCGTAGCGAAACTTGACCAGCGCGGCGGCATAAGTCGCTTGCTCGAAGGTTTCGGCGACAACAACCGCGACGTGCTGGCCGTTATATTGCACCCGGTCGTCCTGGAGCAGGGGATAGAACTCGCCCGGCTGGACGGGGTGATCACCGCCGTCGCTATTCAGGCGCGGCGCATTCAGATGCGTCATTACCGCGATCACGCCGGGCGCGCGTTCCGCGTCGGCGGCGTCGATCATGCGAATCCGGCCGTTGCCGATGGTGCTCTGCACCAGCACGGCTTCGGCGAGGTTGGAAAAAGCCGCGGATTCGGCGGCGTAGCGCGCGCCACCCGTGATCTTCAGCCGCCCGTCGCGGCGATCGAGGGCTTCGCCGATGACCGGTGCCATGATCAGCTTCCCAATGTCGTCAAGGCGTGCAACACGGTGCGCTGCGCCAATCGCACCTTGAACGCGTTCTGCTGGCGCGGCGCCGCGCCCGACAACGCCTTGAGCGAAGCCGCCTCGAAGCTCGCGCGCGTTGCCGGCTGACCGGCCAGCGCCGCCTCGGCATCGCGCGCGCGCCACGGCTTGGTGGCGACACCGCCCAGGGCGATGCGCGCCTCTCTGATCGTGCCGCCGTCGCGGTCGAGCGCGACCGCCGCCGAAGCAAGGGCGAATTCGAAAGACGCGCGGTCGCGCACCTTGCGGTAATATGATTGTCCGGCAAGCGGCGAAGCCGGTACCTCGACCGCGACGATGATCTCACCGGGCTGGAGCGCGGTTTCGCGTTCCGGCGTCTCACCCGGCAGCAGGTGAAAGCCGTCGAGCGGGATGCGCCGGCCGCCCTGCGGCGCATGCGTCACCACGACGGCATCGAGCGCCACCAGCGCTACCGCTAAGTCGCCGGCATAGGTCGCGATGCAATTCTCACTTCCGCCCAACACGGCGTGCAGCCGGTTCTCACCGTCCAGCGCCGCGCAGCCCGATCCCGGTGTACGCTTGTTGCAGGCCATCGCCGTGTCGCGGAAATAGCCGCAGCGCGTCCGTTGCAGCAAATTGCCGCCGATGGTCGCCATATTGCGCACCTGCGGCGAAGCGCTGGCGAGCAGCGCCTGGGCGATCACCGGATAGCCGGTCTTGACCGCCGGGTGGTCAGCGACGTCGCTCATCCTGGCCAGCGCGCCGATACGCAAGCCGTCCGTCCCCGCCTCGATGCGGTCGAGGCGCTCCAGATGACCGATATCGATGAGCCGTGCCGGCCGCCGCACCTCGTCCTTGAGAAGCTGCATCATGTCGGTGCCGCCGGCGAGAAACTCGGCGCCGCTTTCCCGCGCCGCGATAGTGCTGGCGGTGTTCAGGTCGTGCGCCCGTTCGTAGCGAAAGGGATACACGGCTATTGCTCCCCGCGAACCGCGGCGGACTGAAGGCGCGGGTTCCCGGCGGCGGTCGTCACCGCATCAACGATGTTGGGATAGGCCCCGCAGCGGCAGATATTGCCGCTCATCCATTCGCGGATGACCGGAGCCGACTGTGCGTGGCCTTCCGCGATCAGCGCCACCGCCGACATGATCTGGCCCGAGGTGCAATAGCCGCATTGGAAACCGTCATGCTCCAGGAAGGCTTCCTGCACCGGATGAAGCCGCCCGTTTTTCGCCAGGCCCTCGATCGTGGTGACCGCCTTGCCATCGGCGGTTGCGGCGAGCGTCAGGCAGGAAACGACGCGCCGGCCGTCCAGCAGAACGGTACAGGCGCCGCAGGCGCCCATGTCACAGCCCTTCTTGGTGCCGGGCAGCCCGGCATGGTCGCGCAGCGCATCGAGCAGGCTGGTGCGGGCATCGAGCGTCAGGCGATGGCTCTCGCCGTTGATCTTGAGTAAAATTTGCAGATGCTCGCTTGCTCCGGCGGCCGCGTCTGGGGCATCCGTGCCCTGCTGTGCGGCGGCAAGCTTCGGTATCATCGTTCCGCCTCCTGCGGCGGCGGCTGCCTGCAAGAAAGTCCGACGGCTCCAATCCCAACGCGGCATGGCAAACCCTTTTTTTTACGGCATTCTTCGAATCCGCCCTCTCCGCCCTCGTTTACGAGTGCCGATTTTTTATACTTCGTTTATTCATTGATCGTGAGTGTGGTAAAATTATGTCCATCTCATTCTTCGCTCAATTTGAACATGCGGCCCTTTTGAATTTTGAACCGAAGCTCGCGGCGGTCCCTTTGGCCTTCAACGAAACCAAACCGGCCCAGCTATCGAACGAAGATTCTAAAAATTAAAAAAAGCCGCAAGCAGAATAAGAGAACGTTCCCTCCTTTGGCGCCCCTCATCGCCAGCAACAATTGCTTTTCGCGGTGCCCAAGGCGCGGCGAAGTGCGGAAGTCCGGCACTTTTGCGATGGATTTTTCATGTCGGAGAGGGCATGGCGAACATATTCAAGCCACAATTTTTAACTATTCATCAGTGACACGTTCCATCGATCGAACGAATGCCCAGGTCTTCTTGAATGAGCACAGTTTGAAACCATGAAAATCGCACAAGTGGCCCCTCTGATGGAGTCCGTGCCGCCGAAGCTGTATGGCGGAACGGAACGCGTCGTTGCCTATTTGAGCGACGCGCTGGTTGCGCTCGGTCACGAGGTTACGCTCTTCGCCAGCGGCGACAGCGTGACCACGGCCGCGCTCGAGCCGGTCTGGCCGCGCGCCATGCGGCTCGATGACGAGATGCGCGATTATCTCGCGCCGCATGTGATGATGTTGGAAAAAGTCGCCCAGCGCGCCGACGAATTCGACATTGTCCATCTGCATCTCGATTATTTGGGATATCCGGTGATGAAACGCGCTGGCGTGCCGTTCGTTACCACGTTGCACGGACGTCTCGACTTGGCCGAACTTACGGCGGTCTATGCGACCTTCCGCGACGTGTCGGTGGTGTCGATATCCGACGCCCAGCGCGAGGCGTTGCCGCATGCGAATTACGTCGCGACGGTGCAGCACGGCATTCCTTCGCGCCTGCTGACGCCCGGAAACGGCGGCGGCGGTTATCTCGCGTTTATCGGCCGCATTTCGCCGGAAAAAAGGCCTGACGCCGCCATCCGCATCGCGGAAAAGGCAGGCATAAAGATCAAGCTTGCGGCCAAGGTGGATAAGGTCGACGCGCAATATTTCACCGAGCATGTCGTGCCGCTGCTCTCAAACCCACAGGTCGAGTTTATCGGTGAAATCAACGAGCAGCAGAAAAGCGCGTTTCTCGGCAATGCGGCGGGATTACTCTTCCCCATCGGCTGGCGCGAACCCTTCGGTTTGGCCATGATCGAATCAATGGCGTGCGGCACGCCGGTCATTGCGATGCGCATGGGCTCGGTGCCCGAGATCGTCGACGAGGGAAAGACCGGTTTCATCGTCGACAGCGACGACGAAGCCGCCGCCGCCGTCGGGCGTCTGCACGGTCTCGACCGCAAGGTGGTGCGATCGGTGTTCGACGAGCGCTTCACCGCGCATCGCATGGCCGAGAATTATCTCAACGTCTATCGGCGCCTGATCGCGCGCAGCCAGCCGTTACGGCGAGTCGGGTAGGCGCGATGCGGGCCCCTGTCGACGATGCCGTCGGCGAGGAGCGGATATCCGCATTCCATATTCCTGCGACCGCCGCGGCTTCGTCTCGCGGCCGTCGCGTGCTCAAGGACACCGATACCCTGGCCGTGCTGGACGATTTCGGTAACGCCGGCGCGGCAGATTCTCCCGAGGGACTGTTCTTCGAGGACACGCGTCATCTCTCGCGTCTGGTTCTGACCGTCGAGGGCATTATTCCGCTGCTGCTGTCCTCGACCGTGAGCGAGGACAATCTCACGCTGGAGATTAATCTCTCCAATCCCGACATCGTCGAGCACAGCCGACATCGGCTGATACGGGACACCGTGCATATATTTCGCAGCATGCTCGTCGGCTCGAACGCACTGTTCGAAACCGTGACGGTGCATAATTTTGGCCAGGTGGCGGCGCGATTCAACCTCGAAATCGCGTTTGACGCGGATTTCGTCGACCTCTTCGAGGTGCGTGGCTCGGTGCGTGCACGGCGCGGCGCTCTGCTGCCCGACACATCGCGCGCCGATGGTGTCGTTCTGGCCTATAGCGGGCTCGACGGCGTCGTCCGCCGAACCGCCATCGCGTTTGATCCCGCGCCGAAGATGGCCGCGCCGCGTCGCGCCCAATGGGCGATGTATCTGCAACCGGGCAAGAGCCAAGTTCTGCGCTTGGTCGTGCGCTGCGAGCATGATGGCCAGCCGTCGGGTGCGGTGTCGCGCGAAGCGAGTTTTATTCGGGCTTCCGCGCGGATCGCGGCCCGTAAGGAGCGCACGGTCGACATCTTCACGACCAATGAGGCGTTCAACGACTGGCTCGGCCGCGCCCGCGCCGATCTCGATATGCTGGTCACCGACACGCCAAGCGGGCTCTATCCTTATGCCGGGATTCCATGGTTCTCGACCGCTTTCGGCCGCGACGGGCTGATTACCGCGCTTGAATGCCTGTGGCTCGATCCCGAATTGGCCGCCGGCACGTTGCGCTTCCTGGCGGCGAGGCAGGCGACCGTGGTCGATCCCAAGTCCGACGCCGAGCCGGGCAAGATCCTGCATGAGACCCGCAAGGGTGAGATGGCGGCGCTGGGCGAGGTGCCGTTCGGTCTCTATTACGGCAGCGTCGATGCGACGCCGCTCTTTGTCGTGCTCGCTTCAGCTTATTACGCCCGGACCGGCGATCTCGCGCTGATCCGCGCCCTGTGGCCGCATATCGAGGCGGCGATGGACTGGATGGCGAAATACGGCGACCCAGATCACGACGGTTTCCTGGAATACGGCCGCAAGTCGACCGACGGCCTCGCGAACCAAGGCTGGAAGGACAGCGCCGATGCGATTTTTCATGCCGACGGCAGCCTCGCCCACGCGCCAATCGCACTCGCCGAGGTGCAAGCCTATGCCTATGCCGCCTATACCGGCGCGGCCCATCTCGCCCGCGTCCTCGACAAAGCCGGGCTGGAGGCCGAATTCTCCGCCGCCGCGGCGCTTCTGGCCGAACGCTTCGACGCCGCCTTCTGGCTCGACGATCTCGGCACCTATGCGTTGGCGCTCGATCGCGCAAAGCGGCCCTGTCGCGTCCGCGCATCCAATGCAGGCCATGTCCTGCTGGGCGGCTTGGCGTTGCCGGAACGCGCTTCGCGCGTCGCCGATACGCTCATGGCGCGCGAATCATTCACCGGCTGGGGCATCCGCACCGTAGCCGAAGGCGAGGCTCGCTTCAGCCCCGTTTCATATCACAACGGTTCGGTGTGGCCACACGACAACGCCCTCATCACCATGGGCTTCGCGCGCTACGGGTTAAAGGAGCCGTTGCTGCGAGTCTTGAGCGGATTGTTCGATGCGGCATCGTTCATGGAAACCAAACGCATGCCGGAGCTGTTCTGCGGCTTCGCGCGGCGGCGTGGCGTCGGGCCGACCTCGTATCCCGTCGCCTGCATTCCCCAGGCGTGGTCATCGGCCGCGGTGTTCGCGATGCTGGGCGCCGCGCTCGGCGTGTCGTTCGACGCGCGGGCGCGCCAGATCCACCTGACGCGTCCGGTCCTGCCGGCGTGGATCGATGAGATGCGACTTCGCAACCTGCGGCTCGGCAGCGCCTCCGCCGATCTCTTGCTGCGGCGAAACCGCGACGCCATCGCGGTCTCTGTCACCCGCCGTGACGGCCCGATCGAGGTCGTGCTCACGACCTGATTCGGGCCGTTACGTCATAGGAGAATTCAACAAAGCGGACCATTCATGTCTCAGCCATCCGATTTCTCGCACGGCTCCGTCGGCTTCCTGCTGCTCTATGTCCGACGCCGCCTCGTCAGCCATCTCTTCGTTCTATTCGCGGTCCTGGCGGCGGTCGGCTGCGCGATCGGCTCGCAATATGGCGTCAAGGACTTGGTCGACGCGCTGAGCGCGCCGGCTCCTTCCGGCAGCGCCGTCTGGACGGCGGTGGCGGTCCTGCTCACTCTCGTCGCCGGCGATAACCTGCTGTGGCGACTGGCCGGGTGGATCGCGACCTATGCCTTCGTGGCCGTGGGCGGCGACTTGCGGATCGATCTGTTCGACCACCTGTCGCGGCACGGCACGCGTTATTTCACCGACCGGTTTCCCGGTGCGCTCGCCGGCCGCATCACCACCTCGGCCAACGCCGCCTGGAGTATCGAGAATTCGCTGACCTGGACGACCATTCCTCCGGCGTCGGCGGTGATCTGCAGCATCGCGTTGCTCGGCACCATCAATTGGCACATGACGGCGGCACTGTTCCTGATCGTCGCGCTGCTCGGGGCAACCATCGCGTACTTTGCCGCTGGCAGCCGGCATTTGCATGAGCGCTTCGCCAACCAAGCGGCGGCTGTCACCGGCGACCTCACCGACATCGTCAGCAATATCAGCGTCGTCCGGGCCTTCGGCGCCGCGCACCGCGAACAGGAGCGGTTGTCGGGCAAGATCCGGGACGAATTGTCGGCGCAGCGCCAGAGCCTGTTTGCCCTGGAGCGTCTGCGGCTGTTTCATGCTGTTTCGGTGTTCGTGGTCACCGCCGGCGTGCTGGTCTGGTCGATCGCGTTGTGGCGCGCCCGGCAGATCACGACCGGCGACGTCGTGCTGGCCACGACGCTCGGCTTCACCGTGCTGCATGCGTCGCGCGATCTCGCCATGGCCCTGGTCGATCTCACGCAGCACTTCGCCAAGCTCAACGAAGCGATTCAAGTGCTCGGCCTGGCGCACGAGATGCCCGACGCCTCCGACGCCAAGCCGCTGATCCGGCTGGGTGGCTCGGTCACGCTTGCCGACGTCGGATTCAGCTATCCCAACGGCGAGCAGGTATTGCGGAACTTCGATTTGCACATCCCGGCCGGGCAGCGGGTGGGGTTGGTCGGCAAATCCGGCGCCGGCAAATCCACCATCTTGGCGCTGCTGCAGCGATTCTACGACCCGCAGCGCGGGCACGTGCTGATCGACGAGCAGGATATCCGGAAGGTGACGCAGGAAAGCTTGCGTCAATCGATCGCCGTGGTGCAGCAGGACATCTCGCTGTTTCACCGTTCCGTGCTCGACAATCTGCGTTATGGCCGGCCCGAGGCGACCGACGCCGAGGTTCGCCGCGCGGCGGAATTGGCCCATTGCACCGAATTCATCAGCGCCCTGCCGCAGGGATTCGACACGATCGTCGGCGAGCGCGGTTTGAAGTTGTCCGGCGGCGAGCGCCAGCGGCTGGCGATTGCACGCGCCTTCCTGCGCGATGCGCCGATCATCCTGCTCGACGAGGCGACTTCCGCTCTCGACACCGAATCGGAATTGAAGATCCAGGACGCGCTGCTGCGGCTCATCAAGTTCCGTACGGTCGTCGCCATCGCCCACCGCCTGTCGACGCTCAATTCCTTCGATCGTATCGTAGTGCTCGATCACGGCCGCATCGTGGAGGACGGCACCTCCACCGAATTGTTGCGCGAGGACGGCATGTACAGCCGGATTTACCGGCGTCAGATCGCCGCGGCGGGCAAAACGTGAGGTGCGCTACGCACGTCCGGACGGGTGCGGCCGCTCTGCTCGCCGCGCTGCTGACCGCGGCCGTCGCGCGCGCAGACTCGCCACCCGCGCCGCCTGCCGCCCAGCCGCCAGCCGCGCCGCAGGCCCAGGCCTCACCGAGCACTGGCACGGAGGCGCCGTCGATGTTGCCGAACCTCGAGACCGTCGGCGGCACCGAGGCCGAGGGCATTCTCGGCAAAAAGGTGCTCGGCCCGTCCGGTGAAGACATGGGTCTGGTCGTCGATGTTCTGGTGGACGAGTACGGCTGGCCGCGCGCCGCAGTGATCGATTTCGGCGGTTTCCTCGGCGTCGGCAGCCGCAAGATCGCGATCGACTGGCACTTGCTAAAATTCGCACCCGACGATGCCGCTGCTCCGGTCAAGTTGAGCCTGGTTCGCACCGACGTGCAAAATGCCCCCGAATACAAGCCGGGAACGCCGACAATCGACATCGTCGCTCCGCCGAAACCGCCGCCGGCGCCGCCGCCATCACAGAAGCCTGCTGCGCCGCCGAAACCGGCTCCGGCCCCGGCCCCTCATGCAACCCAGTGAAACCGGTGCGATAGCCGGACCGCAACCATACGCCGTCGCCACGAGCGCCCGCTTGATCGCCGCCGGGTACGGCCTCGATTGGCTCAATCTATCGGTCGCGAATGTCCAGACCGGCTTCGGTCCTTTCATTGCGGTCTACCTCACCACCCAGGGCTGGACCCAAACCGCGATCGGCACCGCCCTTAGCCTAGGCACGGTCGTTGCCATGGCCAGCCAGGTTCCGGCCGGGGCGCTGGTCGACGTGATGCAAAGCAAGGTCAAGGTCGCCGCCGCAAGCATTCTGGTCTTCACCCTGAGCGCACTGCTCATCGCGACTGTGCCATTACCGCTGTTCGTCTATCTGGCGGAGATCCTGCATGGTTTTTCCAGTTGCATGCTCGGCCCGGCGATCGCCGCGATGAGCCTGGCGATCGCGGGAAGCGGGGTGCTCGGCATCCGCCTCGGCCGCAACGCCCGCTATGCCTCGATCGGGAACAGCATCGGCGCCTTGATGATGGGCGCCTGCGGTTTTTTCCTGTCCGGCCGCTGGGTTTTCTTCCTGACCGCAGCGCTGACATTGCCGGCGCTCGCCGCACTCGTACCGCTGGCGCGCGTCGAACATCGCCCGGCCGCGCACGCGCTCGCAAGCCAATCGGAACCTCCGGTGACGAGGATTCTGCAAGTCCTTACCGACCGGCGCCTGCTGATTTTTGCGACTTGCGTCGCGCTGTTCACCTTCGGCAATGCGGCGATGCTGCCGCTGGTCAGCATCGTCCTGACCAAGAGCGCGCGCCACGAAGCCACCCTCTACATTGCGGCCGGCATCGTGCTGCCACAGCTCATCGTCGTTCTTACGTCGCCGTCAATCGGGCGGCTCGCCGAGGCGCGCGGCCGGCGGCTCATCCTGATCATCGGACTATGCGCCCTGCCGGTCCGCGGCGTGCTGTTAGCCCTGTTTGCGAAGCCGGCGCTGATGGTGGCGGTCCAAGCGCTCGACGGGATTACCGCGGCCTCCTTCGGCGTGCTGGTTCCGCTCATCGCCAGCGACGTGGCCGGGCGCTCCGGCCATTACAACCTTTCGCTCGGCTTCCTGGGGGTGGCGATCGGCATCGGCGCCACGCTCAGCACCACGCTCGCGGGCTGGATGGCCGATCGATTGGGCGATCCGGTGACTTTCATCGGTCTTGGGGCCGTCGGGCTCGCCGCGCTTCTTCTCGCGGTTTGCGCCATGCCCGAAACCGTGTCCGGGCGCGGCGGCGGCCTTCTAAAGCAGGATTAGGTTCCTGCGATCCATGACGCGTCAAGCGCCGGCCGGTCAGGCGGTCTTTTGCTCGGTGAGGCCGAGCTCGCGGATCATCTGCTCGCGCATGATGAATTTCTGCACCTTGCCGGTGACGGTCATGGGGAAAGAGTCGACGAAACGGATATAGCGCGGAATCTTGTAATGCGCGATCTGCCCCGTGCAGAAATCGCGGATCGATTCCTCGGTGGGAGGCGCGCCGGCCTTGGGCTTGATATAGGCGCAAAGCTCCTCGCCGAATTTCGCATCGGGCACGCCGATCACCTGAACATCGGCGACGCCGGGATGCCGGTAGAGGAATTCCTCGATTTCGCGCGGATAAATGTTCTCGCCGCCGCGAATGACCATGTCCTTCAATCGGCCGACGATGTTGCAATAGCCTTCCTCGTCGAGGGTCGCGAGATCGCCGGTATGCATCCAGCCCGCGCGGTCGATCGCTTCCGCGGACCGCTCGGCATCGCCCCAATAGCCCAGCATCACCGAATATCCGCGCGTGCAAAGCTCGCCCGGTACGCCCGGCGGCACGATGCGGCCCTCAGCATCGACGATCTTCACTTCCACATGGGGGTGAATGCGGCCCACTGTCGAGACGCGGCGCTCCAGGGGATCGTCGGCAGAGGTCTGAAAGCTCACCGGGCTGGTCTCGGTCATGCCGTAGGCGATGGTGATTTCCGACAGGTGCATCTCGCTGATGCAGCGCCGCATCACCTCGATCGGGCAGGGCGATCCCGCCATGATGCCGGTGCGCAGCGAACCGAGATCGAATTTCCCGAAATCGGCATGACCGAGCTCGGCGATGAACATGGTGGGAACGCCGTAGAGCGCCGTGCAGCGCTCGGCCTCGACGGTTTCCAGCACCGCCAGCGGCTCGAATCCCGCCGATGGATAGACCATGGCCGCGCCGTGCGTCACGCAGGCGAGATTGCCGAGCACCATGCCGAAACAATGGTAGAGCGGCACCGGTATGCAGACGCGGTCGCGCTCGCCGAGGCGCATCGCCTCGCCGATGAAATAGCCGTTGTTGAGGATATTGTGATGGGTCAGCGTCGCGCCCTTGGGCTGGCCGGTCGTGCCGCTGGTGAATTGGATGTTGATCGGATCGTCGAATTGCAAGGAGTCGGGCAAATCGACGCGTTGTTGCGCACCCGCCGCCAGCACATCGTCGAAGCGGAAGAAGCCGGCCCGCTCGTTGGCGCCGATGCCGATCAGAATCTCGAGGGCCGGCAAACGCGCCGCGCGCAACCGGCCCGGCGGGCAGCGGTCGATCTCGGGCGCGAGCGTGCGCAGCATGCCGACATAGTCGCTGGTCTTGAACGATTCCGCGGTGATGAGCGCCTTGCAGCCGACCTTGTTGAGCGCGTATTCGATCTCGGCGAGGCGGTAGGCCGGATTGATGTTGACCAGGATCAATCCGGCGCGCGCGGTCGCGAATTGCGTCACCACCCATTCAGCATTGTTGGGCGACCAGATGCCGACGCGATCGCCGGGTGCGAGCCCGAGGCCGAGCAGCCCGGCGGCGAAATTCTCGACCCGCCGGCCCAACTCCGCGTAGGTGTAGCGGGCGCCCTGGTCGCGGACGATGAGCGCGTCGCGCTCGCCCCAACGCTCGACCGCATTCCGGAAATTGGCGCCGAGAGTGGCGCCGATGAGCGGAATGCCGGAGGCGCCGTGCACGTAGCTCTGAGTCAGTCGCGCCATAACCCTCCTAGGTCGCAGCTACATGATCGCGAATTCGGTGTTGCGCCGGTCGGTGACCAGCATGCTGCCCGGGTAATGAGTGATGCAAAACTCCGGCTTCGTCGCCGTGATCACCGATTGCGGCGTCACGCCGCAGGCCCAGAACACCGGGAGTTCGTCATCGCGCACCGGCACGGCGTCGCCGTAATCGGGCTTGCCGAGATCGGCAATTCCGATCTGCTCCGGCTTGCCGATATGCACCGGAGCGCCGTGCACGGCCGGAAAGCGCGTGGTGATTTGGATGGCGCGAATGGCATCGGCCGGCGTCATCGGCCGCATCGACACCACCATCGGTCCGCGGAACGGACCGGCTTCGACGGTCGCAATCGATGTCCGATACATCGGGACGTTACAGCCGCGCACGATGTGACGAATTTCGATGCCATTGGCCATCAGCGCTTCCTCAAAGGAAAACGAGCAGCCGATGACAAAGCTCACCAGGTCGTCGCGCCAGAATTCGCGGATGTCTCCCGGTTCGGCAATGAGTTCGCCGTTCCGCCACACCCGGTAGCGCGGCAGGTCGGTGCGGATGTCGAGATCCTCAGCCAAGGCCGGAATCCGCCAGTCGCCGGGAGCGGAACTGCCGATCAGCGGGCACGGTTTCGGATTGAGCTGACAGAAGCGTAGAAAATCGGCCGCGAGGGCGTTCGGCAGAATGGCGAGATTTCCCTGCACAAAGCCGGGTGCCACACCCGATGTCGGGCCGCGATGCCTGCCGGCGCGGATCGCAAGCCGTGCCGCCAAGCCGCTGCCAAGGGGAGCCGCCTCTTTTAGAGGCATCGGGGTGACGGCCATGGGCAAATCAGATCCAATCGACGCAATCGGTCAATGCAGGCAAGAATAACCTGCTGCGCAAGATCGGTACGAGCGCAGATATGCAACCGGTGCCGGTCGGCATATACGACCATGTGAGATAGCTTGCATCAATATGAAAAATCGGTTGAAATTGCCTTCTGATTGCGTTTGCTTAAAAAGAAACAAGTTGCTCGAAGAGCCCGTTCAGGGCCGACAGGGGAGGGATCGGCAATGCCACTTCGTGGTCGCCACGTTTCAGCGAGCGGCGCCAATTTCGAGTCTGCTCTTGTCGTCCGCCGAAACTCCGGCGCCGGCAAGGCGAACGGTTATGCTCGTCGTTCACAGAATCGCTTCGGATGTCGTTTCGTCGGCCGCGCTACCGCGCGCGGCGTGAGCATTTTTCATGGGAACACGTGAAATCCAGAGGGAGAACTTACAATGACTGAGAAGTGGAAAGACGAGAAGTGGGCGCAGGACATCTGGTACAGCGGCAAGGTGACGCGCCGCCGGCTCATCGGCTGGGGTGGCGGCGTTCTGGGCACCGCGATGCTGGTGCCGGCGCCATGGCGCGCCGCATTCGGCGCCACCACGCCGTACAAGATCGGGTCGGAGCAGCCGCTCTCGGGCGCGGGCGCGGCCGGCGGCAAGACCGCCGTGGTCGGCTTGCAGATGGCGGCGGACCGCATCAACAAATCCGGCGGCGTCAACGGCCGGCCGATCGAGTTGGTGATCGTGGACGACGAGTCCAAGCCCGACGTCGCGCGTCAAAAAACCGAGAAGATGGTGGATGACGACAAGATCGACGCCCATGTCGGCGGTTTCCTGTCCAATATCTGTCTCGCCTGCATGCCGGTTTGGCAAGAATCGAAGATCCTCAACATGATCTCGGTTTGCCTCGACACCACGCTTACCACCACCAATTGCAACCGCTACAGCTTCAGGGTTCACGATTACGCCCCGGCGCAAGCGGTGGCTTTCGCGCCCACGCTCACCAAGATGGGCAAGAAATGGCACCTCGCCTATGCCGACTATTCCTGGGGCCAGTCGACCCGCGACGCCTATGCCGCGGAAATCCAGAAGTTGGGCGGCACCGTCGTCGGCACCACCGGCATTCCGCTCGGCACCGCCGACATGACGCCGTTCCTGTCGCAGATCAACGGCAATTTCGACGGGCTGTTCGGTATCTTCTTCGGCAAGGATGGCGTGACCATCGCCAATCAGGCCTACGATCTCGGTCTGACCAAGAAATACAAGTGGGCGGGCGACGGCTCCATCTCGGAATCGACCAATCTTCTCGCGACCGGCAACAAGCTCGACGGCTTCATCGCCATCAACCGTTACATCCCGGTGTTTGACGGGCCGCTCAACACGCCCTATCACCACCGCTTCTTTGACGAAGCCAAGGCGCGGCTTGCGCAGATTGATCCGAGCGGCCCGCTCCCCGACAAATACGTGCAGTCGAACTACGAGGCCATGAATGCCTTAAAGATCGCCATGGAGAAGTCTAATTTCCAGGGCCGCCAGGACACGATGAAGCTGATCGAGGCGCTCGAAGGCCTGGAGATGAAGGAAAGCGACGATTTCCCGCAGGGCGACAAGACGCTCCGCGCGGCCGACCACCAGGCGTTCCTGCGCGAGTTCATCTTCGAAATCAGAGGCGGGACGTATCACCTTCACGAGACGGTTCCGAAAGAAAAGCAGTTCGTACCGCCGGCCTGCACGTTCCCTGCGGCGTAAGTGCGCGGAGAAACTTCGATGGATGTGCGCTCCCCGGCGAGCGGCCGGGGAGCCGCGTCGGTTCCGATTCTCAAAACCGAAGGGCTGTCGGTTCGTTTCGGCGGCCTGTCCGCGCTCAATCAGATCAATTTCGAGGTTGCGCGCGGCGAGCTCCGCGCGATCATCGGGCCGAACGGTGCGGGAAAGAGCACCTTTTTCAATTGCTTGACCGGCGTTCTGCGGCCGTCGGACGGGCGCATCCTGCTCAACGGCGAGGACATCACCGGATTTGCCTCCAACCGGATCTCGCAAAAGGGTATCGCGCGCTCCTACCAGATAACCAATATCCTGCCGAATGCCACCGTGCTGGAAAACGTGCGCATCGCCGCTCAGTCGCGCCGTCACGCCTGGAATATGATCACGCACCACAGCGCCTTCGCCGACATCAACGAGAAGGCGGAAACCGCGCTCGACTCCGTCGGCTTGCTCAGCAAGGAAAACGAAATAGCCGCCAATCTCTCGCATGGCGAGCAGCGCAATCTCGAGATCGGCATCGCGCTCGCGACCGAGCCGTCGCTGTTGTGTCTCGACGAGCCAACCGCGGGCATGAGCGCTGCTGAGACCCATGAAACCACGCAACTGGTGCGCCGCATCGCCAAGAATCTCACCATCCTGATCGTCGAGCACGACATGCAGGTGGTCATGGGGCTCGCCGACCGGATCACCGTGCTGCACTACGGCGAAATTCTCGCCGAGGGAACGCCGGAGGAAATCCAGCGGAATTCCAAGGTGCTCGAGGTTTACCTCAAGACATGAGCATCGCCGAAGCAATCAACGAGCCGCTGGTCCGGGTCGAGGATCTGCACACCTATTACGGCAAGAGCCACATCTTGCATGGCGTGTCGCTGCATGTCGGCCCCGGCGAAGTGGTCGGGCTGCTCGGACGCAACGGCGTCGGCAAGAGCACCACGCTCAAAACCATCATGGGCCTGGTGCAACCTAGACAGGGCAGGGTGCTGCTCGGCGGCAATGTGATCACCGGGCTGGCGCCGCACAAGCTCGCACGCCTCGGCATCGGTTATGTTCCGGAAGACCGGCGCATCTTCCGCCTGCTCACGGTGATGGAAAACCTGCGCACCGGCCTCGACCGGCGCGGCGTGACCGAAGATCGCAAGCGGGCGCTGCTCGACAAGGTCTTCAGCTTTTTCCCGGTGCTGGCGGAGCGGCGCAACCAGGCTGGCGGCACGCTGTCGGGCGGCGAACAACAGATGCTCGCGATTGCCCGCGCCATGATGCTGGAGCCCAAGATCATCCTGCTCGACGAGCCCACCGAAGGCCTGATGCCGCGCATGGTCTCGCAGATCGGGCAGATCATCGATGCGTTGCATCGCGAGGGCGTTGCAATCCTGCTGGTCGAGCAGAACGTACCCTTGACCCTGCAGGCCAGTCAGCGCGTCTACATCCTGGAAAAGGGCGCCGTTCGCCACCACTGCGCCGCATCGGAGATCGACGTCGGCGATGCGGTCATCAAGCAGTATCTGGGAGTGTAAATCGTGGACGCAATGGTCGGTTTTCTGCAAGCCATTCCGCTCGATCAGCTGATGATTCAGACGGTGAACGGCGTCGTCACCGGCATGATCCTGGCGTTGGTCGCCTCGGGCCTCACGCTGATCTTCGGCATCCTCGACGTGGTCAACTTCGCGCATGGCGAGCTGTTCATGCTCGGCGCCTATGTGGGAGTCATCGTGATCACGGCCACCGGGAGTTTCTATCTGGCGCTCGTCACGTCCACGTTGGTCATCGCATTGCTCGGCGCGGCGCTACAGATCGTCACCTTGCGGCCGCTCATCGGCCGCCACCCCCTGAACACGATCCTCGCCACCTTCGGAACTTCGCTCGTCTTGCAGAACTACGCGCTGTGGCAGTTCGGTCCAGTGTCGCGCAAGATCAGCGAACCGATCACCGCCCACTTCGATCTCTTCTATCTCGAATATCCGTGGTACCGGTTGCTGATCGCAGGGCTCTCGGCGGCCATCATCGGCAGCTTCTGGCTGTTCCTGAAATTCAGCACATTCGGCGTCTGGATCAGAGCCACTTCGCAGGATCGAGTGATGGCGCAAGCGATGGGCATCCCGGTGCCATGGGTGTACACCGGCGTGTTCGCCATCGGCGCCGGCATGGCGGCGGCAAGCGGCGTGCTGTTCGCGCCGCTGGTCGGCGTCGACCACGCCATGGGGCTCGACTGGGTGCTCAAGGCCTTCATCGTGGTGGTAGTGGGCGGCATGGGCAATCTCGGCGGCTCGATCGCCGCGGCAATCTTCATCAGCCTGCTTGAATCCTACGCCTCGATCTGGGTCGGTCCGTCGCTGGCGGTGATTGTCTCCTTCGTCGTGCTGATCCTCACGCTCTTATTTCGGCCGACCGGCCTGTTTGTGGCGACGCCGAAATGACCAGGCGCCCCAGCAAAATCTATTGGATCGGATTCAGCGTCATTCTCGCGCTGCTGATCGTGGCGCCGCTGGTGCTGCCGGAATTCTGGCGCCGCTTCGTGACCGAAGTTCTGATCTGGGGCCTGCTGGCGATGTCGTCCGATCTGCTGATCGGCTACACCGGCATGATTTCGTTCGGCCATTCGGCTTTTTTCGGTCTTGGCATGTATGGCGCGGCGGCCGCGTTGCTGCTCGTAAGTCCGCCCAATCTCTGGCTGGCGATCGGCTTCGGTTTGAGCGGGGCGGCCTGCGCCGCCTTGTTCGTCGCCTATTTTTCCACGCGCCTGCGCGACATTTATTTCGCGATCACGACCCTCATTTTCTCGCAAATTTTCTATGTCATCATCTTCACCTGGACCCGGGTCACCGGCGGGGAAAACGGCCTGATATTCAGCCGCCCGCATCTTTCCATTCCTTTCCTCTACTCAGCCAGGTTCACCCCGACAACGCTGCACTGGTTCGTGCTCGCGGTGGTGACGGTGTCCTATCTCTTGCTGCGGCGCGTCACGCAGTCGCCGTTCGGCATGGTGCTGCAGTCGATTCGCGAAAACGAAGCCCGCACCCGCGCGATCGGCTTTGCGGTCGAACGCTACAAGATCGTGGCGGTGATGCTGTCCGGCGTGTTTGCCGGGCTCGCCGGCGTGCTCTATGCGATACAGAACGAATTCGCCGCGCCCGATTTCGTCTACTTCGTGACCTCGGGCGATGCCGTGATCTACAACGTCATCGGCGGCATCGGCACGCTGGTCGGGCCGATTGTCGGCGCCGGATTCTTCTTGCTGATGCGCGAGGTGGTATCGCGCATCTTCGGCGACCAGTTCCCCTACCTGATTCCGCTCGGAATCATCTTTATCGGCATGATCATCTTTCTGCCGCGCGGCCTGCTCGGCTTCGCGCGGCGGTGGCTCAACCGCTAGCTCGGATCGCCTTCAGGCGGTGGGCTCGACGTCCAACCGGACGGCGACGCCGTCGAGCGCAGGATTCGGCGCGGGATAGCGTTTCATCACCAGCGGGTCGTGGCCGGGAATGATGTGCCTGGGCGAGCTGGCCAGCCGTTTCAGCGTGCGATGACCTTCGAGCATGTCGGCGACGTTGTAGACGATCGGGAAAGCCCGGCCCTGCTCAAGGTGGGCATAGAGATGGGCGGCGTCCGAGGCCAGCACCACCCAGCCGCGCCGCGTCATTACCCGCAACGACTGAAGGCCCATGGTGTGGCCGCCGATGTAGTGGAGAAAAAGGCCCGGCGCGAGCTCCGCCGCACCGTCATGGAACCGAACCCGTCCGGCGAAAATCCGCCGTACCATGCCGCCGACGTCGCCCGGCTCGAAGGCGCCGCGCAGCTCCGCGTGGCACATGCAGCGCCCCGTGCAATAGGCCATCTCGCGATCCTGGATGTGGAAGGTGGCGTTGGGAAAGAGGTCGAGATTGCCGGCGTGATCGTAATGCATGTGGGTGATGATGACGTCCTCGACCCGCGCCGGATCAATGCCAAGCGATCTCAGTCCGTCGGCGGGAGAGCGGATCAACTCGCGTTTTCGTTTCACCGCCTGTTCGCTGCCGAAGCCGGTGTCGACGACGAAGATCTTGCCCCCGCCGACCACAGCCCAGACGAAATAGTCGATCGGCATGGGCCCGTCATGCGGATCGCCGCCGAGGAAATTCTCGCTCGCCCTGCGGTCATGGCGCGCATAGCGGATGGCGTAGACCTCATAGTTCGTCGGTTCCGGCATGGCTTCTCTCCTTCAGCCTCGGCCTTTCACCACGACGCCGGCGGGCTTCTCGACATAACGGATGATCTCGGTGGAATCGGAGGCGGGCCCCAGTTCCTGGCTCGCCTGGCGCCACAGAAGATGCACGGCGGCGCCCACATCCATCGGAACCTTGAGCGCCTCGGCCTCGTCGAGGCAAAGCCCCAGATCCTTGACCATGAGGCCGGTGGCGAAGCCGCCGTCGAAGCGGCGCGGCAGGATGGCGCGCGGGAACTTATCCTGCGTCGCGGTGTTGCGGCCGGTACCGGCGTTGATGACGTCGATCATCACCTCGGGATCGAGCCCGGCCTTGACGCCCATGACGACGGCCTCCGACGAGATCGCCATCGCCGCCGCCGATAAGAGGTTGTTGGCAAGCTTCATCGTCTGGCCCATGCCCGCGCGCTCGCCGACATGAAACACCCGGCCAAAAGTTTTGAGCGCCGGTTCGAGCCGGACGAAAAGATCCTTCGGGCAGGCGACCATGACCGCCAACGTGCCGTTCTTGGCGCCGGTGACGCCGCCGCTTACCGGGGCATCGACCAGGGCGATGCCTTTCCGTGCGAGCGTCTCGGCGATGGCGGCGACGTTGCGCGGCCCCGTGGTTGAGAGCTCGATGAGGGCCTTGACCACGCCGCCGGCGATGACGCCGTCCTGGCGCAGCGCCACCTCGCGCACGATGTCGGGTGTCGGCAGGCTGACGAAGACGGTTTCGCAAGCTGCCGCAACCTCGCGCGCCGAACCCGCACGGACCGCGCCGCGCGCGATTAGCGGCGCCATCGCGGTTTCGCTGACATCGAAGATGGTGAGGCGGTGGCCCGCATCGATCAGGCGCCCCGCCATCGGCCCGCCCATCCGGCCGACGCCGATAAAGCCGAAATGTTCGGACATGGCCCGTTCCCCCCGCTCGACATGCGCCTTGCCGGCTAAACTAGTCGAACCAAGCCGGCAAAGCGATACCGCGGCGGGCGGCGCTCCGGCGCGGCTTCATTCGGCGGAGCCGATCGTCCTTGGTTGTGCTTGGCTTGCGCTGCAGGAAAGTGTGAAAATGGCGAGGTGTCCGGGCGGCAAGGACCGGCCGTCTTCGGCGTATATCCGGGCAACAGGTCAAGAGCGAGGATTGAGCGGATGCCACGCTTCAAAGATTTCGTTCCCGCCGGCGTCATCCCGGCTTGCTTGTTGCCGTTCGACGATGATTTCGCCATCGATCCGGCGGAATACGGCAAGCATCTGCAAGACGTCGCCGCGGTCAAGGGCTTGGCCGCCATCACGGTCAATGCCCATGCCTCCGAGGTGCATGCCTGCACCATCGAGGAGCAGGGACGGGTTCTCGACCTGACCATGGACGAGATCGGCGACCGGTTGCCGGTGGTGGCCGGCGTCTATGCCGATTCGAGCCTGATCGCGGCCGATATCGCGGCAATGGCGGAAAAGCACGGCGCTTCGGCGCTGCTCGTGTTTCCGCCCAACAGCATGATCATGGGCGGACAGCTGCGGCCCGAAATGGCGCTCACGCATTTCCGGCGGATCGCCGACGCCACCGATTTGCCGATCATCCTGTTCCAGTATCCGATGGGGTCCGGGCTTGGCTACCCGCTCGATACCCTGCTCCGGATCGTCGACGAGGTGCCAAGCGTGCGGTCGATCAAGGACTGGTGCAACGATCCGATGCTGCATGAGCGGCACATCCGTGCGCTGCATGAACGGCGCCGGCCGGTCAAGGTGCTGAGCACGCACAGTTCGTGGCTGATGAGTTCGCTGGTGCTGGGTTGCGACGGCCTGCTGTCGGGCGCGGGCAGCGTGATCGCCGATCTTCAGGTGGCGCTGTGGCGGGCGGTAGCGGCCAAGGATCTCGAAGCGGCGCAAGAATTGAACGACCGGATCTATCCGATGGTTCAGGCCTTCTATGCTCCGCCCTTCCTCGACATGCACAACCGGATGAAGGAGGCGCTGGTGCTGCTCGGACGCTTGAAGCGGGCGGTGGTTCGGCCGCCGCTGATGAAGTTACCAGCCGGCGAAATCGCGCGTCTTAAAACGGCGCTCGCCGAGGCTCGTATCACCACCGCGGGCGCCTTCGGCCTCGCCGCCTGAGGCCGCCCCGCTCGGCCATACGGCGGCTAGTTCGCCGTTTTCATCCCGCTCGCCGCAGCCGCCGGTAGGGGCGATAGACCGGGTCCCAGATCTTGGCGCGGAGGCGAAGTTCGAGCGAAACCTCGTCGCAAGGCGCGGCGAGATTCTCGGCCTGCGCCTGCTTGGCGACGATGCGCGCGACGCCGAGCGAGATCGCACGTGAATCCGCGAGCGGCGGCAGCAGATTGGCGCGCGGATCGCGCCGCGCCGGCGAGATGGCGGCCAGGGCGCGGGCCGCGGCCATGAACATGCCGTCGCTGACATGCCGCGCCTGTACGGCGAGCGCGCCGAGGCCGATGCCCGGATAGACATAAGCGTTGTTGGTCTGATCGATGCGAAACGTCTTGCCGTCGCGCATCACCGGCGGAAATGGGCTGCCGGTGCCGATCACGGCCCGGCCCTCGGTCCAGGCGAGCAGGTCAAGCGGCGTCGCCTCGCTCAGCAGCGTCGGGTTCGACAGCGGGAAAATCACCGGCCGTTTGGCATGAGCCGCCATGGAGGTGACGATATCGCGGGTGAAAGCACCCGGCTGACCCGAACAGCCGATCAGCACGGTGGGGCTAGCATTGGCGACGACCTCGGCAAGGCCGATGCGGTTCGGGTTCGGGAGATTCCAATCCGCAAGATTCGCGCGTTTCTGCAGGAAAGGCGCCTGGAATGGCTGGATGCCCGACATGCCTTCGACCAGCAAACCGTCGTGGTCGACCAGGAAGAAGCGACTGCGCGCCTCGGCTTCGGACAAGCCGTCTTCCACCATCGCCCGCAGGATGAAGGCGCTGATGCCGGAACCGGCGGAGCCCGCGCCGAATACGGCGATGCGCTGCTGCGACAAGGGCACGCCGGTCACGGTGATGGCCGCCAGCAACGTGCCGACCGCAACCGCGGCGGTGCCCTGGATGTCGTCGTTGAAGGTGCAGAGCCGGCGGCGATAACGGGCCAGCAGGCCGTTGGCGTTGGCCGTCGCGAAATCCTCCCAATGCAACAGAATATGCGGCCAGCGCTCGACCACTGCCTCGACGAACGCCTCGACGAACTCGTCATAATCGGCGCCGCGCACCCGCCCGTGGCGCCAACCGACATAGATCGGATCGGCAAGCCGTTCGGCGTTGTCGGTGCCGACATCGAGCAACACGGGCAGCGTGGTGGCCGGATGGAGTCCGGCGCAGGCGGTGTAGAGCGACAGTTTGCCGATCGATATTCCCATGCCGCCGGCGCCCTGGTCGCCGAGGCCGAGGATGCGCTCGCCGTCGGTGACGACGATGGCTTCGACGCCGTCGAATTGCGGCCGTGCCAGGATGCGGCGGATGCGATCCTTGTAGGGAATGCTGAGAAACAAGCCGCGCGGTTTGTGGAAGATGCGGCTGAACTGTTGGCAACCAAGTCCCACCGTCGGCGTGTAGACGATGGGCATCATCTCCTCGAGATTGGCCGTGAGCAGGGCGTAGAACAGGGTCTCGTTGGTATCCTGCAGGCCGCGCAGGAAGATGTAGCGGTCGAGGTCATCCTGAATCGCGCGGAATTCGGCCAAACGCCGTTTGACCTGTTCGTCGAGCGTGGCGACGGTCGGCGGTAGCAGGCCGTGCAGATCGAAGGCGTCGCGCTCGGCCTCGGTGAAGGCCGTACCCTTGTTAAGGAGCGGCGTGTTCAGCAAGTCGGAGCCGGAATAGGCCACTTCCTGTGCCTTGTCCTCCGGCTCCGACCGGTTCACTGCTTCCGACTTCATGAGTTCCAATCCGCGCTGCGCCCGAAACGAAGATGAAGATGACTGGTCTCTCCGCCGCCGTCCACCTTCGGAATGCCCGATCTCTCAAGATCGCGGCCGGGCCCTTAACGCCCGGCAAGACGGATTTCGCCGGTTGCTGCAGGGTCTATGCGGCTCGTATCGCAAAGCCGTTCGCGTTAGGCTTGCGCGGATCATGCGCCGCTGCGTCACCGCCTATGTCTCGGTTCTCATCGTCCTCGTGGCGCTCGATTTCTGTTGGCTTAGTCTGGCGGGGCCGAATTTATATCGTCCACTGCTGGGAAATCTGCCGCTGCTCGACCGGCCGGTGTGGTGGGCGGCGGCATCCTTCTATCTGGTCTATGCCGCGGGCGTGACGGCGCTGGCGGTGGCGCCCGCCCTGAATTCGAATTCCCGGGCCGGCGTCTTGCGCCGCGGCGCGATTCTGGGCTTGGTTGCCTATGCCACCTACGATCTTACCAACCAGGCCACGCTGAGCGGCTGGCCGGTCGTAATCACGCTTGTCGACCTCGCCTGGGGCACGGCGTTGACCGCCATCGCGGCTGGCGGCGGATATACCGCCGCGAGGCGCTGGAGCTGAAACTCAGTGGTCAGCGCGCGGCCGCATTAAGAAGTTTCGATTTCGATTCTGCGCGGCTCAGGCAAAATTTTCGCGTCCCGCGGACCGAGTGATTGCAGATAGGCAAGCAGTTGCTTGAGTCGTAGATTGGCGTCTTCCTTCGCGCGCGTACGATCGACGCCGTGCCAGTCATAAAAGCCGAGTCCGGATGCAATTCCGTTCTCGCCGCGCTTCACCATCTCCTGCACGTAACGGTTCGGAACGCCGCTATGCTCCAGCGCCGGCACGATCGATCGTTGCGCGTCGACATGAATTTCAAGCCCGCCGATGTCCTTCTGCTCCAGCAGCCCGCCGATGCAAAGCCGGGGGCCAATGACGAGCCGGGCCGCTTGGTCGATCTCATCCGCCGAAGCGATGCCGCTCGACCACAGATGATAGGTTTCGTGCAGCAACGCGTGTTGCAGGCGGTTGATGAGCCAGCCGGTGATCGGCCGGCGCAGTACGAAAGCATATTTTCCGGTCTTGCGGATGGCGGCGGCAACTTCTTCGAGCGCCGCGGCGTCGGTATGGGTTCCCGCCATCACCTCGACCGCGGCCGAGGATTCGGCCGGCATGAAATAGTGCGTGCCGAGGAATTTCTCCGGATGCTTGAGGCCCTTTTCCAGCTCCGGCAGCGGCAGGCCCGAACTGTTGGTGGCAATGATTGCGCGACCGCCATACTCCGACTCGATCGCGGCATAAATCCGCCGCTTGGTTTCGGCAATTTCGGGCACGCTCTCGATGATGAGGTCGGGCGGCGCTTTGGGCCAAGCGCCGATCACCGCCACGCCTGCAGGCGCGTCCTTGGCCCGATTCGGATGGCGGCTTAACACGGCCGTTTCAAATCCGGCGGCGGCAAAGCTGGCGGCAATGCCCCGGCCCATTACGCCATAGCCCACGATCAGAATCTTTGAAATCGCGCCCATCATCTGTCTCCGGGAAGCCTGTGAAACCGCCCGGAGACTAACCTTCCAGGCGCGGCCTCGCCACCGGCTCGCCTGTCTTGGCAAGCTCTCCACACCGGACTAGATTCCGCCCAACACGCGGATAAAGGGGAGCGTGCCATGCGGCTGAAAAGCTTCGGTTTCGGGCGGGCGGCGTTTCGGTTCGTGCTCGGGGCAGCGGTTCTGAGCCTGGGCGCTTGGGCGGCGGCTCCGGCGTTTTCGCAATCCAATGCCGGCAACGCGCCCGAGGCGCAGGCCTTTACCCCGCCGCCGCGCAGCATCGCCGACATCACCGCCATCCTCGACAGCGAGAAGCCCGACCCGGTCAAGGTGGCGGCGGCGCAGCAGAGCGCTGCCGCCCAACCGCCGGCGGGCGCGAGCGACGCGGATTTGCAGAAATTCTATTCCGCGCGCGCCCAAGCCGCCGACAATCTCGGGCGCCAGCAGCAGGCGATCGCCGATTACACCAAGGCATTGGAGTTGGCGGAGCGGAACCAGGCAAACGATCCAATAACCTATGCCCAGGCGCTTTCGAATCTCGGGCGCTCCAACCGGCGGGCCGGCAACACCCAGGTCGCGCTCAAGCTGTACGCGCAGGAGGCTGATGTCATCCAGAAGTCCGGCCAGAAAATCGGCATGCTGTTCACGGTCTACGAGGGCAATGCCCTCGATGCCGCGCGTTCGGGCGATTTCGCCGCCGCCGATGGCTGGTTGCGGCAACTCGATCTTCTTTATCAGCAATCCGCGTCCTGGCGCCTCGGCCAGAATTTCCATAACTACTACGCCGCCACCACCGATCGCGGGCATGGCGAGGTCGCCATGTTAAAAGGCGATCTGGCCGGGGCCGAACCGCTGCTGCGCCACGCCACCGACGAATCGCGCCAGGCGGAACTCGACACGGCCGGCGAAAGTTTCCCGCCGCGCGGCACCTATGCCACCATGGCCGATTATACCGACGAGCAGCTGGCGAACGTGCTCAACCGCGAAGGCCGGCCCCTGCAAGCGGAGTTCGAGGCGCGCCGCGCGCTGTTGAGCGAGCTGCAGATCCATGGCCGCTATTCGATCGATACCGTGGCGGCAATCACGACGCTCGGCGGCGTCATCGCCGAAGAGGGACGTTTCAAGGATGCCGAAAAGCTCGCGCGCACCGGGCTCGACACCCTTCAGACCCTCGGCGTCGACCAATCCTCGCGGATGCTCAACCAGGCGCGGGTCGTGCTGGCTGCGACCCTGGTGGCGGAACGGCGCTGGCCTGAGGCGCTGGCGCAATACGACGCTATCCGCAAGGCATTGGCCAACGATCCCGCCGCGCTCGATAACGCCATCGGCCAGACGCTCGATCTGCCGGTGGCCGATCTGCACGCCGGCCGCGCCCAGGACGCGCTGCAGGTATCGCGCAGCGCGTTTGACAGCCGCAGCAAGGTTCTGGGCGACAAGCGCTATGGCACGGCGGAGGCCGAGGGGCTGCTGGCGGCGTCCTTGGCCGCGACCGGCGGCATGGCCGAGGCCAAAGAGCATTTCACCCATGCGGTGCCGATCCTGCTCGATGCCGGGCGCAACGGCGGCGACGAGGACGATGCGATGCCGGGCCTGAAGGCGCGGCGGATGCAGTGCATCATCGAGGCCTATCTGGGCGTGCTGGCGGGCGATAAGAGCGCCGCCAGCGCGGCCGAGGCGTTCCGGGTCGCCGACGCGGTGCGCGGCCGCGCGGTGCAGCGCGCGCTGGCATCCGCCGCCGCGCGCGCCAATGTGTCGGATCCCGCCCTGGCCGCCATCATCCGTAAGGATCAGGACGGCCAGCGCGAGATCCAGGCGCTGGGGACGTTGGTCGCCAACCAGATGGCGCTGCCCTCCGGGCAGCGCGACGACAAGGGCATTGCCCAGGCACAAGACCAGATCGACCAGCTGCGCGCCGCGAGCAAGGACATCCGCCAGCAGATCGCGCAGAAGTTTCCGGGTTATCTGAAGCTGATCGATCCGGACCCGGCGACGGTGGAGCAGGTGCAGGCGGCGCTGAAGCCGGGCGAGGCGCTGTTCGCGGTCTATGCCGGCGACAACAAGACCTATGTGTGGGCGGTGCCCAAGGAGGGCGCGATCGCCTTTGCGGTGGCGAACCTGTCGCGCGACGACATCGACCAGACGGTCAAGCAGCTGCGCAAGGCGCTCGATCCCGACGCCGACACCATCGCCCAGATCCCGGCCTTCCGGGTGGATCTCGCCTACAAGCTCTATGCCGGACTGCTGGAGCCGGTGAAGCCGGGCTGGCAGGGGGCCAAGAGCCTGCTGGTGGTGCCGCACGCCTCGCTCGGGCAGCTGCCGTTTGCGCTGCTGGTGACGCAGAACCAGCCGGTGGCGCCGGATGCGGGCCAGGCGCCGTTCAGCGGCTACAAGAAGACGGCGTGGCTCATCCGCCAGGTGGCGATCACGCAGCTGCCCTCGGTGACCTCGCTCACCACGCTGCGCGCGGTGCCGCCGGCGCCGGCGGGCCGGCTGCCGTTCATCGGCTTCGGCGACCCGTGGTTCAACGCCAAGGAGGCGGCGGCGGGCGAGCGCGAGGACGCGCTTCCCGACAATAACACGCAGCTGGCGGCGGCCGATTCGGGCGGCGATCTCGCCACCCGCGGCGCCAAGATCCATCTGCGCAACGTGCCCGCGACCGAGAACAACAACAGCGCCCAGCTGGCCCAGCTGCCGCGCCTGCCCGATACCGCGGCCGAGGTGCGCCAGGTGGCCGAGGCGCTCAAGGCCGATCCGGCGCATGACGTGTTCCTGGGTGCGGCGGCCAACGAGGTGACGGTGCGCACCACCCGGCTCGACAACCGCCGGGTGGTGATGTTCGCCACCCACGGGCTGGTGCCGGGCGATCTCGACGGGCTGACCGAGCCGGCGCTGGCCCTGAGCGCGCCTTCGGTCGCCCATGTCGACGGCAACGGGCTCTTGACCGTGAGCAAGATCCTGGGCCTGCAGCTCAACGCCGACTGGGTGGTGCTGTCGGCCTGCAACACGGCGGTGGGCGACGGCGCCGGCGCCGAGGCGGTGTCGGGGCTGGGCATGGCCTTCTTCTACGCCGGTTCGCGCGCGCTCCTGGTCTCCAACTGGCCGGTCGAGACGACATCGGCGCGCGCGCTCACCATCGGCCTGTTCACGCGCGAGGCATCCAACGCCGATCCGACCCGCGCCGAGGCGCTGCGCCAGTCCGAACTCGCCCTCATCGACGGCCCCGGCTACGTCGATCCCGCCACCAACAAGACCTACTTCAGCTACGCCCACCCCCTCTTCTGGGCCCCCTTCTCCCTCGTCGGAGACGGCTATTAGTTTGCCGTCCCTTCATGGCGCGACGGCGGTTTCCACGTGCATCGTCCTTGGTTAGTATCGGGTCCAGGCTTTTCGGGGGAAGGAGCTAGCCATTCATCGTTCGATAGTCCGCGCCTGGGCGCTGGCCGCCGGGGCCTTGCTGGTCTTGGCCGGCTGCCAGTTACTCGGTCCGAGCGCGATCAACCGGGGCCGCGACCGCTATAACGGCGTCATCCAAACGACCACGATGCAACAGACGATGTCGAACATCGTGCGTGTCTACAACCATCAGTCGACCTTGTTCATGGACGTGACCGAAGTAGACGCGTCGCAGAGCTTCCAGGGTTCGCTCACCGGCGGCGCCACCAGCATCGGCGCCGAGATGGGAACCCGGGTTTCCAATTCCTCGGCGGCGACCTATACCGGCCGGCTGGGAAACGCGTCCGGCACGACGCAATACACGGAATCGCCGACCATCCGCTACCAGCCGCTGCTCGGCCAGGCGCTGGTGGCGCAGCTGGTCACGCCGGTCAACGTCAATTCCCTGGCGCAATTGTACGATTCCGGATGGTCGATCGCGTCGATATTGGATTTTTCGACCGATTACATCACGCTCGATTTCGACGAGTTCTATCTGACGCTGAACACCATCGACGAGCTCGACTCGCTGAACGCGCTCGAGCTGGTCGCCGCGAAATCCGATACCACGGCTACCGGCGGCGGGGCACCCAAACCGGTCACCGTGCCCACATCATCGACCAGCAACATCATCGTCCAGGCCGGCAGCAGCGGCGGCAGTTCGCCCTCCTCGGCGCAGAACGACGCCCTGGTCATATACCTGTTGCCGTTTCACGTGCGCGAGCTGACGCAAGACGGCAAGCGGCTCAACGGCGCGCGGCGATATCTCCAGCTCTGGGCGCGGCTGCTGCGGATATACCAGGGCACGCAACCGGAGCCGGAGATCAACAAGGGCTGCAAGTCGATCGATCTGGCGAATCTGGACGAAAACATCGATACGGTCATCAAGACCACCGACGATTTCAAGAGAACGGCCGGATGCCTGCGGCCATGGATCGAGCTTCGCATCAGCCCGGTGCCGTACAAGAATTCCGACGTCGCGGCGAAGATCGAAAATCACGCGCCCATGCTGCGGACCCGTTCGGCGCTCGGGATCCTGAAGACGGCGACCGAGCTGCCCGCGCCGCTGATCGAATTCATGTCGCCCGCGGCTTATCACGCCGTGGTCAACCATCCGTGGAACCAGGATGTCGACGGCGCGAGCTTTTACGTTCTTCAGCCCGGCGACGAGGATTCCTTCAACTGTCCGCCGGAACGGAAATTCCCGGTGTCCGCGAAGAAACCCGCCGGCTGCGACAATCCGGCCACCGACAAGACGCGAAAAACCAAGATCGGCGACTGGATCGGCGGGACCCAGGACGACCGCACGCCCTTCTCATATGAGACCGACGATCCCAATCCGCCGTCCGACCCGGTCAAGGTCGGGATGGTAAATCCGGAGCGGGTGGACATGCTCGACGACGAGCATGTCAGGATGAACGCGTGGCTGGGGAAGATGCGGCGCTATGTGCTGATCGTGGTCGACGACTCCCTGCCGAGCAACACGCCCTATGTCGCCTATTCCGACGGCGACCACTGGTATTACATCGACGCCGACGACAAGATATCGCAGAAGAATTTCCAGCTGATATCGCTGTTCATGACCATGATGGCGATTCCGTCGCAATCGCCGCCGTTGACCCCGACCATCTCCGTCGGCGGCAGCTGAGCGCTGCGACGCGGTAACGATCAGTCGTCCGCGCCGCCGCCGTGGCTTCCGCCACGCATTTGCAGGGGAATCTGTCCGGTGGTGTTCTGCCCGTTGGCGCTCGAAAGATTCCCCTTCTCGCTGTCGAGCTTGGCTTTTTGCGCCGCGCATTGCTGATAAAGCGCGGCCTGGCTCGATGTGACGCCGGTGCATTGGGTGTTATAGGCGGCCAGGTCTTTTTTGTAGACGGCGCTCGGATCGGGGGCCAGGTTTTGCGCCTGGGCCGCGGCCGGCTGGGCCGCTCCAAAGCTGATCGCGCAAGCAACCAGGATAACAGAGGTGTTCAGTTTCATCGGTCGATCCCCTGGGATGGCGGTCGAGTGGCAATAATTACCTAGTCTATATGCGATTTTCCCGTCCGTCATCCCCGGCCGACCGGGGCCGGGGCGTTGATGGCGCGGACCGGCTTGGCCTGAAGGAAGGCGCGGATATCCTCAACCGCCTCGCCGTAGATCCGGCGATAGCCTTCCTCGGTGACGTAGCCCAGATGCGGCGTCGCCAGCAAATTGTCGAGCGCCAGATAGGGATGATCCTTGGCCACGGGCTCGCGGTCGAACACGTCCACCGCCGCGCCGGCGATGCGGCCCGATTTTAGCGCCTCGACCAGGGCCTTTTCCTGGACAATGGGCCCGCGCGAGGTATTGACGAGATAGGCCGAGGGTTTCATGCGGTCGAGTTCGGCATCTCCCACCAATCCGCGCGAGCGGTCACTCAGCACCAGATGAATCGTCACGAAATCGCTGCGGGCGAAAAGCTCTTCCTTCTCGACGCGCTTCACGCCAATTTCGGCGGCCTTGGCTTCGGTCAGGTTCTGGCTCCAGGCGATGACATTCATGCCGAAGGCCTTGCCGATGGTAGCCACCTGGGAGCCCAGCCGGCCGAGGCCGATCACGCCCAGCACCTTGCCCTTGAGCCCGACACCGAGGCGCGATTGCCACTTGCCCTGGCGCAAGGCTGCCCATTCTTCGGGTATCTTGCGCGCCAGCGCGATAATCAGGCCCCAAGTCAACTCGGCGGTGGGATAGCCCAGGGTCTCGGTACCGCAGATCTGGATGCCGCGCGCGGTTGCCGCCTCGACGTCGATGGCGGCGTTGCGCATGCCCGCCGTGACGATCAGGCGCAGATTGGGCAGTTTCTCGATCAGGGTCTTCGGAAATGGCGTGCGTTCGCGCATCAGCACCACGCATTCGAAGACATGGAGGCGCTTGGCGAGTTCCGCCGGATCGGCGATGTGCTCGGGAAAGGATTGGACTTGCACCTCGGGTTCAAGGCTCTTCCAATCGGCCAGCCTGAGCGCCGCGCGCTGGTAATCGTCGAGCACTGCCACCTGGATCATCGGTTCGTTCCTCCCCGGTCATCCCTTTAGCATTCCGGCGGTTGACAGGAAACCTCTGCGGCGGCCAAAGCTATGGCGATGGCGAAGAAGACGATGGCCAAAGGGCCGCTCGGCGGGCTGTTGGTGGTGGCGCTGGAACAGGCGGTGGCGGCACCGCTGTGTTCCTGCCGGCTGGCCGATGCCGGCGCACGGGTGATCAAGATCGAGCGGCCGGAGGGCGATTTTGCCCGTTTCTACGATCGCGCCGGGAAGGGACTGTCGAGCTATTTCGTTTGGCTCAATCGCGGCAAGGAATCGATCGCGCTCGACATCAAGCGGGCTGACGACAAAGCGCTGCTGAACCGCATGATCGCGCGCGCCGATATATTCATACAGAACTTCGCGCCCGGCGCGGCGGCGCGCGCGGGTTTCGACCCGGCCGAGTTGCGACGCGCGCATCCGCGTCTGATCGTCTGCTCGATCTCGGGCTATGGCGAAAGCGGCCCTTATCGCGACATGAAGGCCTATGACTTGCTGATCCAGGCGGAGACCGGCCTGGTTTCCCTGACCGGTCCGCCCGAGGCGCCGGGACGGGTCGGCGTCTCGGTTTCCGACATCGCCGCCGGCTTGAACGCTCACGCCGCGATCCTCGAAGCGCTTTACGCCCGCGAGCGTAGCGGCCAGGGCGCGCAAATCGAGGTCTCGCTTTTCGCCGCCACCGCGGAATGGATGGCGGTGCCGCTGATCCATTTCAACGCCGGCCAGGTGCCGCGGCGTGAAGGTTTACGCCATCCCTCGATTGCGCCTTATGGCGCCTTTGCCACGCGCGACGACGGCGAGATCGTGATCTGCATACAGAACGAGCGCGAATGGGTGCGTTTCTGCGGCGAAATCCTCGGGCGTGCAGAATTGGCGCGTGATCCGCGTTTCGCCGACAATCCGAGCCGGGTCGCCAACCGCAAGGATCTCGACGGGCTTATTGCCGAGATTTTCCGGCGCGAGACGCGCGAGCAGTTGGGCCGCCGGCTCAAGGACGCGGAGATCGCCTACGGCCATCTCAACAGCGTCGCGGATTTCGCCCGTCACCCGGCCTTGAGCCTCCTCGAAACGCCGGTTCCGGGCGGCGTGGTCGAGTTGCCGGCGCCGCCTGGACGGGATGCAGCGACTCTTGCCGACCACGGCGTGCCGGAACTGGACCAACATGGCGCCGCTATTCGCCGGGAATTTATCGCCTGATCTTGCAGAGTCGCATTTGTGCAATGCGAAAAATGCGGCCCTGAAACGGGCTTGGATGGCCGTTAAACTGTGGCGGAATGCCGCAGGAAAGCGCCCTTTTTGGGTTGATTTGTGCGCCGCGAAGAGTCATATATTGCAGTGCGGCATCGCCGTCGCCCGACGGTCTGCCGTACGTCTTCTAGGCGTTTCCTCCCTAAACTTGGGCCGTGCCTCCGGGCACGGCCCTTTTTCTTTTGCAGTTCCGTCGCCGAGAGTCAGCCCGAAGCGGTTTGCGGCGGCGTGGCCGCCGGCAGGCTTTGTACCCCCTGACCCAGCGCGTGCTGCATCAGCACGCTGTCGACCCAGCGGCCATGTTTGAATCCAATGGCCGGCAACATGCCGATCCGGACGAAGCCCAGTTTTTCGTGGAGGCGTATCGATGCGAGATTGGCGCTGTCACCGATCACCGCCACCATCTGGCGATAACCCAGTTTCGTGCATCGCTCGATCAGATCGACGAGCAAGGCATTGCCGATGCCGCGTTGCAAGCAGTCGGGCGCCACGTAGATCGAATCCTCCAGGCTGAAACGATAGGCCGAGCGCGCGCGGTAGGGCTGGGCATAGGCATAGCCCAGCACGCGGTCGCCGTCCGCCGCGACCAGGAAAGGCAAACCAAGGATCAGCACCGCGTCGCGGCGGCGCGCTATCTCTTCAACCGAAGGCGGCGTCTCCTCGAAGGAACCCAGTCCTGACAGCACATGATGGGCGTAGATCGCGGCGATGGCGGCGACATCCGTCGCCGTCGAGGCGCGCAAGACGAGGCCGTTCATGAAGGCTTGAGCAACCCCGGTTCAATCGCCGCGAGATCGCCTGCGACTTCGCGCATGTCCTCGACCAAGCGGGCGAGGAAGGGTTTTCGCACGAAGCTCCGCTCGTCCATGTAGAGGCTGCGATTGATCTCGATCTGCAGACAATGGCTTCCTTCCGCCGGACGGCCATAATGCGCGGTGGTATAGCCGCCGGCATAAGGCGTGTTGAGCGCGACCACGTAACCCTTCTCCGTCAGCCGCCGCTGTGCCGTCTCCGTGATAATCGGGTGGCACGAGGTGCCGTGGCAGTCGCCCAGCACGATGTCCGCGCGGCCTTGCCGCAGGCCGCGCTCCCGGTCGCCGATGGACGACGGCATGGAATGACAATCGAGCAGGACGGCAAAGCCGAAGCGATTCCGCGCAGTGTCCAAAAGCTGGTTCAAGGCGCGGTGATAAGGCCGGTAAAGCCGCTCGATCCGGTTTGCCGCTTCGCTGAATTTGAGTTTGCGCGCGTAAATCTCCTCGCCCGAGGCGACCACGCGCGCGATGGTGCCCAATCCCACGCGCACACGCGGCGAATGGCTGTTGACGAAATTGGGCAGCAAATCCTCGAACATCGTCGGGTCGAGTTCGAAAGGTTCGCGGTTGGGGTCGAGAAAGGCGCGTGGAAAACGCGCCCGCAACAGCGGCGCGCCCAGTTCGAGCGCGCCCGCGAAAATCTCGTCGACATAACTGTCTTCCGAACGCCGGAGCGTCAACGGATCGAGCCGCGAGGCGGCCAGGAACTCGGCCGGATAATCCTTGCCGCTATGCGGCGAGGCCAGCACCAGCGGCACCGCTTCCAGGCCGTTCACCAGAACCTCGACCGGCGCCACACCGGCGCCCGGCTCCGCTTCGCCGTCCATGAACGGAAGATTAAGAGGGATAACCCGCCCTGTCACGCCAAGAACGGCGTCCTATCCCCCGAAAAAGCCTTGAAAATCATTCGTTAAGGCGTGGGTAAACCCTTCCTTTAAACCTGCCCTCTAGGCTCCTGGGCGGAACCGACATCCAGTACCCATGGCACGCATCCTTCTCGCCGAGGACGACGACAGCATCAGGATTTTCCTCGCCCGCGCACTACGCCGCGCCGGGCACGATGTCTGCGCCTTGGGCGACGGTGATTCGGCGTTGAATTGGGTCGCCGGCCATAAAATCGATCTGCTGCTTGCCGACGTGGTTATGCCGGGCATCGACGGCATCGAATTGGCGCGCCGCGCCAGCGATCTGCACCCGGCATTGCGGGTCATCTTCATCACCGGCTTCGCCGCCGTCGCCCTAAACGAAGCCGATGTGCTGCCGCGCCAGGCCACCGTGCTGGCCAAGCCCTTTCATCTGCGCCAACTGGTCACCGAGATCGAGCGCTTCCTCGCCGCGTGAGGCAAGCACCGACTCGGCCGATCTTGCACCAGGGTGGGAATTGGTCTAAATCGCGCAGATTGCGATCGGGCGTGTAGCTCAGTGGGAGAGCACTTCCTTGACATGGAAGGGGTCGTAGGTTCAATCCCTGCCACGCCCACCATTCTCCCCATTCCCCCGCCGCTCTGAAATCCCGCACCTTTAACCGTTGTCCGGCTGTCATGCGTTCGACTCGGAAGCGGAACAATTCCGTCATCACGGCGTGTTAGCTAGGAGTCGTAACGACGCCTGGTAAACCATGAAAATTGCCTCACGATTCGAATTCGACACCGCTGATCGGATGAGCGGGGCGGGGATCGCTTGAGGCACGCCGCCGCAGCGCCCGATTCGTCCATGTGGATCGGCGAGAGGGTTCTGTTTTTCCGTCATTGGTTGCGCAGCCCGCTCGGCATCGGCGCGGTGCTGCCCAGCGGCGCGGCGGTCGGGGCGACGATGGCCGGCGAATTGAATCTCTCTCGTCCGGGCATGGTGCTCGAACTCGGCGGCGGCACCGGAAGCCTGACGCATGGGCTGCTCGCCGCCGGCTGTCCGCCCGAGCGATTGATCAGCGTCGAACGCGAGCCGGGCCTGGCGGCGTTGCTGCGACGGCGTTTCCCCGCAATCCGCGTGATCGAGGGCGATGCCGCCGCGCTCGGCGATCTCCTCGCCGGTTGCGGGGCTAAGCGGCTTGCCGGGGTGGTCTCGTCGCTGCCGATCAAGTGGTTTCCCATCGCCGCGCAACGCGCGGTGACCGGCGCCTGCTTCGACCGGATGGACGAGGATGATCCCTTCCTGCAACTCACCAATGCGCTGGTTTCGCCTCTGCCCGTATCGCGGCTCGGTCTCGGCGGGCGGCAGGTGGCTCGGGTCTGGACGCATTTTCCGCCGGTGCAGATCTGGCGCTATTGGCGCATGACGCAACGCGAGTCTTCGGGGGTACGATGAACTTCGTCAGCCGGGTCAGCCGTTTCCGCAGCATCTGGATTTCCGACTTCCATCTCGGCACGCGCGGCTGCAAGGCCGAATTCCTGCTCGATTTCCTGCGCCATACCGAATCCGAATATCTCTATCTCGTCGGCGACATTATTGATGGCTGGCGTCTGAGGAGATCCTGGTACTGGGCGCAGAGTCACAACGACGTCATCCAGAAGGTGCTGCGCAAGGCGCGCAAGGGCACCAGGGTCTTCTACATCCCCGGCAATCACGACGAATGGCTGCGCGAGTACACCGAGCTGCAAATGGGCGGGGTGCTGCTGCTGCCGGAAGCGTTGCACGTCACCGCCGACGGCCGCCGCCTGCTGGTGGTGCACGGCGACGCCTTCGACGGCGTGATGCGTTACGCCAGGTGGTTGGCGTTGCTCGGCGATTGGGCTTACGAGCTGACGCTCCGCCTCAATAACGTATTCAACCGGGCGCGGCGGCTGCTCGGTTATCCCTATTGGTCGCTTTCGGCCTATCTCAAATTCAAGGTCAAGAACGCGGTCCAGTTCATCGGTGACTACGCCAACCTGATTGCCGCCGCGGCCAAGGAACGCGGCGTCGACGGCGTCGTCTGCGGGCATATCCACCATCCCGAGATCCGCCAGATCGGCGAGGTGCTTTATTGCAACGATGGCGATTGGGTCGAGAGCTGCTCGGCTCTGGTCGAACATTTCGACGGCAGCCTCGAGATCATCCGCTGGGCCGAGCTGCGCGCGCTCGATCCGATGAGTCCCGCTTTGCGCCCTGAACCCGCGCATGCCGAGATGACCGAGGCTTGAAGATCCTCATCGTCAGCGACGCCTGGCTGCCGCAAGTCAATGGCGTCGTCCGCACGCTGGTGGCGCTGCTGCGCGAGCTCGAAAAGATGGGGCATCGGGCGACCATGATCACGCCCGACCTGTTCCGCACATTGCCGTGCCCGTTTTACCCGGAAATCCGTCTGGCGGTAGGGGCAGGCGGGCGGATCGGCACCATCATCGAGCAAACCAAGCCCGACGCCATCCACATCGTCACCGAAGGGCCGCTCGGGCTGGCGGCGCGCCGTTGGTGTCTCAAGCACGGCCACGCTTTCACCACCGCCTATCACACGCGATTTCCGGAATATCTGGCGGCACGGCTGGTTGCGCCGCGGCGCCTGGTTTATGCCGCGCTGCGGCGCTTTCATGCACCGTCGCGCGGCGTGATGGTGGCAACCGAGTCGGTCCGGCGCGCGCTCGCCGAGCACGGTTTCATCAATCTGAAGCCCTGGGGGCGCGGCGTGGACACCAAGCTGTTCAATCCGGCGCATCGCTCGATCGAAGCCTATGAGGTCAAGCGGCCGATCTTCCTGACCGTCAGCCGGATCGCGGTGGAAAAGAACCTGCCGGCTTTCCTTGATCTGGACCTGCCGGGCTCCAAGGTCGTGGTGGGCGAAGGGCCGCAACTCGCCGAGCTTAAGCGCCGCTATCCCGAGGTTCATTTTCTCGGCCATCGCGAAAACGGCGTGCTGGCGCGGCTTTATGCTTCGGCCGACGTGTTCGTTTTTGCCAGCCGCACCGACACCTTCGGCCTCGTCATGCTCGAGGCACTGGCCTCGGGCCTGCCGGTGGCGGCCTATCCCGTGCCGGGGCCGCTGGACGTGATCGGCCGCAGCGGCGCCGGCGTGCTGGATGAGGATTTACGCTCAGCCGCGCTCGCCGCGCTGTCAATCCCCAGCGCGCATTGCCGCAATCACGCCTTGAAGTTCACCTGGGCCAATTGCGCCAAGCAATTCGTCGATCAACTCAGCCCGGCGCATTGATCGGCCAGGCGAATAGGCGCGACCTCAGTCTTCGCAGCTGATTCGGGTGTATTCCCCGGTCTGCGGATCCTCGAAGGCCAGCGCGCTCGACATCACCGCGCAGATGCTGTGATCCGTGCGTGTGCTGAAGCTTTGCGGCCCGGCCATGCCGCGGGTGTGGAAGCGGACTTCCATTTGCGTCATGCGATCGCCGGGAACCGGCACGAACGGCACCGCCAGCCCAATCAGGATGAGCAAGGAAACGGCGATGTCGCGACCATTTGACCATTTGATGTGCATGGGGGTTCCTCCCGTGCAGCCAATCCAGCGCCTTTCGCTGGAATCTACCCACTACCATACAATTTTTATGCCGCGATGCAGCAATATATCCTTTCGAATTTGAACAAAATGTCGCACCCCCAATGGCCTAGCGCGTAATCTTGAGGTGCTGCACCCCGGTAGGAAATAGTTATCTTTGATATACTATTTTTAAGCCAGGGTGCGGACGTAACCGCTGCGACGGGTCATTGTCGCCTCACGCCGCCTGAGGTTCTAGAATAACCCTACCCCGATCCCGTGACCGCTTCATGACCGCCAATCAGGACGAATTTTACCGCATCAAGAGGTTGCCGCCCTACGTCTTCGCCGAGGTGAACGCCTTGAAGGCGAAGGCGCGCGCGGCGGGCCGCGATGTCATCGATCTCGGCATGGGCAATCCCGACGGCTCGACGCCCGAGCACATCGTCAAGAAGCTGCACGAGGCGATCGACAATCCGCGGAGCCACGGCTATTCGGTGTCGCGCGGCATCATGGGCCTGCGGCGCGCCCAAGCCGCCTATTACGCGCGGCGTTTCGGGGTTTCGCTGGATCCCGACAAGGAAATCATCGTCACGCTCGGTTCGAAGGAAGGTCTCGCCAACTTGGCGCAGGCGGTGACCGCGCCGGGCGACATCGTGCTGGTGCCGAGTCCGTGCTATCCGATCCACGCCTTCGGCTTCATCATCGCCGGCGCATCGGTGCGCAGCGTGCCGATCGGCCCGGGCGTCGATTTCCTGAAAGAGCTGAAACAGGCGGTGGAACAAACCTCGCCGACTCCGATTGCCTTGGTGCTCAATTTCCCGGCCAATCCGACGGCGCAGGTGGTCGATCTCGACTTCTACGGCGAAATGGTTTCGTTCTGCAAAAGCCGCGGCATTTATCTGCTTTCCGACCTCGCCTATGCCGAAATTTATTTCGACGGCAAGCCGCCGCCCTCGGTGCTGCAAATCCCGGGCGCGCGCGATATCGCGGTCGAGTTCACTTCGTTGAGCAAGACCTACAACATGGCCGGCTGGCGCATCGGTTTCGCCGTCGGCAACGCCCGGCTCATCGCCGCGCTGGCGCGCATCAAATCCTATCTCGATTACGGCGCCTTCACGCCCATTCAAGTCGCGGCCACCGCGGCCTTGAACGGTCCGCAGGATTGCATCCAGCAGATTCGCGAGCGCTACAAGCAGCGCCGCGACGTGCTGATCGAGGGTCTGCATCAAGCAGGCTGGGAGGTGCCGGCGCCGCCCGCCTCGATGTTCGCCTGGGCGCCTCTGCCGGACGCCTATCGCGAGATCGGCAGCCTGGCTTTTTCCAAGCTGCTTCTGGAAAAGGCCAATGTCGCGGTTTCGCCGGGGGTTGGATTCGGCGAGCATGGCGAGGGCTATGTGCGCATCGCCATGGTCGAGAATGTCCAGCGCCTGCGGCAGGCGACTCGCAACATCAAGCAATTCATGTCCGGCCGCAATTCGGGCGGCGGCGGACGCCGCGAAAAAGTCATGGCCGCGCCGGTTAAGGAATGACCAAGGCGAAGGCTGGGGTTTCCGGAGGCGGTTGACTCTGTCACGCCTTCTCCTCTACTTTCGCGCCTCTCGAACGGGTCCCGGTTGCATGCGCGTGCCATGAAGATCGCCAATTCGCTCAAATCCTTGAAGAAGCGCGACAAGAATTGCCGCATTGTGCGCCGCAAGGGCCGGGTCTACGTCATCAACAAGACCAATCCTCGCTTCAAAGCCCGTCAGGGCTAACAGCCGCTGGTGCCGCCCTTATCAAACCGCGCCCTCCGGGCGCGGTTTTTTATTGGCTTGTAGCCGTCCCACCGCCAACATAGGGCTCTTGGGGGCAGGGAACACGCCATGTTGATGCCGACGCCGGACGCCGCCACCATCGCGCGCCGATCCGAAATCGCCGCCCAGTTGCGCGCCATCGTCGGCGCCGCGGCGGTCATCGAATCCGAAGACGAGCGCCGCGCCTATGAAAGCGACGGGCTCACGGCCTATCGCGCCTTGCCGCTTCTGGTTGTGCTGCCGTCAACCACCGAAGAGGTGTCGCGCGTCATGGCCCATTGCCACCGCGAGAACCTCAAGATCGTGCCGCGCGGCGCCGGCACTTCGTTGTCGGGAGGTTCGTTGCCATTGGAGGATGGCATCATCCTCGGCCTGAGCAAGTTCAACCGTATCCTCGAGCTCGATTACGACAATCGCTGCGCCGTGGTGCAGCCGGGCGTGACCAATCTCGGCATCACCGACGCGGTAGAAGACAAAGGCTTCTATTACGCGCCCGATCCTTCGAGCCAGATCGCCTGTTCCATCGGCGGCAATGTCGCCGAGAATTCGGGCGGCGTGCATTGCCTGAAATACGGACTCACCACCAATAACATCCTCGGCCTCGAGATGGTGCTGATCGACGGCACGGTGATCCGTCTGGGCGGCAAGCATCTCGATGCCGGCGGCTACGACCTGCTCGGCGTGATGGTGGGATCGGAAGGGCTGCTGGGCGTCGTCACCGAAGTCATCGTCCGCCTGCTGCGCAAGCCGACCACGGCGCGTGCGGTGCTGGTGGGGTTTCCCTCGAACGAGAGTGCGGGGGCCTGCGTCGCTTCGATCATCGGCGCCGGCATCATTCCCAGCGGCATGGAGATGATGGACAAGCCCGCGATCCACGCCGTCGAGGATTTCGTTCATGCGGGATACCCGCTGGACGTCGAGGCGCTGTTGATCGTCGAACTCGACGGGCCTCCGGCCGAGGTCGATCACCTGATCGAACGGGTCGAGCAGATCGCCCGGCAGTGCGGCGCGGTCGGCTGTCGCGTCTCCAACAGCGAGCAAGAGCGAACCCTGTTCTGGGCGGGGCGCAAGGCGGCCTTTCCGGCGGTGGGACGCATATCGCCGGACTATTATTGCGTCGATCCCACCATCCCGCGCGCCCGTCTGCCCGACATTCTCAACTACATGGCGGAGCTTTCGAAGAAATACGGTTTGCGCGTCGCCAATGTGTTTCATGCCGGCGACGGTAACCTCCATCCTCTCATCCTGTACGATGCCAACAAGCCCGATGAGCTCGAACGCACCGAGCTGTTCGGCGCCGACATCATGAAATACTGCGTCGAAGTGGGCGGCGTTCTCACCGGTGAGCACGGCGTCGGCGTCGAGAAGCGCGACCTCATGGGCGTCATGTTCAGCGCGGCCGATCTCGACCAGCAGCAGCGGCTCAAATGCGCTTTCGATCCCCAGGGATTGCTCAACCCGGGCAAGGTGTTTCCGCAGCTACACCGCTGCGCCGAGCTCGGCCGGCTGCATGTCCATCACGGCAAGGTCCGCTTTCCCGACCTGCCGCGTTTCTGAGCCGGCGCTTGAGCCGGTTTCGTCCCACCGACGAGAAGCAGCTGGCCGAGATCGTTTCCGCCGCGCTGGCCGGCGAGGAGCCGCTCGAGATCGTGGCCGGCGGCAGCAAGCGCGGTCTCGGCCGTCCGTTGCAGACGCCGCATACGCTCGACGTCACGGGATTCGCCGGCATCCGCCAATACGAACCCGAAGAACTTGTTCTGAGCGCAGGCGCGGCGACGCCCTTGGACGAGATCGAGCGGGTGCTCGCCGCCAAAAGGCAGATGTTGGCCTTCGAACCGGGTGATTGGCGCGCACTCTTGGGCTCGACCGGCCAAGGCCAGACGCTGGGCGGCGTCATCGCCTGCAACCTGGCCGGGCCGCGCCGCATCCGCCAGGGCGCGGCGCGCGACCATTTCCTCGGTTTCCATGGAGTAAGCGGGCGCGGCGAGGCGTTCAAGGCCGGCGGCCGCGTGGTCAAGAACGTCACCGGCTACGATCTGTGCAAGCTGCTCGCCGGCTCCTACGGCACCCTGGCGGTGATGACCGAGATCACGGTCAAGGTGCTACCGCTGCCCGAAGCGACGCGCACCGTCGCGCTCAAAGGTCTCGACGATGCGCGCGCCGTCGCGGCCATGATCCACGGTCTAAACTCCTCGCATGAATTGTCGGGCGCGGCGCATCTGCCCGGCGCTTCCGGCGGAGCGCTGACGGTGATGCGTGTCGAGGGCCCGGCGCCATCGGTCGAAGCGCGCGCTGCGGCCTTACGCGATGATCTCAAAATCTTCGGCAACGCTGAAATCCTGGGCGATGCAGAATCCCTGAAATTATGGGTCGGGTTGCGCGATGCGTCGCCTCTGGCCGATGACAAGGACGGCGCGGTTTGGCGGGTTTCCGTCGCGCCCACCGCTGCGCCCGCGCTGCTCTCACAGCTCAGACACGCGCTCGACTTCCGATATTTCCTGGATTGGGGCGGCGGGCTGGTGTGGCTGTCGGTCAAGGGCGGAGAGGATGGCGGCGCCCATGTCATCCGCGCCGCGCTGGCACAAGACCAAGGACATGCGACTCTGATCCGCGGCAGCGCCGCGCTGCGCGCCGCGGTGTCGGTGTTCCAGCCGCTGACGCCGGCCGTGGCGGCCCTGTCGGCGAGGATCAAGGACGGCTTCGACCCGAAGCGCGTGCTCAATCGCGGCCGGCTTTATCCGGAGATCTAGGCCGATGCGCACGCATTTTTCACTCGCACAGCTGGCCGATCCCGATCTCGAAGAGGCGAACAAAATCCTGCGCGCCTGCGTCCATTGCGGCTTTTGCAACGCCACCTGCCCGACATACCTGCTGCTGGGCGACGAGCTCGACGGGCCGCGCGGCCGCATCTATCTCATCAAGGACATGCTGGAAAACAACAAACCGGCGACCGCCCTGGTGGCGAAGCATATCGACCGGTGTCTATCCTGCCTTGCCTGCATGACCACCTGTCCCTCGGGCGTGAATTACATGCACCTGGTCGATCAGGGCCGCCGTCATGTCGAACTGACTTACAAACGTCCGCTGACTTCAAGACTGCTGCGCGAATTCCTGGCCCGGGTGCTGCCCAGCGCCGAGCGTTTCCGTTGGACGCTGCTGGCGGAACGGCTGGCGCGGCCATTGGCGTTTCTCCTGCCCGCCAAGCTCAGGGCCATGGTCCAGCTGACGCCCCGGCATCTGCCGCCGCGGGGCTTGGTCGACCAACCGCAGGTCTTTCCCGCCGAAGGCAAGCGGGTCAAGCGCGTGGCGTTGCTTGCCGGTTGCGTGCAGAAGGTGCTGTCGCCGGCGATCGACGACAGCACCATGCGGCTCTTGACCCGTCACGGTTGCGAGGTGGTGGTGGCGCCGGGCTCGGGCTGCTGCGGTTCGATCGTCCACCACATGGGACGCGATGCGTTGGGCTTCGCCCGGACCAATATCGACGCCTGGACGCGCGAGATCGAAGCCGGCGGACTCGACGCCATCATCATCAACGCCTCGGGCTGCGGCACCACCGTCAAAGATTACGGATTTTTGCTGCGCGAGGATGGAGCCTACGCCGCCAAGGCGGCGATGATCAGCGCTCTCGCCAGGGATGTGAGCGAGTTCATGGCCGCGCTCGGCCTCAAGCCGGCGGCGTTCGCCACCGGCCAGCGCGTCGCCTACCATTCGGCCTGCTCGTTGCAGCACGGCCAGCGCATTTCGGCCCAGCCCAAGGCGTTGCTCGCGGAAGCCGGGTTCGAGGTACTGGACGTGCCCGAAGGGCATATCTGCTGCGGCTCGGCCGGCACCTACAACATGCTTCAGCCGGAGCTTGCCAATGCCTTGCTCGACCGCAAGATCCGCAACATCGAGAGCCTGAGGCCCGAGATCGTGGCGGCCGGCAATATCGGCTGCATCACGCAGATCGCGGCCGGAACCGGGCTTCCGGTGGTGCATACGGTCGAGCTGCTCGACTGGGCAACCGGCGGCCCCAAGCCCGCCGCGCTGGCCTAGTGTTTCTGCTTCCACATTTTCGGCAAAAAAACCGACAGCGCTAAGGCCAGAACGCCGACCGCAATCGGCCCGAGCCAGTTCGCCTGTCCCGCCATCAGCCTGCCGCCAGCCGCGCCGAAATCGACATAGGCGATGGTCAGAGGCAGTTGGCCCAGCAGCGAGCCCACCGCATAAGGTCCGACCGGCAACTTGGTCAGACCCAGCGCGTAATTGGCGAGGCTGTGCGGCACCACCGGTATCAGCCGCAGCGCCGCCACCGCGCGCCAGCCGCCGCGTTCCGCCTTGAGCAGCACCGGACCGAGCCGGGGCAGGCTTTCGAGTTCGATGAAGCCGCCATTGACGTAACGCGCGACCCAGAATCCCGCAACCGCGCCCATTACGCTGCCGAGCGCCGCCCACAGCGTTCCCAGCCACACGCCGAACAGCAGCCCCGCCGCAATCGCCAACACGGTGCGCGGAATGAACAGCAGGCTCGCCAGCAAATGCGCGAACAGGAAAACCAGCGGCGCCGCCGGATAATTCGCGATTGTCGCCTTGATCGATGCGGGGTCGAGCGAGCCGCGCGCACTCCAAGCCCAGGCCAATCCCGCGGCGATCAGCAACAGGACGACCACGCGGCCGGCGATGCGCAGACGGTCGATCGATGTTTCGGCCGCTTGCGTGGCGCGCTTTTTCATTCCTCGACGATCTCGGGGTTGCTGGCGCGGCGCTGCAGCCACATCACGCCGAAAAGATCGGATATCCCGACCCACAGCCGGTCGAACACGCGGTAATTGGATATGCCGCGCTCGCGCCGCCGGTGGTTGACCTCGACCGACACCACGCGGCCGCCCTGGCGCAACACCAGCGCCGGCAGAAAGCGGTGATTGTGGTCGAACGACGGCAAATCCAGATACAAATCGCGCCGGAACAGTTTCAGCCCGCAGCCGGTATCCGGCGTGCCGTCGCCCAAAAGCGCCGCGCGCACCTCGTTGGCGATGCGCGAGGCGATGCGCTTGACGTAACTGTCACGCCGCTTTTGCCGGAAACCGGCGATCAGCAGCTTTTCCGCCCCGGGCGATTGCCGCGCAATTTCCCACAGACGCGGGATGTCAGCGGGGTTGTTCTGGCCGTCGCCGTCGAGCGTGACGATCCAGGGCGCGCGCGCCGCCTTGACGCCGCTCCGGATGGCGGCGCTTTGTCCGGACCGGATGGAGTGGCGCAAAAGGCGCAGGCGGGGAAATCCCTGTTTCAGCGCCTTGATCTCGGCGGAGGTGGCGTCGGTGCTGCCGTCATCGACATAGACGATCTCGTAATCGAGCCTGCCGTCGAGCACGGCGCGAATCTCGGCCACCAGGGGCGCGATGTTCGCCGCTTCGTTGCGGACGGGTATGACGATCGAGAGGTCCATCAGGCTCGCGCGAACGGGGTTTCATGAAAATTAGTTAACCGCAGATGCGGGCGGGATGTAGCACAGGTCACGGCGCAAGCCCAAGGAAAGAGGGATATATTAAGGGGCCGCCGCCTATCATTCAGTGAAATCATGACCGCGCCCGCCACGATGAACGCCGTCCTGGCCGTCACCCGTTTCGGCTTCGCCGCCCGGGCCGGCGAACTCGACCGGGTGGCTTCCGACCCGCGCGGCTGGGCGTTGCGTCAGCTTCACGCCGCGCCCGCTTCCTTGCCGGTCAATCTGCCGTCTTCCTCGAGCATGGTGGCCCAGATGCTCGAGCAGCGCCGCGACAAGGACCAAGGCGACAGGAAAGAGGTGAACGAGCAGATCAAGGCGGTTTACCTCGCCGAGGTGGAGGCGCGCATCCGCGCCGCGGCTGAAACCGATGCGCCGCTGCT
>Ga0209006_10000355_pt1 | contig 46549 bp, 45 predicted proteins | sample JacPin_JW_Ref_O2_FD_188567 | JGI IMG/M metagenome (GOLD analysis project Ga0209006, IMG submission 188567) | Forest soil microbial communities from Algoma, Ontario, Canada - Jack Pine, Ontario site 1_JW_Ref_O2 (SPAdes) (version 2) | ecosystem: Environmental > Terrestrial > Soil > Boreal...
CTGGGCGAAGAACCCATCGTCGCCCTGGCCACAATCGCCGCCTGATCACGAGACGAGCCGACCGCCCCAAAATCTCCACCACCTTGACGGACGTGACCAGGGTCGTTCGCCCGGGGAGGCTGGCTTGCAAATTAACAATAGATCAAAGATTGCATTGCCCGCGGCGCGGCGATGCGCCAACTTGTCGTTACCGAAGTTGAAACAAAGCTGCTTCACTTGCTCCGGTGATCGCGTTGTTTCCCGGGATGGATCGTTTCGCGGTTGCTGCCCGCTCGAAGCGGTCGATCCATTCGATGGTCCGGCGGCGCGCTCCGGCTCTGGACCGATTGGTAAGATTATTGCATAGAATTGGGGAGGGCCCTTGCTCCGGGCTCTCCCTTTTTATTTCCGGTCGCGATCGCAAAATATCGCAACGAACAGCAAAGGTTGCGCCGAAAAACTAATGTAAATGTGCGACTTTAACCTGTCGCAATATAGTGCAAGCGCGCGAAGCGGCGAGTCGCTTGAAACCCGTGTCGTTTGCCGTCTCGCTGTGGCGTCGTGGAACACCGCCAAAGTCTCCGCGTTTACTGTCCTCGTTCCTCACGAGGATAGCGCAATGGATAATGTAGCGGAGACAACCAATCTCATCGCCGGCAGCAAGGTCACCGGGACCGACGTTTACAACAAGGACGCCGAGAACATCGGGAAAATTCACGATGTGATGGTGGATAAAAGGTCCGGCCAGGTCGCCTACGCGGTGATGTCGTTCGGCGGGTTTCTCGGATTGGGTGAAAACTATCATCCGATCCCCTGGAATTTGCTGGCTTACAGCCCAGCGCTGGACGGCTATGTCGTCAATCTGACGCGCACGCAACTGGAGGGATCGCCGAGCTATGCGCGAGGCGTCGATCCCGACTGGGGCAACGAAAGCTACGGATCGGACCTCAGGGGATATTGGGGCGTCGTAACCTGATCGCGGCCGGGCGATATCGCGAAGGGCGCCCCTGGTCGAGCGCTATGACCAGGAATAAGCGAAGGCGCCGACTGCGAGCAGGATGATCAGCGCGGCGATGAACCAGTGCTTCGCTTCGAAGTCGTGCATTGTCATGTTGTGCGCCCGATCGCCAGAGGCCATTTGATAGCATCTTTCCAGACGCTGGGCTTGCGCTCCGGGATCATCCCGATTGTGTTCGCGCCGCCAACCGGCCTGTGCTATCGGAACAAATTCTCCAAAGATCGGGTTTGTTATGCCGTCTGACGATTCGCCGCCGGAGAGCCCGACAGGCGCGCCGAAAGTCAGGGAGCCGATATTCGATGCGCCGCTTGTCGTCGTGGCGCTGGTTGCAGTTTTGATTGCCCTTCATGCACTCTACAGCCTGCAATCGGAGCAAACCCAGGACGCGATCGTCGGCCAATTCGCCTTCATTCCGGGTCGCCTCACTTTGGCGTTGTGGCCGGCCAGGCTCGGCGAACTGCTGTCGCGCGTCAATCTCGACTCCGAAGCTCTGCAGCAGGCCTCGCTTCTGCGACATTTTCACGTGCTGCAAGACGGCGCCAAGCCTTGGACGTTGCTGACCTACGCTTTCATCCACGGCTCCTGGAGTCATGTTGGGCTGAATTCGATCTGGATCATCGCATTTGGGCCGCCGATCGCGCGGCGCCTAGGCCCATGGCGGTTTCTCGGTCTGTTCGCCGCGACCGCGATCGCTGGCGCTCTTTTTCACTGGGCGTTCGCCATGATGGAATTCACGCCCCTGATCGGCGCGTCGGCAGCCGATTCGGGGCTGATGGCGGCGGCGACGCGCTTTGTTTTCGAGCCGGGCGGTCCGCTGGGCGGCGCAGGCGGCTATTCGCGTTCGGCGCCGGGCGCCGATTATGACGTGCCAGCGCCGCCCTTGCGCCAATTGCTGCGCGAACGGCGCGTCGTGATCTTTCTCGTCATTTGGCTGGCGACGAATTTCATATTTGGCGCGGGCGCTCAGACTTTCGGCGTTTCGGAAGCCCCGGTCGCCTGGCTCGCCCATCTCGGCGGCTTCGCGCTCGGCTTTTTCCTGTTTCCGCTCTTCGATCGGCGGCCGGCGCGCTTCACGCGCTGAGTCTCTCCGCCGGCTGCGTTTTCGTCTCTTTTTCCGGCGCGGCCACGGTTGGCGGCAAACGCACCAGCAGCGAAATCAGCGCCCGATCGTTAAGCAACGCCATCCGCTCCTTGGGCTTCAGCCATCCCACAACTTCTTCGAGCGATCGCGCATCGTTGAGCTTGGCTGTCGCCACCGCCTCTTCGACATCGATTTCGCCGCGCCTGCGGCGCGCGGCCGAGGGCAGAAAAAATTCGTGCTGGGCGCGAAACGCCGCGTCGCCATGAATCGCGCGCAATCCATCGTCGCCGTCATGGCCGGTGCGGGCAAGTTCGATCGAAAGGGCGTTGGCGCGTTGAACAATGGCCGGCGGCGAAGTCTCCTCCGGCGTTGTCAACAGGCCGAGTCGGCGGAGCGCGACCCCGATCCACAATTGCCCGCTCGCCCAGGAGAGCGGGATCGCCAGGATCAGGCCGGCGATCGTCGGCGACATCCAGATGACGAGGGAGGGCGAAATCAGCATGCCGGCGAACAGCGTCAGCACGCCGAGCGCCATATGGGTGCGATGACGACGCACAATGCTGTGGAACGGAATCGAACCGTCGTCGCGCCTTTGTGGATTCCAGCCGGTGTCGCGGCCCGAGAGAATCTGGACCACCGAGCCCGATTGAATCAGCATCATGATCGGCGCCAGAAAGGCCGACATGATCGTCTCGACGAGCGCGGACAGGATCAAGCGGATCGGGCCGCCGCTCGCCGCCCTGGTGCGCCGATCGATCAGCGCGGCAATGAGGCCGAAGACTTTAGGCGCCAGCAGAACGCCCATCGTCAGTTCGAACAGCCGCAAGGCGCGTTCGGCGTCGAAGCGCGGCCACGCCGGAAAAAGCGAAAAATCGGCGGTGAAATATTCCGGGCGGATGTAGCTGGTCTGCAGCACGAGCGCGATGCCGACCAGCAATTGCGCCATCCATAGAGGTGAGGCGAGATAGCCCATGATGCCGTTGGCGAAATGCTGGCGCGAGGCGAGGACCAGCCCTTTGGCGGAGAGCACGCGCAGATGCTGCAAATTGCCCTGGCACCAGCGCCGGTCGCGCGCCGCCAGATCGATCAGCGAAGGCGGGCTCTCCTCATAGGAGCCGCCCAGCGTCGGCAACATGTAGACCGCATAGCCGGCGCGGCGGATGAGCGCCGCCTCGACAAAATCGTGGCTGAGAATATGGCCGCCAAACGGGGGACGGCCGCGCAGGTCGGGCAGGCCGGCATGCGCAGCGAAGACGGCGGTGCGGATGATCGCATTATGTCCCCAGTAATTGCCGTCGCGGCCCATCCAGGCGCTCAACCCCGCCGCGACGACCGGACCGGCGATGCGCGCGGCGAATTGCTGGACCCTGGCGAACAAAGTATTGCGATTGATGATCAGCGGCAGGGTCTGGATGATGCCGGCGTCGGGGTCTGATTCCATCGCAAAAGCGAGCCGCGCGATGGTCTCGCCGGTCATCAAACTGTCGGCGTCGAGCACAACCATATGGTCATAGGCGCCGCCCCAGCGGGTGACGAAATCGGCAATATTGCCGGCCTTGCGGCTCGTATTTCTACGCCGGTGCCGATAGTAGAGCCGCTCGCCCGGCATTCTCTCGCGGATCGCCAGCAGCGCCCGCTCCTCGGCGATCCAGATGTCGGGGTCAGTCGAATCGGAGAGAAAGAAATAATCGAAGGCCTCGCCGAGGCCGGTCGCCGCGACATCCTCGCAGATCGCCTGGACCGCCGCGAAAACGCGCGCCGGCGCCTCATTGTAGATTGGCATGACGACGGCGGTCTTTTTCGCCAGACGCCCGGGAAGCGGACCGAACGCGGGCGCACGAAACAACAGCCAGAGGAAGCCGACGACGCCAGAGGTGAACGCCACGGCGATCCAGGAAAAATTGGCGACGAACAGCACGACCAGCGCCCATTCGAGCAAGGTGATCACGCCGACCCCGACAACCCGGAACATCTCATAGGCGCCGTAAGCGGTCAGCGCCAGGCCGCCGCCGAATACGAACAGACGCGCCGCCCACGGCGTGTACGCCAACGCCGGCGCCGCCCATTGCCGCCGCTGTTTCTTCGAAAAGCGCGTCAGCGATTGCACCGGCATCGCCAACGGCGCCTCTGGCGGCGTCGCCAGGGTTTCAGGGGGCGGGGGTTCGCTCACGCTGTCCATCGATAGAGCCATGTTTCGCTGGCGGGCTGGCCGGACGATTCAAGGACCAGGCGCAATTCGGAAAAGAGCTCCGAACCTGGGTCGAGATCGAATGTGGCCCGCGCGCTCTTGCGCTCGGCGGACAGGATGACGCGGCTCCAGGCGATCTGGCCGGGATGCGCGGTTATATTGGCCTTGATGTCGGCCGACCGCGCCGGATCGGCGAACATTTCGCTCGAAAACTCGACGACGAAACGCACGGTCTTGGCGATCTTCCCCATGCGCACGCCGGTGCAGACAGCGAGCGTCGGGCGGGCCGGCGGCGCCCAACACCAGAATTGGCGATAGGCGAAAGATTTCGTCGCCCCTTCGCTGAGGCCCGCCTTGGGACGCCATTGCGCGAGGATATTGGCGTTGTTCTCGGATTCGGTGGGGATTTCGAGCAATTGCACCTCGCCGTCGCCCCAGTCGCCAATCGGCTCGATCCATAGCGAAGGGCGCGATTCCCAATGCTGGTCGTCGTCCTGAAACGTATAAAACGAACGGCTGCGTTGAAGAAGGCCGTAGCCGTGCGGGTTCTGGTCGACAAAAGCCGATATCTGCAACGTCTCACGATTGGCTACCGGACGCCAAATCCATTCGCCCTTGCCGGCGAGCATCTGCAGCCCGTTGATCTCGTAAACGTTCGGGCGGATTTCGTCCACCTTGGGATGGAACAGGTCGCCGAACAGATAGATGCCGCTCATCGCGCCCAGGCCGAAATGGTCGACGGCGACACGTGCGAAAATCGTCAGTTCGGTGTCGATAATCGTCGCCTCTCCGGGGCGCAGCGTGAAGCGAAAGGCGCCGGTGACGCTCGCCGAGTCGAGCAAAGCGTGAATGATCAAAGCATTGGTGGCGAGCGTCGGCTTTTCGATCCACACCGCGCGAAAAAGCGGAAATTCCTCGCCTTGCGGATCTCCGGTGTGAATCGACAGGCCGCGCGCCGTGACCCCGAGCGTCTGACCGCGGGCCTTGGCGCGAAAGAAGCTCGCCCCCTGATAGATCGCCACTTCTTGAAAACCCTGGCCTCCGACGGCGCCCAAAACTCGAAAGCCCGAAAAGCCGATGTCGGGCGAGTCGGCCGGCGGTTGCAATTTGCCGAAATCGAAGGCGGAGCGATCATAGGGGAGCCTTCGCACCGCGCCATTCTCGACGACATTGATGTCCATTGGCGTGGAGAAAATAAAGCCGCGATGCAACGGCTCCAGGGCGAATCCAACATTGTCGCCGCTCCACAGCGCCGAACCGGGCCGCGCCCGGATCGCAACATATTGGTCATAGGTCAGGTTGGCGAAAGGTTCGGGCAGGGTCGCTTTTGGCGCCTTGAAAGGGGCCTTGGCGAGTTGGCGCGCCGCTTCGATTACAGTGTCGGCGGAGAAGGGCGGCGTCGGCGCGGCCGACGCCGGCGTATTCGCGGCCTCCGCGGCGCTCGCCAGCTTCGGGCCGATTCCAGACAAGGCGCCGACAACGGCGAGCTTTAAAAAATCGCGACGCTGGCGCATCATTTCTTCAAACATCATGACAGCGTCGCGCGCCGAGCAGCTTTAGGGCGATGCCCATTGAGCCAGGCGCGTTCCTTCCTCTGAAACCGCGTTAAAACAATTGCTTGGCGGCAAGTCCGTGTTCCCGCGAGGGTGACTCGCCGTTGAGCCGCGAGCCTTCTATATCGCATTATCGCAGCGCGGCGAGCCGCTTTTTAAGAGCCTTAATTTTGAGGCGCCGATCTGGACTTTCCCGCCGCCCTGCAGTTAAGCCAACCTCAACGCCTCGCGTGAAGAATGGTTCATCGGGGGCTCAACGTAACGGAAAGCAGCGATGAGCGAAGCGGAGCCGCGCCGGCGTCTGGCGATTGTTCTTGCCGCCGGCGAGGGCGTGCGGATGAAATCGGCGCGCCCGAAAGTGCTGCACGAAATCGCCGGGAGATCCATGCTCGCCCATGTGCTTGCCGCCGTCGCGGCGGCGGGGGCGGGAGACGTCGCACTCGTCGTCGGACCAGGCCGCGACGATGTCGCCGCCGAGGCGCGAAAAAATGCGCCCAGCGCCTCGCTCTTCGTTCAGATGCAGCGGCGCGGCACCGCCCATGCCGTCCTGGCGGCGCGCGAGGCGATCGCCAGGGGCTATGACGATATTCTGATCGTCTACGCCGATATTCCGCTGCTCCGCGCCACGACGCTGGCGAGCCTCTTCGACAGCCTGGCCGAGGGGGCCATCGTCGCCGCGCTCGGCTTCGCCGCGCGAGACCCGACCGGCTATGGCCGCCTGATCGAAAAGGACGGCGCTCTTGTCGCGATCCGCGAGCATAAGGACGCCAGCCAAACGGAACGGGCGATCGGCTTGTGCAACGCTGGGCCGATCGCCGTCTCCGGCGCGCACGCGCTCGAATTGCTCGACCTCATCGGTTCGGACAACGCGGCGGGCGAATTCTATCTGACCGATATCGTCGCGATCGCCGCCGCCATCGGGCTCGCGGCGACCAAGCGCATCGCCCCCGAGGAGGAAGTGAGGGGCGTCAACGATCGCGTGCAACTGGCGGCCGCGGAGGCCGCGATGCAGGGGCGCCTGCGTGAGCAGGCGATGCGCGAGGGCGCGACGCTGATCGCGCCCGACACCGTGTTCCTCTCGCACGACACCAAGCTCGGCCGCGACGTTCTCATCGAGCCGCATGTCGTCTTCGGCAAGGGGTGCGAGATCGCCGAAGGCGCGGTCATCCGTGCCTTTTCCCATCTCCAAGGGGCGCGCGTCGCCGCCGGGGCCTCTGTCGGTCCCTATGCCCGGCTTCGACCCGGCGCCGATATCGCGGCCGGCGCCAAGGTTGGCAATTTCGTTGAGCTCAAGAATGCTGTGGTCGAGGCCGGCGCCAAGGTCAACCACCTCAGCTATATCGGCGACGCCAGGGTCGGGGCGGGCGCCAATGTCGGCGCGGGGACCATCACCTGCAATTACGATGGCTTCTCGAAATTCAGGACCGACATTGGCGCCGGCGCTTTCGTCGGCTCCAATTCCTCGCTGGTGGCGCCGGTGACGATCGGCGCCGGCGCCTATATCGGCTCCGGCTCGGTCGTCACCGATGACGTGGAGCCGGATGCGCTGGCTCTCGGCCGCAGCCGGCAGGTCGCCAAAGCGGGTTGGGCGAAGGCGTTCCGGGAGCGCCATAAGCCGAAAAAGGCCGACGAATAAAGCGACCGGCCGCGCCGCCGGCGCCGGCGCCCGTCATTCCCCGGTAATCACCCCCTCGACTTCAGCGACCGTCGTGCGTTTCGGGTCGATGTCATCGGCGACGATTTTGCCGCGACGCATGACGACGATGCGGTCGACCACCTGGAAAACGTGGTGGATGTTATGGGCGATGAAAATGCAGGAATGGCCGGAATCTCTGGCATTGCGCACGAAGCGCAGCACGCCCTGGGTCTCGGCGACGCCGAGATTGTTGGTCGGCTCGTCGAGGATGATCAGGTCGCTGTCGAAATGCATCGCCCGCGCGATCGCCACCGCCTGGCGCTCGCCGCCCGACAGTGAAGAGATCGGCGTATCGGGCGGAATGTCCTTGCCGATGCCGACCTTCTTGAGGAGGTCGCGCGCGACCTGCTCCATCAGCGCATGGTCCATCCGGTTGAGGAAGCGCGGCCCGGTGATCGGCTCGCGGCCGAGGAAGAGATTGCGCGCGATCGACAATTGGATCACCAAAGCCGAATCCTGGTAGATCGTCTCGATCCCTTGTGCGATCGCGTCTGTCGTGCTGCGGATATTGACTTTCTGGCCGCGCACATAAATGGCGCCGCTAGTCGCCGGCACCGCGCCGGACAGCACTTTGATGAGGGTGGATTTGCCCGCGCCATTGTCGCCGAGCAGGCCGACGATCTCGCTCGCATTGACGCTGAGATTGACGTTCTCGAGCGCCTGAACGCGGCCGTAGAACTTGCTGATGTTCTCCATGCGGATGAGCGCTTCGGCCATCGGCTCTAGGTCCCCGCCTGGTGTCTGCGTTCCAGCCATGAATGCAGCGCCATCATCCCCAAAATGATTGCGCCGATGAAAATGTTATAGGCCAATCCCGGCACGCCGATCAGCACGATGCCGTTGCGCATCACCCGCAGGATGAAAATGCCGAGCACCGTTCCGATGATGGTGCCGCGCCCGCCGGTCAGAGCAGTGCCGCCGATAACGACCATCGCGATCACTTCCAGCTCATAGCCGGTTCCGCTGTTGGGATTGGCGGCCGAGGTGCGGATCGAGCTGATAATTCCGGCGAGCGAGGCCATGACCGAAGAGAGCGCGAATAAAATGACCTTGGTCCGGTTGACGTTGACGCCGCGCGCCCGCGCGGCGCCAGGATTGCCGCCGGCGGCCTGAATCCAATTGCCGGCCTTGGTCTGGGTCAGCGTGTAGCTCAGCGCGACAGCGGCGGCGATGAACCAGAACAACGACATATAGATGCGGAAGCCGCCGGCGTAGAAATCGCCGACCAGGGCTTGCGCGAGCCAGTGGCCGCCGGCGCTCCAGGTGCGCTGCGGGAAGCCGTCGGTGACGAACAGGGCCGTGCCGCGCACCACCAGCAGCATGCCGAGCGTCACCAGGAACGACGGGATTTTGAGCTGCGTCACGAACCAGCCGTTGACGAGGCCGATCAGCGCCGCGACGATCATGGCGATCGCAAAAGCGGCCTCCAGCGAAGTCCAGCCGCTGTTGAACAGCGTCCACATCAGCACCGGCGAGAAGCCGAACAAGGAGCCGACCGAAAGATCGAACTCGCCCGACGTCATCAGCAGCGTCATCGTCAGCGCGATGAGGCCGAGTTCGACGGTGAAGGCCAGCGTATTTGAGATGTTCTGCTGCGACAGAAAATCCGGATTGATCGCCCAGAAGCCCGCCAATTCGACAATGAGCAGGACGAATGGGCCAAATTCAGGCCGTGCGATCGCCCGCTGAATGAAAGAGCGTTTTTCCAACTTGGGGCCGCCGATCGCCATGGGATGAATGCTGCGGCCGGTCTGGCGCAAGCCGTGCGGCGCCCTCGACATCCAGCCAGTCTGCGAAAAGGGAGGGGCGTTCGTGGCCCAAAGGCCACGAACACTGAGGAGGTTATGCGCCTATTTTCCCGACAGGATATGGTCGTAGATCGACGCCTTGTCCTTCTCGTAAAGCGCGCCGGTGATGATGTTGAAGCCGGGCGGGATGCCGCTTGCGGCCATTGCGGCGAGCGACAAAGCGACATAGCTGGTGGCTTGCGGGTCCTGCCATTGCGCGGCGTTGACATAGCCGTTGAGCACTTCCTGGGTCGTGTCGAGCGAATTGCCCCAGCCGACGACCGGGATTTCGCCGGGCTTGACATGAACCTGATCGAAGACGCGTTTGATGCTGCCGTCGGCGAGATCGCCGAGGCTGATGATCGCCTTGATCTTCTTCCGGTTGGCGGTGAGATAATCGGCCATGCGGGTGATGATCTCGCCCTGATCGAGCGTCGTCTCCGTCACTTCCCACGTGATGCCGAGCGGCTTGAAGACGCTCGAAATGCCCTCGATCTCCTGCACGCCATAAGTGGCGCCGGGCACTTCGACGGGCGTCCAGACGAAATCGCCGGATTTCACCAGGCCCTTGTCGACGAGATATTGCGCCCAGTGCCGGCCGAACGTCACATTGTCGCCGCCGACATAGGCGTTGAAACTCGCCTTCGGATCGGGCGTGTTGAAATTGATGATCGGGATTTTGGCGTCATTGGCCTCTTTGGTGACCTGCACGAGGCTGCCGGGATCGGGGCTGGTGGTGACGATGCCGTCGGCCTTGGCGGCAATCGCCGAACGCACCGCTTCCTGCTGCGAGGCGACGTCGCCATTGTGGAATGAGGTCTTGACGGTATTGCCGGTGTCCTTCGCCCATTGATTGGCGCCGGCGAGGAAATAGGTCCATACCGGATCGGCGGGCGAGCCGTGCGAAATCCAGAAAAAAGTCTTGGCCTCGGCGGCCAAGGGCAGTGACAGCGCCAGCAGCGCTCCGCATATGAGCAGCGTCAGTCTCTTGAGCATGCGATTTCCTCCCATCGGCCGAGCCGCCCGTTGAAGCCGGGTTTCGTCGCCGAAGATGCGAGTCTGGCATGCTAGTGAAACAGGAGCAAGAACTTCGACTACGCCGCGCTATCTCACGCGGCGGAACGAAATACAAAACGTTGTGAAGCGACGAAGCTGATGATCGGCACGAGGATGCAAGTGGCGAGCACCGCGACATAGGGCGAAGGGCCGAATAATTTCGCGATCAGCGTCGGCATGCCGACCGCGATCAGCAGGCCGACGCCGGTAGTCAGAATGAAGCGCGGCGCCTCGATGACATGCTTGCCGCTCGAGGCGAAGGTGAAATATTTATGGCCGAGATAGGACCAGGTCGCGCTGACCGCATAAGCGATCAACGACGCCCACAGCAGCTTTAGTCCAAAGAAGACCAGGCTCTCGGCGATGATTCCATAAGCGACTGTCGCAATGGCGCCAACCGACGCGAAGGTGGCGAGTCGGCGAAGCGTCGGCATTGGCATCGTCAGACTTCCGCCACGGTCAGATATTGTGCGCCGAGCGGCAGCGCGCCAAGCAGCGTCTCGAGGCGGCGGGCCAGGCGCATTTTGGTCGGCAGCAGCAGGAAGAAGCTTGTCCTGACATTCTTGCCTCCGGCCGCCCGCAGCAGCGCCTCCGATCGGCCCGAGCGCAGCAGCACGGCGTCTTCGTCGAACGGGCAGCGGTTGACGGCGAGTCGCGTCAGCGGGTTCAGCGGATTGTGCTCGATGACGCAGACGAGGCCGCCGGGCCTGGTGACTCGCGCCATGTCGACGACAAACGACTGCCAGTCCTTGGGCGGGACGTGATGGAGCGTGCAGACGGCGAGCGTCATATCATAGCCGCCGCCGGCGAACGGCGCGCCGGGCTCCGCAACGGCATAGGAATTCATCGGGCAGCGCTGCGCGGCTTCGGCAATGCACGGCGCGGAAACATCGGTTCCGCTGATCTCATCGAACAGTTCAGAGAGATAGGGATGCAGCGTACCGATTCCGCAGCCGACGTCGAGCAGGCGGCCGGCATGGGCGACGCCAAAACGCTCGCGCATCACGCGGCCGAGCAGATCGGCCTTCGCCTGCATGAAGAAATCATGCGGCAGGCCGGAGAAATCGATCGACGATTGAACAACCGCCCGATAATTGGCGTCATAGGCGTCGAAAAGCTGGCTCAATGCGATCTCCGTGACGGCGTCGGACGAGACTTTGCCGCGATATGACGCATCCGCAATAAGGCCTGACGTGCGGTTAATATCTGGCGAATGCGGCGGGCGGCGGGCAGGATGGCGCGATGAGGACAATCACGCAAATCGCCGTCTCGGATTACGCTCCCCGCGCGAGGCGATGCTCGGCCTCGACGCGCTCGCACATGCCCTGGTGGCCGCGCTGCGCGCGGAGGGGAAATGAGATCGTCCTCGCGCTGGACCTGGCAGTCGCGATAGCGGCGTGCGTCGCCTACCTCTCAATATGAGACATTTCCGACACCCAAAGTGACTTGAGCGGCGGCTTGCGGCTGGTCTAACCCTTGCTTCGATTCGTTCAGCCCCTCGAGGAAATCCACATGTGCGGCATCGTTGGCATTCTCGGGACCGGCCCGGTGGCGGAGCAGATCGTCGATGCGCTGAAGCGGCTCGAATATCGCGGCTATGATTCGGCCGGCATTGCGACCTTGGAGGCGGGACGGCTGACGCGCCGGCGCGCTGAGGGCAAATTGCGCAATCTGGAGACGCGGCTTTCCTCCGCGCCTTTGTCGGGCGCAATCGGCATCGGCCACACCAGATGGGCGACGCATGGCAAGCCGAGCGAAGCCAACGCCCATCCCCATGCGAGCGAGAAGCTCGCGGTCGTGCATAATGGAATCATAGAGAATTTCAAATCATTACGAGAGGAACTTAGCGCAAAAGGTTATAAATTCGAGACCGAGACGGACAGTGAGGTCGCCGCCTTTCTCGTTACCGATGAACTCGCCGGCGGCAAGAGCCCGATTCAAGCGGTGGCCGCCGCGCTGCCGCTCATGCGCGGCGCCTACGCGCTCGCCTATCTCTTTGATGGTGAAGACAATTTGCTAATCGGAGCGCGCCAGGGCGCGCCGCTGGCTGTCGGCTATGGCGACGGCGAAATGTATCTGGGCTCGGACGCGCTGGCCCTCGCCCCCTTCACCGATCTCATCGCCTATCTCGAAGAGGGCGACTGGGTCGTGCTGACGCGGCAAGGCGCGTCGTTTTACGACGCGACCGGCAAGCCCGTCACCCGCCGAAAAGTGCGCAGTCACGCGGGCAGCCTATTGATTGAAAAAGGTAATTATCGCCATTTCATGGCCAAGGAAATTCATGAACAGCCTGAGGTCGTCGGCCATACGCTCGCCCATTACATCGACATGGGCGAGCAGCGGGTGCGCCCCTTCGCCTGGCCGGTCGATCCCGCGCAACTCTCGCGCATCACCATCTGCGCCTGCGGGACCGCCTATATGGCAGGGCTGATCGGCAAATATTGGATCGAGCGTTTCGCCCGGCTGCCGGTCGAGATCGATGTCGCCTCGGAATATCGCTACCGCGAGGCGCCGGTCGACCCGTCCGGCGTGACGATCGTCATTTCCCAATCTGGCGAGACGGCCGACACGCTTGCCTCCCTGCGTTACGCCAAAGAAGGCGGCAGCAAGATCGTCGGCATCGTCAACGTGCCCAGCTCAAGCATATCGCGCCTCGCCGACAGCCTGGCGCCGACGCTGGCCGGTCCCGAGATCGGCGTCGCCTCGACCAAGGCCTTCACCTGCCAGCTCGCGGTGATGGCGGCGATCGCGATCAACCTCGGCCAGGCGCGCGGTACGCTCGATGAGCATAGCGCGGCGGCGCTGGTCGGCGAATTGATCGCCGTTCCCGGCCTGCTCGCGCAGGCGCTGAAGCTGGAGCCGGCGGTCGAGGCGATCGCCCATTCGCTCGCCAAGGCGCGCGACGTCCTCTATCTCGGCCGCGGCCCCGCCTATCCGCTGGCGCTCGAAGGGGCGCTGAAACTCAAGGAATTGTCCTATATCCATGCTGAAGGCTATGCGGCGGGCGAGCTTAAACATGGGCCGATCGCGCTGATCGACGAGGCGATGCCGGTGATCGTCATCGCGCCGCGCGATTCGGTCTTCGAAAAGACCGTCTCCAACATGCAGGAAGTCGCGGCGCGAGGCGGGCGCATCATCCTGATTGGCGACAAGACGGCGGCGGACGAGGCGTCCGTGGGCCTCGCCCATTTCCTGGCGATGCCGGAAATGGGCCATGAATTCGCACCGATCGTCTATGCGGCGATCGTGCAGATGATCGCCTATCACACGGCGGTCATCATGGGCAAAGACGCCGATCAGCCGCGCAATCTGGCCAAATCGGTCACCGTGGAATAGGCGCGAGAGCCTTCGTCCCCGCCGCTAGGGCCACGATGCGCCCAGCGCATAGCCGCATAGCGCGGCGGCGACAATCGCTGCGATGGCAACGGCGTACAAAAGCGCCGGATGGGTCTGGGATGCATGGGAACTGGGAAAATTACTCATAGTCTCAATCTCTGGCCCACGCCGCGCTAACGGGGCAGGACCGGAATCGTTCCAGCAACGCCGCAAATTCGAAACGCCATGGTTAACGGCGCCTCAAGGATTTGATCGAACCTTCAGAGGAAGCGGGAGGCCAGGACGCAGGCGAGAAGACCGGCGAGCGCGCCGATGACGAACAGAAGGCGGATCGTCATCGCGCGCTGGCGGGCGTCTTCGATCGCGTTGGGTGACGTTTTTTTCATGCCTTCGCATAAAGGTTTCATGCGCGGCGATAAAGCGCCTTTCGGCCTGCAGCGGCCTGAAAATGGCGCCGCCTTCCGCTCCGGTGAGGCCATAATGCAGCGTTCCGCCAAGATCTAAGCGGATCACACGGATGTCATCGTCGGCGCGAATGATGACAGCCGCAATCTGGCGAAATCGGCGGCGGTCGCGTAAGATATGTCCGTCCAGAGATCGCCATGACTCTAGCGCCCAAATTGAGCGATATCGCCAGCGAACCGGGCTCCGTCCCGGGGCGCAGCCTGGGCGCGCGGCTGCGCACTTGGTTCTTCACCGGACTGGTGATTTTCGGGCCCGTCGCGGTGACCGTCTATATCGCCTGGTGGTTCATCGACACCGTCGACAATTGGGTCAAGCCCTTGGTGCCGGCGCGTTTCTGGCCCGATTCCTATCTGCCCTTCCATGTGCCCGGCTTCGGCGTCGTCATTGCGATCGTCGGCCTGACGCTGCTCGGTTTTCTCGCGGCCAATATCGCGGGGCGCACTTTGGTGCGCATCGGCGAGGCGTTGCTTGACCGCACGCCGGTCGTGCGCGGCATCTACAAGAGCGTCAAGCAGATATTCGAGACCGTGTTCAGCCAGAGCGGCACCCAGTTCCGCAAGGTGGGTCTGGTCGAGTTTCCGGTCAAAGGCTCCTGGTCGATCGTTTTCATCACTGCCGAACCGGCCGTCGCCGTCGCCGGCGTGCTGCCGCCCGGCGAGATGACCTCGGTCTTCCTGCCCTGCACGCCCAACCCGACGACAGGCTTTTATTTTTTCATTCCGACCGCCGACGTCATTGAATTACCGATGACGCCGGAGGACGCGGTGAAACTGATCGTTTCGGCGGGCGTCGTCCAGCCGGAGGGCCAGGCGGCGCTCGCCGCGATGGCCCATGCCGCAAGGCACGAGCACGCGCCGGAGGCGATCGCCCCGCACGGCCGGGCGGCGGAATAGTTTCGCGGCGCGGGCGGCCTGCGCGATCCATCAGGAGCATCGATGTCCGTCCAGGCGATGATACCCGAGGCGACGACGGGGCCGGTTCTCGTCGGCGCCGGCTTTGCCGACGCCTATTGCCTGATCGTCGAAGCGCCGGCGCTCGACGCCGCCGCGGCTGCGCAGCGCGTTTTTTCGCGCACGCCCCGCTGGATCAGCACGCTCCTCGCCTCGCGCAACCGGCTTGTCGCCTTGATCGGCCTGAAGGGGACCGAAAAAGCAGCGGGCGGCAAAGACGCGTCCTCGGCGAAGGTGCGCCGTATCGGCTTCTTTCCCGTCGTCAGCCAGACGCCCGATCGCATCGTGATGGGCTTCGACGACTGGCATCTGGATTTTCGAGTCGTGGTCGACGTCGCAATGCTGGGCGGCGACCGTCGCCAGGTGACGGCGACAACGCTGGTGCGCACCCACAATTGGGTCGGCCGCGCCTATCTCGCCGTGATCATGCCGTTCCACCGCGTGATCGTGCGCACCATGCTCGCCCAGGCCGCCCGCCCTTAGCCCGCCTCCAGCAGCCGCACCGCTTCGTCGCGCTCGAACAGATAGAGCAGGACGCGCAGCGCGCGGTTCTCTTCCCCCGCCAGCCTCGGCGCGCGCGCCAGCGCCGCCTGCGCCTCATCGCGCGCCAGGCTGAGCAATTGGCCGTGCAGTTCGAGGCGGGCGATGCGGAAGCCGGGAGCGCCGGCCTGGCGCGAGCCGAGCACTTCGCCTTCGCCGCGCAGACGCAGATCCTCCTCGGCGATGCGAAAGCCGTCTTCCGTCTCGCGCAGGATTTCGACCCGCGCCCGCGCCACTTCGCCGAGCGGCGCCTTATAGAGCAACAGGCAGGTCGAGCGGCCGGCGCCGCGTCCGACCCGGCCGCGCAATTGATGCAATTGGGCGAGGCCGAAGCGCTCGGCATGTTCGATCACCATGATCGTCGCCTCCGGCACATCCACGCCGACCTCGATTACGGTGGTGGCGACCAGCACTTTGGTCTCGCCGCGCTGGAAGCGCTCCATCGCCGCATCCTTGTCGGCGCCCTTCATGCGGCCGTGGATGACATCGACCGCCGATCCGAATATTGCGCGTAACGCCTCCGCGCGTTCCTGCGCCGCCGCGACATCGAGCTCCTCGCTCTCCTCGACCAGCGGACAGACCCAATAGGCGCGGGCGCCGCCAGCGATCGCCCGGCCGATCGCGGCGACGACGTCGGCGAGCCGTTCGAGCGGCAGCGCGCGGGTGTCGATCGGCGTGCGGCCGGGCGGCTTTTCGGTGAGCGCCGACACATCCATGTCGCCGAAATAGGTGAGCACGAGCGTGCGCGGAATCGGCGTGGCGGTCATCACCAGCAGGTCGACCGCCTCGCCCTTGGACGCGAGGGCGAGGCGCTGATGCACGCCGAAGCGATGCTGCTCGTCGACGACCGCCAGGCCGAGATCGGCGAAGGCGACGCTCTCCTGGAACAAAGCGTGAGTTCCCACAGCAAGATCGATTTCGCCCGCCGCGAGCGCCGCCAGCGTCCGATTGCGCTCACTGGCCTTGTCGCGCCCGGTCAGCAGGACGATGCGCAGCCCGGCCGCCTCGGCGAGGGGGCGCATCCGTTCGAAATGCTGGCGCGCGAGAATTTCGGTCGGCGCCATCAACGCCGCCTGCCGCCCCGCTTCGACGATTCCCGCCATCGCCAGCAGCGCGACGACGGTCTTTCCCGAGCCGACATCGCCTTGCAGCAGCCGCAACATGCGCTTGGGCGCAGCGAGATCGGCGCGGATCTCGGCGAGCGCTTTGGTCTGCGCGCCGGTCAGGCGGAAGGGCAGGGCGAGTTCGATTTTCGTGGCGATGCGACCGTCCGAAGCGTTGGCGCGTCCGGCCAGGGCGCGCATGCGCGCGCGCACCATCAACAGCGCAAGCTGATTGGCGAGCAATTCGTCATAGGCCAGCCGCGTCCAGGCCGGCCTTGTGGGATCGATGTCGCCGGGCTGTCGCGGGTTGTGCATGGCGTCAAGCGCGGCGGCGAAATCGGGCGCGCGCAGGCGCTGCGCATTGGCGTCGGCGATCCATTCGGGCAGGCGCGGCGCCCGGCCAAGCGCGCCCTGCACAGCCTTGGCGAGCACGCGTGGAAAGAGGCCTTCCGTCAGCCCATAGACCGGTTCGACCGCCGGCATTTTGGCGAGCGCCTCGGCGTCCATCACCCGGTCCGGATGAACCATCTGCAAATGGCCGTCCCACATTTCCAGTTTGCCCGACACCCAGCGCGTCGCGCCAAGCGGCAATTGCTTGCGGATCCACTCGTGATTGGCGAGGAAGAACACCAGTTCGACATCGCCGGTTTCATCCTCGACCAGCACTTTGTACGGCGCCTTGGAGCGGGCGTTTGGCGGCGGCCGGTGTTCGGCGACGCGCACTTCAAGGGTAGCGATTGCGTCCCAGGGCGCATCGCGGATTTTCGGCCGCGCGCGCCGGTCGAGCGTCGCATAGGGCAGATGGAACAGGAGATCGATGACGCGCGCGCCCGCACGATCGAGCAGGCGATCGATCAGCTTGGCGATTTTGGGGCCGACGCCCGGCAGCGTGGCGGCGGGCGCAAAGAGCGGGTCGAGCAAAGCGGGGCGCATTGGCGAGATATAGCTGAGAAGCGGGCGGCCTAGCCAGCAGCGGGACGCAAGCGGCCGAAGGATCAGATTTCTCTGGCGCCGCGCCCGAGAGAATTTGTAAATGCTGTCGCGACGGCGGCGGTCCGCCCGCGCGAGCGCAGACGAGAGCCATGCGATGACCGATTCCACTTCCCGCACTTATCCGGAATTCGACGGGAAAGTCGTCGTTGTCACTGGCGGCAGCGCCGGGATCGGCCGCGCAATCGCCTCCGCCTTTGCGCATAACGGCGCCAAAGTCATCGTCGCTGGCAGAAATTTCGAGACAGCGAGCCGCGCTGTCGCCGAGATCGCGCGCGATACGGGCGCGCAGGCTCTCGCGGTACAAACCGACGTCGGCGTGCCCGAACAATGCGACGCCTTGATCGACGCCGCGGTGAAACATTTCGGCGGCGTCGATATCCTTGTGAACAATGCCGCTTATTTCGCGCTGATCCCTTTGCTTGACGTGAGCGCCGAGGATTCCTTGCGCTTTCTCGACATTAATTTCCGCGGTCCGCTTTTCTGCGGCCGCGCGCTGGCGCGCTGGGCGACAGCCAACCGGCGTCCCGGCGTCATCGTCAACGTCAGCAGCATCAGCGGCGCGCGGCCGGCCCCAGGCTGCGGCCTTTATTCGGCGACCAAGGCGGCGCTCAATTCCCTGACGAAATCCATGGCGCTGGAATGGTCGCCCAAGCGCATTCGCGTCAACGGCGTCGCGCCCGGCCACGTCGACACCGAAGGCGTCAAGGAGGATTTCAAGACTGGCCGCCTCGACTATGAGGCGATGATCGGCGCGATACCGGCGCGGCGCATCGCCGCTGTGTCGGATATCGCCGATATTGTGTTGTTCCTCGCCAGCGAAAGATCGCGCCACGTCGCTGGCGCGACAGTGACGATCGACGGCGGCGAATCTCTGTAGCGATTGTGCGCGCGGCCTCAGGCGAAAGCGCGCGCCGCCGCCTTATGCCTGGCGATCAACGCATCAAGATCGACGCCGAGAACGGCGCCGTCGATCACCCGCCATTGACCGGCGATCATCACCCGGTCGGCGCGATGGGCGCCGCAGAGGACCAGCGCGGCGATCGGATCATGGGCGCCGCTGAAGCGCGGCTCGTCGAGCGTGAACAAAGCCAGATCCGCTTCCAGCCCGACGGCGACGCGGCCGATGTCATCGCGCCCGAGGCAGCGCGCCGAGCCTTCGCTCGCCCAGCGCAAGGCGTCGAAATGGGTGACCGTGGAAGCGCCGTAGCGCAAGCGCCCGAGCATCAGCGCATGGCGAACCGCCTCCATCATATTGGAGGAATCGTTCGACGCCGAGCCGTCGACGCCGAGCCCGATCGGCGACCCCGCCGCTTCGAGTTCCTTGGTCGGACATATGCCCAAGGCGAGCACCATGTCGGAGGCGGTGCAATGACACACGCCAACGCCGGCATGGCCGAGCCGCCCGATCTCCTGCGGCGTGAAATAGACGCCATGGGCGAGCCAGGCGCGCGGACTCATCCAGCCCGTCTCCTCCAGGAGATCGACCGGCCGCATGCCGTAGAGATGGCGGCAATAATCGTTCTCCTCCTCGGTCTGCGCGAGATGGGTGTGCAATTGGCAATTGTGGCGTGTGGCGATCGCCGCCGATTCCGCCATGATCCTTTTCGTCACCGAAAATGGCGAGCAGGGCGCCAGCGCGATGCGGATCATCGCGCCAAGATCGGGATCGTGGAACAGGTTCAGCACGCGTTCGCTGTCGAGGAGGATCGTCTCTTCGTCCTGGACGATTTCATCGGGCGGAATGCCGCCGTCCTTTTTCGACACCGTCATCGAGCCCCGCGTCACCGTCATGCGCAAGCCGAGCCGGCGCGCCTCCTCGACCTCGATGTCGATGGCGTTCTCGAGCCCTGGCGGGAACACATAATGATGGTCCGCCGCTGTGGTGCAGCCCGACAGCAGGAGTTCGACGAGGGCGAGACGCGTGGCGAGGCGCAGATGTTCGGGGGTCAACCGCGCCCAGATCGGCGCCAGGCCGAGCAGCCAGCCGATCAGGTCCTGGTCGATCGCCGCCGGATGGGCGCGCGTCAGCGTCTGGTAGAAATGGTGATGCGTGTTGATAAGGCCAGGCAGGACGACATGGCGCGAGGCGTCGAATGTCGCATCGACCGGCGCCGACGGCGCCTGGCCGCGCGCGACAAGTTCGACGATCCGCGTCCCCTCGACCACCAATCCGCGTTCCGCGCCCTCGCTAAGAATGGCAAGCGGGTCTTTGATCCACAGACGCATCGGGTAGGGCGCTCTCTTCCTTCTTCGCCGGCACGATGGATCAAGGCCCCGCTTCTGTCCATTGCGGCGAGGCGCGCGACGCTGCGTCAGACCGACGCTTTGCGCGTCCAGTCTACCAGGCTGACCGCCTGGGCGGCGTCGAGCACCTGAACCGGCCCCGGCTCGAGGCCATGTTGCGCAAGCACGGCCTCCGGCGAACGATCCGGCCCGATCTGTGAAAAGACCGGCGGCCCGCCGGGCAGTTGCACCTTGTCGGCGCGCGACAGGTGAAAGGCATCGTAGCCGATATCGAGGAAGAGATCGAATACGTAAGTGCCGCCGACCACCCCGAGCCTGCCGGCGGCGAGCCCCAGCGCGGCGCATGCCGCGTCAAGCGAGGCGCCCGCCGGATTCCACAAAAAGGCGTGTGGGCGTTCAGGATCCGGCGCGAGTGCGGGAATCGCGCGCGTGAGCACCAGCCGGCGCCGTCTGGCCGAATTCACCTGGAATTCATAGGAATTGCGGCCCTGGATCACCGCGTCGACGCGATCGAGTTCGCGTTCGTAATATTGCTTGTCCGCCTCGAATGAAAGCGCGGTGGGGAAGGCGGCGTTGGCGTCGGCGATGGCGCCATCGGCGGAAATGATGGCATAGCCCTCGATCGAAAAGAGCCTGGCGCGCTGCGGCGGATCCCCCGGGCGTTGGGGCGGCTCAGCCAACGCGATTGGCCTCGCAGACCTTGAGATGCAGCCAGGCGTCAGATTTGCGAACGATCCACTCTCTCGCCTCAACCTCGTTGTTGAAGCTGCCAATGAAGACCTGCTTCCCCGAGGGAAGCGAGGCTCGCACTTGCCATCCGGCGGCGGTCCTGGTGTCGACCGGCTCGAATTCGACGCGGGGCTTGACATCGCTCATCACGATATTATGAGCCGGAAGGGGCCGGACCGCTAGAGGAAAATGCACGGCCGGTCGAATTCTGGCCATTATTTTCCGAGCGTGCTGATCGCTTGCTTAAGAAGGGCTGGCGCGGCCGGAGCCTCCCGGACTTGCGGCGCCATCATCGGAGCGCTAGGTCAGGACCCCGTCATTGCGACGGAGCGTTTCCGGAACGAGCGACAATGACCACAGATTACATCTCGGACAACCTCAGCGTCCCGAAGCTCGACGCCCTTTTTCCAAATATGATCGTCGGCGACAAACAGGCCGTCACATGGCCCTATTTCAGAAAGGAAATCGATCACCTCTGGTACGTCGATCGCCGCGACCCGCAGGTTGGATTCATTAACCGGGACGAAGCGGCGATTTTGTTTTCCAACGCGCGGCTTTTCTCGGGCCGGGCCGGCCTGGAGATCGGCGCATGGCGCGGCTGGTCGACCGCCCATCTCCTCGTATCGGGGCTGCGATCGCTCGATGTCGTAGAGCCTCTGCTTGGCGAGCCGGAATGGAACCGGGAATTTGTCGCGGCGGTGAAAGCTTCCGGCAAGGCCGATCGCGCCAATCTGATTGCCGGCCCTAGTCCGCAAGAAGTCGTCCGCCTGGGCCACGCCGGGCGGCGCTGGTCATTCGTCTTCATCGACGGCGACCATGACGGGCAGGCGCCGACGAGCGATGCGCTCGCAACTGAGAATTATCTGGAGCCGACGGCGATGATCGTATTCCACGATCTGGTGTCGCCGCATGTCGCCGCCGCCCTGCGCGCATTGGCCGGGAAAGGCTGGGCGACGCGGATTTACCAGACCGCGCAAATGATGGGCGTCGCCTGGCGCGGCGATATTTCACCGGTCGAACACAAACCGGATCCCGCGCAGAACTGGCGGGTTCCCGAACATCTCGCGGGATTTGCGGGGCCTGATCGCTGATGGGGAAGCGCTTCTAGATTTCCCGCTCCGCCCCGACGATCGCCCGCCAGAAGCCGCTATAGCCGAGTTCAAGGGCGATGATGCGGAATCGGAGGTCAACCGCGTCCATCACTTCATAGGCGGAATTGCTGCACAGCGAAAAAATGATCAGGCCATTCTTCTTGATGTAACGCCCGGCGTCGCGCACAAAGGCCCCCATGATGCGCCCTTCGGGATCGCAGAGACTGTATTTTTCAATACTGTTTTCAGGCTTCTTGTCGATCAGCGGCGTATTGAAAACAATCAGATCGAAGTCTTTTTCCCTGATGTTCTCAAACAGATCTGACGTCAGCGCATTGATTTCGATGTGATTTCTCTCGGCGTTTCTTTTCACCGCGGCGATCGCCTCGGGCGAGATATCCGAGGCGGTGACCTGGCATTTCCAGCGCGCCGCCATAAACAGCGAGATGGCGCCACAGCCAGCCCCTATTTCGAGCGCCTTGGCGACCTTTCTGGAATCCATCGCCCGCATGTTGCGAATGAATAGTTCCGAACTGGAATCTGGCGTCGGATGATAAATTCCGGCGGGCGCGTCGACCGTCAAGCCATCGATGACGAATTGTCCGGGGATGGTTTGTTTCTCGACATGGGCATGATGGCCGGCGGAAATATCCATCGCCGCGGTCGTCACCAACGAAGAAAGCCCGAGTCTTGTCAGGACGGAGCCGCGCGCTATTTCCCGTTTGTTGAACTCCATTCGTCATTCACTTTCAAAAACAGGACGGAAATTCCCAAATTCACATCTTTAACCAGATTGGGGAAACTCGCCCAATTCTGCGTCGCAGGCAATGGACCCCTGTTTGATGGCGTCCTGGCCTTCTCTTGGCGGCAAGCCCAAATCCCAGCCGAGGTAGGCGCGCCCTGTCATTGTTCCAGCGGCGCAGATGCGCCATGATCGCGAACAAACCCCGATCCTCAGGGATGAATTTCCGTCGATGTCACCGACGCGTCCCAGGGAATTGTTTTATGAACGGCGCAGAGAGATTTATGAAGGTGGCTCGAATTATCAAGGAGACACGCGATGACAAAGCATAAGATACTGACGAAATCGGAAATCGAAGCCGGATTGAAGCCCTTGCCGGACTGGTCCGTCAAGGGATCGAACGTCGAGGCCTCGTTCGAATTCAAAACCTTTCGAGACGCGATATCCTTCATCGTACAGGTTGCGATCGAGGCGGAGGTTCTCAACCATCACCCGGAATTTCATAATTCCTACAATAAAGTATCGTTTTCCTATTGCACCCATGACGTCGGCCACAAGATCACTGACGCCGATATCGAGATGGCCTCGAAAATTAGCGGCCTCGCCCATAGATTTCTGAGCATGAAATAGTCAAAAGCCTTCCTCAACGAAGGGCGCCTTCGCAGTTCGGGAACCACCTTTCGATGCGCCGAGCCTTGGCGCCGAAGAGTTGTCGCGCCCAGTCGAATGCCGCGGCGGCCTGAAATTCCGATCGATAGGGTGTTTAAAAAATGACTGGCCGCAAACTGTTACCTGGCAAAGAAATACCGCCGTCGGAAATTCCGGACTATTCGATCGATCGCAGGGATGTTTCGGAGATCTATTCGGGCGGGTTCATTAAAAGATTGAAAATATTGAATAATTTTGTCCATGAATCCGGCGAGGTTTTGGAGGGCGGCATATTTTATTGGGACCGCGACGCCAAATTCGCCGAAAACCCGCCGGCCGCCGATCTGGCGCCGGCGCGGCGAAATCTCTGGCGCGCGACCCGGTTCAAGAAATCCATGATCGAGATTGGCGTGAACGCCTGCCATAGCGCTCTGCTCGCTCTGTCGGCCAATCCGCACCTCGTCTATTACGGCGTCGATATCGACATCCACAAATATACGCGCCCTTGCGTGAACTACTTGGCGCAGGAATTTCCGGGCCGGGTGCATTATTACCCCGGCGATTCCCGGGAGGTTCTCCCGTATCTGGCGGTCCATCATCCCGAGTTGGATTTTGATATTTTCCATGTCGATGGCGGCCACACGAGCGAGGTTTGCCACGCCGACGTTTCCAATTGCCTTCGCCTCGCCCAAAGAGGTTTTGGCAAACATCTGCTGCTCGACGATATCAACGCGAGCTGGATTTTCGACATCTATGCGGAATTCGTCTCGAAGGGACATCTGACGACGGAGACTTTCTTCGGCGATTGGGAGGACGACAATCGCAATGTGCTAGCGCGGATTCTTTGATGACGGAAAGCGCTGGAACACACGACCTTGCAACGTTCTGGCACGGGCGGCTTGATCCCATCTCCTATAGCTGTCTGGCCTCGTTCGCCCGTGCCGGCGCTAATTTGAGCGTTTACAGCTATGACGATAAAATCGACCTGCCGCCCGGCGTCGATTGGGTCGATGCGCGGCGGATATGTCCCGATCAATCGCTGCTCTCGCGCTATCTCGCGGCGGGAAAGCCGTCGCTCGCCAAATTCGCTGATATGTTCCGCTACAGAATGATCCGCGAAACCGGCTGTTGCTGGGTCGATGCCGATATCGTCTGTTTGGCGAGACCGGATTTCTCGCGCGATGGTATTGTGTTTGGCCTCCAATCCAATCCTTATGGCGAGCTTCTGATCAATAATGCAGTCCTGAAATTGCCGCCCGCGCATCCGTTGTTGGCGGCGCTTAACCGAAAGGCTGAGGAGGCGGTCGGCATCGATCAGCCTTGGGGCGCGATCGGTCCTTTTCTGCTGACGGAACTGGCCGTGCGCCTCGGCGTCGCGCAACATGCCTGCGCTTCCCAGTCCTTTTATCCGATCGAACCTGATGATTTCTGGCGGATGCTGTCGCCTGGCTGGCGCGACAGCGTCGCTGCGGTGACGCAGCAGGCGATGTTCCTTCATCTATGGGGCGAGATGTTTGAGCGGTCGGCCTATGACAGGAATATCGCCCCTCCGGCTGGATCATTCCTACATGAAATGTTTCAGCGCGCCGGGACGCTGCATCGTTTCAAGCGCGCCTATGACGCGGCCGAGCTTGGCGCTCTTTTGGCCGCATGGATCCCGGCCGGTAACTTTTCCGGTCAGGCGGTTCCGTCGACTTGACCGGCGCAATCGCGCTATTGGCCCAATCGCGCTATTGGCCAATTTCGAGCGCGCGCGGGGCGGCAAACCAACCTCGCCTGAGCGACGTCAAGGACGCCAGACATGTCAGAGCTTGAGAGCCTGTTCGAAAACATCATGGCGCTCAATCGATGGAGCGGCGAGGAAAGCCGAAGCGGGCCAGGCTCGACATTGACCTACACCTGCAATCTGCGGAGTCAGCTCGGCGTATTCGTCGATAAATTCGCGATTCGGACTCTTTTTGATGCGCCCTGCGGGGATTTCCATTGGATGAAGGAAGTTAAGTTTCCCGCGGCGTTCTCGTATATCGGCGGCGATGTCGCCGGATCTCTCATCGACGACAACATCAAGAAATATTCGGGGGATGCGCGGAAATTCTTCAAATTCGACATTACTGAGGATCGATTTCCGCAATCGGATGTCTGGTTTTGTCGCGACTGCCTGTTCCATCTGCCGGACGCCTACGTCTTCAAGGCCTTGCGCAATTTTTGCGACTCAAAAATCGAACTGTTGATGATGACCAACCATGTTAATGCGACGGGATTCAAAAACGTCGATATCGAAGCGGGGGAATTCCGGCTCATCGATTTTTACAGCGAGCCCTTCGGCCTTCCAAGAGACGTGCTCTTTCGCGTCGCCGACTATGTCCATCCGTTTCCGCAAAGGGAAATGTGCGTATGGACGCGTGAACAGATCAAGGCGACCCTGGAAAAGCGCTGATCGGCGACAGAGCGCCAAGGCGACGGGCGTTCGTCAGGCGGCCGCTTTGCGAGTCCAGGTCACCAGGCTCAGTTCGTTGGTCTCGTCGAGAATCTCCCTCGGCCCGGGTTCGAGGCCGGATTGCGCCAATATTTCCTCGGGCGAGCGGCCTGATTTGACGGACGAGAACACCGGCGTCCCGCCAGGCAGTTTTGCTTTGCCGGCGCGGCTCATATGGAAAGCGTCGTAACCGATCTCGAGAAACATGTCGTAGACATGGGTTCCGCCGAGGATGGCGATCGAGCCGGCGGCAAGCGCGAGCGCGCCGCATGCTTCGATGAAGGATGCGCCCGCCGGGTTCCATAGCAGGGATTTGGGACGGTCTGGGTCAGGCGTGATCGTCGGGATTTTGCGCGTCACCACCAATCGACGCCGGCGGGGCGAATTCGGCTGGCCTTCGTGCGAATGGCGTCCGTGCACCAAAACGTCGAACCGATCGAGTTCGCGCTCGAGGAATCGATGGTCCGCCTCGATCTTGAGCGCCTCGGGCATAACCGCGCTCGCATCCGCGATCATGCCGCCGCCGCAGGTGATGACATAGCCTTCGATACGGTAGGGGACGGACATGAATGGGCATTTCCGGGTTGATCGGCGATTTGGCGTATCATAGGCCGGCACGGCGAGACCCGGCAAATAGGAAGCGCGCGCCGCCATGTCCAGGCGGCGGGACGAAATTTGGGCTCGCTTCGGGAGGACAGAGCGGGTACAATTCGGGCGAAAACGCGTGGCGCGGTCCGCGTTAAAGGAATGCCCATGCGAAACAGCACAACGCTGACAAGTCCATCGTCGGCTCGCCTCGCTCCCGACGAGGAAAAGCCGGCGCTGACCGATGCGGGGGCTGAGGACGCCTTCCGATCCATTCTCCGTTGGATCGGCGAAGACCCTGATCGAGATGGTTTGCATGAAACGCCCAAGCGCCTTGTTCGCGCGTTCCGCGAATATTTTTGCGGCTATGAGGAGGACCCGGACGAGCTCTTGAAAAAGACCTTCGAGGAAGTCGAGGGTTACGACGAAATGATCGTGCTGCGCGGCGTGACTTTCGAAAGCCATTGCGAGCATCACGTCGCGCCGATCATCGGCCGGGCATGGGTCGGCTATGTCCCGGATAGGCGGGTCGTCGGCATATCCAAACTGGCGCGCGTCGTCGAGGCCTATTCAAAACGCCTGCAAATTCAGGAACGCCTGACCGCGCAGATCGCCAATACGATCGAAACCGTGCTGAAGCCGCGCGGCGTGGCGGTCGTCATCAAGGCGACCCATCATTGCATGGTGAGCCGCGGCATCCACAAGCGGGGCACCGATCTCGTCACCAGCCGGATGCTCGGCTGTTTCCGCGATTATCCGATGACGCGCGGCGAGTTCCTGTCGATGGTCAATTCGGACGTGGAGCGCTGATCCCGGGCCATAGCCCGATGACGCGAAATTCGCCGGCGACCAAATGAGGCGGCGGTCTATTTGAGCGTCTGAAACGCCTTGAGGATTTTAGCGCGCATGGCGTCGTCCTGAATGGAAATGTCGCCCGAATCGGTCAAGGATTGTTTGCCGTCATGGGTTGACTGGATGCATTTCCCCGAAACGCAATTGAAGATGACGCCAAGCGAAATATCGCCGTTTTCGGTGAGCGTGCCGGGATCCCGGTTTTCGGTTATTTTGACGTCCTCGATCAGGAACGCGACTTCGTGACTGCCGGTCGTAACTTGGACGCCATTGCGAAACCCCAACACTTCCTCGCTCATCGACACCAGTCTTCCGTGCCCGTCCTTGCCGGGTCCGAATTTGACGGCCTTGGTTATCCAGGCCGTCGCGCCGCCGGGCTCTTGCGATCGATATCTGGGGTTCCCGGCGGTTGCGATCGGCAGATATTGGGCGAGAAATTGCTCCGCCTCCTGTTTTGACGCGAATGCGGCTTCGTCCGCCGCCGGTTGCACGATCTTTGGCATCGAAATCTCAAATCCCGGCTGCGCGCTCACTTGTTCCGCCCAAGGCGTCGCCGCCGCGCAGGCGGCGAGAGACCAGAAGATCACGAGGCCGCGCTGTGTGAAATGCCACATTTTTCGGACTGTTTCTCATGCTAGAAACCCTAAGCTCCCCGGGGGGCCAAGGGGCGTTTTTTGCCGGCAACAATCAAGACGGCGACAGGATGAACGAGGCCCGCAATATCGCATATTCGCGGCTTCTTGTTAATTCCATCCCTCTCCCCGAAACCATGCGGAAGCGCTTGGACGGCAAGTTTCCGTATTTCGGGGGTGGCGGGTTATGCGTATCGAAGGGCGCCGTGGCGCCGGCCCGAACAGGGACGGGTGGCTCCGCCGCCGGCGGTCCTGGGCGCCGACTTTTGAAAAGAGGCTGACTTTAGCCGTGATTTGTTGGACAAGGCGCTCCCCTGGCGCGCCGGACGCGCCCCTCAAATGCGAGGATCCGCGGAGAATGGTTTGAGCGCCGACCTGAATCCCTCTGTGTCCCCGACCGAACTCGGACCCTCTCGATGGGGCGCGTTCGGCTATGCCGCGTTCACGGTCATCTGGGCTGCAAGCACCGTCTCGAATGTCGGCACGGCGATGTTCGACACCGCCTCAGGCTGGTTGATCACCAGCCTCAACGCCAATCCGATGACGGTATCGCTGGTGCAGGTCGCGGTCAGCCTGCCCTTGTTCCTGTTCACGCTGCCGGCCGGCGCGCTTGCCGATGTCATCGATTCCAGACGGATGCTGATCGGCGCCGAGATCGCCATCATCATTGTCTCGGCAGTCTTCGCCGCGCTGGTTTCCCTAGGCTACGCCACGCCGATCGCTTTATTGCTGACGACCTTTTTGCTTGGCGTCGCCAGCGCCTTGAGCGGACCGGCATGGCTGTCGATCACGCCGCTGCAGGTGCCGCGGCGCGAGCTCGACAGCGCGATCGCCGCCAATAGCGTCGGCTTCAATCTCAGCCGCGCAGTGGGGCCGGCGCTCGGCGGTCTTGTTATCGCCGCGTTCGGAGTCTCCACGCCTTTCTGGGTTTTCGGCGTCAGCAATGTCGGAATTATCGCGGCGCTCCTATGGTGGCGTTCGCCACAGAAGAGTACGGACAGCTTGCCCGCCGAGCGTCTGACCAGCGCTGTCCGCACGGGCATTCGCCACGCCACATATAATCGAAACCTGCGCGCGACATTGGCGCGCGCACTGGCGTTCTATCCTTTCGCCTGCGCCTATTGGGCGCTGCTGCCGCTGATTGCGCGCGCCCAGATGGTGCAGGGGCCGGAGCTTTACGGAATCCTGCTGGGCGCCCTGGGCGCCGGCGCCATCGCCGGTTCGTTTGCGCTTGGCTGGCTCAAGGCGAAGCTTGGGCCCGATCGGACTGTCGCGTTGGGGACGCTCGCCACCGCTCTGGCGCTTTTCCTGTTTGGCATGGCGCATCATCCCGCCATCGCCATTCTGGCCTGCCTCGTCGCCGGCGCTTCCTGGACCGTGGTCCTGACAAATCTCTACGTCTCGGCTCAGGTCGCGTTGCCCGATTGGGTGCGCGGCCGCGGGCTCGCCATATTCCTGACGATCGTTTTTGGGGCGATGACGGCGGGCAGTGCGCTGTGGGGGGAGGTGGCGGGCCTCGAGGGGCTGCCGATCGCCCATTTCGCCGCGGCGGCTGGCGCGTTGCTGGCGATTCCGCTGACATGGGGCTGGAAACTTCAGACCGGAGCCGACCTCGATCTCACCCCCTCGATGCACTGGCGGGCGCCCGTCGTCACTCAGAAAATCGAAAACAATGACGGGCCGGTCCTGGTGACGATCGCCTATCAAATTGACGACAAGGATCGCGCAGCCTTCCTCGCCGCTCTCAACGAACTGGGCTATGAGCGCAAGCGCGACGGCGCCTTTGCCTGGGGCGTCTTCGAAAACACCGCCAGCACAGGGCGATATGTCGAAACATTCCTCATCGAATCGTGGCTTGAACTCATGCATTCCTATGAAAGGGTGACCAAAGCCGACCGGATGCTCGAAGAGCATATTCGCGGGTTCCTCACGGCCGCGCCTCAAATCAACCATCTGGTCGCCTCCGAGCGCAGGCGCCGATCCCGCAAAGGGCGCGCACGCGAAACGGCCCGAGCGCCCGCCAAGGCGGCATGACGACGTCGGACGCCGAGGCGCTGGACGCCAAGCGACATCGCGTTTTCGGAGGTAGGCATTGCCAAAGTTTTCTTGCAGATTGACAGCGTCGGCGTCAGGGCCGCCATTTGGCGCGGAGAGGCTGATTTGAGCGACGACCAGAATTCCTCCGCGGCTCCGATGGGCCTGCCTCCTTCCCGATGGGGGGCGTTCGGCCATGCGGCGTTCACCATTATCTGGATGACGACCTTCGCGGCGAACGTCGGCACCGCAATGTTCGATACCGGTTCAGCCTGGTTGATGACCAGCCTCAATGCCGATCCGATGGCCGTATCGCTGGTTCAAGTCGCGGCTCGCTTGCCAATATTCCTTTTCGTTCTGCCCGCGGGCGCGCTCGCGGACATCATTGATTCCAGGCGGTTTCTTATCGTGGTCGAATCGGCAATCGCGATTCTGGCGGCGATTTTCGCGATCCTGGTTACGTTTGGCCTGGCGACCCCGGTTTCCTTGCTGGCGACCACTTTTCTGTTGAGTTCGGGACTGTCGCTGGCCGCTCCGGCCTGGCTGTCGATCACGCCACTCCTGGTCGCCCGCGAAGAATTGGATGGGGCCTCGGCCGCTAACAGCGTCGGCTACAATATGAGCCGCGCCGTCGGTCCCGCCCTCGGCGGCGTCGCTATCGCCGGCCTGGGAGCGCCGGCTCCCTTCTGGATCGACTGTTTTGGCGCGATTGTGATCCTGGCGGGGGTGTTATGGTGGCGCTCGCCGCAAAAGAACGCCGGCAGCGGCAGCCTGCCCGCCGAGCGCCTGAGCCGGGCCATCCGCACAGGGCTGCGCTACGCCGCAAACAGCCGGCATCTCCGCGCGACGCTGATGCGCGCGCTCGCGTTTTTCCCTTTCGCGGCTGCTTATTGGGCGCTGCTGCCGCTGGTCGCGCGCCATCAGATGACGCAAGGACCGGAGTTTTATGGCATCCTGCTGGGCGCGCTTGGTCTTGGCGCCATCGGCGGCTCGTTAGCTCTCAATGGGCTGAAAGCCTGGATCGGCGCTGATCGCGTCGTCGCTTTGGGCACGCTCGCCAACGCATCCGCGTTAGTTCTGTTTGGCGTCGCGCATGACCCGATCACCGCGCTATGCGCGAGCCTCATCGCGGGGGCTTCGTGGACCATGGTGCTGGCGAGCCTTTATGTGTCGGCTCAGGTCGCCTTGCCCGATTGGGTGCGCGCGCGTGGCCTCGCCATATTGTTGACGGTTATTTTTGGCGCGATGACCGTCGGCAGCGCGGCGTGGGGGCATATTGCGGCGCTTGAGGGATTGCGTGTCGCCCATTTTTTGGCCGCCGCGGGCGCGATCATCGCCATTCCGCTGACATGGCGCTGGAAACTTCAGACCGCCGCCGGGATTGATCTCACCCCTTCCATGCATTGGCAGGCGCCGCCTGGCACGAAGCCCGTCGACGATGACCGCGGGCCGGTGCTGGTGACCATTGAATATCGCGTTGAGTCGAAAGATCGCGCGGAATTTCTCGACGCGGCCGATGAGCTGGGCCATGAGCGCAAACGCGATGGCGCCTTTGCCTGGAACATTTTTGAGGACGCCGCCGACAAGGGCCGATTCCTCGAGACTTTTTTGATCCAATCGTGGCTGGAGCTCATGCATGCGCGCGAGCGCGTCACCAATGCCGATCGCATGCTGGAGGAGCAGGTTCGCAAATTGCTCAAGAACCCGCCGAAAGTGACGCTTCTGGTCGCGCCCGAAAACGGGCGGCGTTCGGAAAAGAGCGCGCCGGCCCCGCTTGTCTTTCCGGCCGTCGCTTCGCCTTGAATGCTGACGAAGGCGTCGCCGGGACGCCGACCGGGCGACCCATCAGCGCTCGTCGAGGGGAAGCGGCGCCAAGCCCGACATAGATGAGTCGCTGAAATCGCTCCCCGGCTGCATTTCGAGACAGGTCAGCAATTCGACATAGCTGAAACTGACCCCTGCGGGCTCGGCGCAGGTCTCCCGCATATTCGCCGAATAATGGGCCCACTTTCGTTGGAGTTCATCTCTCGCAGCGCTCTCGTCCTGGATGCATACTTGAACGGCGCGCGCCTGATCCTCCGGGGGCAATCCTATTTTAGCGCCCTGACAGACATTATCGAGACTCGTGGTCGGTACGAGCGCCGCCAAGGCGACCAATAAAAGCGCGGTTCCCATCGCAATCCCCTCGATCATCGACCGGCCCGACCCTGTCGGCGCGCCGAAGTTGAAAGAACGAAACGCCTCGGATCACGAGGCCATCGCGGAGCGGCTCAGCCGGCTAGACTCGGCTTTAGACGCATCCACCTCTCCGGGATACTACGGGGCGGTTGGCGGGCGCAGCTATACGGGCGGATGCCGCCATAGGCACAAGGGACGACTCTTCATACACATGTATGCGTCGCGCCTCAGCGAGGTCCTCTACCGATTGGCGCGACGCCAAACGCTATCTGTCGAGGTCGAGAATCACCTTTTCTAGCCCCACCGGCGAGATGCGGATCATGCTCGTATAGGGTTCGCTGAGTTCGAGGATCAGGAAGATCGCGCTGGCGACCGCGCAGGCGCCGAGCGCCATGGCGGTCATGGTGGTGGCGTTGATCCGCGACAGCATGCCAAAGCCGCAGAACAGAAAGAACGCCCATACCGTCACGGTGACGATCAGCGGCCAGGATATCGGATTGGTCAATTGCAGGGACATCAGCAACCGGGTTTCGCCGATCGACGCGTAATGTTGGCCCGCGGCGCCCAGCAATTGCTTCTGCAGATCGGTGGTCGGATGGAGGGAGCCGAGAAAGCTGTTCATCGCGCCGATATTGGCGTAGGACGCGTTATAGGCGGCCGCCATCGCCTCTTCGTCGCCCCAGAATTGTTCATGCGCCCAGACGAGGTCGGTTCTCAGCAATTCGCGCCCCTGCTTGGCGTCCGGACCATATTGCGTCATCTCCAGATTGAATTCGAGCGCGCGCGCCGACAAGAGGTTCAGTTCATTCTGCTGCGTGGTGAAGACGCCATAGGCCGTCCAGATCAACAGTCCGAGCACCAGCGCCAGCAGCAGCGTAAGCAGCCCGACAATGCCGCCGATCATATCGCGCGAGCGATCCGACGTATGGTGTTCGGCGAGGCGCTTTTGCAGGAACAGCCCGATGAGGCCGCTGACGAACAACAGGACGGCGACGCCGACCGCGACAGCAAGGGAGAGCATGGGGGCCTTCTCGGGAGAGCCGGGGCGAGGGGAAACTCATACGATATCTGGCAGCCGGGCGCGAGGCCGCCCGAATCTGGTCAGAAACAGCAGCGCGCCATCAGTCCGGCAGGACGGCGGTCGCCTGGATTTCGACCTTGGCGCGCGCCTCGACGAGGCCTGTAACCTCGACCACCGCCATCGGCGGGAAATGCCGCCCCATCACCGCGCGATAGACAGGTCCCATGCGCTGGAGAGCCGCGCGATATTCCGCGAGGTCGGTCAGGTACCAGGTCATCGAAATGATATGTTCCGGGCGCGCGCCCGCCTCCTTCAGGATGGCGGCGATATTGGCGAGGGTCTGGCCGATCTGCGCGAGGAGATCGTCGGTTTCGAATTCGCATTGCGCGTTCCAGCCGATCTGGCCGCCGGTGACAATGATCCGGCCCCGCGCGGCCATGCCGTTGGAATAGCCGACCGGCCGCGCCCAGCCCTCCGGCTGCAGGATTTCATGCATGAGGGGCTCCGTGATTGTGCTCCTGCGAAACTCTGACGCCGTCTCGCAAAAGTTCCCTGGCGACAATCAGCTTCTGAACTTCGGTGGCGCCTTCGTAGATTCTCAACGCCCGGATTTCGCGATAGAGCCGCTCGACGATTTCGCCGACGCGCACGCCGCGCCCGCCGAAAAGCTGCACCGCCTGGTCGATCGTCCATTGCGCGTTTTCGGTGGCGGTCATCTTGGCCATCGCCGCTTCGCGGGTGATCGGCAATTTCTGCACGTCGCGCCGCCAGGCGGCGCGGTAGGTGAGCAATGCGGCCGCGTCGATCATCGTCGCCATATCGCCGAGCTTGGCCTGGGTGAGCTGGAGATCGGCCAAGGTCGCGCCGAACATGCGACGGGATTTGACATGGGCGAGCGCCTCGTCGAGGGCGCGACGGGCGAAGCCGAGCGCGGCGGCGCCGACAGAGGGGCGAAAAATATCGAGCGTGCGCATCGCGATTTTGAAACCCTCGCCAGCTTCGCCAAGGCGGTTTTCCGTCGGCACACGGCAGTTGCGGAGGCGAATGCGCGCCAGAGGATGCGGCGCGATGACGTCGATGCGCTCGGCGATCTCGAACCCCGGCGAATCGGCCTCGACGACGAACGCCGATATGCCGCGCGTGCCGGGCGCTTCGCCGGTGCGTGCAAAGACAGTGTAGAGGTCGGCGATGCCGCCGTTCGAGATCCACGTCTTTTCGCCGTCGAGCACATAATGGTCGCCGTCGCGCGCTGCGCGGCAGGTCATCGCGGCGACGTCGGAGCCGGCGTCGGGCTCGGATAAAGCGAAGGCGGTGATCAACTCGCCGCCCGCGACTTTGGGCAGGATGCTCGCCTTCAGCGCAGGCGCGCCGGCAAGGCTGATCGCGCCCGAGCCGAGGCCCTGCATGGCAAAAGCGAAGTCGGCGAGGCCGTCGTGCCAGGCGAGAGTCTCGCGCGCCAGGCAGAGCGCGCGGGAATCGATCGCCTCCCGCGCGCCGCCATAGGCGCCGGGCGCGACATGGGCGAGCAGGCCGGCGCCGCCGAGCATCGGGACGAGGCGGCGGCAGGATGCGTCGGCGTCGCGATGGTCGACGTCTCTGAACGGCGCCGCGGCGAGCCAGGAATCAGCGTCGCGGACGAAGGCGCGATGGTCGTCGTCGAAAAACGGCCAGTCGAGGGATGAGCGGTCCGGCCCGATCTTGTTCTCTGGCGAATTCATCGGCGCATCCCTCAATCGCCCTGGAATTCCGGCCGACGCTTGGCGGCGAAGGCGTCGAAGGCGCGGCGGAAGTCCTGCGTCGCCATGCAGATCGCCTGCGCCTGGGCCTCCGCTTCGATGATCTCGTCGAGGCCCATCGCCCATTCCTGGTTGAGCATCGTCTTGGTCATGCCATGGGCGAAAAACGGGCCGTCGGCGAGCGTGCGGGCGAGGGCGCCCGCCTGGCTCAGCAGATCAGCCCTCGCATGCAGCGCGTTGAAAAAGCCCCAGCTTTTTCCCTCCTCGGCCGACATTGCGCGGCCGGTGAACAGAAGCTCGGCGGCGCGGCCCTGGCCGATGATCCTCGGCAGGATGCCGCAGGCCCCCATATCGGCGCCGGCGAGGCCGACGCGGGTGAACAGGAAGGCGGTCTTGGCCTCCGGCGTCGCCAACCTGAGGTCGGAGGCCATCGCCAGGATCGCGCCGGCGCCGGCGCATATGCCATCCACGGCAGCGATGACCGGCTGCGAGCAGCGGCGCATCGCCTTGACGACATCGCCGGTCATTCTTGTGAAGGCGAGGAGGTCGGGCATCGCCATTCTGGTCAGGGGCTCGATGATCTCAAAGACGTCGCCGCCCGAGCAGAAATTGTCGCCGGCGCCGGTCAGCACGATCGCGCGTACGTCGGCGGCATGGCCAAGATCGCGGAAGAGGTCGCGCAATTCGGCATAGCTTTCGAACGTCAGCGGATTTTTCTTGTCCGGCCGGTTGAGCGTGATCGTCGCCACGCGGCCGTCCTCGCTCGCCGCCCAACCGAAATGGCGGGCCGGATAATTCTTGAACGGCTTTTTGCCGGCTTGCATGGCGTTGCTCATTGCTGACCTCTCATCCCGCCATCACTTCGCCGCCGGCGATCGCGATCGCCTGGCCGGTGACCGCCGCCGCGCCGGGGGATGCGAGCCAGGCGACGGCATCGGCGACTTCTGCCGGCAGCACCAGGCGCCCCTGCGGATTGCCGCGCACCAGCGACGCCTTGGCTTCCTCCGGCCTGCGGCCGGTCTTGGCGACGATATTGTCGATCGCGCTTTGCACCAGCGGCGTGTCGGTGAAGCCGGGGCAGATTGCGTTGACGGTGACGCCGGAGCGGGCGACCTCCAGAGCGAGGGCGCGGGTCAGGCCGACGACGCCGTGCTTGGCGGCGCAATAGGCGCTAACATAGGCATAGCCGGTCAGGCCGGCTGTTGACGCGACGTTGACAATGCGTCCGTTCGGCGAGGCGCTGATATCGTCGAGTATCTGTTTGGTCACCAGAAAGACGCTGGTCAGGTCCGTGGCGATGACCTTGCTCCACAATGAGAGATCGGTCTTGCTGAATGGCGCGCTTGGCGCCTCGCCGGCATTGTTGACGAGAATGTCGACTGGCCCCAAAGCCGCCCGCGCGGCGTCATGGCCGCGTGCGACCGCCTCCTGGTCGGTCACGTCGAAACCGTCGGCGATAAAGTATGCTTGCGCTCCCAGCGCCTCGGCAACCGCCTCCAGTGGCGCCCGCCGACGGCCGGCCAGGGTAACGCGCGCGCCCTCGGCGGCGAGGCGTCGGGCGATCGCCGTGCCGATGCCGCCGCCGGCGCCGGTGACGAAAGCGTGGCGCCCATCAAGGGAGCGCCCGCTCATTTTGGCGCTCCCGCCGCCGTGGCGGCGCGCGCCAGGCCCGTCTCATATTGGGCGCGGCCGGATTGATATTGCTTAGGCCAGGGCACGGATTTGACGCCGATCCGCGCCGCCTCATGCAAGGTCCAGGCGGCGTCGGCGAGATGCGGGCGCGCCAAAGCGCAGAGATCGGCGCGGCCCGCCGCGATGATCGAATTGGCGTGGTCGGCCTCGGAAATCGCGCCGACCGCCAGCGTTGGCATTTCGACTTCATTGCGGATCTTGTCGGCGAACGGGGTCTGGAACAGCCGGCCGTAGACGGGCCTGTCTTCTTTGACCACCTGGCCGGACGAGCAATCGACGATATCGGCGCCGGCTTGCTTGAAAAGGGCGGCGAAAATCGCTGCATCCTCCGGCGTATTGCCGCCCTCGAACCAGTCATGCGTCGACAGGCGCACCGACATCGGCTTGTCTTCCGGCCAGATCTCGCGCATCGCGCGGAACACTTCCAGCGGAAATCGCGCGCGGTTCTCGCGGCTGCCGCCATATTCGTCGCCACGCTGATTGGTCAGCGGCGACAGGAAGCTCGACAGGAGATAGCCATGCGCGGCGTGCAATTCGACGATGTCGAAACCAATCTCGACCGCATAATGCATTGCGCGCACAAAATCGGCCCTCACGCGATCCATATCCTCGCGGGTCATCGCGCGCGGCGCCTGCAAACGTTCGAGATAGGGCAAAGCCGAGGCTGAAATCAGCGGCCAATTGCCGGCATCCAATGGCTGGTCGGCGCCTTCCCAGGGAACTTTCGTCGACCCCTTGCGCCCGGCGTGGCCGAGCTGCAATCCGAATTTGGCCGGGCTCTCGCTATGGACGAAATCGCCGATGCGCTTCCAGGCCGCCGCCTGTTCGTCATTCCACAGGCCGAGGCAGCCCGGCGTGATGCGCGCATCCGGCGAGACGCAAGTCATCTCGCCGAAGACGAGGCCGGCGCCGCCGAGCGCGCGCGCGCCTAAATGCACCATGTGGAAATCACCGGGGATGCCGTCCCGCGCCGAATACATCGCCATCGGCGACACGACGATACGGTTCGCCAGGGTCAGCCCGCGCAGGCGATAAGGCGTGAACATCGGAGGCGGAACCGGTTCGTTGGCGGCGGGATGGAGGCCGCTGCGCGCGGCGAACCAGCGCTCATAGCCCTCCAGCCACGCCTTGTCGCGCAGACGCAGGTTCTCATGGCTGATGCGCTGCGAGCGGGTCAGCAGCGAATACATGAATTGCTCGGGTTCGAGATGGTCGCAATAGCGCTTGCCCACCACTTCGAACCATTCCATCGCATTGCGCGCCGCGTTCTGGATGCGCGCGACATCGACGCGGCGAACCGCTTCATAGGCGGCGAGCGCGGGCGGGATGTCATCGGGCGTATCGCCGATATCGCGGAACTGTTTGGCGAGTTCGATGGCGTCGTCGATCGCCAGTTTTGTGCCCGAGCCGATGGCGAAGTGCGCAGTATGGGCCGAATCGCCCATCAGCGCGACATAATTGACGCCGTTGAACGTGCTCCAGCTTCCGCAAGTGAGACGCGAGAAATTCAGCCAGGCCGAGCCGCGCAAATGGCGCGCATTGGTCATCAAGGCATGGCCGTCGAGCGTTTCGGCGAACAGCTTTTCGCAAAAGGCGATCGACTGGTCCTGGTCCATCTGATCCAGGCCATGCGCCTTGAAAACCTCTTCCGTCGTCTCGACGATGAACGTCGAGGTCTCGATGTCGAAGCGATAGATATGCGCCTGGAACCAGCCGTGCTCGGTCTTGCGGAAATCGAAGGTGAAGGCGTCATAGCGCTTTTTGGTGCCGAGCCAGATGTAGCGATTCGGCCGCACCGACAGATCGGGCTTGAAGGCGATCGGATAGCGTGCGCGGATTTTCGAGTTGAAGCCGTCGGAGGCGACGATCAGATCGGCGTCGGCGAATTCGCGGTCGCTCTCCACCTCACGCTCGAATTGCAGGATGACGCCGAGCTCCTCGCAACGCTTCTGCAGGATATTGAGCAGACGCTTGCGGCCAATGCCGACGAAGCCATGGCCGGTGGTGCGCATCTTGCGGCCCTTGAACAGGACCTCGATATCGTCCCAATGATTGAACGCGCTCTCGATTTCCGCCGCCGTGCGCGGGTCCCATTCGTGCATGCTCTTCATCGTCGCATCTGAAAACACCACGCCCCAGCCGAACGTATCGTAAGGCCGGTTGCGCTCGACGATGGTGATGGAATGGGCTGCGTTCTGCTTCTTCATCAGCAGCCCAAAATAAAGCCCCGCCGCCCCGCCGCCGATACAGACGATGCGCATATGGGCGATCTCCTTTCCTGGGGCCAGGCCGAATCGTGGGCGGAACTATGCGCCCGCCGCGGGCCGGCGCGAAGGGCGGGGCGCGGGAGGGGCGGCGGATAATTTAGAGGTAAAATATATAGGAATGAAGTTTTTGGTCAAGAGGGGAGGTTTTTGATCAAGAGGGAATGGGCTGACCGCGACGATCGCCATTGAAGAGAATTTTACCCGCGATGTTAGAAGGATTGGACACTTCGGAACGGGCGGCCTGGAGGTCTCGATGAAGAACCTCGATGACTTTGCAAAAGCCCAGCCATTGTTGGCGCCAGCCTATGAGGGCGGTTGATCGAGACGGGCGCTACGCCAACCGCCGTCATTGCGAGGGAGCGCAGCGACGAAGCAATCCAGACGAGGCTAGCAGAGCTCAGTCCGGATTGCTTCGTCGCTGCGCTCTCTCGCAATGACGAAGTATCGACGCGTCTTCGGCGCATGCAACCATTTTTACACTGCCGCGTTGTTGACCCGCAAACATCAAAGGCGGGCGAAGCTATGAGCATACTTCTCATCATTATCATCCTGATCCTGCTGTTCGGCGGCGGCGGCGGGTATTACGCGCATCGCAGCTACGGTGGGGCCGGACTCGGCGGCGTTCTTGGCCTGGTGTTGATCGTCATCGTCGTGATCTGGTTGGTCAATCGCGCAAGCATCGGCATTTGATCGCGCGTTCGAGCGCTTGGCGCGGGCTTTGCGCGCCTTCGCAGGCGACGCGTTAGCGAAGCCTGCGGCGCGGCGACGGATTCCTCCCCGCCGTCGCCGCGCCGGAATTCAAACCTCCAGCCATTCCTTGCGGATGGCGGCGTTGTTCTCGAGTTCGGCGGGCGTGCCTTCGAAGACGATGCGTCCATGCCCCATCACGTAGAGCCGCGCGCTGATTTTCAGTGCGATCGTCAGCTTCTGTTCGACCAAGAGAATCGAAACCCCACGCCGGCCGATCTCTTCGAGCAGGCGCCCGACATGTTCGACCATCATCGGCGAGAGGCCCTCCGTCGGCTCGTCGATCATGACGAGGTCGGGATCGCCCATGAGCGTCCTGCACATCGTCAGCATCTGCTGCTCGCCGCCGGAGAGTACGCCGCCCGGCGCCTCGGCGCGCTCTTTCAGTACCGGAAACATGCGGAACATGTCTTCCATCGTCCATCGTCCGCCGGCCTTGCCGGTCTTTTCGCCGAGCATCAGGTTTTGGCGAACCGTCAGCGTCGGAAAAATGTCGCGCGTTTCGGGGACATAGCCGAGCCCCTTGCGCGCAGTCTGATGCGGCTTCAGCCCGGCGATCTCCTCGCCCTTGAAACGGATCGAGCCTTTCGGCGCCACATCGCCCATCAGCGCCTTGATCGTCGTTGAGCGGCCGACGCCGTTGCGCCCAAGCAGGCTGACGATCTCGCCGGCGCCGATGCGGAAACTGACGCCGTGCAGAATATGGCTCTTGCCGTAATAGGCGTGGAGATCGTCGACTTCGAGCATGGCCGCGCTCATCAATGGCCCGCCTGTCCGAGATAGGCTTCTCGCACCGCTTCGTTCCGGCGTATGCATTCGGGCGCATCGCTGGCGATCACCTGGCCGTAGACCAGCACCGATATGCGGTCGGCCAGACCGAAGACGACGCTCATGTCGTGTTCGACCATCACCAGCGTCTTGCCCTGTGTGACCTTGCGGATCAGCGCCACCGCCTGTTCGGTCTCGGTCTTGCTCATGCCCGCGGTCGGCTCGTCGAGCAGGATCACTTCAGCGTCGCCGCCGATGGTGACGCCGATTTCCAATGCGCGTTGTTCGGCATAGGTCAGAACGCCGGCCTGCACGTCGCGCCGCGCGCTGAGGCCGATGCGCTCCATCAGTTCATCGGCGCGCTCGCCGACATCGCGCAAACGGTCGATGCCGGTCCAGAACGCATATTTATGGCCGAGCGACCATAATGCGGCGCAGCGCAGGTTTTCGTAGACCGATAATTTTGGAAAGATGTTGGTGACCTGGAAGCTGCGCGACAGGCCGCGACGGTTGATTTCATAGGGACAAAGTCCGCTGATGCGCTCGCCCTTGAGCCGCACCTCGCCGGAGGTCGGCTTGAAGCGCCCGCTGATGAGATGGAACAAAGTCGTCTTGCCGGCGCCGTTGGGACCGATGATGGCGTGGCGTTCGCCGGGGGCGATTTCGAGCGACACGCCGCGGATGATCGGCGTCACGCCGAAAGTCTTGCGCAAGTCATGCAGCGAAAGAGCCGCGCTCATGCCTCCGCCTTTCCGCGCAGATGGAGATTGACTGCGCCCCAGGCGTCGTTGACACGCGGCCAGAGCAGGCGGCCGCTAGCGACGCCCGCCGCCAATAGGGCGAGCGCCGCAATCCAGGAGGCCGGCGCATTGGCGTCGAGATTGAGGCCGGCGAAGCGCAGCACAGCGCCGTCGCCGGGCTCCTGTTGAAAGAAGCGTATCGCCATCTCGATCATCGCAATCGCGCCAACCAGGCCCGCGGCGATGGCGGGCGCGACGAGCGCATAGGAGGGCGCCAGGCGCCAGGCTTCGCCGCGCCGCAAAGCCTGCGCATGCAGCATCGCCCAGCCGGCGAGGCCGCCTGGCGAATAAAGCACGACGCCCATGAACAGCAAGCCGAAATAGAGCTGCCAGGCCTCGGTGACGTCGGACAGCATGACCTGCAAAAAGGTGATGATCACCGCACCGATGATCGGGCCGCAGAAATATCCGATTCCGCCGACATAGGTCATCAGCAGCACCAGGCCGGATTGCTGCGCGCCGAGTTGTTGGGCGTTCATGATCTCGAAATTGATCGCCGCCAGCGCGCCAGCGATTCCGGCGAAAAAGGCGGCGAAGCAGAAAGCGATGAAGCGGAGCATGCGCGGGGAATAGCCGATGAATTCGGCGCGGTCGGGATTTTCGCGCACCGCATTGCACATCCGCCCGAACGGCGTGCGCGTCAGCGCATAGATCGCCACTATGCAGACGAAGCACCAGGCGGCGACGAGGTAATAGACCTCGATCTGCGGGCCGAATTTATAGCCGAGGAACGGCGTCATTTTGGTGCGATTGGTGGCGATGCCCTCCTCGCCGCCGAAGAACGTGCGCAGGATGAACGAGCTCGAAGACACGAGTTCGCCGAGGCCGAGCGAGATCATCGAAAAGACGATGCCCGCCCTTTTTGTCGAGACAAGGCCGAACAGGAAGCCGAAGGCGAGCCCGGCCAGGCCGCCGACGAGCGGGATGAAAGGGGCGGGCAGGTCGAATTTGGCGCGGATGGCGGCATTCATCGCATGGATCGCGACAAAGCCGCCGAGGCCGAAATAGACGGCGTGGCCGAAAGACAAAAGGCCGGTCTGTCCGAGCAGCATATTGTAGGACAGCGCGAAGATGATCATCACGCCCATCAGGCTCATCATCGTCAGCGATAGGCCGGATGAGAAGATTTTTGGAGCCAATACGAACGCCAGCGCCGTCAGCAGCCAGGGCAACAGGAAGCGCGCATTCGCCGTCATGATTCACGCGTGCCCATCAGGCCGGTCGGACGGAAGATCAGCATCAGCACCAGCAGGAGATAGGGGATGACCGGCGCAAGCTGGGCGATCGTCACCTGCCAGAGATCGCCCAGGAATGGCGGCGCGTTCGGGCCGAACAATTGCGCGAAGGAAGTGTTCATCGCCACCGCGAAAGTCTGGATAATTCCGATCAGCAGCGAGGCGACGAAAGCCCCCGTCAGCGAGCCGAGGCCGCCGACGATGATGACGACGAACAGAATGGGCCCGAGCAGGTTCGCCATGCCCGGCTGCGTCACCAGCGCGGGGCCGGCGATGACGCCCGCCAGCCCGGCGAGGGCGGCGCCGACGCCGAACACGACCATGAATATTTTCGGCACGTCATGGCCGAGCATCGCCACCATGTTGGGATGGGTCAGCGCCGCCTGGATGATGAGGCCGACCCGCGTGCGTGTCAGGATGGTGAGCAGGAAGGCGAACATCGCCACCGCGGTCAGCAGCATGAACATGCGATAGGCGGGATAGGTCGTGTCGAACAGCCGGAATGCGACGAAATCGAGCGCCGGCGGAATGCGGTAGTCGACCGGCAGCTTGCCCCAGAAGATTTGCACCAGCTCTTCGATGACGAAGGCGAGGCCGAAAGTGAACAGCAGTTCGGAGACATGGCCGAACCGGTGCACGCGCCGCAGGCCGTAGCGCTCGACAAGCGCGCCGAGCGCGCCGACCAGCAGCGGCGCGACGACGAAGCCCGGCCAGAAGCCGATATGGCGGCTGATCTCGAAGCCGAAATAGGCGCCGAGCATGTAGAAGCCGGCATGGGCGAAATTGAGCACGCCCATCATGCTGAAAATCAGCGTGAGCCCGCTCGCCATCATGAACAGCAGCATGCCGTAGAGCACGCCATTGAGCGTCGAGAAGGTGATGAGCTGGAGCATGGGATCGACGACCCGGAGGAGTTTCTGCGCGTGAGGATCGACGCTCAGGACGCTTTGGCGGCCGCCGCGACTGGGCTGGGCGCAAAATGCGCGCCAGCCCCGAGACGACGGCTCGCGTGGGCCTGACCCGATCGTTACGAGGGATGATCCATCTTGCAGGTCGTCGGCAGCATCGTGTCGGCGCCCTTGACCACGCCGATGCTCTTCCATCCCCAACCGGTGCCTTCCTCGTCGAATTTCGCGCCGGGGTCGAGCGGGCCGAAACTGCCGATATAGATGTCCTGGAAGAGCTGGTGATCGTCCTTGCGCATCGAAGCGTCGCCGCCGTCGAAGGCTTCAACCTTCATCCCATCGAGTTGGGCGGCGACGACTTTGGCGTCGTCCGATTTGGCCGCCGTGATCGCTTTGGCGAGCATGCGCATCTCGTTCACAGCGCGCGGATAGAAGAGGCTGACGCCCTCCTTGGCGCGAAAGTCGGTCTCCCATTTCTGCGCTGCTTCAGGCGCGGAATTGGGCAGACCTTCATTGATCTGGAACACGCGATGGGCAAGGCCCGTCTGCTTGATCGCGGTCGGGCCGCCGGCGCCGCCCGCGTAATAGGTGTACCAGTCGGTCTGCAGGCCCGCATCGGCGGCTGCTTTCAACAGGAGTGCGATGTCCTGCCCCCAATTGCCGGTGATCACGGTATCGGCGCCGGACGCCTTGATCTTGGCGACATAGGGCGCGAAATCGGTGACCTTCAGCAGCGGATGCAATTCGTCGCCGACGATCTCGATGTCGGGACGTTTCTCCGCCAGCATGGCGCGCGCCTGTTTGTGGACCGATTGGCCGAAAGAATAATCCTGGTTGATGAGATAGACCTTCTTGATATTGGGCCGCCCCTTCATGAAGGTGGTCAGCGCGGCCATTTTAATGTCGGAATTGGCGTCCCAGCGGAAATGCCAATAGGAGCATTTATCATTGGTGAGGATGGGATCGACCGCCGCGTAATTGAGATACAGCATCTCCTTGCCGGGGTTGCGATCGTTATATTTGGTCACCCAGTCGGACAAAGCCGCGCCCACGGACGAGCCGTTGCCCTGGGTGATGAAATGGATGCCCTGATCGGCCGCCTTCTGCGCCTGGATCAGGCTTTCCTGCGGATTGGTCTTGTTGTCGAGGGGCACGATCTCGACCTTCTTGCCGTTCAGGCCGCCCGCGGCGTTGATCTCGTCGGCGAGATATTTGAACGTCTTCAACCCGACTTCGCCGATCGAGGCGCCGCCGCCCGACAGCGGATCGATATAGGCGATTTTTATCGTGTCTTCGGCGAAAGCCGGAGCGGCTATTAGGCTGGCCGCCAGCACAAAGCCGGCTATCCCTGTTTTCATCGCGTCCTCCCTGGTCGGCCTCGTTTTTCGAGCGATCGCCGTCACCTCACCATATGGCGGCGGCCTCGATTGTCCAGCGAATTTCCGAAATCAGGGTACCAACTTTCGGCGGTCCGTCCTTCGGGCGCGCGGCGAGATAATCGACGAGCGCGCTGATGTCCTGTTCGGCCGCCGCGGCGGCGAGGCCTTGGCGGGGGGAGCTATGGCGACCGACTTGACGCGCTATGATTCCGGTTCAACGCCATCGAGTTGGCGTTTCAGCGCGTCGAGATTGGCGAGGAGTTGCTTCTTGCCCTCCGCCTCAAGGCCGGAGAGCAGCGCGACCGTCCAGCTTTCGTGCTCGCGCGCCATCGCCAGGAAGCGGCCGCGTCCCTCCTCGGTCAGGCGGACGAAGATGGTGCGGCGGTCCTTCGGATGCGGCTCGCGTATGACGAATCTCTCCTGGGCGAGGCGATCGACGAGGCCGGTGACGGCGCCATTGGTCACCATCATGCGCTTGGAGGCGTCGGTCATCGTCAGCACGCCGCCGGCGCGTTCGAGCTGGGCGAGCAGATCGAAACGCGCCAGAGAAATGCCGAAGGCGCTGACGATCCTGCGCTGCAAGGCGGTTTCGATTCGGTTGGCGCAGGCAAGCAGCCGCAGCCAGATCCGTATCTCCAGATGATTGGCGCGCGGGGCCTCGGAGGGGACCGGTCCTGGCGCGCTCGATTTCTTTGTCCCCGCCCGCGGCGGCCTCTTGCGTGACGCCTCTGTAGCCATCGAATGTTCTGCTCCAGACAGGAGACGAATTGGAGGCGAGGAATCGCCGGTGCGGCCTTTCTTTTACCGCGCAATAGTTGAATACTCAAATATTCAGTCTCGTTGCATCTCGGCGCGTCGGCCCGCGCCTTCTCCAGGGAGCCTTTGCATGGCTGAAGTTGAAGCGGAAATTCCGAGCGGCCATTTGGACAGTTTCGCGCGCGACAACCTGCCGCCGCGCGATCAATGGCCCGACCTGATTTTCACCCGCGAGGAGTTCCGCTATCCCCAGCGGCTGAATTGCGTCGCCGCGTTGCTCGACCGCTGGATCACTGAGGGACAGGGCGACCGTCTCTGCATCATCGGCGTCGATGAAAGCCTTACCTATCGCCAGTTGCAGACGCGGGTGAATCGCATTTGCAATGTCCTCACCAACAAGCTCGGGCTGAAGACCGGCAATCGGGTGCTGCTGCGCGCCGCCAACACTGTGACGATGGCCGCCGTCTATCTGGCGGTGCTGAAAGCCGGCGGCATTGTCGTCGCCACCATGCCGCTGCTGCGCGCGCGAGAAATCGCTTATCCCCTTAACAAGGCGAAGATCGCGCTGGCGCTCTGCGACCACAGCCTCGCGGAGGAATTGGAGGGCGCGCGGGCGCTCGCGCCGGGATTGGAGCGGATCGTTGCATGGGGCGACGGCGGCCCGCACTCGCTGGAGGCGCTGTGCGCCGGCGAAAGCCCTGACTTCGAGGCGGCGGACACGGCGGCGACCGACGTCTGCCTGATCGCGTTCACCTCGGGCACGACGGGCGAGCCGAAGGGCACGATGCATTTCCATCGCGACATGCTGGCGATCTGTGACGGCTTTGCGCGCCAGGTGGTTCAGGCAGGCCCGGACGACCGGTTTCTCGGTTCGGCGCCTTTCGCCTTCACCTTTGGCCTGGCGATCCTGCTGTTTCCGCTGCGCATCGGCGCCGTCTCGATCGTGCTGGAGAAGACGGCGCCCGACGATCTGGCGCGCGCCATCGCGCATTTTGGCGCGACGGTCTGCTTTACCGCGCCGACCTCCTATCGCGCGATGCTGGCGCGGATCGACGATTATGATCTTTCCTCGTTGCGCCGCTGCGTTTCAGCGGGAGAAGCGCTTGACAAGGCGACCTTCGACAAATGGTTCGCCGCCACCGGCCTCAAACTGATCGACGGCATCGGCGGCACCGAAATGCTGCATATCTATATCAGCGCGCCCGATGCGGACATTCGCCCCGGCGCCACTGGCAAGCCGCTGCTGGGCTACGAGGCGAAGGTGGTCGACGAGGAGGGCCGCGAGCT
>Ga0209006_10000356_pt1 | contig 46408 bp, 38 predicted proteins | sample JacPin_JW_Ref_O2_FD_188567 | JGI IMG/M metagenome (GOLD analysis project Ga0209006, IMG submission 188567) | Forest soil microbial communities from Algoma, Ontario, Canada - Jack Pine, Ontario site 1_JW_Ref_O2 (SPAdes) (version 2) | ecosystem: Environmental > Terrestrial > Soil > Boreal...
CAGATGGCCGCGCAGTCCGGAAAATTGAATTCGTGGGTCGCGCAGTGAATCGGATCGTATTCCACCGCGGCGGCAACGTCGAAGCCGGCCTGCTCGAAACCGAGGCTCAGTCCTCCCGCTCCCGCGAAAAGATCGACGCCTATGGGTTTCCTGCCGTTGCCGCTCATCCTGTGAGAATTCTTGCCGACCATTTAGTCCTTTTGGAGGAGATCGAAAGCGATTCTAGGTTGAATGCATCGACGAATCAAACGCTTTCCGCCTCCATTATCCTCGCCATCGCCACAGAATTTTCCACAGCGTCACAAGTCGCTGCATCGTTCGAGGCGGTGGCGGCGTTCCGTCTCGCAGCCGGCAGCTTGCCACTAGTTCGGTGTAATTGTCCTGCACCGTGTGAGGGCTGAGCAGCGACAGCGAGCGCTTCAGCTCCCTAAGTTCCTCGCGGGTCATCGCCTTCGCAGGAAACTCGGGCCGCCGCGCCATATCCGAACAATCGTAGCATATTCGCCTTATTTTCGCCTCGGTACCTGTCGTTCGAGAGGATGCAGGAACCGCTCACGGACACTTTGTACGAGAGGGTCTTGAGGCGTCAATTCTTGCGGAATTCCGAGGGCTTCCGGTGTTCCCGTATTTGCCTGTAGCTGATGGCAAGCTCTTGGCCCAGCTGCAGGTCTTCGGTATTCACGACGGGCTCGTTGTCGAGTGTGCCAAAAAGGAGTTGGCGCTCTTCGTCGCAGTGATGCACGCGCACCCACATCCATTCGCCGGGAACGCCCGGAGTGTCTGCCGGAAACTCAACTTTCACATAGTCGCCGCGATCATATCGGTCCATGTTGTACCCCGGAAGTCTAGTGTAGAAGATGAGTCCGCCAGAAACCATATTGTTGTGATCCTGCCCGTTAACGGCGAAATTCGACAGATTGATCTTCTTTAAGCAAGAAGAGATATCCTTCGACATTTGCGATCAGACGTTGCTCATCGGTGACATAAAGCTTTTGTTAAGCTGCGCGAGTGTTATCTTAGCCACCGAGAAACATTATGCTAAATCGCGGATCGGAATGGCGGCGTTGGGAGCCTCACATCCATGCGCCCGGAACTGTTCTCAACAACCAATTCGGAGGCAGCAACGCTTGGACGAACTATCTCACCTCGCTGGAAACTGCCACGCCCAAGATTGAGGCCATTGCTGTTACCGATTATTACGTTACCGACACGTATGAAGAGGTGGTTCAGCAACATATCGCCGGACGGCTTCCAGCCGTTAAACTCATCTTCCCGAATATCGAGGTGAGACTCGATGTGGCAGCGAGATCGGGCTTCGTGAACCTCCATCTTTTAGTTAGCCCCGAAGATCCAGATCACCTCGCGGAAGTCCGGCGCCTTCTCACCCGCCTTCAATTTATCGCGCACGGCGATACCTTTAACTGCACTCGCGAGGACTTAATCCGGCTCGGTAGGCGCTCCGACCACTCAATATCAAATGATGCGGCCGCGCTCACCCACGGCGCGACCCAGTTTAAGGTCAATTTCAGTCAAATGCGGGATGTGATCCATGAGAGCGATTGGGCGAAAAAGAATATCCTGATCGCTGTGGCCGGTGGCGAGGGTGACGGCACCTCGGGTGTCCGTCAGGCCGCCGACGCTACCCTGCGACAGGAAATTGAGAAATTCTCGCACATCGTATTCTCGAGCAGTCCAGCACAACGCGAATTCTGGATCGGACACCGTGCTCTCACGATCGATCAGCTCCGGGCGCGCTACAACGGCTGCAAGCCGTGTGTCCACGGCAGCGACGCTCACGACCTCGCAACAACCGGTCAGCCGGTCAATGACCGCTTCACGTGGATCAAGGGCGCACTCACTTTCGACGCCCTCCGTCAAGCTTGCATCGATCCTGCAGGCCGCGCATACGTAGGTGCAGAACCGCCACGGCAAGCTATGCCGTCTCAAGTCATATCGCAGGTAGACATAACTCAAGCCCCCTGGGCGCTCACGCCGAACATACCTCTCAACTCCGGATTGGTTGCGATCATCGGCGCACGCGGATCGGGGAAGACAGCCTTGACGGATGTGATTGCTGCCGGCTGCGATGCGATCGCACCGTCAACCTGGGACGGAGAGGACAATATCGGCCCCTCTTTCTTGGCGCGGGCAGCCGATCTAATCGGCGACGCCAATGTGACATTGACGTGGGGTGGAGGTAATACGATCACACGTGCGTTGGACGGCCACGACGCAAATTCAGAGTTCGCGTATCCCCGTGCCCAGTATCTATCGCAGCAGTTCGTTGAGGAGTTGTGTTCGTCGAAGGGGGCGTCAGAAGGCTTAATTCACGAAATCGAGCGGGTCATTTTCGAAGCGCAACCAGAAGATCAGCTGGAGGGTGCCACGGACTTCGCTGAGCTTCTTGAGTCGCAGACCTCGCGCTTCCAGCAATCACGCCGGCGCGAGGCCGAGGCAATCTCGTCTATTTCCGAGCGGATTGCAGAAGAATTAGAGAAAGAAGGTCTTGTAGAAACGCTGACTAGCCAGGTGGGGCAAAAACAAACCTTGATCGCCGGATACACCGCGGATTTGGCGAAGCTGGTCGTCAAAGGCACTGAGGCGCAAGCCAAGCGTCACGCACAACTCGGCGAAGCCGCACAAACGCTGAACACAAACATTCAGAACTATGCCAAACAGCGTCGCACGTTTATCGCCATGCAGGACGAAGTGAAGAGCATGCGCGCAACGATGGCACCTGAGATGCTGCGCGAAGTACAGGCAAGGCATTCGGGCAGCGGACTCGACGCTAAGCAGTGGAATGATTTTCTACTCGTCTACAAGGGCAACGTCGACGAAGCGTTGGCAGAATACATCGTCTGGGCTGACAAACAGATAGCAGATATCACTGGAATATCTCCGCCGCCCGGAGACCCAAGTGTCGCTCTGATCGGCGATGCCGAAGACCTCTCTAAGGTTAAACTCGCCGTGATCAAGGCTGAGATGCTACGGCTCGAACAGTTCATCAGCGCAGACACGGTTATTCGAAACCAATATGCTGCTCTGGCGTTGCGTATTTCACAGGAGAACAAGGCACTCACAACCCTTCAAACACGTTTAACGGATGCTAAAGGCGCCGCCGCACGCCGCAAAGATCTGCAAACTGAGCGCGAGGCCGCTTACGGCCGAGTGTTCGACGCGATTATCAGCGAGCAGAGCGCGCTGATGGCTCTATATGCACCACTGGTGGCGCAACTGGCCAATTCATCTGACACTTTGCGCAAGCTTAGCTTCTCCGTCTCCCGGGTTGTCGATGCGAAGGCTTGGGCCGAATTCGCAGAAAGCCAACTGATAGATTGTCGCAAGAAGGGGCCTTTTTACGGCCTCGGTGCGCTGACCGAGCTTGCAAACTCTGAACTGAAGCCGACTTGGGAGACCGGCAGCGCTATTGACATTCAGACAGCGATGACTGGTTTCATTACGAAGTATTCGAAGAACCTATTCAAGCACGCGCCATATGTCCCCACGCAGAAACAAGAATTCCGCGCCTGGTCAAAACAGTTTGCACAGTGGTTGTTCAGTACTGATCACATCACCGTTTGATATGAAATGACCTACGACGGGGTTGATATTCGCAAATTGTCGCCCGGTACGCGTGGCATCGTGTTGCTCTTACTGTACCTCGCGCTCGATAGCGCTGACGATCGTCCTTTAATAATCGATCAGCCAGAAGAGAATCTTGATCCCAAATCGGTGTTCGATGAACTCGTTTCGTTATTCGTCACAGCCAAGTCGAAACGCCAAGTAATAATGGTCACCCACAACGCTAATCTGGTGATCAATACAGACGCAGATCAGATCATTATCGCCACCGCGGGATCGCATCCGTCCCGAGGTCTACCTCCAATTACCTATGTTGGCGGCGGCCTTGAAGACTCAGATATTCGGAAAGCGGTATGCGACATCCTAGAGGGTGGTGAGGAAGCATTCCGCGAGCGTGCGCGGCGTCTCCGAGTCCGGCTTGAGCGATAGCGGTACGGTTATGCGCGAACAAGACTTCGAAAGAGACCAGCGTTTTTGCAAAGCAAGAGTTCCCGGGACAAACGAGCCCCAGACATCTGACCTTCGCCAAGTTGAATCGGAAGTCGTCTAAGCTCCGCGCCCGCGAACTACTCGGTACCCATACATAGAACCTGAGAGGTAACCGCAAACCTGTGGATAAACTGTGAATATGTCATGAGTATTAATTCACATGTACTTGACTAAACATGAACGTGCATAGACAATTCGCCAAATTTTGACGGACGCTCGCGGCGCGATTTTCGTGTCCGTTGAAATTCGAACCAGACCTTCATGCTTTACCTCTCCCAACGAAGGGAAAAGTGTGCGTTGACGACCTTCGCAAGACAGGAAATGCAAATGAAATCCCAGCCCGGCGGCAAAGCACCAACTTCACCCGAAATGTCTCAGGGTGGGGTGCAGTCCGAAACCCCAAAAGTGTCCCGCCGAACCTTTTTGAAGAGTGCTGCGGGCTTAGCTGCGTCCGTTAATTTTCAACATTTGTGGCGGGGCAGCACGGGAGATTTTCTCCTGAGTTCCGGCGACGGCTGGCTGGCGATTTCGTGGGAGGGGACAGAAAAATTCCGATTGGATACTCGCAGGTTTCATGGTCGACCGAGGCTGACGAGGGACAAATCTGAAGATGCCGTCTTGTTCAGCTTAGAAAATGCACGCTTTCCTGGTACCAAACTATTCGCAGATCTGCGCTGCGAAATTTGGCCAGGTACATTCGGGCTGCAGACGTTGATAGAATATCCTCAGATCGGCTTGGTTTTTCGCGGCCACGTCCACAACTGGCTCGGCGACGAGGGACTTTTCGCTCGTGTGTCATCGGCGTTTGAACCCATCCGGTCCGACCATGTCTCCCTTCTTCTAGATCCTGGTCAAGCGCGACTCACGGCCGATGGCGCGCTGCATTTTTCTGGTTCCTCCTGCGCTCGGATCGAGTTGCTCGGCCACGAGCTACGATCGGACCTCGTTCAGTTGCATTTACCCGGAGAACACTCTCTTGTTTTGAATCCTTCGGCGCGACGTACTCGCGTGTTCGCCAGCCGAGGTGACCAGGCTTGGCCCGTCGTACCGACCGAATCGGGGTGGCATCAACTTTCGGACGAAGCGGGCCCGATGTTTGACGGTTTGGAGCTGGAGATCAGTGAGTCAACCGCGAAGTCCGTACGATATGCGGCCGCCTTTTCCAGAAGCGACGCGCGGAGTCCGATTCCAGTGGAACTGGACAATGCGGTGCGTGGCACGGATGGTCGAAGTCCACAATGGTTCGTCACTCAGCCCAAGTACACAGTTCAGTTCGGATCTACGACGAGTCGGCGGACGACAGCGGAACTCGAGGGCGTCGCCCATTTGCAGATGGGAAACCTCTCTTTGAATATGCTCAATCCGCGCGGTCGCCCCGCATTCACCGCATCGTCCGGCGGCAATTGTATTCCGCAGAATTGTCTGGTCGTAGAAGCTCAATTCACAGGATACCTGGGAGAGGATCTCGTTTTTCCAGCCAAAAACGACAAGCCTTGGCACATCACGGTCGATAGCGAAGATCTTCCAAATCGCGATGATCAAGCGAAAGCGACACTTGCTATGGACGGAGTGCACCCTGTGCTTAAGGGGGCCCTGCAGTTCCGAATCGTCCGTCCTCAAGATCAGTTGGACCTGTCGTTCCGGCTCACCAACGTCACGCTAAAAACGATTGCGGTGAATGAACAGATAATTTATCCCGGTCCTGATCCCTCCGGGCTGTCTTTGCTGATTGCCGATCTTCCCCCTCAGGTGCTACTGGAGCCTGCGCTGAAGAGTTCGTCGCCGCTGGCTGACGACAACTGCCCGCCTCTTAAGCCACCGACGGACGGCACACTGCGAAGCCGGCTCGCGCCGTCGTCTCGCGTCAGCATGCAGTTGTTCAGCGACGGAACGGGAGCGGCACGACTGAACACGGAAACGTTTTTGCAGTGGGCGAAGTATCCGCTGCACATTGCGCCGTCGGCAGTTCAGAAGCCCAAGAACGCGACCCCCGATCCGTGCTCCTCGCTTACCGAAGACGTTACGGCGATTGAAATGCCGGCCGGACTCATTTTTTCTCCGGATGAAACTCAGGGCTTTTATTCGAGCGACCAAATTCGTGCCGACAAAGACGTTTCTCAGATATGGACTGCGCGTCTAGCGTCTAGGAATTCCGAGACATTTCCTGCTGCACCGTTGTCGAAGGGTGACACTCATCCGTCAGTTCGCCCTGTCTTCTGGCGGCACTTGCCGGACTCACCGAACGGACCGTATGGTTTCGACGACGGCGACCGATGCACGATCGTCGACAAACTCGTCACCTCGTCGCCGGAACTGAAGCATCTGGCGGTCAGCGCCCTCGGTGGGTGGATCGACGTTGCTGCGAAGTGGGACGTCAAGTGCGGTGAGACCCAGGACAGGGAAAGTTTCAAAGCTCGCGTCTCCTGCGGTGTCGAAATCCTCGAAGATGTCACCTACAAGGCCTTCCTAGTCCCTACGGGACACCGTATATCAGTCGTTAAGACCACGCAAAGACAATGGTGCAGAGCTAGTAGTACGGGCGAGCTTACCGCCGTTCTAATCCAGCGCTACAAGATTCTCTTCGATGAGAAGACGCGAGTATACGAACCCTATAGACAGCCGAAAACGGCGCTAGGGCTCCCGGTCAAAAGCATTTCCTTGATTGGAAAAGAGACGTTGTACCTTGACTACAACGCCGCCAAAAGCTTTGTGGATTCCTGTAACACAGGCATCTTTCAAGAGTATTGGGGTGAAGTAGATCTCATACCTGGAACCCCCACCAAATATGCCTTCCCCGTCGTTTTGGAGGATTGTGCCGGGAATTCTCACCACACCACCATGCCGATGGTGGTCGCCTGCGGGAATCAAGCGTGGGCCCCAACTTATTTGAAATCTTCGTTGGATGCCTACAATGCGTATAACTCGAACTCGGAAGCCGGCGCCGACCTGGGCAAGGAACGCGTCGCTTATGCCCAGCCCCAAAAGAACGGCGATACCGCTTATCCGACCGGCAGAATGCGATTTTTCGCAAACCCGTGGCCAGACGTTGACGGTGCGTGCAAGACGGGACTTGTGCCTTGGTATCCCACCCTTTTGTCTGCAGAGCTGAGTCTCGACCAGACGGCGACTTTCAGTGTTTCGCCACCCCCGGCGGTCCTTTTTCAGTATTCGTGCCTCTACACGAAACATCCGTTTGATTACGATCCGTACACTAACGCCCCTGATAATTCGAACCGCGCCGAGGTTCTTCTCGAACGCGTTCCCAGCAAGAATGGCCTGCAGCTTGGCTTTAACGGCAAGCTCGGCGGTGGCCTCGCGATGCCTTCAACGAATGTTCAGGCCATTTCCCGCAGACAAGGCACAATTTTCACAAAGAATCTGTTTACCGATACGGCTGGAGACATTCAAGCCGCGACGCAGTTCCTGACGAACGTCGGACAAGGATTATTCGAAGGCTCGGAAGCATTCGGGACGGCGGCCCTTCTTGTGGGCGCCGTGGGAATCGGCGGCTTGTTGGAACAGGTCAGCGACACACTGGCACAAGCCGCGGCCGTGCCGATCCTCGCCGCCCAGCAGATCCTCGACGTCGAACAATCGCTTCTGGATCAGTTCAAGTCTGCGATTCAACCTTTGCTTTCGTTCCAAACGGATCTCGACCAAGCGATCCAGCAGATCACGGATGCGATCTCTGCGATTCAAGGACAAATCCGGCAAGTCGTCGGCCTCGCCGTATCCTCGCTTCGCGTCGCCATCTTCGAGCAGGCACCCACAGACGTCAGCGACTTGGCGGGCAGCAGCCTGCCCGCTCCGATTCCGGCGCAGGCCACGACCTTGCAGGCGAAGCTCGCTGAGTCCATGCAGTATCGGATCCAGTATTCCTCCACGTTGTTTCAAAACGAATCCGGCGCGGCGTGCTTTCCCACGCTTCCGCAGGTACGGGACTACCTATTCAACCGGGCTCTAACGCAGATTAAATCACTCACCGATCCCTATTTTCAAACCATCAACGACTATCTGGCGGCGGACACTTCAACTCTCACACAAGAACTCACCAACGTTGCAGGCTCGGTGGATAAATTTTTCATCGGGCTCCAAACAACTTCGCTGTTCAAGCTCGCAGATGACCTGGATCAATTAGCCTCGGCAGTCCAACAACAAGACTTCGTACAAGTTCTCACCAGCCTTGGTCAAGTGTCCGACGACGTCGGAGCCGCGCTGAACGCGTCAGACCAGATCAACCAGTTCGTCACCGACTCGAAGACTGCCTTCCAGAATGCGCTCGCTGACTGCACGACAGATCTCCAAACGTATGTCGATAAGTACAAATCTGCTATCAATGCCTCCCATCTTCCCGTCGGACTCAGTTCAGCCGACGTGGCCAGCATCGTTCAGTCCATCAACTCCGACTTTGCACTCGGCGATCCGAGCAACGCACTGGGAACAGCGATCACAGCTGCTAATACTGGCATCGCCCTGGTCAATCAAATTGAAACTGTTGTCTCCGACGTGCAGAGTCAGATCGAAGATGCTCTGACGACCGCCAGCGACACTCTAGCGGAGATTGTCGACCTTCTGTCTGTGCCCAAGCAGATCTCTGTCACCTATGACTATGACACCCCGCTCAAGAGTGACGGAGTCTTCATCGCGTCCAACGGCGACGCGACGTCCGAACTGGCGCTTCATTCGAAGTTCTTGGCCAACCTCGATGGCTCCCCGCCGCAGCTTTCCGTTTCGGTGAGTGTGACGAACTTCACTCTTTTGCTTCTGCCTTCCAGTCCGTTCATATCGGTCGGATTCACAAGCGCGCAGATGACGTCGTTGAACGGGTCGCTGCCACAGGTCAGCTGCAAACTAGACGAAACGAGTATCAAATTCCTCGGGCCGCTGGATTTCGTTGCCGAACTTGCAAAGTCGATTCAATTGCCGCTCGGACTCAACGTCCAACAGCTGGGCACAGGCTTGATCATAGGCGTCGACCTGCCAATCCCGAGTATCGAGAGCGGCCTGTTCCTGCTTACGGGTCTCGCCCTTCACTGCGGTGTACATCTGGACTTCACGGGGCAGCCCCTGCGGCTGGTTTTTGGTTTTGCCAGCCCCAATCAACATTTCATCGTGGCTTATGCGCTTCTAGGGGGCGGCGGTTTTATTCAGCTTGAAGTGACACCGACGGCGACTGATTCCCAGCAGACAACGGGAATGATCGTGACCGGTGCCATCGAGTTGGGGGCCGTCGCCGAGCTCGATTTCGGCGTGGCCAGCGGAGAGGCGCATGTTTTCGCAGGGTTCTACTTTTCGCTTCAACAGGACTACACGCTCCTTTCCGGATATCTCCGTGCCGGAGGAGAACTCGACGTTCTCGGCTTGATCTCGGTATGTGTCGAGTTTCTGATGTCACTCACTTACGAAGACCGCGGCGGTCAGGCGTGGCTCTCGGGCGAGTGCGACGTATCGGTCGAAGTGGACGTGCTTTTTTTCAGCGAGAGCGTGTCGCTCCGGCTTCACCACGACTTCAGCGGCAACTCGGCAAACTAAAAAGAAGGAAACGACATGGCACACTCTAGACTTTTATTGACGGCTGTCCCCTGCGGTATCACGAAGAACCAGGGCCTCCTCACGGTCCTGGTTTCACCACAATTCAACATGGTCGCAGAGATGAACGCCATGAAGTCATGGACGGCGAGTCTGAAGGCCGGAAAGATTTCTTTCAACTTGGACACGCCTCAGGGTCTGGTGCCGTTGAACTTGGACAAGGGTGCTCTGCAGCCTGCCCTTTGGGCCAAGATCTTCGGCGATGCCACCTTTCTCCCGTTCGGCCAAAGCGTAAAGATCAGCGACTATAAAGTGAATCTTTCGTCGACGCGCGATACTGCGAGAAAGCTTCATCAAAGTTTTATCAATCGCACCGATGGCAGCGTGGCTGAGTTGAAAAAGCTGCACTCGGACGCCGCAGCTCGGCACGGATATTACGCGGTCAGCCCGAATGTATCGGCCGCCGCAGCGGGTTCAACGAACAAACCTGCCGATGTTGTGGTCACGCGCATCACGGGCCGGAGCGAGTATTCTCCGTCCGACGTCACTCCCGCTGCGTATCAAGCCATGGTCGACATAGGTAAGATCGGGCAGAAACAGACACACATCCTACATCACGTGCATCGGCTGTGCGCGGCGCCGCGGGCGAGACGCTCCGACACGCTCGACCCGCAGTTTCTCCGAACCGGGGCCGCGAAGCCAACTCCCCCGGCGATGGACTTTCACAAGCGGCTGTCCGTGCTCTTGAACATGACTCCGGTCATGGACGCACTCGGATTGATCCTCAGCTTTTGGATTCCAGAAAGTCAGTTTGGATCGCTGCAGGCAGTTCGGGTCGTCGGACCGACAATGTACCAGGATCCCGCGACCCATGTATCGATCCCTTTCGCGAGTCCATTCACCAACTTGGATTCATCGCGCTTTCTACCGAGCAAGCGCAGCACGGCACTTACTGACGCCGGCTGGATCGATCCAGCTGATGGCTATCAAATTGACTCGCTGCAACTCGACTCTGCGGCAATGCACGTTTATCAATTTTCGACGGCTTCCGCGTTGCGACAGAAGAACGTTAACCAAAACCCTAACGCGGATCCGAATTCCGACGTTGTGAGCGAGCACAACGAGGATCACTCCACTCCCATCCTTCCACCCTCCCCGCACACCGGCGGCCTCACCGTATGGCAGGATGACCGGCAGACGAAAATACAGGCGAAAGTGCTGACGACCACCAGGACAACGCTCGACAACACGTCTCGTTTGAACGCAGAGGATATTCTCAGCGGCATTGTGGTCGATGTCCAAATTGGTGCCGACGACGAGAATTGGCTGCACCTCACACGCAGAAATGAACGGTACGAGTTCCAGGGCAGCGTTGTCACAGCGCAAGACCGCGAACACGGTGTTCGCACAGCGGCGAGCCGTCGGAGTGACACCACCGAGTCGGGAACTAACGATTTCGATGTGGACGAGACCATCTTCACCTGGAAGCTCGGGTCGCTTGCCATTAAGGCGGACACCAACGGAGTTGCACCGCTGCGCTCTCAGGGAAAGGATCACCTCAACTCTCATTCCGTTCCTTGGATGAGCGGAACGAAAAAGCTCATGACGCTCTCTTCGCCGATCCCTTCACCCCTGTTCGGCGAAACCTACGGAGTCGCCATGCGCCCGGTCTATGTCACCGGGAGGACCGCACCCTTTGATTCCAAGACAGCGACGCGTAGTTCTCTGCCGCCCACAAAATTCCTTCGCTACGAAGTCGTGCAGGGGCCGGCTGTGATTCCAGTGAAGTTCACGGCGCACCACACGGATCAGGAACATCGGACCTTGATGATCGTCGGAAGCAAGCTCGATGAAAATCGTAAGCCTCATGTGCTTATTCCTTCTTCTCTCCGTGCTCTGGCACCCATGTCGGTGATTCCGGAGGTCGCGCGGCGACACGGCAAAACCGACGACGAGCTTGCACAAGGCTCCACCGTTTTTCAGCTCACGAAAGGCTCGCTCCCCCTCGAAGTGAAGTTGCGTGACGGAGATTCGACCGGAGTCTATCTTCCCGATCCCCTTTGCACCGGCGTTATCGCCAGCCTTTATGACATCGACGGCAAGCCGATCCCAGGCGTCACGAAGCAATGTTTGAATTATTACGACGCGTCAGGCGGGAACGATGATGACTCAGCTAACCTCTGGCCGAATTACATCGTTCATTTCATCGAATTGCAGCCCGATGACGCTTCGGGCAAGCCATCTCTGACGGTGGATGACTTTCACGGTGTGTCATCTGTGTTTCCGTTCCCCATCGACAAATCGAGGAAAATTGTTTGCAAATTACCCCCCGGCAGTACGGCCGTTCTTCGATTGACGCCTCAGTTGAGCCCGGATACGGACAACGTGCACGCTCTAGTGGGTTTGCTGACCCGCGGGCACTCCGCCCAAGACTCGGACATCTGTCGGCCTACCTACCTCCGAATATCGTACGCCACTGATATTCCGATTCAACCTCCAAACGTTCTGGTCAGCGATATCAATGGAATTCCCGCCAGTCCGTCTCTCGACCGGACCAATAAGAACGTTCTACAGCTTGCCGTGACGGCGGAGTCCTTCAGTACCTCCAAGGTTGCCGTCGTCGCGAAATGGAAGGACGTTATAGACGACGTCACCCAGGATACGTGGTCATCACGGGACTCCAACGCACGGCTTGCCGAATTTGCGTTGCCGAAGAAACCTCTTCCGGCGGGCCAGTGGAGCGGGACGCAAGAGATTCAGCTTCCATTCTCGGACACGCGCTATCGACAATTGAGCATCACCCCTTGTGGAACGTCACGATGGGCTGATGTCTTTCTTAAGAATCCCTCCTCGGACGTAGCACCCACTTTGCCAGGCAAGGTGCAGATCGTCGAATGCCTGGCGACGGCTGCCCCTCCCGTTCCGGATGTGGAATACGTCGTGCCAACGCTGCGGTGGGACATTCAAAAAAGCCGGCACACGCGAACGATGGGCTTGTCGGTCATCCTGAATCGGCCGTGGTATGCCTCTGGGAATGGTGAGCAATTGGCCGTCATTGTGCGGGATGGTACAAGCGTCAAACCAGTCCTGAACCAACTCCCGGCCGTGTATTCGGCGAACCAGGAGGACACGCAGTCGGCTTGGGGAATGCACCCCGACTGGGCGGGCTACGCCGACATCCCTTCGAATCCGGACAAGAATTCCATCACGGTAGGCGATGCGAACAGCACGATTGCTGTTGTCCAGAGTACAGGCACGAAGTACATCGTTCCGTTCACCCCGCAATATAACGATCAAGATCAGCAGTGGTTCTGTAACGTCAACTTGAGCGCGCCGCCCGCGTACGGCGCCGTGGTGCGGTTGATTGTGGCTCGCTATCAATCAATGGCTGTCGACAAATGCAAACTTTCGCCCACGGTTGCCTGCGATTTCGCTTTGCTCGGACCGCAGCGCTGTATGGTCATTACGCGCACAGGTCATTTCTGGAATCGCAAAGTGCGCATTCAAATATACGGTGTAGGTGCTTTCTACAATCAACCGCGGAACGTACAAAAGCTTATGACCACATTCCAGGTCTTCCGCGTGTCCCTTTCGCTGACGAATTCAGAAGGCTTCAATTGGGAGAACAGGGGCGAGATTCAAGCCGATCGTGAATTTGCTCCGAATGCAACTCTGCTCTGGCAGGGAACCGTCTCGTCGAATTTTCTGGACGGAAGCGCGGTTCTCGTCCGTGAGTTTGAGAATTATCCCGGCGCCGAAGATCCAATGATCACTCGTCCCAAAGAGGTTTATGTGGACGTATTTCAGCTATAGGCGGGAGGCTCTACTATGGGCGAATTCAGCATTTACCATTGGATTGTGGTCGTTCTAATCGTGATTCTCCTCTTTGGTGCGAGAAAGATCCCGGAAGTAATGCGAGGACTGGGCCAGGGCGTTCACGAGATCCGAAAGGCGTTGAGCAGATCCGACAAGAACTGACCGTCGATGGCTTGTGACGATCAAGGCTACGAATCAAACCAGTTCTCGCCGATCTTTTTCCTGACGGCGCTTACTCATCAAGGTTTGGGGAAGCAAAGTACGAAAGTCTGGAGAAAGCGAGGGGGGGTGCTACATGCGGATCATGAAATTCGTAATCGCTCTGACGTTTCTGTCGCTGACGCCGCCGCGTGGAAACTGTCAGCTGATCGATGTCTCGCGAATCAGCGACGTGGCTCTGTCTGAAGCGGAGGTCGATAACATTCTAAACCAGGGCAACTCGTCGATTCAGATTGACGGTAGCCCTGGCCTTTCCTGTCTGCTGACTCTTCACAGAGATAATCGGGTAGCACTGGACCCATACGGTGTGATCGCCGGACCCGACGATCTGGCCGGTGCCTGTGCCCAACCTGGGTACGTCAAGGTGGTCGACAGCATCTCCTGGTGCGGGAACGGGGGTCCGAATATCATCGGCTGCGCACCCACTCCAGGAAATTGTATCGTCGTAGTTCGTTACGATCCGAATCTCGAGTGGCTTTTGTGGATGCATGAGTATAGCCACTCCAAGGGACTAGGTCACGTGACCACTGGCACGGCACTGATGAATCCGACGATTGACGCGACCCACAACTCGCTGCCTAGTTCAGATTGTGCTCTTGTCCAGAATACGGCGTCGAGCGGATCGTCGGGTCCTCCACAAGCATCAACACCTGTCGACGCAATTCCGGTGAGCGAGTTCGTGAAGAAGACCTTCATTGAAGGAACTCCCTATGCGCAAGCTCAACGTTACTCGGGGAGGGACGTCGACCAGCTAATTAAAATGTTGAACGATGTTCGATTGTCGGCATACAGAGGCAATGTTGCCGCTACTCTTGGAATGACAGGGCACAAACGCGCTTCAAGTGCGTTGATTACCCTCGTTTCATCTGGCTTGGATCTAACCAAACCCGAAGACCGGCGAGTTTGCATCGCCGCGCTGATCTCCCTCGGCTATGTCTCAAACGTCAAGCGCGATCGCGAATCCCTGAGTTTTTTGATTCATGGTACTTCAAATTCGTTTTGGGAGAAGCAGTTGCTACCTAACGGCGCAGCTTCGACGCCCATAACCTCTGACGTTGTTGAAACAACTGTTTCCAGCTTTATTGCGGCAGCAATGATGGGCCTCGCGCTGTCTGGCACGCCGAAGGCAGGCGAGGTCCTCAAAAGCCTTCAAGAGAGGCCCGGCAGTGCAGCTTTTGATTTGTTCATTCAGCGAACCGCCGCCCAGGCCCTCATTGAACACAAACGTGTCAATTCAGATGGTCTGCTGAGATATTACGGAGCCAAAAAAGGCAACTACGAAAGATAACACTTGGGATCGATCCCCACCTCGAATCAAAACTCTACCAACCGTTGACCAGAGTTAAAGGCTCGTGCCTACAACTATCAAGTATTGGCGTTGCAAAATGCTGTTGTGGGTTTGGAGCAACTTTGGAGCGAACTAAGCGTGCCCGAAGGTGATAAGCGCAACCAAAGCGACGACTTAGATTGAAGTTACCCTAGCTTTGCAAGCAGGTGCGCTAGGGGGCGGCGGGGATCGAACCCACGACCAAAAACTCTAAAGGCTCGCCCCTTCTCATTTCTCTGTCGTCGCCGTCGAGCAGAGTGCTTCGATTTACGTTCCTTTTTCGGCGCTCCTTTCCGTGGGCACGGCCTCGGGATAATTCCTGCGCCCGGCAGCTTCCCGGCTTCTGCTTTCCCGGTTCCTCCCTTCGAATCTCTTGGGTCCCTCCCAGAATGCAGCCGCTCGCTTTGGGAGCAGTATCCACTCTGCCCTTGGGTGCCCCAAGGAAATGGGGCAAAAAAGGAGAAACAAACCATGTATCTGAATCACGTTCAACTCATCGGCTTCCTCGGAAAAGATCCGGAGAAGCGGCAACTCCGCGGCAACGGAGCGAACTTCACGGTTCTGTCCGTCGCGACGCAGCAGTCGTGGAAGGACTCGAAGGACGAATGGCAGTCCAAGACCGAGTGGCACCGCGTCGTGGCGTTCAACCGTCTCGGCGAGTCGCTTGCGGAATCTCTCCACAAGGGCGATCACGTCCTCGTCGACGGCCTGCTCGTCAGTTCGAAGTACGAGCGCGAGAACGGTAAATCCAAAAAAGCCAAGGCCGCGCAGTTCAGCGTCTTATGGAGCGTTCGCGCGAACTCCGTGCGTAGGCTCAGCCGCGCGGAGGCCGATGCACCAACGACAGCGCCCAGCAGGGAACCGGGTGCCGAGTCTGGCGAGCCGCCGTACTGATTGCGGCGTATGAAGGCCCTCCGGCTCAGGCCGGAGGGCCTTTTCTTTTGTCCCGCATTCCTGCCAACCAAAACAAATCTGATCATCCTCACGCCGAATTGCAGAGGATACGCCTCCGCCGCAGTCTCCCGGCCCTAGGCGGCGATACAGCATCGGTTCCACCCCGCAACCGATGCCTGTCCCTTGGTTGTTCGCAGTCATCGAGAGCAGGACCGCTCTCGGACGTAGGCCCAGTCTGTCACTGGGCGTGCGGGGAGTCAGACCATGCTGGCAGGAGGCACCTGCGACTGCACACTCTGCAAAATCGAATTGCGACTGCTTCGCGATTTGTCTCGCACCGACTCTCACGTCTTAAGTGAAGTTTTTTCTGTGTCCGAACGTCTGCGCACATATCCCTCCGTGTCAGGCTTGCTCTCGGATCTGAAAGCCTCGCCTACGGATGCGCGTTCCGATCAGTTGCTGCACGAGCTCTTCGTCATTCGGGCGTCGACACCCGCGATTACCGAAAGCCTTCTCATCCTGACGTTCCTCCCGATGCTGCACGGGACCGTCCGACGCGTCTCCAAACAACAGCCCGGGCTATCGCTGGAAGACATCTCGCAACAGGTGCTCAGTTTCCTGCTGCAATATCTGCGCTCCCAGGAGCTCCAAGCTCGGCAGTCGCACTTCGCGTTCGCAATTTCCCGCGCGGTGAAACGTCAGGTGTTTGAATGGGCCAGCCGCGAGAGCGGAAAGATGGGAGTCACGGATCACTACGACGGCGAGGCTCCTGCTTCGCTGACATTTGAGGAGTCCTTCGAACGATATGCGTTTCTGCGTCATTTTTTGCATCGCTGCGTCACGAAGGGCCTGCTGACGGATGCGGAGTTGAATCTCTTGATTGATCTTAAGCTCAACGGAACCAACGGCGAGCAATTCGCGGACTTCAACGGAACTTCATCGAATGCTGTCCGTCAACGGCTCAAGCGCTTGCTCGCGAAACTCCGCCGCCTCGCGCGCTGAAAAGTGATGCACCGGCAAGCGGCGCATCGCTCGACCCTAACCGGACGGCCGATAGGGGCTTGTCCCTGTCTTGCACGAATCAGTTGGTGCTGCCGATGTTCTATATCCTAGGTACTTATTGACATCTACCGAGTATTTGGTACACTGGCCCGAGACTCGCCATGAAATCAAAATCCAACCGGCTGCTGGCGCTTGCCGCAAAGCGGCAGATCCTTCGCGCGAAGGACATCTTCGCCCTTGGCATCCCCCGGAACTACCTGCCCCGACTTGTCCGGAAAGGCGTCCTCCGCAAGCTGGGACGCGGGCTTTACGCTCCGACCTCGTCCCGCGTCACCGAGCACCTGTCGCTCGTCGAAGCGGCTCACAAGGTTCCCAAGGGCGTCGTATGCCTGCTGTCCGCACTGCAGTTCCATAAGTTCACAACGCAAGCCCCTCACCAGATTTGGATGGCCATCGCCGTGAAAGCCTGGGCTCCACGCGTAACATCTCCGCCGGTGCGCTTCGTGCGCATGTCCGGCCCGGCTCTTCCATTCGGAGTGAAGGAATATCCCGTTCGCGGGGCAACACTCAAGGTTTATACACCGGCAAAAACAGTGGCCGACTGCTTCAAGTTCCGCAACAAGATCGGGACGGATGTGGCGCTCGAGGCACTTCGAGAGTGCCGCCGCCTCAAGAAAGCATCGATGGACGAGCTTTGGGCCGCCGCCAAGGTCTGCCGAGTCGCGAACGTCATGCGGCCGTACCTGGAGGCGCTCTAATTGCCCAGACCGAAGCTCAAGAATGTTCTCGCCTCGATTCGCCAGAAGCTGCTTGACCTCGCCCGAGAGCGCAACCAAGACTTCGGGCTCGTACTTACCAAATAAGCGTTAGAACTCCATCAGGTTGACGACTCGCTCTTCCTGCTCGCACAAGAATTTGCGCCTCACGATCTCTCGGACTGTTCTTCCCCGGTCTCCACTAGCACGCTTCGCGCCGCCAGAAACCGGGCGTCACTCACGCGTGCAGCCCGTTGCGACCGGGAAGCGCCAGTCCCTCCGTTTCTGTCCTCCTGTTTCGCGTCCTTGCTCCCTCGGCTGTCGGTGAAGGGAGCAAGGACTCCCCGCAACAGGAGGATAGAAAAAAATGAAAGTCGAACAAGCAAAACAGATCGCAAGCAGCGCTATCGAGCAGCTCCGGCAGGCTCTCGAAGCAGGCCACAGTGAGCGGCTGCAGGAATACCTCGCTGCAATCGCGCGGTTTCATCGCTACTCGTGGCACAACGTCATGCTCATAGCGTCCCAGAAGTCCACAGCCACCCACGTCGCCGGCTTCCACACTTGGCACAAGCTGGGTCGCTTCGTGAAGAAGGGTGAGAAGGGAATTCTGATTCTCGCCCCCATCATTCAGCGCAAAGCCGAGAGTGCTGAACAAACCGAACCTGATGCTTCGCCGTCGACGGTTGGATTCCGTGCCGCGTATGTCTTTGATGTCAGCCAAACGGACGGGCAGGAATTGCCGGCAATCGGCAGCGTCAACGGCGATCCCCGGGAGCACCGTGAGCGCCTTGCGAAGTTTGTAGCGGAGCAGGGCATCGCCCTTGAATACTCGCAGGATATTGCACCGGCCCGTGGCGAATCCGCAGGCGGCAGGATCACGCTGCTGCCCGGCCAATCTCCGGCTGAGGAGTTTGCAACTCTTGCGCATGAGGTCGCGCACGAGCTCATGCACCGTGGCGAGCGCCGGAAGAGCAGTTCGAAACGCGTCCGCGAGACCGAGGCGGAAGCCGTCGCCTTCGTCGTTTGCAGCGCAATTGGCCTCGACACCGGCAGCGCAGCCCAAGACTACATCGGGCTGTATGGCGGCGATGCAAAGCTACTGGCTGAAACCATGGAGGCGGTCCAGCAAGTCGCAAGTCAAATTCTCAAGGCTATCGGCGCGGATGATTCATCCGCGCCACTTGCATGACGGCGTGTCATCTTTGACTGTCTTCGGCTTGCCGTCTCTTCCAAGTGGAGACGAAGCCCGGACATGAGCGGCTCTTAAGGACGGGCTGCGCGAACTCCAACGGAGTTGCACGCGCGGAATTTGTCCCCGTCTGCGGACAACGCGAGACCTTCTGCAGCTCCTCGAAATATTTCGGACTTCCTGCGACACATTTTTCTCTCCAAACACTGAATAGGTAAATAGAGGGAAGCTCACGCGACACACTCCTTTGCTGCTGCGGGGCGTCAAGACGCAACGGGCGGGATTCTTGCGGGGTAAGCCTAGCGTGTCTTCGGACCAGTGCGTTCCGACTGCGACCCGCAGTTCGCATCGGAGACGTGGACTTCCCTCGCGTCGCGACCTGCGATGCAAACTCTTGCCGAGGTGTGGACATGAATAGACGTGGGAAGGTCGTTCCTCGCTGGCTTCGCTCGACTCGCGCGGTCCTCGCCTCGACTGTGGCTCTGTTCCTGGCCGCGCCGGCGTTCGCGCAGGGTGGCAATTCTCCGTGGGAGAACGCCGTCAACGTCCTCATGACAGCGTTTACCAGCACCATCGCGCGCGGCCTCTCGCTCGTTGCCATCGTCGTGGCCGGGCTCACATTCGCTTTTGGGGAAGGTGGATCGAAGCGCGTGCTCGCCGGCGTTCTCTTCGGCGTGGGAATGGCCATCGCCGCGGTGAATTTCCTCGCATGGCTTTTTCCCGGCAATTGATTCCTGACGGTCCCAATGGAGAAGCAGATGGCGGAACCAAGACGCATCAACCGAGTGCATCGTTCGCTTTCCCGGCCCCTCACGATCCTCGGGGCCGAACGAAAGCTCTTCTTTTTCGCGATGTGCCTCGGTGCCGCGACCTTCAATCTGCTGAATAGCTTGTTCGGAGGGCTGCTGATGTTTTTGTTGCTGTACTTTTTCGCTCGTTGGGCCACCCAAACCGACCCGCAGATCCTGCGTCTTCTGCTGACGGCCGCAAGGCTTCGCCCGCAATACGACCCGATGAAATTCAGCCCCATTCGAGTGCGAAGGGATGGTCATGCTCAGGCTTAGTCGAATCTTCAAAAACTACGACGAAACCGGCTCGCTCAGCGAGCAGATCAATCTGTACGGATTCATTGGTCCTTACGTCTTTCTCACCAAGACAGGAGAAGTCGGCGTCATCCTGGAAGTCCGCGGCGTGGACTATGAGTGTCTCGATGACGCTTCGATTGATGGTCTGACGAAGCGCCTGGAATCGGCGCTGAAGCTCTTCGATGAAAACCACCGCGTCTACCAATACCTGTTCAAGAGGAACAATGAAGCAATTCCGTACAAGCTCTACGACAATCCCGTCGTAAACACCGCGATCAAAAATCGTATCGCGTATCTTGGCAGCAAGGCCGACACGCTGTTTTCCCTGTCCGTCTATTATGTGGTTCTGTACCAGGGATTGCGAGCTCCGCACAAGCTGGGAAGCGCGCTCGCCGATCTGCCCAAGAATCCAAAGAAGGCCCTTGCGGATCTGCATGCGCATTTTTCCTCGCAGAAGCAAGTCGTCTCTCTTGCCCGGGACATCAGCGTTGCCGAGGCCGCGCTGCTGCAGAAAACGCGCAGCTTCATCCTGCAGGTCAGTGACTTCCTTCCCGTCCGCATGCTCGATAAGCAGGAAGCCTTCTGCGTTCTCAAGAGAACGCTCAACTTTCGGCCTGACAAACTGGAACTCGCCAAACTAAAATACGACACCTTTCTCGATTACTATCTTCCCGAATCGCCTATCGAATGCCACCGCGGATTTCTGCGCGTGGACGATTACTACGTCAAGGTTCTAACCCTCAAAGAGCCCTCCGCGCAAAGTTTTCCTCTCATCTTCAAACGATTGCTCGAGGTCGAGGCGAACTACTACGTCGTCACGGAATGGAAAAAGGAAGACTCCGGAAAGATGCGGCGGACCATCCAGACCAAGCGCCGCCATTTCCATAACACCAAGCGTTCCTTCGCAAGCCAGGTGAGTCTCAACGACGCGCCTACCCAAGACGTGCTCCTCGACGATTCCAAGGAATCCCAGGTCCGGGAACTCGGCGAAGGAATCAAGGAGATCGAGCTGCACGGGAATTATTTTGGCCAGTTTTCTCTCACCGTCGTGATTTACGACCTGGATCTGGCCAAGGTGGACCGGGCTTGCGCCGAGTTCTACAAAGTCTTCAGCGTCCACGACGCCCAGATCTACGAAGAAAATTACAACCTGCTGAACGCATTTCTCGCGGCGGTTCCCGGCAACCACGTTTTCAACTTGCGTTCTCTGTATCTGCTGAACACGAGCTATGCGGACTTCTCCTTTCTCTTCACCCTGCACAGCGGCCAGCCTCGCAACCAGCATCTCCGGCACGAATATCTTGCCGTGCTGGAGACCAACCACCACACGCCCTACTACCTGAATCTCCATTACCGTGATGTGGCTCACACCATGATTCTCGGGCGCACGGGCGCCGGGAAAAGTTTCCTGCTGAACTTCCTGATCACGAATCTTCAGAAATACGATCCGCACACCTTCATCTTCGATCTGGGCGGAAGTTTTGAAAGCCTCACTCAGCTTTTCGGCGGCTCGTATGTTCGCGTGGGCCTCGAATCCGAAGGATTCAGGATCAATCCGTTTTCACTCTCGCCCACCAAGGAGAATCTCGACTTCCTTGCTCTCTTTTTGAAAGTTCTGATTCAAGGAACCAAGGCGGGTGAGCTTGACCCCGCGACCGAACGAGATCTGTTCCACCAGGTCGAGAACCTCTATGCGGTGGACCCTTCGCTCCGCACGCTCGGCGTGCTCGCGAACACGCTCGGGCGCGACATTGCGAACCGGCTCTCCAAATGGACTCGCGGCGGACAGTTCGGATTCCTGTTCGACAATGCCGAAGACACCATTTCCTTTTCCCGCTTTCAGTGCTTCGACTTCCAGCGCATGAGCCAGTACCCGGAACTGCTGGAACCGCTCCTTTTCTACATTCTGCATCGCGCCAACGCCGTTATCGCGGACCGCCAGATCAGCTCGGTTTTCAAAGCCTTCTTCATCGACGAGGCCTGGGTGTTCTTGAAGAACCCCGCCATCCAGCGATACGTCGTGGAAGCGCTCAAGACTTGGCGGAAGCACAACGCCGCGATGGTTTTGTCAACGCAATCGCTCGACGAACTCAAGCGCTCCGACATCCTCGACGTCATCATCGAAAGCTGCGCCACCAAAATCTTCCTGGCGAATCCCGATATGGACAGGGAACTGTACCGTCGGCAGTTCCACCTGAACGAAAACGAAGTCGAGCTCATTTCCGGCCTTATCCCCAAGCAGCAATTCCTGATCAAAACCCCGGAGCTGGCGAAGGTCGCGAACCTGAACGTCGATGCCAAGAGCTATTGGCTGTACACCAACGATCCCTACGACAACAAGAAACGCAAAGAGGCGTTCGAGACATACGGTTTCGAGAAGGGTCTTGAAACCCTCGCAGGAGGAGAGCGGTGATTCTTGTCTTTCGTCTACTCAGCTGGGCAGAAAAGTATCAGACGCCGTACCCCAAAACGTTGGCAGTCGCGGGAATCCTCCCCGCGGCTCTCATCTTGGCCTTGTGGATTGTCTCGGCTTACGTCGGCCGCGACCGGACTTATTCCAAACGCTGACATTTTCAAAAAGGAGTGGACTATGAAACAACGCATTGGCATTCCGCGGCAGTGGAGATTTGTCGGTCTTGTAGCAATCGCCGTTTTGAACGCTGTGGCCCTCCCATGCTCGCCTGCGCGCGCCGCAGCCGACCAGGCCGCGCGTGTCGTCAAGTATTCAAAGGAAGATATTGTTCCGGTTCGCGCCAAGCTCCGATTCTCGACACTGATTGTCCTACCGGAAGACGAAGAGATCCTCGATTTTACGACCGGCGACAAGGAATTCTGGATCATCAACGGCGCACACAACCTCTGTTATGTCCATCCGGCCCAGGCCGGCATTCGCAGCAATCTCAATCTGATTACCGCAAGTGGGCACGTCTATTCCTTCTTGCTGACCGAAATCAGCGACCAACCAAACGTCGAGCCCGACCTCAAGATTTTCATCGAGCCCAAGGAAGGCTCGCATATCGCGGGCAATACTGCGCTCCGTGGATATGTGAGCGTGGGCGAGGCCGAGGCGTACAAGAAGGAAATGGACGCGATGCGAGCGCAGACGGCGGATCAGGTGCATTCCGCGCAGGCTGCCGCCGCCGATCAAGTAAGTCGCTTTCGTTCCAGCTACGCGACGAAGCTTCAGTTCGACTATGTCCTGGATGCGAAATCAACGCGCGATCCGTTTCTCGTCTCCGCCATCTACCACGACGACTCGTTCACCTACATCCAGTGCGCGGCACGTGAAAAGCCCGCCTTGTATGAAGTCAAGGACGGCAAACCCAACCTGATTTCGTTCCAGTTCGAGAATGGCGTGTACGTCGCGCCCAAGATCATCGACTCGGGCTACCTGGTGATTGGCAAAAAGAAACTCTTGTTTGCACGTCGCGTGAGCACGAATTGAGGGACGACCGATGAGCCAACCTGTCGAGGTTCAGGAAAAAGCTCCCAAGCCACAAGGTCTCCTTCCCAAGAACGTCCAGTCTTGGCTACTCATCGGGCTGGCATTCCTGATGGTCGCGATCATGTGGCTGACCGGCGGGAAGAAGCCGCCTACGCCCGCGAAATCGTCCTCGGCCGCCGTGCCCGTACAGGCGCCGCTCGAGGTGAACGAAACCAAGATCAACGAGTTGCAAAACCGGATTGAAGAATTACAGCGCCAGCAACTGGTAGCGCAGTCGGCTCTCGCCCAGCAGACTCGTTTGCTCGGCGCGGGTCCGCAAGATCCGCAGGAAGCACCGCAGCCGGGCGCGTCCGGTAACCCGCCCGAACAGCGCGCGGAAGACCCCATTCAGGCGGAGCGCAAGAGGCGCGCGTATGTTTCTCTGTTTGCCTCGAATGTCGCTCTGACTTACCGCAAAGCTCCGCCCGCTGCACCTGAGCCCGAAACAGCGCCCGCCGCACCAACTCTTGTTCCGGTGGCACCTGACTCGCAGCAAGTCGCACAGCTCCTGAAAGAGATGCAACCGAGCCCGGTTTCACCCGCGCCGATACCACCATTAGCCACGCGAAGCGATTCCGCGGAATCAACCCACGATCGAAAGGAGGAACCGAGAAACCCTGCCGCCGTGCCGGCTGACCCCCCGAACGCGGCGGCAGGAAAGACCCATGTGCTATTTGAGGGAACCATCCTTGAAACCGTTCTCATCAACCGCCTCGATGGAGCCTTTGCGGGACCGGTCGAGTGTTTGCTCTCAACCGATGTCTATTCCAACGACCGCCAGCATCTGCTCATCCCCGCAGGGTCGAAGTTGCTCGGTGAAACCAAAAAGGTCGACACCTTCGGCCAGACGCGTCTGGCCGTCGTGTTCCATCGCCTGCTCATGCCCGACGGCTATTCCGTCAGCCTCGACCAATTCAAGGGACTTAACCAAATCGGCGACACCGGCCTGCGGGATCAGGTCAACAACCACTACCTTCGCATCTTCGGAGTTTCGCTCGCGATTGGAGCGATCGGCGCCGTTGCGGAAGGCGGAACAGCGGCTTCTCTCAACGCGTCCAGTTCTGACCTCATGCGCCAGGGATTCGCGCAAGGCACCGCGCAGTCTTCGGCGCAGATCCTCGACAAGTTCCTGAACATTATGCCCACGGTGACCATCCGAGAAGGGCACCGGGTCAAAGTCTATCTCTCGGGCGATCTCGCGTTGCCCGATTACACCAACCACAAAATGCCTTCCGATATGTGAAGGCCAAAAGGGGAGGAATGCCATGAAAAGAAAGATTCTGATTTGCTTGCTTGTGTTGGGATTGGGAGTTGGTACCGCGACCGCGCAATTCGGGAACGGCGTCGTTTTTGACCCGACCAACTACCATAACGCGTTGCTTCGCTACTACCAGCTCCAGCAGCACCTGGCGGAGCTGCAGAAGAGCTACACCCAGATCACCAAACATCTCAACCTTGCCCTGCAGATGGCGCAATTCATCAAGAACATGCCGGCTCGTTACCGGGCACTGTTTTCGCAGTGGAGAAACGTCACTTCGCTCAACACCTTTGGGAATACGGTGTCGTGGATCAACGGGATCAATACCGGTGTGCTTCCGAACATCAACACCGGATACCTGAAAGCCACCAACCCGCTCTCTCAGTACGACCCGTATGAACTTTCGGGAATGGATTCTTCCGAACTCGGGCGCGTCCAGTCGCAATACGCGTCGATCCAACTGGCTGATGGAGCAAACATGAACGCCATGGCCACCATCGGCGCGATCCGCGGCGGCGCGGGCAATGTGCAGACGCAGATCGGAAACCTCGAAGACGACTCGTTCTCGGGCGATTCCGGTCTCAACAGCGAAGTGTCCGTCCTGAACAAGATCAATGCGGCGGGCGTCTTGACCCTCCACACCGTTCAGGACTCGAACAAACTTCTCGCCGCGCTCCTGGAGCAACAGACCATCCTCGCGAAACAACAGCGCGACTCGACAGCGAGTGCCATCAACCTCGATATCGACCGCCAAGCGAGCATGGGCGCGAACCTGGCCCAGGTCACCGGAACCATCACCAATTCACTTCAGAACTTCCGCATGCAGTAGGCGTGCGCAACGAGACGCCCGGCGTCGAAGGAGCTGACGGCAGTGCAAACCGATTTCCTGCAGTACATCTTCCAGGCGATCAACAACCTGCTCACCCAGAACCTCGGTTTCTTCGACACCATGGGCCAGAATCTTTTCCGCTCGTTTGCCACGATCCTCGTGGCCTGGTTCGGGATCAAGTCCGCTCTCGCCTCCGCCTCGGGCCGGCCGGCTTTTCATTTCGACCATTTTGCAAGCTTGCTTTTGACCATTAGCTTTGGCTTCGCGATGGTGAATTACTACAGCACTCCGATTCCCGGCATCGGAACCAGCTTTCACAATCTCGTCACCGACGAAGCCCAGTTCCTGTCGAGCCAAATCGACCAGGCGCAACTGCAAACGGTAGTGTCCCAGGTTGCCGACTTTGAATCGCGCATGGACTCACCGAGCTGGGGAGATTTTTTCGGAACTGCAATCTACGTCATTGTGACCATTCTGCTGGCCGCCGCGCAGGCGATCGCGATTGTGGTCATCGCTTATGGCTTCATTGCCACGGCCGTTTGCGTATTGGTGGGACCCGTCTTCGTTCCATTTTTCATCGTTCCGAAGATGGAATGGCTGTTCTGGGGATGGTTCCGCTGCTTCATTCAATATGCCTTTTACCAAGTCATCGCCGCTGCCGTCGTTTATGTCATCGGAAATCTCATGCTCGGCGCGCTGCGCCTTCCGCCGGCCGGAACGCTTTCCACCGTCCAACTCGTTGCCTGGTTTCCGGTGCTCTTCATTACATTTCTTGCGTCAATCTACGTCCTTCTGAAGATTCCTTCGCTTACGAACCACATCTTCAGCGGCACCGCCGGAGGATCTTCTGCCGGGCTACTTGAAGCCCCCGCCGCCGTTCTCGATCGGGTGATCTGATGGATCACGATGCGAGCTTTCATGATGCCAAGCGTTTGTATCTGGAATCCTGCGGTGACCCGATGGTGACCAATACCTATCTCAAGATTGCTCTCGCTCTGCTGTCCATCGTTTGCGTGGCCCTCGCGCTCATCGATCTCCGGACCATCCGCACCTTCCAGAACTTTCGACCCCTCGTGATCCGCATTGATGACCTGGGCCGCGCCGAGGCCATCAATTATCACAACCTCGAATACAAGCCCCAGGACGCCGAAGCGAAATATTTCCTTTCCGAGTTTTGCTCCCTCTACTACCGCCGCAACCGCTACACGATTCAGGACGATTTCTCGAAGTCTCTTTACTTCCTCGACGGCAAGCTCGCCAACGGCATTCTCGATGCCTATCGGAAAGGCGACATCATCAAGAAATTCATCACCAATACCGCCGCGCCCGAGATCGACGTGGACGTGCAGAAAGCGTCGCTCGAAGAGATGCAGACACCGCCCTTCCGCGCGCGGGTGGACTTCTATATGGTCTATTACTCACCCGCGGATCACAGCGAGATAAAACGCGATCTGTACACCGCGAACTTTGTCTTCGTTTTCAAATCGGCGGTGCCCAACGAACTGATCCCCATCAATCCTCTGGGAATGACCATCACGTACTTCCGCGAGGACCAGGCCTTCAAATGAGGAACCCCGTCCAAACCCAAACCGAAGAGGTCGCGGGCGGACGCAGGGCACACTCGGCCCAACCTCGACGCGCCACCGCCGACCTGATGCGGCAGCCGTACTCCTCCGGACGGCCACGTCCCCACTCACGGGCTTCCGGCACCCGAACAACCGGCGCGCCTCAGAAGGGCCTCCTTTTCGCCCCGCTTTCCGCCCGCTCCCGGAAACCCCATTGTGTTGTCGGAACTCCTTCTCGAAAACCGAGGATTTCAAGATGATAGCCAACGCGCTCTTGTTGACCATCGCCATCTTGCTCGCTTATGGATTCTGGCTCCTCGACGAGTTGAAGTTCATGGCTCCCTACAAGAGTGTCTTGATTCACTCCTATGGGCCGACACTCCTCGCCGCATTTGCCCTGCTCTTCGTGAACGTGTTCGGCGCAGCGCTTCTGCTCCAACGCAAGTTTTTCTTGAAAGACACCGGGCGCAAGCTGTCTCACCTGGACCGCCAATTCCAAGTCGGTCAGGTTGAAATGCCGGCGCCCGAAGACGACCCGGGGGCGCCGCACGATGTCGCGTGACCCCCATCCCATCGAGCCGCAAGACGAGCGCGGCGAAGGTCGTCGGCGATTGAGCAACTCATTCGGCTCTCATTCTCATGTGGGAGCCCGCTCGATGGAACGAGTGGAAATTGCTGCAGACGATTCTCGGGCCGCTGATCGTTTGACGAGAAACGAGAAAGTGCCAGAGGCGTTCGATTCTCCCCGCGCCCACTACACACGCGACCGGACCTATTTCCTGCGCGATTCGGAACTGGAAACCCTGACCGAAGTGGGAACGTTTCGGGTCATCGCCGCTCGCGATCTTGCTCGTGCCGGGTACGGTGGCGACGCCGAACGCATGGAACGCGAAATCCGCCGGCTCAAGCAACAGTCTCTTCTAGCCGAAAAGCGACTTCCCCTTGGGCAAAACAACGCGACTCGTCTGTTCGCCCTTACCAAACGGGGTGCGCGGCTTGTCCGGAAATCGGGGCGCGTGCCAGACGAGCAGGCCATCTATGACGGATTTGCCAAGCCGCGCGAAGCGAAACACGATGCAGACCTCTACCGCCTGTATCAAGCGGAAGTCGAACGGATCGAATCGACGGGAGGTCGTGCGACGCGCGTTGTTCTTGATTACGAGCTCAAACGGAATCTCAATCGCGATCTCGCAGCTCTCGAAGACGAAGGCCGGACCGCGGAGGCCCTCGAGCAGATTGCCGAGCGGCATGGATTAGCGGTGGTGGGCGGCAAGATACCCGTGCCGGACCTGCGAGTCGAGTACAACACATCCGACATGGAACGACAGCATGTGGACCTCGAGCTCGCGACCCGCAACTACAGACCGCGCGCCTTGGGCGAAAAAGCGAAAGCCGGCTTTTCTCTGTACGCCCGCCGCGAGGATACTTCGCGGCTCCGGCGTGTTCTCGATGAAACCGAAATCACGGCAAAAATCCTTTCCCTATGAACATCTGTCGAACACAGGTCGACGCGCTCCAAGCCCTCGGGTACACGGAAGACGAAGCGCGTTTTCTGTATCTCGTCGCCACGCATTCGGGATACTTCGTCGCCCGTCAGTTCCTAGGTTTTGCCGGCACGTGCTGGGGCAAGCGAACCACGCTCTTCTGGACGAAACTTCAGGCCGCCCAGCACGCACGTACCTATCGTTTCGCCAAGGGCGGCACCGCTTACCATCTGTTCTCGCGGAGAGTTTACCGCCAGATTGGCAGAGAGAATCTCCGCAATCGCCGCGAGCACGAACTCGAATACATCCGTGCCCGCATCGCAATGCTCGACTTCGTGCTGGGGAATCTCGATCTCCACTACCTCGAAACGGAGCCCGACAAAGTCGCCTATTTTTGTACGGAACTCCAGTTGCCGAAACAGCATCTGCCGTCGAAAACCTATAGCGGACGTCACACGGTCACGCCGACTGTCCGCTATTTCGTGGACCGCTATCCAATGTTCATTCGAGCGCCTTCCTCCGCATCCCGGATCGTGACCCTCACCTACATCCAGGGCGCCGAGGCGAACTTGACTGGATTCGTGCATCACTTACATATGTATCTCCCGCTGTTTCGCGGGCTTTCCGAGTTCCGGTTTCTCTTTCTGGCACGGACCGATGCGCAGTTCCCCAAAGCTTCGGAACTGTTCCGCGACCTCGTCACGATTCCGCTCGAATCCAATCCCGCCGACGATCTCCTCCGGTACTTCGCGATTCGAAAGGCGTGGGACTTGGCAAAGTACACGTCTCTGACCGAAGGGGACTTGATCTTTCGAAACCTCGCGAAGGAGCGTTTCGCAGGCACGCGCTTCGAACATCTCTACCGCGCCTGGAAAGTAGGACGTGTCGCCGATGCCGAAATCCGCGAGGACCTACTTGGGAGCGACAAGCCACATTCCGTTCAATTCGAGACCCAGATTCTGCGTCCGATTGGTCCTTCCGATGAGGCAACGGAGGAAAACCGGTGAAGAAGGTAAATATGACACCCTGCAAATCGTCCTGTACCAAAGTCTTCACCTCGTGGCCCAGCATGCCTATGAAAAAAAAGGCAATCGCTGAAGCAAAACCCAAAAGCACCGGTGGAAAAACTACCAAAACGGGCGGGAGCGACCCCACTTTTTCGGCTTGCAGCCGCCCAAAAAGTGCGTGGGGTCGCTCCCGCCCTGAGGCACCGTACCCGGTGCCTGTAGTCCTTTCCAGCTCTTCAGATCAAACGTTCGCAATTCACTTCGAAGGAGACAACTATGCCCATCATTAAGAAAGCACCAGCGATTCTCACGAGGGAAGTTCGTATGGAAGAACCCGTCAGCACGCTTCTCGATGACTACGCGCAATTCATCGAGAGCAGCCCGGATCACGTGGTGAACTCCGTATTGAAAAGAACCCTCTGGCGTGACCAGGATTACCGCAAGTGGCGCGAAGGGCGCAAAGCTCGCACGGACGCCGCGGCGCGGCCTCCGTCCGAACGGCCGGAGCGATCGTAATGCGTCGTGTCCTCGCAGCGCGGAACTTTGTCGCCGCGATATTGGCGATGGCTACGGGAATGGTCCTGTTTTATGGCCGGCCTTTCCCTGAAGACCAGGTGTTCCTCCGGGTCGTCGCCATGCGAGCGCCGCATGTCTTCTTGAGCTTTCGCTGGCTTTACTTCGTGGCCCTTTTCACGACACCCTACATCGCCTATCTGGGAGTCCTGTCGGGTCTATACATCGGCACTTTGAGGTTTCGCCGTCGCGTTGCGGCCGGACGCGTCCCTCCATATCCGGAACCGCACAAGCGAGACGCCTTGTTTCTCATCCTGGGAGAAATACACAACCCGCGGCGCCCAGGCCCATCCGAAAGCCCCAGTTGGCTGGTCATCCCCGAGCGCGGCTTGTTCACCGGCATCGCAGTCTTGGGCGCTGTCGGAAGCGGAAAGACTTCCTGCTGTATGTACCCCTACACCGAGCAGATTCTGGCTTACAAGGCCGATGATCCGGCGCAGCGGATCGGAGGTCTCGTCTTGGAAGTGAAGGGTGACTTTTGCAAGAAAGTGAAACAGATTCTGGAACGCCACGGCAGAGGCGAAGACTATGTCGAGATCAGTCTCGACTCGGAATTCCGCTACAACCCGCTTCACAACGATTTGGACGCCTATGCCCTGGCCTTCAACATCGCATCCTTATTAAACAACCTGTTCGGCCGCGGCAAAGAACCTTTCTGGCAACAGGCGTACACCAATCTCGTTAAATTCGTGATCCTGCTTCATAAGGTCGCCTACGATTACGTCACCCTCTTCAATGTCTACGAGTGCGCCATCTCCCCGCCTCTCCTTGATCACCGAATTCAAGAGGCGGAGGAGATCGTCATGGGCCGGCATTTTGTCGCGGTGCCAACACAGTTGTTTGGCGAGCGGGCCGCGGACCTTGCAGGGTTGGGTTTCGAGCATCGGTCAAGCGAGAACTGCTATGTGGCCGAAGCCACGCCCGAGCTGCGGGAGCTGCTGCGAACAAAAGGAATTTCCTTCGAGCCGCGAAGCGTTCTCGACCCGGCCTATGCCGATCCGGATAAACTCGCGCAGCTGGAGGCCGTGAAGCGCTGGTTTACCGAGGACTGGCGAAGAATCGAGCCCAAGCTCCGTACCTCGATCGTCGAAGGAATTTCTGTTTTTCTTTCACTCTTCGACGACAGCCCCAAAGTGAAGCGCGTCTTTTGCCCGAAGCGGGAGTGTTACGATCCGCAAAAGAACGAGGGAAACCGCTACGGAAAGCCTCTGCCGTCGTTCTCCTGGTTGATCGAGACAGGCAAGGTCTGCGCCCTCAATTTTCCCATCGGAATGAACCCGGGTCTCGCCAAAGCCATCGGAGTGATGATGAAACTCGATTTTGAACGCGCGGTTCTGAATCGCGTTCCCGAGATCGAGGCAAATCCCGAGAAACACTTCCGCCAGGTTCTTTTTCTCTGCGACGAGTACCAGCACTTCGCGACCGTGGGTGAAAGCGATCCGACGGGCGATGAGAAATTCTTCAGTCTCTCGCGCCAGCCCAAGTGCATCCCGATCGTCGCCACACAGAGCATTAGTTCGCTCAGGTCCGCGCTGCCGGGAGACAGCTGGCGTGCCTTGCTCCAGACCTTCCGGACGAAGATCTTCCTGACGCTCTCCGATGATTTTTCAGCCAAGAGCGCAAGCGAACTGTGCGGGCGCGAAGACCGGCTGAAAGTCAGCTACAACCTCTCGGAAAGCGGGCACGACGCCCGGGTCAGTTTGCTGACGGGGAATACGCTGTCCCATCGGGCCAATATCACCGCTTCGAAGAGCTACAACACGCAGACCGACTTCCGGTTTGACATGAAGACGTTCACTGAACTGCGCAATGCGCAGTCCGTGGTCATCGCCTATGACGGCTTGAATCCAATTCCGCCGACCTTCTGCTATCTGAAGCCCTACTACAACAACCCGAACAAGTCCTATTTCGAGCAGCTGGAGGAAGGGGCGCTCTAATGAACGGGTTTGAAACCATTCTTCCGTTTCTGAAGCCGATCGAGCACCTCATCCTCGATGACACGGTAAGCGAAGTCATGGTAAACGGTCCGGACCGCGTGTTCGTTGAGCGCAACGGATTCATCGAACGCGCTTCCGGTATCACTCTCGGTGAACGAGCGCTGAACGTAGCCGTGAAGAACATCGCACGACGTCTGGGCGATGATATTTCGGAGGCGAAGCCGATCCTTGACTCGCGCCTGCCGGACGGGAGCCGCGTTGCGGCCGTCATCCCTCCCTGCAGCATCGGCGGAGTCACACTAACCATTCGCAAGTTCGATGCCCGTCGTTTCGAACTCGAAGATCTGATCCGCGGTGGAACACTCGACCGCGCGGTCGCCAATCGGCTCGAGGACTACGTGGTTCAAAAGCGCAATATTTTGTTGAGCGGCGGTACCGGGACCGGTAAGACGACATTATTAACGGCGCTCGGAAAGTTCATTCCCCCGGATGAACGTATCCTGCTCATTGAGGACACCGCGGAGATCCAACTGCACCATGAAAATCTCGTCCGTTTCGAGGCACGACGGGAGCAGAACGGCACCCCCGCCGTCTCGATTCGTGATCTGCTCAAAGCTGCTCTCCGCCACCGCCCGGATCGAATCCTCTTGGGAGAAATCCGGGCCGGCGAAGCCTTTGACCTTCTGCAACTGCTAAACACGGGACATTCCGGAACACTCTCCACAATTCACGCGAGTTCCGCGAAACAGGGACTCGCGCGCTTCACAAGTTGTGTCCTGCAGAGTGGTGTTGAATTGCCCTACCGCGCCGTGAAAACGAATATCGGAGATTCCTTGAACGTGGTTGTACAAATCGAGCGCCGGCCGGGTCGCCGTTTCATCTCCGAAGTGCTTGAGGTCAACAGCTACGATCCCGACGCCGATCTTTTCGACTTCGGTGCGGTCTACATGGCACCGCGAGAGCAAGTATGAACGAACCTGGTCAATTCTCCCGACGGATGCTTTCCGCTTCGGAGTACGTCCTGGCTCTCCATTCGCCTGAAGATCGAGTCGCCGTTCTTTTGCGGAACCGTGTGCGTGGGCAAACCACGCAACGCATTCTTGCCGCGGAGGCAATCGCAAGCCCGCCGTTCCTGTACTGGCTCGTCGAACAGAACGCGACCGGCGCCGACGTTTTCCTCGGGATGAATCCCATCAAGGAAAACTCCTACAACCGCAGCAAGGAGAACATCCGCGAGGTCCGGCACGTGTACCTGGATCTTGACGAAAGTGCGAGTGCGTCACTTCAAGCCATACGAACGTCTGGAGACATACCCACGCCCAATGTGGTTCTGGATACTTCTCCCGAGAAACACCAAGTGATCTGGCGGGTAGAAGGCCTAGATCAAGACCGAGCTGAATCGCTTCTCCACTCCTTGGCAACAGCGTTTCGGGGTGACCCTGCCGCGACGGACATATCCCGTGTGTTGCGCGTGCCGGGATTCGCAAACCGAAAATACAACGAACAATTTCTGGTGCGCGCGGTTCAGGAGACAAAACAGGTTTATCACCTTCGCGACTTTGCGTCGTACGACGACTCGCCCGATGCGCCACGGCACTTGGAAAACGACCGCGGACCGGCACGAAGAATCCCACCCGGCCACAGAAGCCAATCCGAAGCGGATTGGGCGTATGCGAAGCGTGCGCTCGCTCGCGGTGACAATCCGGAGGACGTGATTCGACGAATTGCGGATTTTCGGGCTGACGACAAGTACTCCCCAGAATCTTATGCTCGCCGCACGGTAACCAAGGCAGCAACAGAACTCGATCTCGAACCATTCAAATCCAAGTGATTTACGAGCGTCGCGTGGATATACTTCCCATCACGGAAAAGCAAGGCGGGCCAGCTTACAAAGGAGGCTGGCAAAAAGACATGGCTCGCCGACGCTATCAGAAAGGAAACGTACGCAAACGCGGTAAGCGCAATCCGGTATGGGAGCTGCAGTGGTGGGAAGATTACATCAAGGAAAACGGCAAAGTCGGACGCCGCCGCCGATCGGCGGTCCTGGGCTTGGTTGCCGAACTAACCCGGCGCGAAGCAAGGAAGCTTGCCGAGGACCGTTTGGCCCCGATCAACCAGGGGAAGTTGCCACCGCAATCCGCGCTCAGTTTCGCGGTCTTTGTGGAACGCTGCTTCATCCCCCTGTTCTTTCCGACACTCAAACTTTCCACACAGAATCGCTACCGCCAAACTTTAACCCTTCACCTCTTGCCCGCTTTGGGCGAGTGCCGCCTTCGCGATATCGAAACAGTCGACCTGCAACGGTTTGTATTGCAAAAGATGCAAGGCGGTTTGAGTTGGGAATCCGCCAGCCATCTCCGCAATCTCACCTCGCGGGTCTTCGAGATGGCGAGGAAATGGAACTACCACTTAGGGGCGAATCCCGCGAGCGGTATCTTGCTACCCGAGAAAGTTCCGGTTCGCGAAAAGCACGCACTGACTCCAAACCAGATCCCTGGTCTTCTCGAATTGCTCAAGGAACCGTCTCGCACCATGGTTCTGCTGGGCATACTAACGGGGATGCGGGTGGGAGAGATTCTCGGCCTGCGGCGGAAGGACGTGGATTTTCTTTCCGGGCAGATCAGAATCGAACAGGCGAACTATCGCGGTATCTTCGGAACGCCGAAGACGAAAGGCAGCAAACGCTCACTTCCCATTCCCAGAGGCCTCGTCGCACCGCTCGCGCGCGTTTGTGGACACCGCGCCCGGACCGACGACGAGCGCCTAGTATTTCAATCTCGCCATGGCAATCCGCTCAGCGATTCGAATCTCCTGCACCGGCATTTGAAACCCGCGGGACAGAAGATCGGAACACCCTGGCTCAACTGGCATACTCTCAGGCGCACCCACGCTACTTTGTTGCAGGCAGCCGGAGCTACCCTGAGAGATGCGCAAGTACAACTTGGTCACAGCAAGATGTCCACGACGCTAGAGCTCTACACGGTGCCGATTCCCGCACACTTGCGGGAAGCAGTCGAAAACCTTTCGCAATTGGTGACGAATGGTGACGAGTTTGGCCAAATTGCGGAGGGAGTCCCTACCACTATTCAATAGAATCAAGAGGATAGATGGTAGGCCCGTGCGGGCTCGAACCGCAGACCTCCACCGTGTCAAGGTGGCGCTCTAGCCAACTGAGCTACGGGCCTACTGACTGCTCACAATATTAGCACAGGGGCGGCGCGCCGCTCTCTGGGCGCAGTTACTGGTTCTTGATTACTTCGCCGCCCTTCATCACGAAGCGCACATTTTCCAGCACGTGCACATCCGCCAGCGGGTCGCCCTGCACCGCCACGATGTCCGCAAATTTTCCGGTCTCCAGCGTCCCCACACGGTCGGACCATCCGATCAAATCCGCCGCATTCACCGTAGCCGCCTGAATGGATTGCAGCGGCGTCAGCCCCATCGAGACCATTTTTCCGAACTCGTGCGCGTTCAATCCGTGCGGATATACGGCCGCGTCCGTGCCAAATGCCACCTTCACTCCTTCCTTGAACGCGTGCGAAATATTTTTTTGCGCGATGGGCAGCACCATCTTCGCCTTCTCGATCATGCTCGGCGTTAATCCCAGAGTCTGCAGATTTTCCATCAGCCAGTTTTCCAGGTACACCGTGGGGACCAGGTACGTCCCGTGCTGCTTCATCAATTGAATATCCTCGTCATTGATGTAGCTGCCGTGCTCGATCGAATCCACTCCGGCCAGCACCGCGTACTTGATACCCGTCGCGCCGTGCGCGTGCGCCGCCACTTTGCGGCCTAGGCCGTGCGCCGTGTCCACGATCGCTTTCATTTCTTCGGGACTGTATTGCGCGAGCGCGGGATTATCGCCTTCCGAAAGCACGCCGCCGGTGGCCATGAACTTGATTACGTCCGCGCCGTACTTGATGTCCTCGCGCACTTTCAACGTCACGCCATCCACTCCGTCGGCGACGCCATCGTCAGACCAATGATATTGCGGCGCGAGAAAATTATTGTCCGCGTGGCCGCCGGTGATGCCCAGCGCTGGGCCGGACACCAGCATGCGCGGGCCTGGCACGTCGCCGGCCTTGATCGCGTCGCGCAGGGCGATGTCCGAATATCCGTTGGCGCCCACGTTGCGCACGGTCGTGAATCCAGCCTCGAGAGTTACGCGAGCATTGCGCGCGCCCGTAAGCGCCTGCCGCGGATACGATGCGTGCAAACCGGCCGGGCCGGAATCGTACGGTGTCATGGTCAAGTGCGTGTGGCAATCAATCAGTCCGGGCAGCACCGTCGCATTCGAAAGGTCAATCATCTTCGTCCCGGCCGGCAACTGACTGGAAATTTCCGCCGTCTTGCCGATGGCCTTGATCCGGTCGCCTTCGATCCAGATCGTCTGATCGCTCAGATAATTTCCGGTGCGCACATCCAGCACTTTTGCAGCGTGGATCGCAATTTCAGCAGGTGCCGCGCTCTTCGTCGTTTGCGCGGCGCTCATCCACGCCATGCTCGATACTAGGACAGCCAGAATTCCCAGACGCTTCATTCCCATACCTCCCGATTTCATGACGAATCTCGCAGCGCGTGGGATTGTATCCCGCTCGCGCGAAGTTGTCCGGCAAAAATGTGTTTCCTCGCCGCATCCCGCTACAGCAATCGCTCGCGCTGGAAATCCATTGCAATTATTTTCGCGCAGTGCTTGACACGCGGGGCGGATGCTGTATGATTATGCAGTGTTATGCATAAATGTGCATAATCAATTATGGGCGCTCATAAAAAATTCCGGCAGGGCCAGATCCTGAAGCTCCTCACCGGCGAAGCAGTCGCCAGTCAGGACGATCTGCGCCGCCAGCTCATTCACCTGGGCGTGCGCGTCACCCAAGCCACGCTTTCGCGCGACCTGCGCGAGCTGCGCCTGGTGAAAACGGTTGACGGCTACAAGCCGCTCGCCGCCGCGAAATCCGACGATTCATCTCCAGTTCCCGCTCTTGCGCGCGCTCTCAAGGAGTTTTTGCTCGATATCCGCCCCGCGCAGAATATGCTCGTGCTCAAGACTCCCCCCGGTGGCGCCCAGCCTCTCGCTGCCGCGGTGGACTCCGAGCATTGGAAAGAAGTTGCCGGCACTCTGGCAGGAGACGACACCGTTCTCATCATCACGCCGTCGCGCACCGCTCGCGGCGCCATCCAAAAACGCGTGGAGGAAATGCTCCGATGAACGACCCGTTAAGGGTCGCCGTCGTCGGAGCAACGGGCTACGCGGGATTTGAGCTGGCCCGCCTCCTTCTTCGGCACCCAAAAATCGAAAAGCCGGTTTTCTATCTCCGCGAGGGCCACGCCGGCGTCCGCTGCCTGACGGAGTTGTACCCGCAGTTGCGCGGATGGGGCGAAGCTCCCTGCAAGCCGCTTTCCGTGGAAGCCATCGCCGCCAGCGGTGCGCAGGTTGTATTTCTTTCGACGCCTCACGAAGCGTCGCTAGAACTGGTGCCCGCGCTGCTCGTGGCGAATCCCGCTCTGCGCATTCTGGACCTGAGCGGCGCGTATCGTTTCCGCGATCCGGAAACGTTCGCGCATTGGTACAAGCTAGCCGCGCCGGATTCCGCGACGCTCGCCGACGCTGTCTACGGCTTGCCGGAACTTTATGCGGACGCGCTTCCCGCGGCGCGCCTCGTCGCCAATCCCGGCTGCTATCCCACCTCGGTGATACTGGGGCTGCGGCCTCTCGTGGAAGCAGGCTGGATCGACACGACGCGCGGAATCGTCTGCGATTGCAAATCCGGCGTCAGCGGCGCGGGCAAGGAACCCAAGCGGGTAACTCACTTCGTCGAGGTGAATGAAAATTTTCGTGCCTACGGGTTGTTCACGCACCGGCACACGCCGGAAATCACTGAACACAGCGGTGTGGCGCAGGAGAATTTCATTTTCACCACGCATTTGCTTCCGGTCGAGCGCGGGATTCTCTCTACCTTATATATGTGGCTCAATCCCGCTCGTCGAGTGGATGAAATCGAAGCGCTCTATCGTGAGTTCTTCGCAACGCGGCCTTTGGTCCGAATTCTCCCGCACGGCCGCTTGCCCGAATTGCAGCACGTAACCCATACCAATTTCTGCGACATCGGATTCGCGCTCGACCCCGCGGGCGAACGGCTCGTGGTCGTCTCCTGCCTGGACAATCTGGGCAAAGGCGCGGCGGGGCAGGCAGTACAAAACATGAACCGGATGTGGGGCTACCCGGAAACGGCAGGTTTACTATGAGACTGGTAATCAAAATTGCAGGCGCGCTTCTCGAAAGTGAAGAGACCGTGCAGACCATCGCGCGGCAGATCACCGAGCTTGCCCGTGCCGGCCATGAATTGCTGGTGATTCACGGCGGCGGAAAAATTTTCACGGCAACTCTCACGCGCATGGGCATCACCAGCCGCTTCGTCAGCGGCTTGCGCGTCACCGATCGCGAAACGCGCGACGCCGCCGTGATGGTATTCGGTGGCCTGCTCAATAAGCGTCTGGCAGGCGCGATTTCTCTTGCCGGACAGCCCGCCGTCGGCATCAGCGCTTCCGATGCGGCGTGTTTTCTCGCCGAGCCAATGCAGCTCGATGAACGCGAAGGCAGCCTCGGTTTCGTCGGCTATCTCACCGAGGTGAATGTTGATTTTCTGCGTTCTCTGTGGCGTTCCGGCATCGTCCCGGTCGCTTCCTGTCTCGGTCTGGGCGCCGATGGTGAGCTTTACAACATTAACGCGGACCACATGGCCGCCGCCGCCGCGGAATTTATCCGTGCCGATCGCCTGATTTTCCTCACGGACGTCGCCGGAGTGCTCGACGGCCAAAAAGTCTTGCGTGCCGTGCGCGGCGGCGAAATCGAGCAGCTTATCCGCCAGAATAAAGTTTCCGGCGGCATGATCCTGAAACTCGAAGCCGCCAAACGCGCTCTTTCAGGCGGCGTCTCCGAAGTGCGTATCGTCGGCGGCACTGTTTCCCGCGCGCTGGTCTCTGCCGTGCAAGGCACACGTTGCCCCGGCACGCGCGTTCTGCCCATCGTTCATGAAGCCGCGAAAGCCGCCCACGGAGCCCCCTGTTGAGAACGTCGAAAATGGCGCGCAAAAATAATTCGGCGAAAGGGAAGCCGCTCTCTCCGGCGCAGATTCGCGGAGCGGAAGCACGCTATCTGATGAATACCTACCGCCGCCCTCCGGTGGTGTTCACGCACGGCCGCGGTTGCCGTCTTTACGATTCGCAAGGCCGCGAATATCTCGATTTTCTCGGTGGCATCGCCGTCAATGCGCTGGGCCACGCCCATCCGCGCCTGGTGCGAGTGATTCGCCGCGAAGCGGGCCGCGCCATCCATCTTTCGAATCTCTTCCAGAATCCGTATCAAGCGCCGCTCGCCCGGAAACTCGTGGAGTGGTCCGGCCTCGAGCGCGTTTTTTTCACCAATAGCGGCACCGAAGCGATTGACGGCGCACTTAAACTCGCCCGCGCCTATGCTCACGCTCAATCAAAAACTACCGGTGCAGCGCCGAAAACTCGCATCCTCGCGCTGGAAAATTCCTTTCACGGCCGAACCTTTGGCGCGCTTTCCATCACGTATCCCACCAAGTATCGCGAGCCGTTCGCGCCGCTGGTTCCCGGCGTGGAATTTGTGCGCTTCAATGATGTCGCGGATCTCGAAGCTAAATTCGACGACACCGTCTGTGCGCTCGTGCTTGAGACCATTCAAGGCGAAGGCGGTGTCTTTCCCGTCAGCGAAGCGCTCTGGCAACGCGCGCGTACCCTTGCGACACAGAACAATGCGGCGCTGATCGCCGATGAAATTCAATGCGGCCTCGGCCGCACCGGCCGCCACTTCGCCTACCAGAAATTCACGTCGCGCCCGGACATCCTCGCGGTAGCCAAACCTCTCGCCGGAGGCTTGCCTCTCGGCGCTATCATCGCCAACGAAAAATTCGCGTCCGCGTTCGTTCCCGGAATGCACGGCACCACTTTTGGCGGCGGTCCGCTCATTTGCGCCACAGCGCTGGAATTCCTTAACGTCATCGAGGACTCCAATCTTCTCGCAAACATTCGCGACCGCGGCACCGAGCTGCGCGAGGGAATCGAAAGGCTCGCCACCAAGTTCGATTTCATCCGCGAAGTGCGCGGCGAAGGCCTGATCCTCGGCGTTGATCTCGCGATTGACGGCGCGCCAATCGTTACCCAAGCCCTGCGCGGCGGTTTGCTCATCAATTGCACTCACGAACACATCCTGCGCCTTCTGCCGCCGTTCATCGTCCGGCGCAAAGACGTCGTCGAATTCCTATCCAAGTTCGAAAAGGCCCTGAACCAAGCAACAAAACCCAGCACAACCCAAAATGCAAAATCGAAAGCGCAGCCGATGGCCCTGGCTGCCGCGAGGTAAATGTAAACATGAACACCACTGCTGCTGCCGCACATGTCGCACTGACCAGCGACCTTCTTACCGGAATGGAATGGAGCCCCGCGCAGGTCCGCAGCTTCCTGCATCTCGCCGCGGACGTGAAAGCGCATCCCGACCGCTATCGCGGCGCGCTCGCCGGGCGCTTCTTCGCGCTGATTTTCGAAAAGCCCTCCCTGCGCACGCGCGTCACTTTCGAAGTCGGCATCGCGAGCCTGGGCGGCTCATCCGTATTCCTCGATCACACCGTCACACATCTCGGCGAACGCGAATCCATTCCGGACGTCGCGAAAAGCCTGGAGCGCTGGGTCACCGGCATCGTCGCCCGCGTCTTCAAACAGGAATCGCTCGACCAGCTGGCCGCCAATGCAGGCGTGCCGGTGATCAACGCGCTTTCCGATCTCTATCATCCCTGCCAGGCGTTCGCCGATTTCTTCACGCTGGAAGAACGATTCGGAAATTTGCGAGGCCTGAAAGTCGCTTACGTCGGCGATGGCAATAACACCTGCCATTCGCTGCTCAGCATCGGCGCGCGCACCGGAGCGCATGTTCGCGTGGCCACTCCCGCGGGCTACGAGCCTGATCCGAATATCGTCGCCGAAGCCAAACGCGTCGTGCGCGAAACGCGCGGCAAAATCGAAATCCTGCGCTCGCCCGCCGAAGCAGTCGCAGGCGCGCAAGCAATTTACACCGACACCTGGACCAGCATGGGTCAGGAACAGGAAGCCGCTGCACGCGACGCCGCCTTTGCCGGCTACCAAGTCAACGACGAACTCTTCGCCCATGCCGCGCCCGACGCAATCTTCATGCACTGTCTTCCGGCGCATCGGGGCTCGGAAGTCAGCGAAGCTGTGATGGATTCGCCGCGCTCCATCGTTTTCGAACAGGCCGAAAATCGCCTGCACGTGCAGAAAGCGATTCTGCTGACGCTGCTCAATTAATTTCGGCCGCAAATCAAGGAGAACGCATTGCCCAAGAAAATTGTGCTCGCATATTCAGGAGGCTTGGATACTTCCATCATTATTCCCTGGCTGAAGGAGACCTATGCAGGCTGCGAAGTGATCGCCATGATCGGCGACCTGGGACAGCAGGAAGATCTGGAAGCAGCGCGAAAGAAAGCGCTGGCGACGGGAGCAAGCTCGGCTTACGTGGAAGATCTTCGCGAGGAATTTATCACCGGTTACATCTGGCCCACGCTGCGCGCCGGCGCGGTGTATGAACACAAATATCTGCTCGGCACTTCTTTCGCGCGTCCGCTTCTCGCACAGCGCCAGGTGCAGCTTGCCAAAGAACTCGGCGCCGACGCCGTCGCCCACGGCTGCACCGGAAAGGGCAACGATCAAGTCCGTTTCGAGCTGGCCGCCAAAGCCCTCGCGCCGGAATTGCAAATCATCGCTCCGTGGCGCGAATGGAATATCGTCTCGCGCGAAGAAGCCATCGCCTACGCGGAGGCGCACAATATTCCCGTGGAGCAGACCAAGAAAAATATCTACAGTCGCGACCGCAACATCTGGCACCTGAGCCACGAAGGCGGCGTGCTCGAAGATCCCGCGAACGCGCCGGACGAAGCCATGTGGCAATGGATCACTTCGCCCGCGAACGCGCCCGCGCAACCCACCACCGTGGAAATCGGTTTCGCAGGCGGCACTCCCGTTTCCGTGAACGGCAAAAATCTCGCGCCAGTCGCGTTGCTCGATCAACTCAACGAAATTGCCGCGGCCAATGGCGTGGGCCGCATGGACATCGTCGAAAATCGCCTGGTCGGCATCAAGTCTCGCGGCGCGTATGAAACTCCAGGTGGCACGCTGCTCGTCACCGCGCATCGTGAACTCGAATCGCTCGCGCTCGACCGCGAAACCGCTCACTACCAGCAGCTTCTTTCGCTGCGCTACGCTGAGATGGTTTATTACGGCATGTGGTTCACGCCGCTGCGTGAAGCCCTCGACGCATTTTTCACGAGCGCGCAGCGCCGCGTCACCGGTTCGGTTTCGCTCACGCTCTGCAAAGGCATCGTCAACGTCGCCTCGCGCCACTCGCCGTACTCGCTGTATCGCACGAATCTCGCGAGCTTCACGATGACGGGCTACAACCCTAAAGACGCAGAAGGCTTCATCAACCTTTTCGCGCTGCCTATCACCGTGCCGCAGGAACCTGCGTTGACCGAACAAAAAAAGGTTCCTCAGAAGGCCACCGCCTGATGACTGCTCCCCGCGAACAGAAGATGTGGGGCGGCCGCTTCGAACGCGGCCCCGACGCATCTTTCTATGAGTTCGAGCGCTCCTGGAGCTTCGATCGCCGCATGCTCCCGCAGGAACTCGCGCTTGATCGCGCCTGGGCGCGCGCCATCGTCGCTGCGGGAATTCTCACTGAGGAAGAAGGCCAGAAGATCGCCACGGCGCTCGGCGAGATCGCGGTGCGCGCGCAGTCCGATACCGCGTGGCTTGTGGCTTCGCCTGCCGAAGACGTTCATCATTTCGTCGAATCCGCGCTGATCGAAAAACTCGGCGCTCTGGGTGCCAAACTGCACACAGGCCGCAGCCGCAACGAAATGGTTGCCACGGAATTTCGCATGTACGTGCGCGAAGCCGCGCAAGACCTCCGCCGCGCGCTCGCTTCCCTGGAACGCGCCATCGCCGCGCAGGCCGAAAGTAATCTGCAAACTCCCATGCCCGGCAACACGCACATGCAGCACGCGCAGCCGATTCTACTTTCGCACTGGCTATTGGCGCATGGCGAAGCATTTCACCGCGACGCCGAACGCCTGGCCGCTGCTTCCGCGCGTGCCGATGATTGCCCTCTCGGCTCCGGTGCCCTCGCCGGCTGTGCCTTTCCTCTCGACCGCAACGCTCTGGCGCGCGATCTGGGTTTTTCCCGCACGACAGCTAATAGCCTGGACGCGGTCAGCGACCGCGACTTCGCTCTCGAATTTCTTTTCGCGCTTTCCACGCTGGCGATGCATCTCTCGCGCCTCGCCGAAGATTTTGTTTTGTTCGCCTCGCCCGAATTCGCTTTCATCGAGCTCCCGGACGAATTTTCCACCGGCAGCAGCCTGATGCCGCAGAAAAAAAATCCCGACGCCTGGGAGTTAATCCGCGGCAAGACCGGCCGCATCTACGGCTCGCTCGTCGCGCTGCTTACCACCTGCAAGGGCCTGCCTTCCAGCTATCAACGCGATTTGCAGGAAGATAAAGAGCCGCTCTTCAGCGCACACGACCAGGCGCTGGCCATGATCCAGATCGCCGCCGCCACTCTCGCGGCTACGCGTTTCCGCACGGATCGCCTCTGCCAGGCCGCGCAAGATCCCGCGCTGGTCGCCACCGAAGTCGCGGATTATTTGGTCACCTTCGGCGTGGCCTTTCGCGAAGCGCATGAAATCGTCGGAAAAGTCCTGCGCGCCGCCGAGCAGGAAGGAATCTCCATCCGCGAAATGCCGCTCGAACGGCTAAGAGAATTCTCCCCAGCGTTTGGGCCGAGCCTCGCCACCGTGCTCACGCTCGAATCCGCTCTCGCTCGTCGCGCCACGCGCGGAGGCACTGCTCCGGGCGCTGTCCGCTCAGCTCTTCAGGATTTCAAAGCGCGCCTCGCGAAGCTCGAGGAAAATCCATGAGAACGCGTCGCGCGAAAATTTCGGACGCCGCTGCGATTCATTCTCTCATCGCGCATTACGCCGCGCAGGGCCTGCTGCTTCCCCGTGCCGCGGAAGAAATTCGCGCCAACATCGGCCATTTCATCGTCCAGGAAGATGGTCATCGCGTCGTCAGCTGCCTTTCTCTCGAAAGTTACGGCGCCGATCTCGCTGAAATTCGCTCCATCGCCGTTGACGCCGAAAATCGCGGCCAGGGACTCGGCGCGCGCCTGATTGCCTCTGCTCTTGCAGAAGCTCGCCGCCGCGGTATCGCGCGGGTTTTTGCCGTTACTCACGCTCCGCAATTTTTCGAACGACAAGGTTTCGCCGCGGCCGCGCGCCAGTCACTCACCGAAAAAATCGAGCGTGATTGCCGCGCCTGCTCGCAGCAGCGCACCTGCAAACTCGTCGCGGTGATCGCCACGGTAATTCTCGAACGCGTTGTGTTGCCCATTCTCTCCGAGTCCGCGGCCCCGGTTCCGGCCTGCTAATCGACAAACCCATGACCACGCGCCTATCCAATGCCGACATCCCGCAAGGTTTTACGTTCGCCGCCACTCACTGCGGCCTGAAAAAGTTGAAACTCGATTTGGGCATTCTGATCAGCGAGACGCCCGCATCCGCCGCTGCCGTCTTCACCACCAATCGCGTGAAAGCCGCGCCCGTGATCGCTTCGCAGTTGCATCTGCGGCAATCGGCGCACCGCATGCGCGGCGTGATCGTCAATTCCGGCAACGCTAACTGCTGCACTGGCTCGGAAGGCCTTTCGGCTGCAGCCACCACCACGTTGAAGCTCGCGCGCGAACTGGGCCGGCTGCACCCTTCGCAAATTCTGGTGTGCTCCACCGGCGTTATCGGCGCGCCGCTGCGCTGGCAAAAGATTGTGAACGCAATCCCGCGCCTCGTGCGCGCGCGCCATCGCAACGCCAGCTCCTTCGCGGAGTTTACGCGCGCCATCATGACGACGGACACGCGGCCCAAATGGGCCGCGGCAAAATGCCGCATCGGCGGCAAACAAGTCCGCGTCCTCGGCTGCACCAAAGGCGCGGGGATGATTCAGCCCAACATGGCCACCATGCTCGGCTTTCTCGCGACCGATGCCGGCATTTCTCCCAAGCTGCTCTCCCGCGCGTTACGCGCCGTCGTCGAGCGGACCTTCAACGCCATCACCGTGGATGGCGACACTTCCACCAACGACACCGTCACACTGCTGGCCAACGGCGCATCCGGCGCTCCCAAAATCACGATCCCAAATGACGACTGGAAGAAATTCAGCGCCGCGCTGGAACTCGTCTGCCAATCCCTGGCCTTGCAAATCGTCGCCGATGGCGAAGGCGCCCGGCACGTAATCGAAATCGAAGTTCGTGGCGCGCCCACGGATCGTGCTGCGAAGCAAATCGCGCTCACGATCGCGAATTCGCCCCTGGTGAAAACCGCCATTGCCGGCGCCGATCCCAACTGGGGCCGCATCCTCGCCGCCGCCGGACGCTCCGGCATCGCGTTCGATTTCGAGCGCGCGGATATTTCCCTCGCCGGGGTGAAAGTCTGCCGCCGGGGCCGCGAAAATCCCTTCGACGAACGCGCCGCGCATCGCAAAATGCTCGCGAAATACGTTCCCATCGTCGTCTCGCTGCATTCCGGCGACGGCCGCGCGCGCGTCTGGACGTGCGATTTCACCGCTGAGTACGTTCACATCAACGCCAGCTATCGCACCTAGCCTGCGCAGCCCGCTTCCCAGCCGCTGTTGTTGACTGCCGAAGCCTATTGCAGCAAGATGCTCCTGAGCAACTGGAGCGCTCGCTTCAGCCGGGTGTGGTCATGGGTAGCTGGCCGCGCGGCCGATTTCTTGTCTCTTCAGCCTCGTGTTTTGCGCCCGCGCACGTGCCGGACGCAAAGGGAGAACGACCGTGAAGAAATTGTATGTGGGTAATCTGTCGTTCAAGGCCACGGAAGAGCAGATAGCGGCGCTGTTTTCGGAAATTGGTGTGCAGCCTGATTCGCTCACGCTTTTGCGCGATCGTTTCACGGGGCAGCCGCGCGGTTTCGGTTTCGCCGAAATTGGCAACGACGCCGAAGCGGACAAAGCCATCGAAGCGCTCAACGGCAAGGATTTTCTGGGCCGCGCGCTGGTGGTGAATGAAGCGCGTCCTCAGCGTGAAGGCGGCGGTGCCGGCGGCGGTCGTGGCGGCCACGCTGGTGGAGGCGGCGGTGGTGGACGCGGCGGTCACGGCGGCGGAGGTGGTGGCGGTGGCCGTGGAGGACGCGGCGGCGGTTACGGTGGTGGCGGCGGAGGCGGCGGCCGCGATCGCTAAGTCAATTCCATAAAACTTCTTTCAGTCGAAACGGGCGCGCAAGATA
>Ga0209006_10000357_pt1 | contig 45722 bp, 76 predicted proteins | sample JacPin_JW_Ref_O2_FD_188567 | JGI IMG/M metagenome (GOLD analysis project Ga0209006, IMG submission 188567) | Forest soil microbial communities from Algoma, Ontario, Canada - Jack Pine, Ontario site 1_JW_Ref_O2 (SPAdes) (version 2) | ecosystem: Environmental > Terrestrial > Soil > Boreal...
TTTGGATTTGGATTTGGATTTGGATTTGGATTTGGATTTCCGCCAAAATTCCAAGCAATACTAGCTATCGTATTTTCAAATGGATAAGAATAGATTTTTCTTCCATCGATACGATATTTTTGACCAATTGAAAACTTCGCAATTATATCCGTGCGTGCAGCCGAAAACTGCTGTTTTCGTTCAATTTTCATACATGATACTTTATCCCAAATATCTTGTAAACAAACTGCTCCGTTATGATAGATAGCATTTGGTATTTTTTCTTGCAAATTTATTAATTTCTTTTTCTTTTCTTCTAATTGAAGAATTGATTTTTTATGGAAATCAATATCGGAATCGAGTTTGGACAGCAATTCATTCAACCGCATGCTATGTACTATATCAATAGTATTAGCTTTTTATACGCGCGGTGCTTTGGACAAAAACTATGTCGCTTTGAGTGAGATAGTTATGAAACTATTGGCGTCTCCAGCAAGAATTGAACTTGCTTAAATAATTTAGGAGATTATTGCCTTATCCGGTAGGCTATGGAGACAGTGGACTCCCCCGAGAGGATTTGAACCTCCAACAAATTTGATCCGTAATCAAATGCTCTTCCGCTGAGCTACGGGGAGAAAATCTAAAAGTTGATACCTTCTCTTGCTAGAAGTTTCTTCTTTATATCCACACCGGAACTATAACCACCGATACCACCGTCAGAACGAACCACCCTATGGCAAGGCACAAGAATAGGAACCGGGTTTGCTCCACAAGCATTGGCTACCGCACGCACAGCATTTGGTTTCCCTATTGAATGAGCTATATCCATATATGTTGCGATTTGCCCACGAGGTATTGTGCCCAAAACCTTCCAAACGCTATTCTGGAATTTTGTTCCACCCGCAAATATTACAGGGATGTGTTCATGACTTTCATCATTTACCACGGATAAAACTTTTTCCAACGTGGGGCATCCATCAAAAGAATTATCAAGATGCTTTCCAGCTAGAAGAGTTACAAACCTAAGACCATACACACAGTTGTTATGTATATCAACCGATATATAACCCAGTTTTGTATAGAGAATACTTGTTTTCATATCGTTATTTTTTAACTTTGTTAGGAATTGTTTCCACAGTTCCGCCCTTCGCGGGACGCTTTGTACGTGTACTTCCAATTGGAAATTTTGGCCCCTTAGTTCGGGCTGATTTTTTGGGTAACTTATTCGTTTTATTCATTTGTCCTCATTTGCTATTTTATATAGTACATCGCCATGGCAGGGTTCGTGCCCTTTAATTTTGCACCAGCAACCTAAAGTTTTTCCTTTTAACTCAATTTTAGCGGCTTCAACCAATTGTGGTTTGGATAATAACCACTCTTCATATCGCTGCACAGCTTCCTCTGGGCTGGAAACTTTGAATTTTGCCAGAGTACCATCTTTGTGTGTAAATAAATTTCCCCACTTCGAGGGACGCCCCACGTACACGTCAAATTTTTCGAACTTACAATGAACCACTTTATTATTCATTTTTATCCTAACACGTATTTTGGAATCATTCCGTTTACAATCATGTGATTTTGTTGTCCGGGAGGAACTGTACCAAACCCCGAAATAACTTTTCTACAACCAAAAATTGAACATTTACAAGGCATACTCCAAGTATCATGTGATTCACTGCTGGTTGTGCTGTAATCAAAAGTTAATTCATCACCAATCCTAATTGGAATATAAGAAATCAGAAACACATGCCCAGTAGATACTTTGATATAACAATTCGGATTACAAGAATGATTTATGAAATAACTTGGCTCACCCTGCAAATCTAAATAAAGATCGGATTCTATTTGTAATAAACATGCTGCAATAGGTCCAGCAAAATCAGGAATATCCTGTTTAAGAAGTTTTGTACCTTGAAATTTAATAAGAATTTCGTTTGCATGAAACTCTTTGCTACTAAACAGACCTCTACCTTTGCCGGGCGATTCTTTTACAGTGAAATTATCCATTTTGTTTTTCTATGGTGGACCCGCTGGCGGTTAAGCCAGGTCCGGCATTTGTTGTATATGAAATCTTTTCACAAGCTTAATTCATTCTTTATCGTCTTTGAATTAGACTATCTTATTAGGACATTTCTAACACGCACCTCATAAGAGCCTTTGGCGTGATCTCATTTTTAAGTCCTGAGCGGACTTTGGGAGCGTAATTGCTTACGCGCCTCCACCACTGATTATTTGTTTACAAGGTCAACCAGACAACCCCGCCAATTAAGCAGCTAGTGCCATTGGTTCAAACGCATCTTCTGCATTTATTTTTTAACTGCTTTTATATTGGCTGCAATTATCCAATGCTTGCTTTCATATCCTCCTTACACCGTCGAATTTATTCGGGCCCAAATCTATCTTTTTATTCGATAATTTAACTCTCGTCATATATAATTAGTTTCTTAACAAGATATTAAATTATGCAGATTACTATTTCAGTAACATTAGTTTAAGAAAATCTTCCTTATCAAAAGAGTCATTTGCAATGGTTAAATTATTTTTCTTAATTAAATTCAAGATATGATATTTTATTCTTCGAATAAAGGCCTTTCTACGTGGGCAGCTATCAGGAATTATATCTTTGTAATCAAAAATTTTGATTGTACCTTTAGAAGTCTTGCCATACCCCTCCAGTTGAAGTTGGGCAATTTGCGATTCAGCAGGAATCATGAATATTTTCAGTCCATCGGAATATTTTTTATTGAGAGAAAATTTAACGCTAAGACCTGTTGCTCTATAGTTATTTAGTTTACTTCGATCGTAAACCGAATCTATACTCATGCCAGCAACTTTATCCCAATTCTCTCCAACTCCACTGAGATAAAGATCGCCATTACTATATTTGGCTTCGGGATACTTAGTTACTAGTTTTGCTAACCCATCTTTTTTTAGATTTTAACTTATCAATTCTTTTTATAGTATAAGCAATCTTGCGCTCGTAATTAGTGATACTATAATCTACTCTTTTTAGAGCATCGCCTATGTTAATTAACCTGTTTCTATAAGCCATGTATTCCTTAGATCAAAATTTGTAACTTTTCGAATTTTCTTTTATCTACACATTTATCACGCTTAGCTATACAAGCATCTAGATACTTTTTAGCGGATTCTAATTTGTGAAATTTACGCGGATAAAGAGTATGCTCCTGTACAATGTACTTAAAGTACCAATTTTCTGGCCTATGTGTAATTGTGTAATATCCTCCAGATAGTACAGGCCGAAGATATTTTTTGCGGCCAAAATATACACGCTCTTCGTAGGGACCCACAATTCTCATGCATATTCCTTCAGCTTATTGAATCTATCAGTTAATTGCTCGTCAAGTTGCCAATTAGCGGGAATCGCCTTCTCACCATTTTTAATGTCTTCAGCTTCTTTTTCAAGAAGCTCAATTATTGCAAAGGCAAATTTCTCTTTTTTGAAAGTAATACTCATCTCCCGTGAGAACGTTTCGAAAGGCTTAAATGCATGAACCGCAGTTGTTGCTAAAAGAATAAGTCTATTCTCTTCAGGAATTCGATAAAACTTTATATCTAGTATTCTATGATTGTCTTTCATAAGTTTAATAGCATGAAGAACGATCTTCTTGTTGAAAGTATCTTTTTCAAACAAGAAATTTTCTACTTGATCTAGATATTCGAAAATTCTCTTTTCACTTCCCCAATGATGAGATGCAAGATCGATATTTTTGATATCAATCTCGTAGGATGTTTTTTCTAGTTTGGTATTAACTGTCTTAAAAATCATTTCAAAACCTCTAATCTGGTGAATTTTTCTTCGGAAAGAAAAATACATCCTCGTCTCTGTAACTCAATATCTAATAGATGCATTGTGTATTTCAAATCAATAAAGGAACCTGTTGTAAAGTCTGGTAAATTATAGTAATATACTTTAGAAGGAGTGCAATAAATCCTGGCATATGCCATTTTAGATCCAAGCTGATTCCGCAAGCAAATTAACGTAGATGTTCCGGCTTCCGACTCATCTTTTGGAACGTTTCTATATGGGGAAAGATAAATCATTCTCTCACTCTAAAGATATCCCGCCCCGCCCTAAATATATTCCCCAAAAATTCATGATTCTTAGTAAAGAGCGGGATGTCCATATCAATGGTTAATTTGTTCCTAATTTCTTCACCTTCGGCGGTACTGATCACGCGTGGTACTCTATAACATGCGAATCCGCGCCGAAATGGCAAGGGAAAACTATTAAAATCAATATTACATTCTTCGAATAAAATCTCGGCTTTAGCCTGCGGCGACTTTTCTGCAAGTGTCTGCTGTACAACTTCTGGAGTATGTTTCTTAATTAATTCATAAAAACATGCCATTGATAAAGCATTATGAAACGCCTGCTGCTGCTTAGCAATTAGTACATTAATAGCTTCGGTAACATTTGGTGTAACGAAAGTTTGAGCTGAAAATATTGGATCAGCAAAAATTTGCATTCCATTTATTTTAGCTATTCGATTGAATTCATAAGTTGCTATTGACGCTGCTATCGAAACTATTTTTTGAATTCTATTATTATACCAAGCGCCAGTTTCGACAGTTTGATCGTTCCTTGCAACGAGAACTATCTCATCATTAAAAGAATATACAAATGTTGTACCGTCAATCTCTTGCGCCAACTTTATCATAACTGCGCACATAGCTTCGGCAAAAATTGGGCAAAATGGTTTCTGCAGAAGCGAAGTAGTCTTCTTAAAGGACCTGCCGTTTAGCATAACTATTACGGGCAGTTTTGGCATTAATTTTGTATCGGCCAAATCTGAAAAAGATTCAACCCGCTCTCTAAGCGTATTTAAAGCTGTCATACACCTTGAATATAACGAAACGAAATATTTAATTTTTTAGGGGCCAATATTTGCTAACGCACGTTTGGCAGTCAATACTAAATCATTTTGAGTATTAGTCATTGTTGGTTCAGGAAAAGAATATTGATTTAATGATGCAATCATGTCAGAATATATCTTTTTAAGATCATTAGTTGTATATGGGGCCCTATCTACTATCATTTGTTTATAAAGCCATTTTGATAAATTTAAAAGGTTCTTTAGACTATTTACAAAGTTCGAACCAGATACACTGGGATTGGTATAAACCTCACTAAATCCAACTTTCTTATCTCCAAGCATTAACATATATCTATTTACTTTATTTATAAATAAATTCAAATCATTTATAGTTCTTGGAAAAACTGAGAAAAGATTTGTTTTGAATAGAGGAATAGATCTAACATCTATATTTGCAATAGGTATCGCTGCTGCTGTTGGCGATGTTGGAGATGCCGGGGACGCAGGAGAAGCCGGAGAAGTTGTGGCTGATGCTGAGCCTGTGCCAGGACCAGTACCTGCAGCTTGGGCCCGTCTTAAAATCCTTATTCTAAATTTCCTTGGAATCACAGCAACACCTTGTATTTATCGCAATCTGGAACTCGGGTAATGAACTTGGTTTTAACAAATTCTTTATCTAATCTATACAAAGATAGCATTATATTCCTTACATTTGCGTAAGGGCTGAGCGATGCAAATTTGAGGGCCAGGTTCTTCCAAGTCTCTCGTTTAAGGTTGGAAGCCCCAAGAGACCGCGGTTTTAAAATTATTTTAGTTTCTTCATCAAGAATAGTTAAAATTTCATTTTCGATGTGATCTGAAACTTTGGAGCCGAAAATCGCAAAAAGAATAAGTTTCTCAAAAGCCGGTCCAGATCTATGATATGTCCTTCTAAATGAATCTAAAGATAACATTGTGATGATTTTATCTTCATCATCTGGAGTTATAATAGAAGATATTTCTGCTAGCAATTTACTATCTTTATTTGTGAAATTTATCAATCGTTCAAAAATTATGATAGCAGAGCTGTCTGCCAGTAGCTTATGATGATACAGTATTTTTTTAAAGAGGTCAATTCTTGCATGTAACGATAGATTGTTTACCAGCAAAGTATCTATGTGCTCAGCAAGTACCTGCAAAAATTCTACTTTATCTTTTTGATGCATAGAATCAAATTCAGATAACTTTGATAAAAAATAATCATTATCTAATTCATTACCATCAAAGTTCCTCATAAGATGGGTGAATCCGGTAATGTTTTGCATTAGTTATATATTAAATGATGCCTATTGGCTTAATTTCACATTGCCATAGAGTGCAATAATTTCATGATCTTTTTGGCAAGGAAACCGCCAGCCTTGTGCTGGTGGTAATTGACACTATCACTTAAATTTTATAATTCATTAATATAGCGAATGAACTGATCAATATCTTTTGTAAGATATGCTCCTGGATATTCTCCAGTAACAATCAAATCGGTCACGCGTTCGTTATCAGAACGTAACCCAATAAGTTTACGACATAAAGTTAACCCAAGCCATAAGTTACCGCCAATTCCGAACGTAATTACAGCTTCTGCTTCTTTGAAAATTAAACAATCTTGTTGAAATTGAGGAAATGGCGAAGTCGCGATACCTAGAGCGGGCACCGTCAAATCAACTATTTTACTAGGCTCAAATATACTCATAATATAATGGTATATTCCAAATACTTTTTCACGATTGCACTCTGCATCATATTCTCTTGTTTTTTGAACTTCCCGTTCTCCAAGAATAACAATAGTATAATTATTTGTAAGTGATTGTAACGCTGATGTTAATTTATCTTTGTATTGATCAAAAATAACTTTTGGAAATTCTCTAACTTTTGTTGTAATTACAACATAGTTTTTAGTATCCATAGATTTACCGGCACACAAACAATCGAGATTTGGTTTAGTAGGTTTATTATTTAACTCTTTTATAATACGCTCGTTGTAAAAAAATGGAAAACGTGTTCTTGGATTCGGAACAAAAATATAAGGTGGCTCCGCAAACACAAGAGAGGCAAGTTTAGTATTAAAATCTTTACGAATTTGATCATTTGCAAACCAATATGCCAAAGCATCTTTTGAATGCATAATAGAAATACTATTATATTGATCTTTGATAGTATCTAAAAATATCCTAGCAAATAAGTGATCGCCAATTCCAAGATTCAGTTCTAGTGATATATTTTTCTTCATTACTTACTACTATTTCTCAATACTAATTGCATGTCTGAACCAACCATCTCGTCAAAAGTTGCCGCTGATTATATTGCGGTTGCCACCGAGAACTGTTATTAGTCCACCACTCTTATTCTCGACCGCACATCGAATTTAATCAAAAGTTATTATTCTTCTCATTCTTCATGCATTCTTCCATCATTTCATCAATAATATCATCTACCGAATATTTCGGAGTCCAACCTAATTCAGTTTTTATTTTTGTGCTGTCTGGCTCCAATTCATCTACTTCACTCGGTCTATAATAGATGGGGTCTATACGAACATAATCCTGCCAGTTTAAATTAAGTTTATTTGCAACTCTCTCGACAAACTCTTGAACTGATATCATTTTGTTTGAGCCAATAACATAATCATCTGGTTTATTTGCATTTAACATTAAAAGCATACCATCTACTACATCACTTACATGATTCCAACTTCGTTTGGCATCTAAATTACCTAATACTAGTTCTTTTTGCTTCCCTTTTTTTATATCGCAAAAACCTTTCACTACTTTCATTGTTAAAAATGTGGGCGCCCTGTTTTTTGATTCGTGATTGAATGAAATACTATTAACCGCAAATAAATCATAACTTTGTCTGTACAACCTAGTTGTCCAATACCCAGCAAGCTTCGCTATGCCATAAGGACTTTGCGGACACATTGCAGTTTTTTCATTTTGTGGGGCAGGACTGCTTCCAAATAATTCACTTGTTGATGCTTGTAAAAATCTTGTTTGCGGACTTAATATCTTTATTGCTTCTAGGCAACGCATGACACCGGTGCCATCCACATCTGCCACATATTCACCGATATCAAAACTCGTTCTTACATGAGACATAGCTCCAAAATTGAAAAAGTAATCTGGTTTACTGACACTAACGAAATTGTTAATGCTGCTAGTATCAGCCAAATCCCCGTAGAATAATTTTATATTTGGATTATTTAATAGATGTTCGATTCTATCTCTACTAAAAGAGCTGCTTTTTCTAACAAAGCCATAAACATCATAATTTTCATTAAGTAATTTCTCTGCTAAAAATGAGCCACATTGTCCCGTAATTCCCGTAATTGCTGCAACTTTTTTCATTACTTAAAATTGCCAAAATATTAGCAGTACTTAAATCTGCTTATTTTAATTCTTTTATATATTCCTCGACTGTATCTACAATATACATTTGTTCATCAATCGTTAATTCTGGATAACTTGGAAGAACAATGCATTGATTATTGAGTTGCTTTGCTACGGCCCCACCGTCGAGTGTATTTTTTTGATTATTAAGAATATGTAAGTGCTCACCCACATAATAGAACATGGGCCGAATTTCGATTCCTTTTTCTTTGAAATATATTTCTGCCGTACTGTAATCTTGTTGTTTTGGTAATCTAATTCCAAACATCCAATTTGCTGATACTGTATTTATAACTTGTTCTTGTAATAAAACATCTTCTCTATCTTTAAAGATATTTCTATATATATTAAAAATATCATTTTTCATTTCAAGAATTTGATCTACTATTTCGAGCTGGCCCATAAGTATCGCACTCTGGATATTTGTTATTCTAAAATTGTATCCCAATTCATTATGAATAAATCGTTCACTACTTTGCCCCTGCGCATGAACACATTTCATAAGATTATATGTGCTTTCATCATCAAAGATAGCAAATCCACCTTCCCCAGAGCAGACAGTTTTGTTAGCAAATGTAGAAAACGCGTTTGCAAATGATGCAGTTCCTGCGTATTGATTTTCATATTTCCCCAAAAATGCTTCGCATGCATCCTCTACGAAAACTGTATTTGGGTATTTTCTTTGTAGTTCGGGCTTATTTATGATTCCGCCCATGTTATGAACTAATAGTACGGCTGCTTTTGGATGTGCCATAATAGCAGCATCCAACGCGTTTAGATCATAATTCCATGTATTTATATCGCACTCGACACTATATAATTTCCAATCGTTATCAAACAAAAATGCATTTAATGCGGCAACATAGACGTTGTTTGGAACGATTATCTCATCGAGGTTATATTTGCGTTTTAATGCTTTCGCGACGAGGTGGCACGCGCTTGTCCCATTGTTTACTGGTAGTACGTATTTGACGCCTAGCAGGTCTTTTAACTTTTCTTCCACCATCCGTATATACTTACCCTGCGAGGAAATCCAAGTTGAATCTAGGGCATCGTGGGCGTACTGCAGAGATGATTTTGGCAGGTATGGTTTATATATTGGAATTGACATTATCCAATACTCCTATATTTATGAATATAATTAGTTAGTATGGTAAAACTAACCAAGAATTCAAAGTCATATTTATATCAGAATTCCCTCGGCCCATAGCCCAAAAACCTACATAACCATCTTGGCTTAAACCGAGAGATTGTGGCTTAATTGCATTGCCTTGTATTGCTACTACTACTCCATTAATATCTGATGACATAAATAACTCCTATTATGACTTTTTTACAAAAATAGCATTGACATGATAATATGAATCATAGTTATACCAAGGAGACAACATCTCTATTAACCAGTCATTCTCTTTACTTAACTGATGTTCTATACAAAATACTTTTGGATAAGCGTGCTCTGGTATAGCTAGTATTCCTTTTAAAGCTTCGCATTCATGTCCTTCAACATCTAATATAAACAAGTCTATATCTGGTAATGAATGTTTTTGATATAAATCTATAAATATAATTTTACTTACATCAAAAATTTCCATTTCTAGATTTTTAATACCTTCCAAGTGGGCGGGAGAATGCGACAATGACCCGCATCCAAGATTTCTTCCTATCACAGGATGAATTGGATTTTTAAAACTGGCAGTGCCATTTGATGATGATAAAGCGTAGCATTCATTAATACAATTAGGCCTATTATTTACTAATTTATTAAAATGATGTGGCACTGGTTCTATGTTTAAACCGGTCCACCCTAAATTTTCTTCAAAAAATCTACAACAACTTTCACTGTGGCCATCTGCAGCGCCACACTCAACGAAAAATCCGTTTCGTTTTGTTGCAAAAAAACGCTCGTAAAGAAATTTATCCGTTTCTAATTGTCCATAATACATTTCATTAATGATATTATTTTATACATATCTTTCTAGTACTTTTATAAAGTACCGCCAATCCTTGGTTACGATCAAATTAGGATACTCGCGTCCAAACACAATATTACCAAATGGTAAATTATCCGTTCTAAAACCAACAGCCATTCTTGAGCAGGAATGTGCCATACAAGAATTTCCGCCTACACCAAGAGTAATTACAAATTTAGCCTCATGCATAATAAGACAGTCTTGTTGTATTTGTGTTAAATCAGAAACAGTTTCTCCTAGGGCTGGAACAGTAAGATCCAATAAACGATCAGGTGGAATATTAGCGATAATTTGATTATAAATACCAAATATTTCATTCCGAAAATTTTCGTATTCCTTACGCATTTCAACAACCCGTTCCCCTAGAACAACGATTTTATATTTTTGCGATAATTTTCGTACTGTGGACCAAAATTCGGGAGCGTGACGATCAAATACGTCTTGATATACTTGTCTTAATTTTGTTGTTATAACGATATACTCTTCATCTAAGTTTAATGAAAATCCTTTACACAAAAATGATGCCATTTCTGCTTTTTGCGGCTGCAGATTAAATCTATGTACTAAATGTTGGCAATCACCGCCATATTTAGTGGAAATAGGCTCCAGCACATAAGGAGCTTCTGAAAAAAACAATTTTCCGATATCATCCAGATATTTATTCCATAATTGTTTTCTACGTGGCCAATCAGGTTTTTTAGTATATAATCCGCTTTCCAATAGTTGTCTATGAGCGCTTATTCTAATTTGATCATATTGATTCTTAATTAAATCTAAATGATATTTAATATTAATTATCTCGCCAAGTGATGTTGGAGTTCCACCATAATCTAAAATTTTCATCACATAACCTTTAGATAATTAATAAATTCATTCCATCTCTTAAAAATAGTTAAAGATGAAAATTTTGGACTCATAAGTATATCGGCAGATAAATCATTATCTTCGGCATCTCTAAAGCCAACAACGCGGTTAGATGATGTTGCTGCCAACCAAGTATTACCTCCAATACCTAATGTTATAACAAATTTCGCCTCTTGCATAATAAATGCATCTTGTTGAATCCTAGATAAATCTGGAGCAACAATTCCAAGGGCTGGGACCGTTAGATCTACTGCACGCTCTGACGGTATAGCTGATATAAGCTGATCGTATATTCCATATATAAAATCAGAATTAACAACATTTTCTCCACTCTTTTCTACATCTCGCTCGCCCATTATTACTATAGTATATTTTTGTGCTAGAATGCGAATAGCAATCAGTAGATCATTAATAACTGGAAAGAAGTTTCTTCTCTTTATTCCTCGAACTTTAGTGGAAACAACTATATACTCATCTTTAATATTTAAAGAAAATCCCTTACATAAAAGATATTGAATGTTAGGCTGGTATGGTATAAAAATATTTTTAGTAGTATTAAATGTATGTATAGGAGTATATGATACTTGATCAAAATAATATGGAGGTTCTGTAAATAATAAATTACCTATATCATTTATAAATTTACCATATGCTGGATCATTATTTCTATAAACTTTAAAAATATTTTTATCATGAGATATTCTAATCTGATCATATTCATGCTTGACTGAATCGAATATCATTCGTGCTATGATATTGTCCCCCAGCCCCAGGCATATAGATGTAGATATTTGTTTCATGTTTAATATGTTTTGTGCTGATCTTGGATAATGGTCCCGTCGTTTAAATCTTTTCCGTCTGCAGCGGCAGATACTATTTCAGCTATTTTTTTATCAACCTCTAGAATCATAGCCTGTCTTTGTACATTAAGATCCATATTCTTTTTAAAAGCGGTATGCAATTTCCGTAAACCTTCTTCGGTACCGTAGACTTCCTTGAATTCATCGAAGGACATTTTTCTAATTATGTACAATTCTTCTTGTGCCATGAATAGTTTTTGATTAACTGTCGCTAATTTATCTATAAGAGACCCGATCGTATCCATATTAAACTCCATCTTTATTTGTTTTTCTTTTACCTAATTTTATTCTATTAATTGTATCTGGCGATACATTATAATCTTTTGCTATCTTCTTGTTGCTACGATTATCCATCAATATTAAAAACAATTGGCTATCAGCCATTTTTTCTCTCCATCCTTCTAGCAGGTATCCCTATATAGATACCATTTTCAGTTATATCTTTTGATACGCAAGCTGCGGCTCCAATCGTCACATTATCGCAAATTGAAATATCCTCGACAGTTGATGCATTGGTGCCAAGGTACACGCACTCCCCAGCATTTACTTTCCCGCTGATATGAACGCCAGGTGCTGTCGTAAAAAAAGAACCGGTTTTCGTATCATGTCCGATAGTCGTTGACAGGTTAAGTTGCGAGAACTCACCTAGGGTAATATCACAAGTTAATACACAGTTAGAGCATATCACCGATCCACGACCTATCGAAATACTATTTGACATTAAGTTTGCAGTGGGAGAAATTAAAGTCTCAAATACGTCTCCATGGCGGTTCAAAAGTTGATCAACAATTTTTTTGCGCGTTTTAGGATTTCCGATAGCCACCACAGCATTGTGTTTACCAGGATCAAAATAACTCTCGTCCTCAATTCGCTTACCATCACAGCAATAACCACCAGAGTTAAGATCTATAAAAGCATCTACCTCACGCTCACATTGTAAAGCTAGCCAATAAACTTCTTTGGCGAAACCACCTGCCCCGAAAATACAAATTTTTTTCACATTACCTCGAATAGGTTGGGGCTGTTACGCCGTTATCTTGATCTTTGATTGATGGTAGAATTCTTTCTGTGCCATCTATATTATTACAATCAAACGCAACGATCATAAGCCTTAGTCCTTGAGAGTGCATGATTCCATCAGCTCTATGTAAATCCCTAGATGTATATTCTACCATTTGGTTTTTTGGTGCAGTCAGAGTTTTGTGCGGATTACGCAAAGCTGCTTGTAATGCGCTGTCCCAGTTATCCCAATCGTTTTTTGTATTTTTATTTTGGATGTTGTCTGGAAGTTCCATAGGAGTATCGATGAATTCTGTGCTACACCCGGCGCCCCAAGAAATAACCATTAGATGAAAATCATCATGATCGTTTGCATAAATTTTCTTCTGATTTCCAGTTTCATCCAGAACTCTGACATTATAATCAGTATGCCAATGTTTTCCATCTATTGATATAGTTGTGTTTCTAAAATCTTGTGGCCTAATTTGGAGTATATTTTTTCTACCGTCAAATGGAAACTGATTTAATATATTGATCAAGAAACTAGGGGCCCCTGAGTTTTTAACTTGATCATAACTCATTGCAAAATAGTGCGGACAGTTATAAATATCTTCTTGTGAGGGAGCTTCAATTATTTTTGTAAATTTATGAGTTGTATTATATAACATAGTTATTCCTTCTTGGCAAAAGCTGTTGGGATAACAAATAAGTGGGGCCCTGGAATAGCTGGTCCATCTGATATTTTAGGCCCAATATTATAAACTTTAATTGATTCACTTGGGTTTAATACTTTATAACCAGCTTTATGAAATTCGTAAGCAATTCTACTATCTGCAGACAATTTATTGATAACAAAATCTCCATTTACATTTTCAATTTTTCCACGAACAACCCAGGCGCTTTGGCTATCTGCTTTATTTCTAAATATAGCATTATTATCCGGAGACAAATCCCAACAGGTTAAAGCATATACTTGTTTTGTTTTGATATTTTTTGCATAAGCAATAGTACTATCAACATATATATAAGAAGTGCATATAATATTGATATCGTCCGGCCCGCAAACTTCATTAATTTTATCAAAAATTGAATTGTATGTCAAACTTACACCTTTCACAGCGAAAGGAATTAATTCTTTATTTTCTAAATTTTTCTGCACACAAAATTCAGCATTATCATTTTTAATGGAATCATCGTATATATAAAATAATCTCATAGTGTTTGTATCAACATTTTCTGATACTTCGGCAGTGTGGATAAAGTACTGTGAATTTATAGGAGATACCACGGGATTTGAAATTAACAGTGGTGGTAATGGAGGTGGTATCGGCGGAGGCGGTATAACGCGTGGGGTTGGAGCATATGGTGGCGCTGTGCGCTGTTTTGGTGGGGCATCATGGCCAGATTGCCTATAGGCATAAGTGGGAAAACGACTTCTAGCCATAGCTACCTGGCGCTGGGCCTCTTCCTCTGCATATTTAATAGATCTGTTATTAGCAAATTGCTGGGCCAAGAATCTATCCCGCTTTACAAACCACATTCTACGATTAGATGAGTCCCTTTTTTCCGAATTACTTGATAGCCAATTATATCTGTATGAATGAGAATTTAATTTAGTTTCATCTATTCTCTTAAATGTTGCACCAAGATTTGTTAATCTTTTCTCTATGTTTGGAGGGCTTAATATAGTTCCTTCTCCCCCGAATGATTTATCGTTCACAACTTTATCTTCATAAATTGAAACTAAAGAATCTGGATTATTTGAATCCAATACTTCAGTTTCTAGAATTATATGCTCACCATATATACAGATATTTTCGAGGTGGCGTTCATAATTTTTCAAATGACAAAGCACCCCCAAACTAAAAACCATATCATAGTCTTCATTTGAGGGCCAGCTCGTTTCGAGATCGCAACAAATAGTTTTTATGTGTGGGAATTTTTTCTTAAGAGAATCTAAATTTTCTTGACGAGCATCTACGCATGTTATATCTGCACCAAGCCTAGAAAATGCCGCTGCTATTTCCCCCTGGCCACATCCAAGATCTAATATTTTTTTCTTAAAGAAAAATTTGGGCCCATAATGATCGATGATAGCTTTTATCCTTTTATGGTTCCAATCATCGTATTTGGCGTCGAACATATAAAATCCTTATTATGTAATTATAATTATTAACTTTATATCTAAATATGTAATAAAAATTGTTCTTTCAATCTGGGAATAAACCTAAAAATATCCTTATCTTCCTCGATGCAATCTTTATCAAATCTATAAAAATCTTCTAGTGTTTTACCTGACCATTTTGTTGTATCGGCTCGCGGTCTACCTAGCTTGTTTATTTTATATTCTTCAAGGGACTTTAAGCAGTAGTGATTTATTCCTATTTTAGATGAGCTATGATTAGAGAATGGCCCAACAATAGGAATGTAATTTTCGTTCATACATACATAGCCTGGCTTGTATGTAAAGCTATGAGGGTCTCCAGCTGGTCTTAATGTATGTTCCATTTTCAAACAAGTTTTAATATGCCTACTTTCAACATGACTCTCGGCCATTGCCATCGTATAATTTTCGATTACTAGTCCATCTGGTTTTGTCAGATGTTTATTCGATCCAAAGATTTTCCAATTTATCCCAAGTCCGCCGCATCCTGGGACAAGGTCGTAATCACAGAGGATCTCTGGAATTGTATCTTTTGTTTTTGGTACAACAAACTCATCACAGTCTACTACCAATAACCATTTCGTTTCTTGGTTGAAACGGTGGATGCAATCATTGTAAGCCCGCATCTGCATGGCTTCCCCCGGACATTCTATGATGGAAACTAAATCATCATCATATTTTTTTAATGTTTCCGATAGTGGGACTTTGCTACCGTTATCATAAGCGTAGAATTTTTCTACACCTAACAGTTTATGATAGCAAATAAATTCGTCCAGATCTCGTTGATGCTCATCACGAGCTATAAAACACAAGGATAGATACTGCACTAATAAATGCCGCGCCTTGCAGAGCCGCTATGTATTAAAATAATATAAAATTAAGATAATTTCGGCTACATTACTTTTCTATAAAAGCGCCGAAGTATTAATATTAGGTTAAAACGCAGATGGCTCTGGAATTAAAGATACCAACTGAATACACATTATCTCTAATTGCAATTACCCCTACGAATTCCGGTTTGGGGCAAATAATAGCAACATCATTTAATAGTTTTGTTTTATCAATACTAAGAAAATTAGTTAAAACAGCATACTTATTTACTTTTTCTGTAATTTTTCCTGTATTTGGAACCAAAACACGACCAAATGATAAATCATAATTTTTATAATGATTATAAATACTACCAAATGAATCATAAAAATTATGATTGTGTCTTGCTGATTCAACCAATAAATCTAAAACAAATTCGTCAAACTTTGGCTGTCTGGTTTCTAAAGGAAATTTATTGAAATCACATCTTGGTAAAAGATATCTTCTACGGCCACTTTCAATACCTATTTTGAATTCTTCATTTAGATAAACACACGCTATATCTTTTTCAGCGGCATACATCGGAAATGCGCCTGACGATAAATTATCTACCACAAAATATTTGGAAAAAATTGATTTATCAATCATCATATACACATGCGTGTACGCGCATAGATTAGTTTAGAGAGTGAGGGGTTTTCTTTGGTTTTAATGATATTGGTTCTGTAATATCTGTTGTATCTTCTGACTCTTCTAGTTCTTTTGATTTTAACGAATTTGGATAGATAATCATTTCTTCGTCATCATGATAAAAAGCACTTTTCGCCATTTCTAATGCTATTTCGTATATAGTTTTTGAAACTTCAATATCACTCATTAAATAACTTATTTTTTCATCATTTGTTGATAGCAATTTTATATGTTCAATAGCATTATCTAATTTTTCTTTTAGTGCAATATCTTCATTAGTGACTGGCTCAAGTTTTACACCGTCTGAAATTAAATCTTCAACAACAATATCAGCACAATAATGGAGCGCGTTATTTTTGTCGGATTCAGATAATTGATAAAAAAGTCTCATGTAAACCTCTGTAATATGCTATATCAGGACAGCGTACTTTTTAAGCTCGTCATGGTTCGCAATATATCGATTAATAAATTGCTTATCATTTTTGAACGGTTTGCATTTGAATAGATGCGCTAAAAGCTTACGCTTATTGGCTGTTGGCACGTTCAATGTAAAATCTGTGAGATACTGGAAGTTAATCGACTTAATCCGTGAGAGTTTCATATATATTTCTATAAAGAAGTCCTCAATATCGGAGATATTACCGATCACTTTTGTTTTGGTCTGCGCCAGCGTTATCATATGGTAAAAGTACTTATCTTTATTAGTTTTGACAAGGTTTATAATCTCCTTCTCGTAAACTGAGTATATCTCCGAATCGCCTACGCATGAATGCCTAACTATGTCTGATAATATAGAATATGCGATCAGCCGAGATTCTCTCTCAGCGATAAGCTCACGCATATCAGAGGTAAGCTTAGTTTTTAACTCTTGATAGTCCTCGGCTGACAAGGATGCCACTAGGTCCTTGTAAGAGTTTACAAGATACGTACGAGCGTTCGATGCGGCATAATACTCGCCACCTCGCAGCTTCCGTAATAAAGCGAGCGTACGCTCAAGCTCCGATGAACTATAATTTCTTATTAGCACATTGTTTTATATAGCAGTGCATTTTGTAATAGCATAATCAAAATTGTATTTGATATGACTCAAGCGAGCAGAAAGGTAAATAACCTCAGCACGTAATTCGAATATACATTTTTTACAAAAACACGTATAGCAATCTTCAAAGCTCGTATAGACCTCAAATTCGAGGGTCCATTGAGACATATCATGCCCCATTTTAATGGCATCGCGGCGTGCAATTAATTTACGAGCTTCCCACAATTCTTTTTCATTGCTTGCGAGAACTTTTAGTTTATCAAGATTCATTGTACCAAACAAAAAAGCCAGCATAATAACTGGCTCGTGGTCCCGGGTAGGTCGTATCGAGCGCCTCAGTCTAAAGACAACGCGTCTACAGCGCGCCGGTGATCCCTGTCACCATTACCCGGGATATATCTTATTATTCTATATCAGGATTAAAAGCTTTTGTACATATTCGTTATATTCTGGGTGTTCTTTTTGTATATACTCTTTGAGCGGATCGCAAAGAGTTGGAAACTCACTTAATATGGTTGCTATATTCTGTTTTATGTTTTTGTCGTTTAATATTGCTTCTTTAAGAACTTCATCTACTATATTGGAAAGTAGCAATGGATAATTTTTATCATGAATATTATTTTTGATTATATAGGAAACCATTGATAGCTCAGAATAACTTGTTTTATCTATTGCCATCAGTTATGAACTCGTTAAATTTTTTAAATTGTTCTTCAACAAATTTTTTATTATACTTTCCCATATCTATAACTACATATGGAATGTATCCGTTTTGTTTGATAACATCAATTTTAATTTTATCTCTTGCCTGAACTTGTTTCACACTATGACTTTTTCTTACTTGTTTAAAGTGCCAAATTCCATTCCATAATACAGCTATTTTATGATCGTGAATAATAATATCTGCATCCCAATTACCATATTTTGATTGAAAATATCCATCGTTAGTAGTTATTGTTTTAAACTGTTTTTCACAAAGTTCAGAAAAATATATTTCATTTTTGGAACGGCGAACTTGTTTCGCTGCGGAAAGTTTTCCTATTCTTTTTCCTAAATCACTTCTAACTTGTTTTATACATGTTTTACAGTATTTACCTTTACCGCTTGGCGTAAAAAATTTTATATTACAAATAATACAATTTACATCATGTATCCTTGATTCCCTTTGTTTGTTTTGTTTCCTTATCTTAGGGGGCTTACAGTTTATACATAAAAACGTTTTTACAGATGCATTTATGGCTAAAAATCCAATTTTATTACAAATAATGCACTTTGCTTCTTTTTGTTTCCCTTTTAATGAGAATCCGTTCTTTTTTCTTTCTTTATTATTAAATTGCGCCGAACACGTATGATTGCAAAAATTATTTGTATTCTTATTAAAATCTACAATTCGCTTAAATACTGTTTCCCCACAATTAGCACAGGTAGTTTTAATCTTATGCTTTTTAGAATCAGCCTGACATAGTAAACTACAAAAAGGTTTATAATTGTCTCCACTTACTTTCTTTTGATATTTGTATTGTTTTTCAGGGCGCTCAAATTGAGCGCCGCAGTGCGAACATATTAGTTGTATAATCTTCATACATATCTATATATCACTGTGTCCGGGAGTTTGGAATCGAACTGTGCGCTGTGAAGGGATCGAACCTTCCTTAAAGAGACTTATAAGATCTCCGTCTAACAACCAGTCGAACATACAGCGCAAAAGGGAGGAGTTTCTGCCAAAGCATCGTTCCTCCGAGCTAATACTACTTTGACAACGAGTATCGTTTTGTATTAGTGGTAGTGCCTCCGGGCTTTGCTCCCGGCACCTCAAGAATATCAGTCTTGCGCTCTAACTGAATGAGCTAAGGCACTATATTTGTTGTTTCTAAAAACTGCCCAGATAGGCTCTATATCACCGGTTGGACAGTTTGGAGTCGAATTACCTATATATAATCTCAGGTCCTTTTCGTTCTTTCTTCCCGCGCTCTGGCGAACAAGCAAGGCCGCAGTTCGTACATTTAGTCTTGGCCAAACCAGTTGCCAAGATAGCTAAAACCTTTACTGTCTCGCAGCCGCAGCTAATACATTTAAGAAACTTCATACCTATCCTATATCACTGCCAACCTTGTTTGCCCTGATTTACTTCTACTTTAGTTACGGTCTCGTCTTCGCATTTAACAAATCTTTGGTTGCAATCCGCGGTTTCCACTTTTTGACCATTAAACATCCAACAATGACAAATATAATATGATCCGCATTTTTTGCCGTTTAGTTGAAAACTATCATGTTGTTCGATTACTGTTGTAAGAACCGAACCTTGCGGAGGGGACGTGATTTTATCAACTAAAAAGCCACATCCAATACATGAACCAACAGTAGCGCCAAAAAAAAGGACAAATCCGAAAAATGATGCAACACCTTGTAGTACTTTATTCCAACTGTTTGACATTACTTATCCTCTGCATTTTTGTGCATATTTTTGATGGAAGAGAAAGCCTTAAAATATTTTACCGAAGCCTGGAGTAGAATCAAGGGAGGAGACTTTTTTGATGAAACAAATAATAACGCTTTTGAATATATGCTCAGATCTCTGTGGAAAACTACACATCACAAAGCAATCAAACAGGATATTCTAAAACACATACCCACATTATTTGCCCAATTAAAGTTGCTAGAATCTCCTCCGCCATATATTTATATTCTCATATCGCTTAAGGATCCAGAAATCAATAAGCTTCTCATTACAGAAGGAATAGTTGATCTAGTAAAGGACAATGCTTCTGAACAAACGACCTATCAAATACTAAATCTCATTCAAACAATGGATGAGAAGGGTACACCGATTGACAATTTCATCAACGCAATCATTAATAACCTCAAGCCCACCATGAATAAAGACATGGTGGAAGCGTTGGCCCATATGATTACTATACAACATCCGGAGCATATGCGTAAGGTCCTCCAAAAGTTTTTGAGTTTTCCCGACAAGACCGTTCTTAAAAACTTCGTCAGGATGGGCGGGAGAGTTGCGCTTTTGCAATTGCTACATTTAACTACGCCAGGCGAAGTTCAAAAATTACTTAAATGAAAGCTCATTCAGGAACTTCGACGTCTGCATAGTCTTCCGGTTCGCCACGACCTTTAACAGCATCATAGAGTGGTAAATTTTCGAACACTACTTTTGGATTTAGAGTTCTCCAACAATTGGATCCTATCCACATATCAACATCTAACTTGTGAAAACATTCGTGACAAACCACAACTACACGATAGTTAACTCCGTCTCCTTTTTCTTGTGGTTGACAGTCTATAACAAACAACGGCGGGATTGGTTCGTCAGTTAGACGTTCTTCTTCTGGATACGGATAAACTTCCAATACATCAGTATGTTTTTCTTTGCCACAGCCCCAACATCGCATTTTCATAACTTTAATCCGTTCTTAATAATTTTTTGATTCTTCCAATGCTCATTAGTTTGTACGTGATTTTTGCGGACCCATTTCATAACGTTATAACCAAAATCCTCATCGCGAAATGCAGTACATACTCTAACTACAATGCCTTCTCTTTTGCCACCGCATACCGATGGTTCAGCAGCAAGAACATCCACTATATGATGAAGCTCTTTTTCGCTATCAATGGTTCCAGAAAATAGAACTGGTACCGTAGGAACATTAAGCTTGCCAGCCCATACAGCAACTTCTTCCCAAGAACCCCACCATTGATGCGGTTTAGTATTGAGATATCTAATACCAAAAAGCATAAAGTAGCCGGGTAACTCTTTATACTCAATCGAATGGCGAGCATAGCACCACTCACCAAAAAGTTGCATGTATTCTGGTAGATTAAAAGCTACTGATGCATGTAACGCTTTCAATACATCAAATGAATCGTGTTTGGGAGCAGAAGCATGCGTCCGCGCGAAACATCCCTTCTTTTCTAGAGAAGCATTTGACCCATCCATCTTCTCGGTGATAATTAATGGCTTGCCAATAAGCGAAGATACACTTCTAGCAACCTTATCATCGTTAGAAGCTCCCGGACTCCAGGGTACATGCGGGGTTCTGTTGTACTTGGGTGAATCCATGATTATTCTCGCATATTTATATGATTAAGGCTATAACACACGGCATAAATTTACTGAAAAATTCTCTTCGAGACATTGGTATTTCTGAAAAACGTTCTGACAAATGGCCAAAGTAGAAAAAGATTTTTTGGTTTCTCATCCTACCTGCGCAGCCTGTGGTAGTAAAAAGAGCTTAAATGTTCACCATTGTCTACCTTTTCATATTGATAAATCTCTCGAACTAGATGAAAAAAATTTAATCACTCTTTGTATGAATACAAGAGAATGCCATCTCCATATTGGACATTGTGGCGATTTCAAAAAGTACAATCCAAACGTTAGAAAAGATGCTGCCCTAGCCTTGGCTAATCCAAAAGAATTTGATGTTATTGTAAAACGAGCCGCAGAAAATTTCAAAGTAAACTAATCAGCTTATTTAAGTACCTATCGAATTTATTAATGAGTACATCAAATTCTCTATTAAAATCTTGACTAACCGGTAATGCCATGTAATCAGCTTCCCAAACTTTTTCTTGTACGCATGTTTTATGGGAAGTAGGGATTATTTTCTTAAGTATCGTTACAGCATGTGGCTGATACCTTGATGTACTTCCTGGCCATAATTGCTCAGCCAAACTGCGTTTATCTTTAATGTACCACGCTTTAACTGGTCCCTCAAGGCAATACCATTGTGGCCCATGCTTAAATGGAAGATGATACATAGTAGCAAACCACCAATTCTCTCTTACACCTACATGCGGAAAATAACTAGCTTCTGTACGGGCGGGACATTGAGGATTTTTACATCCAAAATCTTCCTTGTTTTCCCCACCTTTGTACTCTAAATTCCAATCACAACAAGGACATCTCATAACAAAACCAATAATAATTTTACTTTTTCTTCTACATGAATAAAATCTGGAAAGTCTCTTACTGTTGCAAAAATTCTTTCATAATATCTAGGATATTTTGCTAGAATCAACTTTATACATTTTTCAGAATCGTATTCCTTTTGTACTATACATGCTTTTAGTACGTTAGAGGTAATATTGTGAATACCTATGTATGTCCAATGGCGCGCCCAGCCAGTATCAACCTGATCTTCTTCCTCTTTTTTAATTTCTGCCTCAATTAATTCTTCTTCAGTCATTTGAGTACCAATATTTTTTTTAAGTCATCATTTCGTAATGTATCAAGATTTGTATTTTTAATACTTATATTTCTATCTGAAATAAATTCAATAACGTGTATATCTGCTTTACGTATAAGCTCTTCTGGAATATAATTTTTTTTCATATTCTCTCTATATTCTTGGACTACAAGATGCGTAAACAAGGAGAACGGATCATACATAAGCAGGGCGAACTTGTGTGGTTTAGCAAATACCTCAATACATCCAAATACCTTGGAGACATAAGCCCATATTACCTCTTTCTCTTTGGAGAAACGAATAATATCTACATCTCTATTTATTTGAGAAGTTTTATAAATGTCGGTATTATAAACTGTATCAGGATACAGTTTATAAACATCTTTCAACGATGCAACTTTCTTTTGGAGGAAGTCCAGCTCTTCGGTAATTTTGTAAAATTTGGCAGACTGCGGGCGCATATGCCTATAGGATAAGTCCGCTGATATCAACCGTCAAGCGCCTAATTGATTGACAAGCCCTTGAAACGCCGTGGATTTATTTTGTAAAAATGAAGCTTCTTTTCGTAAATGGTCGGTAGCTTTCTGAACTTCTTGTGGCGATAGCTGTCCCGCAGTCGCTCTACTTATGAGACCGACGTAGACTGCGTCGTTACGTAGTGCTGGTGTTATGTGATTTACATAATAGCTCAAAGCATCCGCTAGGGCGGTTTGATTAGCACCTTGAGCACTCCTTAATAGAGCATATTGACTACTACTTTTTTTTGATTTCTTATCGCTCTTAATGGCTGGATATTTAGAATGTACTTTACGACTAACCAAAGCTTGTAATCCTTTTAAGGAACCTTTATACCAAGATGGAACGGTTGAATATTGGTGAACACGTGCCAGTGCATTGCGAGCTTGACCAATATTATTAATGGGAAAATGGTCTTTCTTATCTTTAGCCGAAGAAGCTGGAACACACACTGTACCACGATTGCGAACCTTAGCCTTTGGGTCAAGCTTAGTCTTCTTCTTTTTCTTGGCAGCAGCTAATTTATCAAGTGTTTGGTTTGCCCAAAAACGAAATCTATCAGCAAACTCTTCTATTTTAAGTGCTTCGGCCATTGTATGTATTCCTTAAATATATAGTACAATAGTAATATATGTCATATTTTTGTATATTTGGGTGCTAACTTGGCCCGGTCGAATTTTGATATTGTTAATTACACTAGTTATAACCTCTTGTGTATCCGCAAGACCACAAGCAAATTTTAGTCTGCCATCACAAACTCTTCTGCATAAAACTGTGTTTATAGAAAATAATTTAGAAGAATGGCAGCAGGCTGCCGTAGCCGAAGCTTTAGATGAATGGGAATGTGCTACTAATGGTATGATTCACTTTGAAAGAAAATTCAATTCAACTGAAGAAAACTCTATGTTTGCAGATCCTCGTTATAGTTTTATAATTAAAAATACATCATCTGATGATCCTAAAATAGCAAAATCAGATAAAGAAAGACAGGTTGGCACTACAACTATAGGGTACTACACTAAAACAAATTTTGATGTACCACTAATTTTGCTAGTTCAGGAGAGATTATTAGATGGTACTATCTACCGGGCAACAGTAGAACACGAGATAGGACATGCCTTTGGATTAGTTCACGAAAATGATGAAAATTCGATAATGTTCCCTGGTGTTGACGTGGGCGCTAAACATGTAACAAAGGTAGATTTGAAACAACTTTGCAAACTTTATCCTTGTAAAGAAAATGAGTTTAAGCCTTGTGGGTGATATTGCGGTATGAATTTATGCGTTTTGCAAAAATCTGGATTATTTTTATTTTTTTAACAGCAATATTGATGGGATGCTGCACTCAGCCTAACAATGCTCACCCAACAGTTCCAGAGATAGCCAAGATAGCTAACGGCGACACCGTAGCCCTTATCGCTGATTTCAATCATAAACCGTTCTGTACCGGTGTTTGGGTATCTTCTACAACTATTTTAACGGCAAACCATTGTATCGAAGGATATGCCAAGATGCTGCATACTATGGCCGCAATAAAAGCTTTAGAAGAAGATGGGTGCCCCGACGAGTTAGCCCACATGTTAGCAAATTTAGATTTAGAAGTATTGCAACGAGCTGCTGAAGATGATCCTTTAGCACAACATATACTGGATATTGTATTATCCATACCTCAAGTTAACCCAGATAATCTAGTAATTCCTTATACAGTTGAGAGGGAAGTAGTAAACATAGGGGAATCACCAAAAAAACTTTATCACTCTGTATCTGCCATACGTACTCCGGATGAAGATTTAGCCCTTCTTCGTATTGATTTGGCTGAAGATATTAGATCACATGGAATTGCCGAGTTAGCTGATAAAATACCTGAAGTTGGTGAAAGTGTGTATATCACAGGGCAAGTACTTGGTGATTTTTGGAGTTTCAAGGGCGGGCTTGTATCAGCTTATAGGCATGATATGGATGAGGAGGGAATCACAGCTAAAGGTCCATTCATGCAAACATCAGTAATTATGGGCCCTGGAGATTCTGGCGGAGGTGTTTTCAATTCTGATGGAAAACTTATTGGTATAGCTTCTTTTATTGAACCAGCAGCACATTTTAGTTTTTGTGTGCATCTTGAAACTATTCGCGGATTTTTACAAGGACAACGTCTTGCACCTGTTCATATTGATCCTGCAGCACCCGATCCAGATTTAAGCAACTAATAATGAAGAAGTTAAGTCCAGTAACAAAATGGCTATTATTCATATCTGGAATGTTTATTGCATTTCAACTATTATGTCCTGCACCTGGATTACAGCCAGATGATCCTCCGCCTATTGCTTTGATTGCAGACCGTGTGTCGCAGCCACCAACTAAAATATTTGAAGTAATTTCTGTGGCTCCAAAATTCTCTCATCTGGAAATAGGACTAATCCAGGAAGCTGCTAATGATTGGCAATTCTATACAGATGATCTTGCTACATTTAAGCTTGTGTCGGGAGATCCATCTGATTACCCTATAGAGACTGTGCCGGGGCAACTAGGGCAAGCAGTAATTATAAGACCAATTGATAGTTACGAACCAAAAGCAATATTGCTTGATGTTCGAACTGGCGGAGATACTTTAGGATTTTACGAGAGAGGGAAGTTTATTTCGACAATCTGGATTATAATGAATAGAATACGAGATGAAGATGAGTTTATAGCAGTTGTAATGCATGAACTTGGTCATAGCATAGGTCTTGATCATACGACGCATGAGGGTACACTCATGTATCCATACGTATCTGCTGATTGTGTCACCCAGTATGATTTACAAAAATTCTGTAATATCTATGGATGTGATTCAGAGCAGATGAATTTTTGTTATCATGCAACAGATGGACTATCTTGTTTAAGAGATGAAGAATATGATTTGAATAATATAATAAAATGAATTAACTAAAAAAGTAAAGCTATTTTTTTCATTCTATCACTCGGAATCTTTGAATGAAATTTTTTCATTTCATCAATATTTCCAGATTTAATAATTCTATCTTCAATTCTTTTGATATCAGCTCCATGTATATGAATAGCAAAAAGTCTCATATACATAAAACTTGTACCATTTATTATTAAATCTTGAATAAGATCTAATTCTTTTTTATTTTTAATTAATTTTGCTAATGCAAATAAATATCTTGGTTTTTTAGATTTAAGAATGATCGGTTTTAATTTATTAAAATTACAAAATTTTACGTACTTCAAATAGAAGTAAGCTGATTTAGCGTGTGCAGATTCAACAATAATATCTTCAATAATGGAACGTTGTGCGCCTCGGATAAAACATCCAAATTTTGCAATTTGCAGCGTCGTGCCCTGCCTAATAATAGCTTCTTGTAATTTTTTTATATTTGCACGCTTAATCTCGCGAGCAAACTTTAAGATGTATCTTGAATCATTGCAATTAATTATATAATTTTCTAATCGAGAAGTTTTGAACCCCCTCAAATCCAATTCTAATGCTAATCTAAAAGCTAAAAAAGGATTATTTTTTGAATAGATATAATCCTCCAGCTTCCTTGCTTTCGTTACAAATTCTTTCTTATCCTTTATTTTAACTAGGGATTCTAAAGATGATGCAAAGTATGCATCCTTATGATAACGATCCATAAAGAATATATATATCACACATAGACATATATATTATCTACGACCATGACCACCGCGGAAACCACCCCCGCCATGAAATTCACCATGCGCAGGTCCACCACGATAACCACCACCATGGAAGTGATAGAATCCTCTGTAATGTTCTCTAAACCCGTACGGCCACCCATGCACCCAGCCATGAGGTCCGTACCAGCCGTGAGGACCAATCCAGAAACCATATACTGTATCATAGTAAAAGACTTCACCGGCTGGACCATAGTAGTAATAAGTATCACATACTTCTCTGCACTGGCCATCTTCATCACAATAATCTACGCAACCATACTGCCACTGGCTTCTTGAAACCATGACAGGTTCTCTGTATGCAACGTCGGTCTCTACGGCGCAACCGGTTAGCCCAATCACTGCTGCCAACATTAAAAATAGTTTTTTCATATTCCCTCTACAGTATCTATTACCTTATCATCTTTATCTACAATAGCAATCCTATTACCCATCTTCTGAGCTTTAATGGCTAAACCCATAAGCAATATTCCTTTTTGGAATATAGCTTCTGTACCACCTTGTATATGTTTAGACATTGTTTCTATCAACTCTCCGGTTTCTGGGGAGCAAGAAAAAATATATACTTTTTGATTTGTTTTTGACATTTTATCTCCACACGAGCGCGCACGTGCTTATAAGTATTATAACAAGTCCGAGGACTAAATGTACTTCAGCACGATCTTCGTGGAAGATACTCATTTCTTTTGTACCAGCGATGCAACTTTATCACCAATAATAGAGCCGAGAATCGAGCCAACAAGCCTTAACTCATTCTCTGTGGATGCAATACGAAGAATTTCTTCTACCTCAACAGAAAATCTACGGACAAATAATTTTCCATCATCCGTTAAAAATCCTTTTTCATTAACATATTTATTCATGATTCATCTTTCATAAAATAACCAATACCAAGTAAAGACACTGTAACAGCGATACAAACTGCCCAACTGAAATGATAAGTTTTTCCGCCAATTATCATTTCAAAAAGTATCGTTTTGCTGCTAACAAAGAAATGTTCAATTATTTTGTTGCCACCGTATACACCAAAGACAAACAATAGCAAAGCCCAAGCTAGACCTTTGATAAACAAAATATAGAATAAATAACCTAGTATAGCTATGGTGCCTAATCCAACCATAATGCTCATGATAGTATCATATACTAACCAGGTTTATTTGTCAAGTATTTTATTTAAAATCTTTTTCCCATACAGAAACTATATTATACCCGGCATTTTTGATCAGTTTTTCTCTATCCATAGTATTTTTATATAGTTCGCCATAAGTTTTTTTATTGATTTTGTTTAAGTCATTTGGTGCAAATTTTTCGGGGTTTCCATGCCAATAATCACCATAAAATTCATATATTGTATTTGTTGCTGGATCAAAGGCATCAACTATAATATTTTTATTATTTATTTTAATATATTTTTGTCTGAATTTTTCAGAAATATTCAACGAATTTAACCATTGAGTTTCTAATTTAGAAATAGATGAAACACATTTTGGGCATCCATTACCTGATAAATGATTTGAAGGTGATTGACTAAAAATACCATGAACATTACAAATAATATTTACTTTTTTAAAAGAATTAATATAATAACAAATAGTATAATCATATATAAAATTATGAATTAAATTAGCCTGTTTTATGAAATTTTCACATAATTTTGCTAATTTCCCGGCAACAATATTTCTTCCGCATTTGGGACATCCTTGTCCATTAAGATGTTTTTCTGGGCTTTGCCAAAATATTCCGTGTGTTAAACATATTATTTTTACTTTTGATTTATTTTTTAAATAAAAAGTTTCACTGTAATTATACTTATTGTCATGAATAATATTAGATTGAGTAACAAAATCAATTGTATTACTTTTATTTTTTCCACCACAAACTGGGCAACCTTGCCCCACCAGATGCTTATCTGGTGCTTGTTCAAATAATCCATGAACTGGACAATTTATTTTAACTTTAATTTTATTATTTAGATAAACAGCTTCGCTATAATTATATTTATTATTGTGAATATTATTCGCTTCATCAATAAAAAGATCTAAACTTTTTGAATTTTTCAATACGGTATTTTCTGCTGCGCAATGTGGGCAACCACTACCCGATAAATGAGCCCCAGCTTGTTGATAAAATCTTCCGTGCTTTTTACAAATAATAATAATTTTATTTTTAGATGTTAAATACTTCGCCTCTGAATAATCATAAGTATTGCCAAAAATACTTTGAGCCTCAACTAAAAATTCTTTTTGTGTTTTTCTACGCATCCTCAAAAATTTCTATATATTTTTTTGCCGTATTCTTCCAGCTATTTTCTTCTAAAAATTGAATTTGTTTATTTATTTGCGAATCGGCAAATAATTTATCAGAAAAAAGTCGGTCCAATTCTTGGGCAATTTCTTCTGGCGTATTTGCCTTTATAGTTGGCAGATCATGAAAATGATGAACTGATGAACTAATAACAGGTATTGCTTTTGTCATTGTATATGGCGCGGCGCCCGAGCTACCAAAACATTCATGTTCCTTATTAGATATGTAAGGGAAAACGGCAGCTTTATTAATTCTTAAATAAGAATTCAAAACAGTTTCAGACTGAAATCCTCTTATTATACCAACATTTTCATGTAGCTGTAATTTACAAATTAAATCCATTAATTCATTATAATATAATTGGTGTTCATTTTTCGAATAATCGCTTTCAGAGCATAAAGCAGTAAAGTATATATCTGGATATTTTTCTTTCAAAATTGCAGCCGCTTTAATAGAATTTTCATATCCTTTATATTTAAACAAAAATCCAAATTGAATAAAAGTATGTTCAGATTTATAAAAATTCCACAATTTACTGCGATCAGTGCATGGAAAACATCCGTGCGGTATAACATATATTTTAGATGTAATTTGTTTATTTTCTTTGAGAACTTTTTTAGCCCCATCCAAATGAACAATAATCTCTGGGATACAAGCTTCAGAAATTATTTTATCTTCATGATAGAATATACTATGCATTGTAACAATTATTCTATAATCTGATAACTGATTAATCATTGAAATCCAGTATCTGGCATTTGGAAACAGTCCAAATTCATGTTGTATTAAGATTATATCTGGGTCATATTCTTTTATTTTGCATATTAATTCTGATAAACTTTCTCCCCTTTTCCAACAAGGCACGATTTTATCGTTTAGTATTTTTGGATTCTCAACCTCAAAATAATCTTGTTTTTCAATAAAAAGTTTATAATCTCCAATATTATTTATTAATTCATCATATAAAAATTTAGAATATGTTCCTATCCCACATTTTGTCCCGTAATTACTTACGAGTGCCACTTTTAAATCTTTGGCTGCTTTTCTAGTCGTTTTTGATTTTAGGTTATTATTTCTTACTTTAAAATTTGCTATCAAGTCTGATGATGATACACCATCAAACTCTGCCGGAACTTCAAAGAGATAATATTCCTGGTGCTCAAAAGGTATATTTGAAATTATATGTATTCTTTCGTTTTTGATTCCAGCAAAGCGGGTCATATTATCCCAGGAGAGTTTGCGAAACCCTATGTTCCAACTCTCTAAAGATATGTAAATATATTGGTTAATAACCTATTTTTATCTAATCACAAATCATGAAAATCTTCTTCATAAGAAGAATCATACAGATTTGTGATCTGTTTGGCATACAGTAACGAATCACTTACAATTTTTCTTAATTTTAAATTAATTTATCAATAGATGATCTCAATAAATCGAAATAATGTTCTCTATGTATTTTGGGAGAATTTTCTAAATTATAGAATGAATCTATTATCGAATTTTTATTAATAGAATTATAGCATATAACATTTTTACCATAATTTAATTTATCATGATGACTGATACTTAAACAATTACGACCAACCATTTCAGCTAAAATAATGCCATGAAATCTACTAGAAATAATAATTTCATATTTTGAAAATATATTGGATAAATATGAAATATTATTGCATTTATTATTAATTATATTAATATTTTGCGTATCACAAATTTTATTTAAAATCTCAATTCCGGCCCAGCAATCATTTCCATATTTATTTTGACACATTGAAAATATATCGATATTATAATCCAATCCAATTAGATATTCTATCGCTTGTGAAAATTCAGATTTAAAATACTCCCATAAATTATATTTCCATATTGGGTCTTTATTTTTTGGAACTAAATTACTATTTGGTAAATACAAAATTGACTTTGAATTAATATTGTTAATAACAACATCACTCTGCAAACTATACACTAAATCTGGAATGAATAAAATATTTTCATTAATTGGCTTTATCTTATCAAAATTTTTTGAACGAGTAGCAATAAGTTTTGCAGCTCGCATTAATTTTAAATGTGTTGGGTGGATCTCTGTTTCAGTGCCCACGCCAATATAAAAAACCTTTTTTGAAAGCAATGCGCCTAGCGCATCTTCAGCTATATTCGGCTGCCCATCCAGAAAAGAGCCACCACCAAAAAATACAGCATCTATGTTATCAAGATGATTTGTTGTAATTTGATCTGTAAAGATAAAAGAGTATTGCGGAAATATTTTCCTAAATGCATCAATGAACAAGTCATCTCCGACATTAAAATGATTGTACCATCCATAAACAAGAATATTCATGATAAATCAGTTTGTCGCCATGTACTAACGCTATGCAATTAAGAATTGCTCTTGAGTTTGTCTTTTAGCCATATTTTAAGAATAATTAGGTTCCGTTTTAGTAGCGAACTTCCCACAATATTTCACGCGACCCTGAAACATCCCATTTGATTTCTAGAAACACTTGATTATGCTTCAAAAAAGTATAATATTCCAAAGAATCAGAATGATTCGGATCACAAGGGACAATCTTTCGTTCGTCCTTAAATCTGCAAACAACGTGTCTTGGGCGTCGCTTGAGCCTGATCTGAACAGAGTCTTTGCCTATAACTATTAATTCGCCTTGTTCGTTCATACCATTAATACATTGATAATGGTATATAGTATAAATTATTTATTGTTTAATCTTCTCTATACATCTTCGACTTCGTATTCGTATTCGTATTCCTGAGGAGCTAGTATATTTGGTATAATTTCACGATCCATAAAATGGGAACCAGATTTGAGAAGTGTCTGCAGGAACTCATGTCTGATATATTTATATCTGCCCAAAACTTTTTCCGTATCCTCATGCTTAATATAGAGGCCTTCGGGTAAATCTGAGTTGTCCGTTTCCCTCATGACAAGGTCATACTCAAGATCATGCGTTCCACAGTAATACTTTAGTGCCCCGCGCCATTGGTTTGTTTTACATAGGGATGGTAGCGTTACAAGAGATTTTAACTCTTCTTTACTGCATACCCTTTATATTAGATGCGTGGGCGCTAATAAGTTCTTGCCTTTTTAGCGTAGATAGCCAGCACTCTTTCTGCTTATCATACATATCTGATTCTAGAAAATAATGACACAGATTGTCATAAAACACGGTATGTTTTGCGTACATCCACTCCCCAAACATAACATATCTATCGCTTAAAAGCTCCCAAATTGGATCCATATTTTCAGTTGCCCATTTGTAAAGTAAATTAAACTGTTTCATACGAGCTGGTTTACCACGGGTCTGGATAGAAATATTTACGTTATTATCAAAGCTTATACTTACACCGGTACCATCAACTTTTTCCTCTATGACAAGAAATTTGTTAGCAAGAGTAGAGAGCTTGACAGAATCCTTCTCATACCCATTGGGTATACGAGAATCTTCGAGATGGATGGTTCGAGGGAGTTTCATAGCGTTTACATGCGCCTGCGTCCACGTGATCTGAAAAGGTTGCTTATCTTCACGAATAACCACTGAATATTAAGCATTAATTTATTAGTATTCATATCAAAAATTGCCGGGCGCAACCTGAAAGCAAGTAATACCTATACGTCTCCATTCCTCAACAACCTGATTTCTATCATCCAATACGAATAACAAATTATATTTTCCTTCGATGTAATTTCTATAAAGCTCATTTTTTACAATAGAGTCTTTACGTTTATCACCATCTTTACGCATGTACAACTCATATTCGAGGCCAGGTAGATGCTTTTCGATAAAACGTATAGTTGCTCCGCGATATTTTTCAATTCGGCCAGAACAGAAAATAATCTTTCTACCAGATTGAGCATATAGTTTTACAACATCTGCGACGGGTTCATTGATAGCATCAACTTTGTCACAGTTTTCAGCGTCATAGATATTGCGTTCACCAATAAGAGCAAGTGTACCATCAAGATCGCATCCGATAGCGTCTGGCAATCCTGGGACGTATTTTACTCGCTTGCTATTGCCTTTAGCAGAAGCTAAAAATGTTTCAACTTTTGGCTTGTAATATCTGAACAGGCGCCCGCCGATCTCTTTCCAATAGTTTCTAATAACCTTCTCGCCCACAGGCGCCGGTCTTGCCGCATCGCGTGCCAAAGCATCATCGATTTCGCAATAAATTGGCTTTTCGATCATTTGCGCATCTATACCAAGCGGCTCCACAATAGAGCAAATATGATCAAAATGTTTTCCTCTATCTAAAATATGAGTGTTATCAACAATAACATTGAATTGATTTTTCAATGCTTCCTGAATTAATAAATCTCTTGTTTTGACAATTATCTTTTCGTTCTCTGGAGAATATACACCATTATCGATCGATGTTCTCAACTCATCGAAATTAATACGTTTCCATCTACCCGGTTCTTTTGCCATTAATTCTTTGGCAAAAAAACTTTTGCCAGAAGCCGGGATTCCTTTTAATATAAAAATTTTTCTCATTTGAATTTATCTTGATATATAGATTATTGTATATGATTACAAATCGTCTTTCTTTTAATTGGAGAAAATAATGAAAGCTAAAAAATGTATAGTTGATGGATGTTATAACAAGCCTTTTTGTAAAGGATATTGCACTATGCATTATCAGCGTGTTAAAATGCGCAAGGACCCAGGACCTGCCGGAACAATTGCTTCCACACGATCATTAGTATGTAAAACGCCTGGGTGCAATAACACTGATATGTATGGCAAAGGACTTTGTAGAAAATGCTACAGAAAACAATACGTATCACCAAATAAGTGCTCAATAGAGGGTTGCAATGAACCTTTCTATGCCAAAAGTTATTGCAGTATGCATTGGCAACGAACCAGAAACAATGCGGGAGATCCTGGCCCAATCAATAGTGTAAAAAACTCTAACGGAGAGGGAGGACTCGATGCAAATGGATATCGTGTGATTACGATTTCTGGTGAACGATTTTTAGAACACCGTTATGTAATGGAACAATTTCTAAAAAGAAAACTTTTTCCTGGCGAAAATATTCATCATATTAATGGTGATAGATCTGATAATAGAATTCAAAATCTAGAGCTATGGACCACTAATCAACCATCCGGCCAAAGAGTAGAAGATAAAATCAAATGGGCCGAAGATTTCTTGCTTCAGTACAAAAAAACGATATCCTAATTATCTTGTCTTTCGCTTAGAAGCTTTCTTTTCTTCTTTTTTCTCAGTGATATTGTGATGGCAACAATTATTGTCTGCACAAGAACGTCTGGCATGGCTAAGGACTTTATTTAGGCCCTCAAATACCAATTGACCAGCAAACATTACTAATCCCAATTTGATCGCTTCTTTAATAAAATTCATCATTTTCTTCTCCTTATTCAGATTCTACCATTTTCGATTTCTTTTCTAGTTGCTTGAGGCGTTTTCTAAGTGTCTCAAGTTCTATAGTTTCTTTACGTTTTTCATTTTCTGCAAACCAAGCATCATATTCTGCTTTTGCTTTCAAATATCCTGTTAGTTTTGACTTATATTTTTCCATTTTACTGGGATATTTTTTCATATCAGCCTCATAATTTGGATTATCTACTTCTGTATAATATTCCACATGCACGTTCACGTACGTGTCTCCACTATAATAATCAGTATTACGATTAATGCTTATAACCACATCGTTTAGATCCGTACCGGCAGGAACCTTGGCAAGCAATTCCTGAATGGTAGTATAATCCTCAATCTCCACCCTATTCGAAACTTTGATTTTCTTTAGTGGTTTAGTTGGTTGATGTGGTTGATGTGGTTTATATGGCTTCTTCATGGTGATAAAGTAATTAATCTTTCGATTTCAGGCTTATTCTTATACCTAAGTTCGAAGTCTCGTCTTGCGGGGCTGCTTTTATATTGCACAATGGCATTATATAATTTTCTATAGCTAATACCAAAGTCTTCGCAAGCAACTGCGAACTGATAGATTATATCAGGCATATTGAATTCTCGCGCTTTGTCTATAACTAAATTTTGTATTTTGTCAAATTTGTGGGGAGAATTCTTATAATCAATTATAATTCCTATATTTCTTAACGCAACAGAGAATCTTGTAGTTTTGTTATCCCCAAAACTTTTGAAATTAGAATAATAAGAAAATGTAACCACATCGTAGAATGTGCCAAGTCGTGTTGCTGTATCTAGGGATACTGCCCCTAATTTTTCTAATATGGCCGTTAGATTGCGCTTTACTATGAGTTTGCGCAATACAACAAATGAGTCTTTCCGCATATGCCTTATAAGCAGCGCATATTCTCTATTAGAAATGGCTGGTTTACTAATTATTTCTTTACAAATAATAGCGGCAAAGATACTTCTTACTGCATTAAAAATTTTTGGATATGCAGGAATAAGAAGAATAGCAAACAATAAACATAAACAGAAAATTGGGAAAAACATTAATTATACAATAATTTTTCTGGCTTAACTTTATCTAAAACTTTTGGGATATCCCATGCGGAATCGAAACCTTGGATGATGCTATCTGCTTCGTTGTACCCAAACTCCTTTGCTTTTGCAATTAGTTTCTTGGAATATTCTGTAGCAGTAAGCATATCCATTGCTATAGAAGAAAGCGTCCATCTGTCTTTAGTCCTATTTTTCTTATAAATGGCAAGAACCATGATTTATTTTCCTTTTCGAAAATTGATAACGGCTTGAATAGCAATTTTAGTTTCTTCAGGCGTTAATATGTCATTGCGAATCACATTACATTTTGTACAACACGGAACTACATTTTCCAAAAAATATCCTTTAGAATTATTTAACCGATCAAGACCAACTCCGGTCATATTTTCAAAAGTGCTCCCAAAATTATTATCACAGTAATAACAAAGATTGTTAATCAAGCTAATATATTGTTGTTCCGTTAATCCAAATTCCAGGCCGCGGTGAGCTGATTTCTTAATGCTGAGTTTATATCTATTTTTATGAATTCTACGATATTTTTTATGCAAAAACGATAAATGTTCCTTATTATTTTCATAATAAGCTTTATTATATTCAGCGGCATAAATTTTAATTTTTTCTGTGTTATTTTTTTTATATTGTTGAGAATAACTTTTGCGCTCTATTTGATGGGCAAGATAATATTTTCTACTACGTTCTTTTATTTCTTCCTTATTTGCAATATACTTCTCTTTATTTCTTGCTTTTATCTTGCTTTTATTTTTCTTATGATATTTTGCCAAATATTGAGCGCGCTTAATTGGATCCTTGTACGGCACACATTACCCCACTGAAAATGATTTACCGCAACCACATTTACTTTTTTCTTGCGGATTAATAAATATATATCCGCTCCAAAGTAAAGTTTTTTCCCAATCCAACACAGTACCTTCAAGATAATTCATACTCTTATTATCCACAAGGACTTTCAAACCGTTGAAATTGAATTCAATATCCTTTTCCGTTGGTTTATCATCCTCGAACTGAATCACATACGTAAATCCAGAGCAGCCCCCTCCCTTGACACCTAAGCGCACATATGCATCTGTGGTGCCACGTTTTATTAATTGAGCCTTAGCGGCTTCTACTGCTCTATCAGTAATTTTGAGGTTTCCAGTCATTCTTTAGTACCGGGAAATGCTTATATAGCTTTTCAAGCTCTTCTTTCGGAAGTTTCTTTTTCACAGCGTTAATAGCCTGAAGCTTTTCTTTGTTAGCTTTTTTATAAGCTTCTTTGCGTTTCTTTTCTTGCTCTCGCATTCTATGCCATACCCGCTCTCGGCGAATTTTTAGCTTTGCCTTATTAATTCTGTATTTTTTTTCTTGGGTAGTGAGGTTGTAAAGAATCTCCCCCATTCTAACAAGAAGAGCGTTTCTAATCTCAGGAGAGTTCAAAACATTCGTTACTTCATGTGGGTTCATACGACTTATTAGATCGACTATTTCATTTCTCATGAAAGACATCTTAATGCCTCTACTATAATATGAACATCTTCTTTTAATGCTTTTGGCCATGCCGCGCTCAAAAAATTTGATAACAGAATCCTCCAGCGTTTGCGGGCCATGATTTTTCTTCTTAAGCTGCCTCTTTTTCTCCATGATTTCCTCGTACTCTAGAATATAGCTCTACCATCAATCGTGCAATGTTCCAAGATTCATCAGCTGCTCTGTGTCGCGTACCTTGGAATTCTAACTTAACCATTTTTAATGCATCAGTTAGATGGACCTGACGTTTAAGACCCATCATAACAGCAAACTGCAGCATGAAATCTTCATGCCCTGCTCCGAATGGGTAAGTGCATTCATCCGCCTGACACTGAAACATAATTTGTTTACGATCGTAAGCGCCCCAGCTAATCCATGGCACCCGCTTGGTGTACATTTTTTCTATCAGGAATTCGCAAACATCTTTATAAGGCATGCCAGTATCAACTATTTCCTGCGTAAGAGTTGTGATTCTTGTGCAGAATGGACTCACTCTTGAATGAGCTGGCCGCACCAGAATTCCAACCGGATTGCTAATATTGAGGTCGGGAAGAGTGACCGCCGTTATGCCAATCTCGATGATTTCATTTTTCTCACCTGCAGGTTGATCTTTAGGATGTTCCCAACAAGTCGCCTCAATATCAACCACGTAGACGGTTGGCACTGGTTCTAGCTTTTCTTGCTTCTTCTTTTTCTTACTCATATGTCAACTACAATTGGACTATTTGTTGGTGAATAACGCTCAGTACAAACAGATGCATTAACAAATTTAATGTCTTCTCCTCTTAGATAATTGAAGGCCCAATTGTGAAAAAATGGACTGGCAGGAGAGCCATAGAAATTTATACCTTCAATATTAATACTAGAGTTTTCTAGGTAATGAACATTTTTATTCTTATTCACAAAGAATTTAATTATATCTAATTTTAGCTCTCTATCTGGCCCGCCATCTAACCCCAATTCATGATTACCAGCACAAAATAACTTATGCTTATGCGGCTGCCCCACAAACCAAGTTAAAAACTTATCTATTGCTGTCGCAGATCCGCGATATGTCCAATCCCCAGAATGAATTAAAATATCACCATCAGGAGGATGAACCATGTCGTGTTGCTCATGGGTATCGCTTATTGCTATAATTCTCAATTCGTACCTTTTATTTTCAATATCCAATTCTTAAATTCTTCTAATGTTGCATCACCTTTTGCTCTATTACAGAACTTACAGCATGGGACACAATTTCCTTCGGTATATCCTATATTACTATTAATTCTATCAACACCATTGACCATTAATATATGGCTATTAATTTTAATAATTGTAAGTGGGGTCGAATGGCAATAATGACAATTAGAAAATAATAATTCAATGAATTTTTCTTTTGTAAGTTCCCAGCAGAAATTTCTTCTGCTGGCTCCATTTTTGTAATGATTATATCTATGAGTTCCTATTACTTGCTTACTATCTAATTTATGGAATCTGCCAGAAATTGAAAGACAGCCACATGATTTTTGTCCTCTGTGTATTTGTTTAGTTGTTATAATAAATATTTTACCACAATCACATTTACACTCCCAGCAATGGAGCGGCCCACCAGTTTTAGTACTTTTACTAATAACCTTTCGAATTATGACAAAATTATAAAATCTTTTTCCATCACAATATTCTGTTTTAATTGGATACGGTTTTCTTTCAAAACCAGCGTCACTACATATATTGTGAACCGTAGTTAAATTGTTAATTCCAACTTTTTCTGCTATTGCTTTTAACGTTAAACCTTGGCTCTTTAATTCAATAACTTTATCTTTCTGATATTGTGTATATTTTAGCATATTTGATTCCCAATCATATTAAAATATCAAAATATTGATAGATTGGGAATTTAATCATAATAACCTCTCAATTGCTCCCGCACACAAGTTGTCCAAAAAATCCATATCTGGTTCGTCAGGTATAGCCTTTGTCTCCCGACACAATTTGTCAAAGCTCTTGTTTTTCGATTCAGAATACTCTATCAAATAATCGCAAGACCACGCCCCGTTTCTAATTTCAATAAGTTCTTCCCAATCATGTCTATTCACGATTACTTTTCCGGTTGTCAGAATTTCTTCGCACATACGAATTAGTCGTACCAAATGGTAAGCATGTTTAGTATCGTACCCGAATTTTGCTTCTAATGCTGCACGTTTAGGGTTACGTGATTCCAACCAATCTTCGTACTGAGCCCATTCTCTTTTTCTTCCTTCATATTCTCTTTCTCTTTGCATGAAAGCAATAAAGTTATCACTAAGACCGACTTTACGCGCAGCAGAGAGCCATTGATCTTCGGTTGTAATTCGAAGTTCAGTGAGAATGTCTTCCATCGCATTTTGAATTGCGATTTTTTGATCTTCTCTAAAACCTTCTAGAAAGTTTAGATTAAAACGTTCAAGTTCTTTTTGAATCTCTGCTTTAGCCGCGAGAAATTGATTTTGCGGAATGATAACTTTTTCAGGTAAACCAAAATCTTCTCTTGCTGGCGCGCACTTTGGAGGATCGAGTAGCCACCTTCTATGGGTCTTGATTCTTTTCAACTGAGATAGCGCATAACCAGAAAATGTATATCTTGCTCTTTTAGAGAGAAATTTGTCTCTGTGTTCTAGAAGCTCTTCTCCTATTGCAGATACAATTACGTGATCCTTTGGATCAACATGTAGAACTTCGATAATGTTAGGGTTACATGCGGATGCAAGCGTAAAAAACTTTCTGATATCGTAGATAACGGTATCAGGATCTTTAGGAGCTTTTATTTCTGCCTGCTCAAAACTATGCACGAACCCTAAGTAATGAGAGCGTGGAGCAATGGCAATTCCTTTAATATCTTCATCACTTTCGGGAGTACTGGTGCCATAAGCATGAGACCCGTGCCTCACCAAAAGCGGAGTTCTAGCTTCTAGCCACGGATACTCTGGCAGTTGTTCAAAAACCTTCTTCATTTAATTACTGTAAAGGGTTTCTTTGTATTCAAATCAGTAATTTCTTTGTGAACAGCTGGCATACCAGTGAAATACGAATCATCAAGTTCGCCTAAACATCTGGCGCTCTCATATCCGTTACCGAAACTTTCAAACTCTTGTAAATCAAATTCCGGAACTAAAAACTCCCCATTTGATGAAAGAAGTCTGATTGTTTCTTTTTTGTTTTGAATAATTCTTGATACTGCATTACGATGATATTGGTCATCGTATTTTCTAAATTTTACTAGATAAATTCTCATATATTACTCCGGGGGCGGGGGCGTATAACTTATAACATAAGTCGGAAAGGGCTCACGTCGAGCAGGTACCAAAATAAAAAAATCGGGGTTGGTTTTTTTTACTCAAGGACAACCCCGAAAGCCATGATTAAATATATGGTGCCGGGAACAGGGATCGAATCTGCACGCTTTTTGAGCATAGCTTTCTAAGAGCTACTTGGCTACCAATTACAACATCCCAGCATTCAACGTTATCTGTCAACTATTCATATTTAAAGCATTTTGAACAAATAGGATCCCCGGTATTATGCCCATCCATAACCCAATGATGCTCACATTCATTTTGCGGATATTTGATGTATCTGTTTTCATAATCTCCCAATACTGCTTTAAATCCAGTATTCAAATCCATGGTATGTTCAGTAGAATTATCTGTATATTTTATAAGAGCTTTTAACAAGGCTGTCATGCCATAAGTTGTAATAACATGTCTAATTAAACGCTCCAAATCACTTTGTCTTATATCCATTGATCCTCTGGTTGGAATTAAACCCACAATTATATATCTATTATACAGAAACTTTTATTCTTCTGTTCATAACAATTAAAATATTCTGCCGTATTGGCACCGTTTACATCGCCAAATATGTCCCGTAAAACCAAATCCTAGAATTGTAAATGAACAATTTTTATGATAAAAAAGTTTATGCCACCCAAGCAAGCAAAATATTCTGTGAATCATTTGTTTGAGTATGTTTTTAATAGCTTATCCCAGAAAAAACTAAAAATTCCGTAATTAGATTTCATGTTCACATGATGTTGGAAATGGAGCTTTCGTAATTTGGAGAAAAAACTAAACCTGTCCCAAAAAGATTTTCTAAGATGAAACGCATCATGCATACTGTTATTTAGCCATCCAATAATAGTTATTTCGACCGCAACACCAATTCCCATTGGAATAGATATCGCAGAGAAGTACATCAACGAAAGTATAAGTAGGCCAAGAGGACTGAAAGCTAAGATAAAAAGCCATACAGTGTTGTCTTTACCTGGGTCTCTGTATTTATCTGAAAAGTAATCTGTTGGCGGGTAAAGTTTCAAATGATGAGTCATATGTGCTTTATAAAATCTGCCGCTCCATGTAGAATGAAACATTCTATGAAATGCGTAACCCAAAAATGTACCTAATACAAAAACGAATAGAAACACTATCAGATATAACATCAATTCTTCTCCCAAGAGGCTCGGGCCGTATGATATATCATGCAAGGGCTTCATGTTTGCAATCTACAAGATAACTAATTTGATTGATGGTAAAGTATATATTGGGGCCACCACATATTCAGACCCGTATCAAAGATGGAAAAAACATTTAACAATTGCCAAATATCCAGAAACTCATAAAAGATCTTATTCGTACCTACATAAGGCCATCCATAAATATGGCGCGCAAAATTTCAAATTCGAAGTTGTATGTGAATTACCATCTAGAATAGATATGTTTAATAAAGAGTGCGAATTAATTAAAAATTATAATTCTGCTTATTATGAATACGGGTATAACCTATCATTAGGCGGGGAGGGCAATCCTGGTTGCATACATACAGAGGAAGGTAAAAAAATAATAGGAGAAGCCTGCAGGAAAAGAAGCTTGGGAAATAAATATTTTGAAGGCCAAACACATACAGAAGAATACAAAGAGTATATGTCTAAACTAATTACGGATATGTGTAAGAATGGAATAATAAAAAGAAAATCTGGCATTCAATTAAGTGAAATTATACAAGAACAAATAGTTAATGACTATAATAGTGGGTTCGTATTTAAAGAATTACAGAAAAAATACAATGTTGGCAAATCTTTACTTGGTAGAATTATGAAGAAATTCGGAATTAAAACCGATAAAACTCGTAAAACAAAAGAAGGAAAACAGAATATAAAAGATGGGTCATTAAAGATTAATGATGAGTTGGCTGCGGAAATACATAATATGTATATGACTGGTAATTACACTCAAATCCAGCTTACAAAAATCTATAATGTGAGCAAAGGCAGCATACATCGTATTATCGCTAAGTTTCGGGCGAAGACTTAGACGAAGATTCGGAATCTTTATAAAATTCTTCATAAACGTCTCTAGATAATCCTATGTCTCTTAGAACAAGTTTTCCATCTAAAGACCCCCACGAATTTATTTTATCCAGATCGCCAATTTGGCTATCACAATCAAGAACTAGTTTACTTAATTCTTTAAAAAGAAGAGATGATGTTATTTCTTTGTAATTTTTTGGTTTTTTCCAATCATCTGATTCATTATTAAATTTATAAAATAATGCGTCCATAAATGGATCAAAATCAAATCCAGATAATTTCTTAAATTGTTCTTTGTTGATATTATCAGTAAACCTGACCAAAATCCATTTTCCTTTTATATCAGCTGCAAGTACTGGATTAGTAAAAGATCTATGCGTTTTTGGTTTCATTTCTTCAAAATTCTGAGCTATACCGGATTCATTCCGCGCAATCTTCAGAACTAGCTTATCGGACACCTTAAAAATTGTACGAGCAGACCCTTCGCCCAGCTTTTCAAAATGTTCTTCAGCAATTGCAACACGGTCATCAAATGACTTCTTGTTGCTAATTTCTTTTAGAATTGGATTAGTATTTTCAACTATGGATATGTTTGAGAACGATAACTCAGCCAATCGCTCGAATTCATTACATAATTTGTATAGCTCTCTCGACACCATACAAAAATGTCTAAATAATACCAAGAGATTTACATAGAATTTCAGTAAAACGAATTTTATCTTGTTCCGAAAACATGTAACCTTCAGTTTCGGCGTATAGATGTATCATACGATCTACAGTATCTAGCACATATTCTCGAAGGGTTGCATTTATAATCGTACCATCCCTGAGGTGTATGGCATACAGTATCTTTTCGCCGCTCTTAACAGCACCCTTTACAACATTATTCCAATTATGATAGTAATTATGTTTATTACAATACTTACAGAATTTAATATCTTCATCCATTTGAAACTAATTTGTAATCTTGTGGATTAATTCTTATTATTCGTTTTTCCCGACCAACTGCATAATCTAAACAATTTTTAGTTCCGCCTGGCGAACCATCGAAAACCGCTATTAATTTATCACAATTATTTACAAGAAATTGATTGCGTGTTTGCATCTTCCATGAGGCGTACCCGCCCGGGTTGACTACATGGACCTCCGACGCCGCTGCGAGAATTTTATAATATCGTTCACGGGCCTCCACGGGCCAATAACTCTCCTGTCCCTTGAAAGGGATGGCTGCTATGAACGGAATCCCTAACTTAATACAAATCTCAGCGGCCCACTGATCTACACCAAGAGCCATTCCAGAGATTGCCTTCTTAGGTTTTAATTCTACAAGGGTCTCACGAAGTTTATCCGTGACATACTTGTAAATAGGATTAGGTATTTTATACCCTGACAATTTATCAGGTCGGTGCCCACAAAAACTAACAATCATTTCCCCTTATCCTTATGATATTTATCATGGCATTTTGCGCTATCAAGTTACCTTCGCCTGCACATAATTAAACTGGATTTTTTGTTTCAAATCTGCAGGAACCTGTAGATTATACAATTTGGAAAACTTACTAGCATTTTGTTCATTAGTATCGCACTCTACGAGTTCAATTTTTGTTGGGTTTCCGCTCTTATCGATAATTGATTTGTAGATAAAAAATACCATCATTTTTTCGGCTCCATTAAAATTATTTTCTAAATTGGGATGATAATAAACCAATTGCAATTGCTGCAGCAGTAGCGGCGTTCAAACTACGAACACTACCGTAATTTGGTATTTCTACCAAAAAATCACATAAATCAATAATGTCATTTGATAGGCCTTTGTTTTCTTCGCCAATAATAATTAAAGAATTAGAAGGCCACTTAAAATTAAAAATATCAGTTGTATTTTTTTCAATATTATTTTCGAGTCCAACAAAAACATATTGTTCTTTTAATTTTTTAATTTCATCAAAAGATGGAAGATATTTCACATCGCTATATAAATGTGTTCCAACCGAACCGCGTCTATCAAAATTTTTGATTCCATAATAGAAAATTGTTTTGAGATTAAAAAAATTACTTGTCCTAATTACATTAGAAAAATTAAAATCACTTTCTAATTGACTCATAAGAACAGCTGCTGGTAAAGCTCGTTCACCTAAAATTTTTTTAATTTCTTCTGTGGGAATGTTTTTGAATTCATCAACAACATTTCTTTCCCATAGCGTCCATCGTTCATCAATTTTAACCATTTTCATCAATATAATCCGCTTAACACGGTTTGTCAACGCTGCCGGGCACGCCGCTATTCTTGACTGAAAGAGAGGTTAATTTGATACAGAAGCAAGAATAGCAGCGTGTGAGATTGTATTGCATTGCTCTGAACCGAGCTTATTATATATTTGACTGCACTGGGCAAATCAAACACACAAACAATACAATCGGCAGATCTTTATTGATTAATCAATTTATTCACTTCTTCAGCGTAGTCTTCTATCTTCTTCTCAAGACCCTCCCCTAGAGCGTAACGCACGAATCTGGAGATTTTGATTTCTCCACCAAGTTGTGTGCTAAATTCCTGTAAGAGTTCTCCAACAGATTTCTTGGGAGTTGTAATAGATTCTTGTTCGAGAAGAACAACTTCTTTACGCCATTTTCCGAACTTGCCTTCGATAATCTTTGGCCAAGCTGCAGCTGGTTTCTTTTCCTCAGCTAACTGTGCCTCGAAAATCTTTTGCTGTCGCTCAAGAGTGTCTTTCGGCAAGTCATTCTTGCTAACGACGTGGGGCCCCATTGCTGCGATTTGCATTGCAATATCATCAGCAAATGACGTTTCTTTTGCCATCTGAATTTCATAGGTCATGTTACGGAACTTGCGGAATACTTCCTCGCTTGATGCAACAAATTCAACAATGGTCGCAAGTCTATTACCGGGATGATTATACCAGACTCGAAAAGAATTATCAGGAACATCAGCCCAAACTTCTTGTCGTCTGAGAACGATATTTTCGCCAGTTTTAGCAACTAACTCTTTGCGTAAGGTCTCAAACTTTTCCATGTTGTCTGAGGCGAGCTT
>Ga0209006_10000358_pt1 | contig 45649 bp, 46 predicted proteins | sample JacPin_JW_Ref_O2_FD_188567 | JGI IMG/M metagenome (GOLD analysis project Ga0209006, IMG submission 188567) | Forest soil microbial communities from Algoma, Ontario, Canada - Jack Pine, Ontario site 1_JW_Ref_O2 (SPAdes) (version 2) | ecosystem: Environmental > Terrestrial > Soil > Boreal...
GTCCGCTTTTGCGGGTCTTTACCGGGCTGTGCAGGCCGGTGCCACGGTCTTGAACCCGCAACGCTCGACAGCGAGGCGCGCGGCCTGCTCCAGCGCGGGATGGCTCTGGCGATGGAGTGGGCGACGCAGGGACTTGTGGTCCCGCATGTCAGCCAGACCATCGACAGCACTGTCGAGGCGATCAATACGGGACTGCAGTCGCTGAAGGCCGGCCGTGGCGGACTGGGCAAGATAGCGGTGATCGTAGATCGCGACCTGGCCGCGGGGAAGTGACGGGCCGACTGCTAAGGCGTATTGACCGCCACGATGGGCGGCGCCTTCTCTTCCGTGCTGGGGGCGGCCGTCGGTGTCGGAGGGGTCTGCCCGCTGGGCATCACGATCGGCGGCGTCGCTGAAGAGCTCTCATTCTCGCCGCCCTTCTTGCCGCCGCTTTCGCCAACGCCGCCGCCCGAGACCGCTGACGGCGGCCAGGACAAGTCTGTCGGCGGCCAATTTGTCTTCTCGGTGGCGCCGCCGCCGGTCTCACTGGCGGCGGCCATACCGCCGAATTGCGTGACGTCGTTGGTGTTGCTATTGCTATTGCTGTTATCGGCGGTCGCGGCACCGGCAGTGGTCACCGCGACCACTGCTGCGACCACTGCGGCTGCTGCCGCGCGCCAGCGGCTGCTCATAGGATCAGGATCCCCCCGTAGGTGTTGACGCTGTCATTTCCATTATCAGTGGTGATCTGCGCAAATGCGAAGAATCGTGCTGCGACCACGCCGCTGCACCCGTCAACCTTCACGTGCGCGTCATGAACGGTGACTTCGCCGGTGCGGCCCTTGAGTGTCAGCTTGCCCAGTCCCAGGGTGTTGATGTTGCCGGGCAGCAGGTTTATCGAAGCGTCCGGGTCGATGTTCGCGTGAGGGTTTAGTGCGCTCAACACGCCAGAGCCGAAGCCGTTGCCGCCGATGCCGATCTCCCCAGCGAGCCCGACGTTGCCACCCTGGCTCAAGTCGAGCTGACAGCCTAACTGCACGCCCATCAGCAAATTGCCGGAGTTCACCGGGACCTTCCCGTCGCCATCAATTTTGGCCACCGCCTTCCCGCTTATGAACGCTTCCTTGGTCAATGGGGTGGCTGCCATGTTGGGAACGGAGTCGATGGTCATGCTCGTCAGGCTTGCGCTCAAGGTCCATCCGTCGTCGGTGTCCGCCGAGTGGGTCGCATCGTCGACAGGGACGGGATCTGCCGCGGCCACACCGCAGCAGACGAACATAGGGACAATCACGATGACGACGGTCCGAAAGATCGTGCCCACAACACCGCCTCAAGGGTGTCCAGTTAGTCCCGACAATGATATTGGCCCGCCCTGCAGATTGCCTCACAGACACCCTTGTTGACAGCGATCTTCTAGCGAGATGCCAACATTCTTGGGCCGGATTTCCGAAACCGGCCTGGCGATAGCGATTTGCGCCGCACGACAACGAATTCTCAATCAACTCACAAGCAGACACGTGTTGAACAGCGCGCCGGTCGAGGGATGGGCATCGAGCGAACGCTATAAGCGCGACGCCGTCGCAACGCGTACCAGGGTGAATAGGGGTCTGTGCGACTGAGTTTCGACGCCAGCACATCCACTAGTCACCGAAGTGTCTCTACTTCGCATCGTTTCGGTAACCGCACAAATTGTCGTCCAGGCAACATCAGGAAAATCGATGCCTTCCTCCCAGTCACTGGCAAGTAATTAGGGAGAAGGATGTCGCGAACAGTAGGCTGCCCAGGTCGGAGCCCTCGAATAAGGTCCGAGTTGCGTGCCCGCGCGCGACATGTCTTCGGCGCCGCTCGTTGTCGACGTCGTGCTCCGTTCGACCGCGACAGTGCAAATCATCGCAGATCGACGGGTGTCCGTGGGCTTTTGCGTTACGCGCTACGCGACGATGACCGGCTTGTGAGCTCGGCTTCGAGTCGCTCCTCGTAAGCGCCCTCGTCGCGGCCCAGTGCGACGGTGGCCGCGGCCATCGCGACGATCGTGATCGGCAGCGCGATCGTTTCGTAGCCCGACACCGACAGGTGTTCGTTGAGCACAAGCGCGCCAAGCAGAACTGCTACTACCGGCTCCAGCACCAGCATCGTCGGAACCGACGCCTGCAAGGCACCGGCGTGGAAAGCGGACTGTTGGAGCACCATCGCGCAAACTCCCAGCGCTGCGAGGAAATACAGCGAAGGAAGCCTGAGCATGGCGAGCGCTCCCTCCTCGGCCAGCTCGTACATCACCAATTTGGTCACCACCGCAACGACACCGAACAGCACACCTACCGCGATTCCAATCAGTAACGCGCGCCGCCTTCCGGTCGACCGAGAGCCGAACAAGACGCAGAACAAGACGATCGGCGCAATCACCGCGATGGCCACCGCCCACGCCATCTCCTGGCCGCGGTACAAACCGGGCCGGGGGCGCGCCATCACCACGAACATCGCGAGCGCGACGGTAAGCACCACCGCCCAGACCCATTCCGGCGGAGAGACACGTCGGCCCGCCAGCCGGGCGCTCAGTGGCAACGCGAACAGCAGCGACGACACCATCAGCGGCTGGACAACGAGCAGCGATCCCATCGCCAGCGCAACGGCTTGGCACACATACCCGGTGACCGCCACCCCGGTCCCGATCCACCACAGCCGCTTTTTCAGCAAGGCCTTGACCATCGTGGTGCTGACGCCCTTATCTTCGGGCACGTCCATCGTGGCGCGCTGCCGCACCACGATCCCGATCGCCATGCAGGCGGCCGCCAGCAAGGCGAAGAAAATCACCAGTCCTTGCTGCGCCATCAACGCCTCTCGATCATTGGCAACTCAGCCGGCTTGCCGACGGACCGGGCTTGTCGATGAGCTCCTGCGCTGACACGGGCTTGCAGCGTGTCGCTCACGGGTTAAAGGTACGCGGTCGCGATATCAGGCGTCGCGCATTGGTCACACAGCGGACAGGTAGCGCTTCGTCATCATCCGCTGCAGCACAGACGTGAGCGGTCCGGCGGCCTTGCTCCACCAGGTCGCGTGCCGGGAGAACGCCACGACGTCGGCGTAGACGGCGTCATCGGCGGGGTCGTAGCGCACGGCAAACAACTCCTCGCCGGATTCCGGGTGGCCCGGGAGCGTGCCATAAGCGAATCCCCGGCGGTTCTCATCGTCGACGACATACACCACGCGGCACGGTGCCCGGACCGGCCCGAGGCCAACGACCACGACAGAACCGACTTGCGCGACGTCTGCGCTAGCGGTCACCCGCGCGCCGGCACCCCGCAGCATGCCCCACCTCATCACCCGCTCCGCGGCCTCCTCGAAACGCGCTCGGCCCGTTCCGATCCGCCCCGACTCGTTCACGTGACGGTAGCCGTGCGGCAGCCGGCCGCTCGTCGCACCAATATCGGTATAGGTGAACGGTCTATCGGCAAGCGCGGCCAGATCCATGATTTCGCGATCTTTCGAGATTCTCTGCGAACGGCTTCAGTAAGCATAGGTGTTCGCGGGCCGGTCGACCTTCGTCACGCTCGCGATTCCTCATGTCGGCACGAAAGAGTTTGCAGCTGTTGAGCTTCCAGGCAGCAGCGTCCCTTTTGCTCGAAGCCACGTGGCCTCGGGGTAGCTCGCGGCGGTGGCGGCGGCGCTGCCGCCGAGGTGGAGACGGGCGAGTCGTGCATCCGCAGCACAGCAGACGATCACGACGCGGCCCAGGTCCGGCCCTGCCGACCCACGCAACGTAAAGCCGGTGACCGTTATCAGCCGCCTGTCGAGCGTGCCGGCCGCATCCGTGGCGGCCCGGATCATCACCTTGGGCACCGAAACCATTGGTGCGCGGCCCGACGGCAACGGCAGGGTTTCTGATGGTTGCTCTTGAGCGCCGTCGGGGTGCCCACCATACTGCTTGGGACAGTCCGCTGACCTCGACGGACCACCTCAACGCCAAGGACAGGATGTGGGGAAACGGGCGTTCTTCATCGCGGTAGCGTGCGTGGCTATCCTCGTCGCAGGTGGCCTAATTCACCACGCGCGAAATGGGAATGACCAAACCAAAACCCCGAAGCCGGCGACGATCGCCCCCGCGAGTACCGTCGCAGCGCGCGGGCAGATGACAGTCGATGGCCAACGTGCGGACGTCGAGGGCTCCTGCTTCGACCCTGCCGACGGCGGCAGCCTTAACATCTCACTTTCGGGAGCCACCCCCAACAAAGTGAACGTCACCCTGGACAGAGCCCAGCCGCCGAACGTCACCTCGGTTGTGCTGGCGACCAGCAACATGGCGTTCCTGTGGCAGCCCGGTACCGAGGGCTCGGCTCAGGCAACCAGTGACGGCAACACCTTTCACATCACCGGAACCCTGCTCCGCTACGGATTCGTGAACAAGCCGTTCGAGATCACAGTGACGTGCTCATAGTCGACAGCGCCGTAGTTTGTCCTAGTTTCCCGGGAACACGCTAGCGAGTGCCGGCAGGACCCACGAGGGCCCGCCGTTCTGGAACAACATGTTCGCGGCATTGTTCCCGTTGGTGTTTGCGACCAGCGTGCGCAGCTGTGTATACAGGTTCGTGCTCGACGTAGTCGCGAGTTTTGCTGCGAGATCGTACATATTCATGTTGGTGCCCGGGACCGGCTGACTACCCCGCTGAGTGGTCGGACCGTCCTTGTTCAAGGTCAAGTGGCACTCCTGGAATCCGGGCGGGGGACCACCCGGCGGGCAGCCATCGAGGGGGAACTCCGAGGAGAAGTCGATGCTGAAGTATCCGGTGTGTAGATCAGGCGGAAAGTCCGCCGGGTTGCAGGTGGGGAAAATCTGCGGGGCGAGCCGATCGAGGGTCCCCGCGGCGATATCGTCCTCGACCCAGTTGGAGTGGGCGTAGAGGTCCTGTTGTGCGTGAAGCAGGCCGCCGAACGCCGCGCGGGCCGCTGGTCCATTGGCCAGACCTGCACCGATGGGCTGAGATCCGCTCAACAGAACCGGAGAGAAGGTGTCCCAGGCCTGCTTTGCGCGGGCACAGATGTCGACTGGAGTGATCGAGTTGTCGAGGTGTCGGAACTCGTCTGTCGCGAATGCGTCGCTTCCAACGGCGCCTGCTCCTGGGGGTGGGCCGATGAGTATCTGGTTCATGGCCGCCTGGCTGACCTGGTCTGCCGGCAGCGCATTACGCGTAATCGTTTCGTGGTTCGCGATGTAGAACGCCTGGACCCTCGGCGCGAACACGCCGAAGGATGCGGCAACAGCGATGCTGGCCACAATCACGACAAGGACGCCCACTGGGTGCCGGCGGGATAATGTCATGAGAACTCCGTGCTGGTAGGGACGCTTTCGCACGCGCGCGGGTAGACGACGTGCTCGTAGACGACAATTCTTGCCGCAGCATTATCTCAGCGTGCGCTCAGGTGCGTCCCGGAATCAGCGAAATTAGACCGCCGACCCCAGCGTTCCCGGAAAGTAGCCTGGCTAGATACCACGCGTGGGAAGCGTTGGCAGGCACTGGCTTCGAATTTGCGCAGCCGTCAGACAAATGATTTTCGGGGTTCCGGCGTACGGTCGGAAAAGTGACCACACACGTTATCGCTCAAGCATCGGGGACTTTCACTCTTGGCGGGGACCTGACCGTGAACCGTCTCGGGTTCGGCGCAATGCGCCTGACCGGCGACGGGGTCTGGGGTCCCCCCGACGATAAGGACGAGTGCATTCGCGTGCTGCGCCGCGCGGTGGAGCTCGGAGTGAACTTCATCGACACTGCCGACTCGTACGGCCCTGATGTCTCAGAGGAACTGATCCGCGAGGCGCTTCACCCGTATCCCGACGATCTCGTCATCGCCACCAAGGCAGGCCTGGTTCGCCCCAGGCCGAACGAATGGGAGCAACTGGGCTTCCCGGCGTATCTGCGCCAGGAGTGCGAAATGAGCCTGCGACGGCTCGACGTCGACCGCATCGACCTGTTCCAGCTGCACCGGATCGACTCGAAGTTCCCCGCCGAAGACCAGCTCGGCGAGCTGGCCGCGCTGCAGCAGGAAGGCAAGATTCGCCACATCGGGCTTTCCGAAGTCAACGTCAACCAGCTCACGGCCGCTCAGGACACGGTCGCGGTGGTGTCGGTGCAGAACATGTACAACCTCACGATGCGTGGCGCGGAACCTTTGCTCGAGGCATGTGAAGTCCAGAAGATCGGGTTCATCCCGTGGTTCCCGTTGGCGGCCGGACCGCTCGCCGCCACCGACGGCCCGCTGCAACGCATCGCCGCGCAACACGACGCCACCCCTTCGCAGCTGGCGCTGGCGTGGCTGCTGAAGCGGTCGCCGGTGATGCTGCCGATTCCGGGCACGTCGAAGGTGGCCCATCTGGAGGAGAACGTCGCAGCAGCCGAAATCATCCTCAGTGACCGGGAATTCGCGGAATTGAGCAACGCCGGTTCCGCCGGCTGATGGGCGGAACCGCGCGGGCACTGGTGTTGGGCGCAGGCACCAGAGGATCGGGGACCGCGCAGCTCTTGACGCGGCGCTCTTGACGCGGAGCTCTTGACTTGCTCGCGTCCGGGCGGTATCCGTTCGGGAGCCTGCCTCGTCGTTGAGTGGGCCTCGACGGTGCGTGCTTGCCACGATGGGCGGGAAGGAGACGAGGTGCCGCCACTGCATGGGGTGCTCACGCCGTGACCGATCCGCGTGTTCCACTTCTCCCGGTCGGCGAGGCGAAGGCCGCCGCCGACGAGGCGGGCGTGCCGAACTACATGGCCGAGCTGGCCATCTTCCAGGTGTTGCTGAACCACCCGACCCTGGCCCGTGCCCTCAATGACCTGCTCGCCACGATGCTGTGGCACGGCAAGCTGGACACCCGGTTGCGCGAACTGGCGATCATGCGCATCGGGTGGCTGACGGCGTCGGATTACGAATGGACGCAGCACTGGCGCGTCGCGCTCCGCCTCGGCGTGTCGGCCGACGACCTCGTCGGCGTGCAAAACTGGCAAGGGCACAACGGATTCGGTCCCGTCGAACGCGCGGTGCTTGCCGCCGCCGACGACGTCGTGCGGGACGGCGCGGTGAGCGGCGACAGCTGGGCGGCGTGCGAACGCGAACTCGGCCCCGATCCCGCAGTCCTGATCGAGCTCGTCACCGCGATCGGGGCATGGCGGATGATCGCGTCGATTCTGCACAGTCTCAAGGTCCCGTTGGAGGACGGCGTCGACAGCTGGCCGCCAGACGGGCAGCCGCCTGCTCAGGCGATCCGGTAGGTCTGCACCGCGTGCGACACCACCTCGCCGTCGGCGTCGGTACCGGTGATCTCGGCGAAGATCAGCTCTTTGCGGGGGCGGACCGTGCGGGCGTGGCACAACCGGTCGGCCCGCTTGGCGGCCCCGACGTACTGGACTGTCATCCCGACGGTCGAGGCGCGGGTGCGCTTGTTGAAGTCGTGGTTCGACCAGGCGCGCAGAGCCTGCCGGTGAATGAGCTGCTGCTCCTCGGTCAACGGCTCGTCCATGGCGGGCACTGTACGTGGTTGCGGGTCGCATCGGGTTTGCGCGGGCGGCGGTTCCACGCTTGCTCGCCCGCCGAGGATGCGCTCACGTAGCGTGACCGGGTGGCCACCGGAGTCGAGCAGCACCACGGCGGCGGGTTCAATCCGCCCGAACCCAGCACGAAGGGCGGGCCCGACTACGGCCGGTTCATCGACGCGGTCCGGGCCCTACAGGACCATGCGAGAGCGGTCGACGCGCCCGATGAGGTGATCACCCGGGCCGCGGGTCTGATCGACGATGTCAGCGCTTTGCTGGCACCGTACTGGGCCGACGAGTGGACGTCCCCGTCCGGCCGGCGCATGGACCTGCCGAATCGCGGCAATGTCCTCCAGGTCCCCGCGGCTCTCGAGAAGACCACCGACGGCCACGTCCACGGCACCGCGCACTTCCGCCGATTTCACTTGGGCCGCAACGGCGCTGTCCACGGCGGGGCGATCGCGATGCTGTTCGACTCACTGCTTGGCTTCACCGCGGCGAAGCTCACGCGCAGCCCGTACCAGCGCACGGCCTTCCTGCACATCAACTACCGCCAGATCGTGCCGATCGAAAGGGATTTGCAGGTCGACGGCGGCATCGAGCGCATCGACGGCCGCAAGATCTTTGTTCAGGGGCGGCTCACCGACGGCGACGCGGTGTTGGCCGACGGCGAGGCGCTGTTCGTGCGGCTGCGGCCCGGCCAACCCTGAAACCCACCCCGATAGCATGGTCCGCATTCGACCACATCAGACCTGTTGGAGATTTCGCGATGACCGCCCCCGCACCCGTCAGCTCCGCCGCCCGGATCCGGGTGCCTGCCGGGACCACCGCCGCGGCCGCCGCCCGAGACGCCGGTCTGCCTGGCCGCGGTGAGCCGAACGCGATCGTCGTCGTGCGCGATGCCGACGGCCGGCTGCGGGACCTGAGCTGGACGCCCGATACCGACGCCGAGGTCGTGCCTGTCGCCGCGGACACCGAGGAGGGCCGCAGCGTCATTCGCCACTCGGCCGCCCACGTGCTCGCGCAGGCGGTGCAGGAGATGTTTCCCGAGGCGAAGCTCGGAATCGGGCCGCCGATCACCGACGGCTTCTACTACGACTTCGATGTCGCCGAGGCGTTCACCCCGGAGGATCTGGAGGCGCTCGAGAAGCGGATGCGCAAGATCGTCAAGGACGGCCAGCTGTTCTCCCGCCGCGTCTACGAGTCGAAGGAGCAGGCGCGCGAAGAGCTGGCCAACGAGCCGTACAAGCTCGAGCTGGTCGACGACAAGTCCGGTGACCCCGAGGTGATGGAGGTCGGCGGCGACGAGCTGACCGCCTATGACAACCTCAATCCCCGTACCCGTGAACGTGTTTGGGGCGACTTGTGCCGCGGGCCGCACATCCCGACCACCCGTTACATTCCAGCGTTCAAGCTCACCCGCAGTTCGGCGGCGTACTGGCGCGGCAATCAGGACAACGCCAGCCTGCAGCGGATCTATGGCACGGCGTGGGAATCGCAGGAGGCGCTGGACCAGTACCTGTACCTGATCGAGGAGGCACAGCGCCGCGACCACCGCAAGCTCGGCGTGGAGCTGGACCTGTTCAGCTTCCCCGACGAACTAGGTTCGGGCCTACCGGTTTTCCACCCGAAGGGCGGCATCGTCCGCAAGGAGATGGAGGACTACTCCCGGCGCAAGCACGTGGACGCCGGCTACCAGTTCGTCAGCACGCCCCACATCACCAAGGAGCAGCTTTACCGGACGTCGGGGCACCTGGAGTGGTTCGCCGACGGCATGTTCCCGCCGATGCACATCGACGCCGAGTTCAACGAGGACGGCGCGCTGCGCAAGCCAGGGCAGAACTACTACCTCAAGCCGATGAACTGCCCGATGCACCACCTGATCTACCGTTCGCGCGGCCGGTCGTACCGCGAACTGCCGTTGCGGTTCTTCGAATTCGGCACCGTGTACCGCTACGAGAAGTCCGGGGTGATCCACGGGTTGACCCGCGTCCGCGGGATGACCCAGGACGACGCGCACATCTACTGCACCCGCGAGGAACTGCGCGACGAGCTGACGTCACTGCTGCAGTTCGTGCTCGACCTGCTCGCCGACTTCGGCCTCGACGACTACAAGCTTGAGCTGTCCACCAAGGATCCGGACAAGTACGTCGGCTCCGACGAGGTGTGGGACGTGGCCACCGAGACGCTGCGCGAGGTGGCCGAGGCATCCGGCCTGGATCTAGTGCCCGACCCGGGCGGCGCGGCCTTCTACGGACCCAAGATCTCCGTGCAGGTCAAGGACGCGCTGGGCCGCAACTGGCAGATGTCGACGATCCAGCTGGACTTCACCATGCCCGACCGGTTCGAGCTGGAATACACCGCCGCCGACGGCACCCGCCAGCGCCCGGTGCTGATTCACCGCGCGCTGTTCGGGTCGATCGAGCGGTTCTTCGGCGTCCTCACCGAGCACTACGCCGGCGCATTCCCCGCGTGGCTGTCGCCGGTGCAGGTGGTGGGGATCCCGATCGCCGACGAGCACGTGGACTACCTGGAAGACATCGCGGCGGAGCTGACGTCAAACGGCGTGCGAGTGGAAGTGGACACCAGCGACGACCGGATGGCGAAGAAGATCGTTCATCACACCAACCAGAAGGTGCCGTTCCTGCTGCTGGCCGGTGACCGCGACGTCGAAGCGGGCGCGGTCAGTTTCCGGTTTCGCGACCGCAGCCAGCTCAACGGTGTGCTCCGCGAGGACGCGGTCCGTCTGATCACCGAGTGGATCGCCCGACGCGAAAACGCTTCGCCCACAGCCGATCTGCTGAAGCCAGGTGACGCGCCGTGACAAGGCCCGAGCGGGCCGGCGATGAGCCGCTTGCGCGAAGAGCAAAAGGTGGCGATGAGCCGCTTGCGCGAAGAGCAAAAGGTGGCGATGAGCCGCTTGTGGAGACCATCGTCGACCGCGGCTTCGGTGACCCCGACCATCTCCAGCGGTTGTGGACCCCGTACCGGATGAACTACATCGCCGAGGCACCCGTCAAACGCGACGACGCCACCGCCGAGGAGCCGTTCAGCGAGATTCCAACGCTGGGCGACGAAGAGGGACTCGTGGTGGCCCGCGGCGAGCAGGTGTACGTCGTGCTCAACCTGTACCCCTACAACCCCGGCCACCTAATGGTGGTGCCGTATCGGCGGGTGTCGGAGCTGGAGGATCTCAACGACGCCGAGAGCGCCGAGCTGATGGCCTTCACGCAGAAGGCAATTCGCGTCATCAAGGCCGTGTCGCAGCCGATGGGTTTCAACGTGGGCCTGAACCTCGGCAAAGTGTCGGGCGGATCGCTCGCCGAACACCTGCACATGCATGTGGTGCCGCGCTGGGTCGGCGACGCCAACTTCATCACGATCATCGGCGGAACGAAGATGATCCCGCAGCTGCTACGTGAGACCCGTCAGCTGCTGGCCACGGAATGGGCGAACCAGCCGTGAGCAACTTCTACCTGATGACGCGCGCGGCGTACCAGAAGCTCAGTACACCGGTGGCCAAGGTCGCGCTGCGGGCGGGCCTCACGCCGGACAGCGTGACGATCATCGGCACTGCCGGGACGGTGATCGCGGCGCTGACGCTGTTCCCGATCGGACAGCTCTGGTGGGGATCGGTAGCCGTCTCGTTCTTCGTGCTGGCCGACATGCTCGATGGGGCGATGGCCCGCCTGCGCGGTGGTGGCACCCGGTTCGGCGCCGTGCTCGACGCCACGTGCGACCGGATCGGCGACGGTGCGGTGTTCTGCGGCCTGCTGTGGTGGGTGGCGTTCGGGTTGAAGAGCCCGTCGCTGGTGGTGGCAATCCTCATCTGCCTGGTCACGTCGCAGGTGATCTCGTACATCAAGGCGCGCGCCGAGGCCAGCGGTCTGCGCGGCGATGGTGGGCTGATCGAACGGCCTGAACGGCTGATGATCGTGTTGGTGGGTGCCGGACTGTCCGGCCTGCCGTTCTTCCCGCTCACTTGGCTGCTTCCGACCGCGATGTGGCTGCTCGCGGCGGCCAGCCTGATCACGGTCGCGCAACGGCTGCACTCGGTCCGCACGTCGCCCGGCGCGACGGACAAGATCGAGAATCCGGAGAAGAGCGAGCATTGATATCCACTCCGAGGACACCGCGGCTGGTTCGCGACAGCCGTGCGGTGCTGAGTCAACATCTGACCGACTGGGGATACGCCGCGGGCTGGCGCATGGTGCGCGCAATGCCAGATCTGTTGGCCCGCACGACGTTTGATGCCGGAGCTTTCTATGCCGCATTGGGCGGCGGTCCGGAGCAGCTACGGAAGAACCTGGCCCGCGTGATCGGTGTGCCGCCCAAAGACGTGCCCGACTCGCTGATCCGCGCGTCGCTGGCGTCGTACGCCCGGTACTGGCGTGAAGCCTTCCGGCTGCCGTCGATGGATCACACGGCGATTCACCGCAGCATCGACGAGTCGGCGGTCGGCAAGGACAATGTGGCAGCGGCGCTGGATGAGGGTCGCGGCGTGGTGATAGCGCTGCCGCACAGCGGCAACTGGGATCTGGCCGGCATTTGGATGGTGCAAGAGCACGGCACCTTCACCACCGTTGCCGAGCGGCTTAAGCCCGAGTCGCTGTATCGCCGGTTCATCGCTTATCGGGAGAGTCTGGGCTTTGAGGTGCTGCCGTTGTCGGGCGGGGAGCGGCCGGCGTACGAGGTACTGGTCGAGCGGCTGCGGGCCAACCGCGTCGTCGCTCTGATGGCCGAGCGCGACCTCACGCGCACCGGCGTGCAGGTCGCCTTCTTCGGTGAGCCGACGCGCATGCCCGCCGGGCCCGCACGGCTCGCCATCGAAACCGGTGCCAAGCTGTTGCCCACGCTCCCGTGGTTCGAGAAGAACGGCTGGGGCTTGGTGTATCACCCACCGCTGGACACGACCTCGGGTGACGTCGACGCCATCACGCAGGCGCTCGCCGACCGGTTCGCCGCCGACATCGCCGGCCACCCGGAGGACTGGCACATGCTGCAGCCGCAGTGGCTGGCCGACCTGCCCGACGAGCGCCGGGCCCGATTGCAGGTAGAGAATTCTTGACATGCGCATCGGGATGGTGTGCCCTTACTCGTTCGACGTCCCGGGCGGGGTCCAGTCGCACGTGCTGCAGCTGGCCGAGGTGATGCGCTCACGCGGCCACGATGTCAGCGTGCTCGCGCCATCCTCGTCGCACGTCGCGCTGCCCGACTACGTGGTTTCCGGCGGCAAGGCGGTGCCAATCCCATACAACGGCTCCGTCGCGCGGCTGCGGTTCGGGCCGGCCACCCACCGAAAGGTGAAACGCTGGCTGGCCGACGGTGAATTCGACGTGCTGCACCTGCACGAGCCCAACGCCCCGAGCCTGTCGATGCTGGCGCTGGCGGTGGCGGAAGGCCCGATCGTCGCAACGTTTCACACGTCCACCACCAAATCGCTGACCCTGTCGGTGTTTCAGGGCATCCTGCGCCCGTTCCACGAGAAGATCGTCGGCCGCATTGCCGTGTCGGATTTCGCCCGGCGGTGGCAGATGGAGGCGCTGGGGTCCGATGCGGTGGAGATCCCGAACGGCGTGGATGTGTCCAGCTTCGCGAATGCGCCTCTGCTGGAGGGATATCCGCGGCCTGGCAAGACCGTCCTGTTTCTGGGTCGTTTCGACGAACGGCGCAAGGGCATGGATGTGCTGCTGCGCGCACTGCCGGCGTTGGTGGAGCGGTTCGGAGACATAGAGGTGCTTGTGGTCGGCCGCGGCGACGAAGACGAGCTGTGCGAGGAAGCCGGCGCGCTGGCCGACCATTTGCGGTTCCTGGGCCAGGTCGATGACCAGGAGAAAGCGTCGGCGCTGCGCAGCGCCGACGTGTACTGCGCGCCGAACACGGGCGGGGAGAGCTTCGGGATCGTGCTCGTGGAGGCGATGGCAGCCGGCACCGCGGTGGTCGCGAGCGACCTTGATGCGTTCCGCAGTGTGCTGCGGGACGGCGAGGCCGGCCGGTTGGTCCCCGTCGACGACGGCAGTGCGCTGGCCGAGGCGCTGATCGACGTTCTCGGCGACGACGCGCTGCGGGCCGGCTACGTCAAGGCCGCCAAGGAGGCGGTCCGTCGATACGACTGGTCGGTGGTGGCCCACGAGATCATGCGGGTGTATGACACCGTCGCGGCGGCGGGCGTAAAGGTGGAGGTGGCCAGTTGACGACCTGGTCAGCGGTCGCCGCCGCGCTGCTGATGGTGATCATCCTCGCCGCGGCGGTCTGGGCCTTCCAGACGGCGAACCGGCTTGACCGGCTGCACGTCCGCTACGACCTGTCGTGGCAGGCGCTGGACGCCGCGTTGGCCCGTCGAGCCGTGGTGGCCCGTGCCGTCGCCGCGGACGCGTACGGCGCGGGGGAGCGGTGCCGCCGGCTGACCGCACTGTCCGACGCCGCCGAGCGGGCGCCGCGATCGTCGCGGGAGACGGCGGAGAACGAGCTGTCCGCGGAGCTCGCGACGGTCGACACCGCCGTGCTTGGCCCGGCGCTGATCGCTGAGCTGGCCGACGCCGAAGCGCGGGTGCTGCTGGCTCGTCGCTTCCACAACGACGCGGTTCGTGACACGTTGGCGCTGCGGGAGCGGCGACCGGTGCGATGGCTGCGCCTCGGCGGAACCGCGCCACTGCCAACCTATTTCGAGATCGCAGAGCGCGCGCAGGTCTCCGAGGGCGACGCCGGCGTCGTCACGGTGCGGACGTCGGCGCGCGTTGCGCTGCTCGACGAGGAGGGTCGCGTGTTGCTGTTCTGCGGGTCCGACCCCGCACGGGCAGACGGCGACGCACCCAAATGGTGGTTCACCGTCGGTGGTCAGTCCCGGCCCGGGGAGACGCTGCCGCAGGCGGCAGCGCGGGAGGTGTACGAGGAGACCGGGCTGCACACCGATCCCGCCGAGATGATCGGCCCGGTGTGGCGCCGCGACGCGATCATCGACTTCAACAACACCGTGATCCGCAGCCACGAGCTGTTCTTCGTGCACCGGACGCGACAGTTCGACCCGTCCACCGTGGGTCACACCGCACTGGAGAGGCGCTATATCCACGGCCACCGCTGGTGTGACGCCGACGACATCGCGGCGCTGGTTGGGGCGGGGGAGGCCGTATATCCGGTGCAGCTAGGTGAACTGCTGCCGGAGGCGAATGCGCTGGCAGATGAGCGCCTCGCGCCCGAGCGCCGTGAGCCGCAGCCGATCCGCTGAGCCCACCGCGGGGGTCGTTGCCGGTGTGGAAGAGCCCAGGCACAAGGCCGAAAATCGCTGGTGCCGACCCACTAGACTGGTCCGGTACCGGGGATTACCGACAGGAAGAGGCAGCAGTGGCACCGGAGGCGCACGGCCAGACGGGAACCGCGCGGGTCAAGCGCGGCATGGCCGAGATGCTCAAGGGCGGCGTGATCATGGACGTCGTCACGCCGGAGCAGGCCCGCATCGCCGAAGGCGCCGGCGCGGTGGCGGTGATGGCGCTCGAGCGGGTGCCTGCCGACATTCGCGCGCAGGGCGGGGTGTCGCGGATGAGCGACCCCGACATGATCGAGGGCATCATGTCCGCCGTCACGATCCCAGTGATGGCGAAGGCGCGCATCGGGCATTTCGTCGAGGCCCAGATCCTGCAGAGCCTCGGTGCCGACTATGTGGACGAGTCCGAGGTGCTCACCCCCGCGGACTATGCGCACCACATCGACAAATGGAAGTTCACCGTGCCGTTCGTGTGCGGCGCGACGAATCTGGGCGAGGCACTGCGTCGCATCACCGAGGGGGCTGCGATGATCCGCTCGAAGGGGGAGGCAGGCACGGGCGACGTGTCGAACGCGACCACGCACATGCGGGCGATCGGCGGGGAGATCCGTCGGCTCACGTCGTTGTCGGATGACGAACTGTACGTCGCCGCAAAGGAATTGCAGGCGCCGTACGAGTTGGTCGTCGAGGTGGCGCGGGCGGGCAAGCTGCCGGTGACGCTGTTCACCGCGGGCGGCATCGCCACCCCCGCCGACGCAGCGATGATGATGCAGCTCGGTGCCGAGGGCGTGTTCGTCGGCTCCGGGATCTTCAAGTCCGGTGATCCCGCGCAGCGCGCTGCCGCGATCGTCAAGGCCACCACGTTCTACGACGACCCCGACGTGCTGGCCCGGGTATCGCGCGGGCTGGGCGAGCCGATGGTCGGCATCAACGTCGAGGAGATCGCGCAGTCGCACCGACTGGCTGAGCGCGGCTGGTAAACATCTAGCAATGAGCCGCTTGCGCGAAGAGCAGAGCCTGTAGTGGCGATCGAGGAGATCCTTAATCTCGAGCAACTCGAGATCAACATTTTCCGCGGTAGCATCGCGCCCGTCGGCCCCGGCATCCGCAACCGCACGTTCGGCGGTCATGTGGCCGGCCAGTCGCTGGTGTCGGCGGTGCGCACGGTTGACGACGGCTTTTACGTGCACTCGCTGCATGGATACTTCCTGCGGCCGGGAAACCCGCAGGCCCCCACCGTGTTTCTCGTCGAGCGGGTCCGCGAAGGTGGCTCGTTCTGCACGAGGCGGGTCAGCGCCATCCAGCACGGCGAGGCGATTTTCTCCATGTCGGCGTCGTTTCAGACGGAACAGGAAGGTCCGCGTCACCAGGACGCGATGCCCGAGGCGCCCGAGCCCGAGGATCTGGCTGAGGTGCACTCGACGGACTACATCGACAGCGAGGGCTGGGCCCAGTTCAAGGAGTGGGACCTGCGCATAGTGCCGCGCGAGTTGCTGAAGCCGGTGCCCGGCAAGGCCTCGCGGCAGCAGGTGTGGTTCCGCCATCGCGACCCGATGCCCGACGATCGGGTGCTGCACATCTGCGCGCTGGCCTATATGAGCGACCTGACACTGCTGGGCTCGGCGCAGGTGATCCACCCCGAGGAACGCAAGCACCTGCAGATTGCGTCCCTCGATCACGCGATGTGGTTCATGCGCCCGTTCCGGGCCGACGAGTGGCTGCTGTACGACCAGTCGTCGCCGTCGGCGTGCGGCGGCCGCGCGTTGTGCCAGGGCAAGATCTTCAACCGCAACGGGGAGATGGTGGCCGCCGTGATGCAGGAGGGGCTGACCCGCTACCTGCGCGACTACCTGCCGCCGGCTTCGGGGTGAAGGGGCCGCGCGTCGGCGTCCTGGCTCTGCAGGGGGACACCCGCGAACACCTGGCTGCACTGCGCGAGGCCGGAGCCGAAGCGACGACGGTTCGCCGCCACACCGAGCTCGACGCCGTCGACGCGCTCGTCATTCCGGGCGGCGAGTCCACCACCATGAGCCACCTGCTTGGCGAGTTCGAATTACTCGAGCCCCTGCGCCAACGGGTGGCCGACGGCATGGCTGTGTACGGGTCGTGTGCGGGGATGATCTTGCTGGCCACCGAGATCGTCGACGCGGGGGTGAACGGCCGACGCGCACTGCCGCTGGGGGGCATCGATATGACCGTGCGCCGCAACGCCTTTGGCCGGCAGGTCGACTCTTTCGAGGAAGACATCCCGTTCGAGGGACTCGACGGGCCGGTGCATGCGGTGTTCATTCGCGCGCCCTGGGTGGAACGCGTTGGCGACGGGGTGCAGGTGCTGGCCCGCGCCGCCGACCACCCGGTGGCGGTTCGGCAGGGGTGCATGCTGGCCACGGCGTTCCATCCGGAGATCACCGGCGACCGTCGCGTGCACCGGCTGTTCGTCGACATCGTCGCGGGCAGCGGGTAACGGCCCACGTAAACTCGGTGATCGGACTTTGCAGTGAGAAATGAGGTAGTACCTGCATGAGCGGCCATTCCAAGTGGGCCACGACGAAACACAAGAAAGCGATCGTCGACGCTCGCCGCGGCAAGATGTTCGCCCGGCTGATCAAGAACATCGAGGTCGCCGCCCGTGTCGGTGGTGGTGACCCGGCGGGCAACCCGACGCTGTACGACGCGATCCAGAAGGCGAAGAAGAGCTCGGTGCCCAACGAGAACATCGAGCGCGCGCGCAAGCGGGGCGCCGGTGAGGAAGCCGGCGGCGCAGACTGGCAGAACATCACCTACGAGGGCTACGGGCCCAACGGTGTCGCGGTGCTGGTCGAGTGCCTGACCGACAACCGCAACCGCGCGGCGGGCGAGGTGCGAGTCGCGATGACCCGCAACGGCGGCAATATGGCCGACCCCGGGTCGGTGGCGTACCTGTTCTCGCGCAAGGGCCTCGTGACGTTGGAGAAGGACGGCCTCACCGAGGACGACGTGCTGGGCGCGGTGCTCGAGGCGGGCGCCGAAGACGTCAACGACCTCGGCGACAGCTTCGAGGTCATCACCGAGCCGTCTGACCTCGTCACGGTGCGCACCGCGTTGCAGGACGCCGGCATCGACTACGAGTCGGCCGAGGCCGGGTTCCAGCCGTCGGTGTGGGTGCCGTTGGACGCCGAAGGCGCGCGCAAGCTGATCCGGCTGGTGGACGCGCTGGAAGACAGCGACGACGTGCAGGACGTCTACACCAACGCCGACATCCCCGACGAGGTGATGGCCGAGCTCGACGAGGAGTGACCGCATCAGCGATGAGCGCTCGTCGCGAAGAGCAGAAGGCAGCGCGTCGCTGCCGGGCGAAGCCGCCCGAAGCCGCTAGAGTCGCATCGAACAGCTGTTCGTATTCGACCGTGGAGGCGGCACGTTGCGCGTCATGGGAGTCGACCCGGGGCTGACGCGCTGCGGGTTGTCGCTGATCGAGAGCGCCGGCGGCAGGCAGGTGATCGCCCTCGACGTCGACGTGGTGCGCACGCCCGCCGACTTGCCGTTGCACCGTCGACTGCTCGCGATCAGCGACGCCGTCGAGTACTGGATGGACACGCATGAGCCCGATGTGGTCGCGATCGAGCGGGTCTTCTCCCAGCACAATGTGTCGACCGTCATGGGCACTGCGCAGGCCGGGGGAGTGATCGCGCTGGCCGCCGCCCGCCGCGGCATCGATGTGCACTTCCATACACCCAGCGAAGTTAAGGCCGCAGTCACCGGCAGTGGGCGTGCCGACAAGGCCCAAGTTACCGCGATGATCACCAAAATCCTTTCGCTGCAAGCAAAACCGACACCAGCCGACGCGGCAGACGCGCTGGCGCTGGCGATCTGCCACTGCTGGCGCGCGCCTATGATCGCCCGGATGGCCGCAGCCGAGGCGCAGGCCGCGGAGCAACGCAAGAAGTTCGAGGCCAAACTGAAGGCGGCAAGATGATCGCTTCGATCCGCGGAGAAGTTCTCGAGGTGGCACTCGACCACGTCGTCATCGAGGCGTCCGGAGTCGGCTATCGGATCAACGCGACGCCGTCGACGCTGGCGACGCTGCGCCGCGGGGCAGAGGCCAGGCTCGTCACCGCGATGATCGTGCGCGAGGATTCGATGACGCTGTACGGCTTCGCCGACTCCGATTCCCGCGACCTCTTCCAAACCCTGCTCTCCGTCTCGGGCGTCGGGCCCCGACTCGCGATGGCGACACTCGCCGTGCACGAGGCGCCGGCCCTGCGCCGGGTGCTTGCCGACGGTGATGTCACCGCGCTCACCCGCGTGCCGGGCATCGGCAAGCGCAGCGCCGAACGGATGGTGCTGGAACTGAGCGACAAGGTAGGCGCCGTCTACGCGACCGCGGGTGCGCCAGCCACCAACGGGCACGCGGTGCGCGGTCCGGTCGTGGAAGCCCTTGTGGGCCTTGGCTTTGCGGCCAAGCAAGCCGAAGAGGCCACCGACCGGGTGCTGGCGGGCGAAACCGCTGCCACCACATCAACGGCACTGAGGGCCGCACTGTCGCTGCTGGGTAAGACGACATGAGCCGATTCGCGCCTGACGAGGACGCCGACGAACGCGAGGTCGCTCCAGCGCTGACCGTCGGTGAAGGCGACATCGACGCCAGCCTGCGGCCGCGATCGCTGGACGAATTCATCGGCCAGCCGCGGGTGCGCGAGCAGTTGCAGCTGGTGATCGAGGGCGCCAAGAACCGGGGCGGCACACCGGACCACATTCTGCTGTCGGGCCCGCCGGGCCTCGGCAAGACCTCCCTCGCGATGATCATCGCTGCGGAGCTGGGCAACTCCTTGCGGCTGACCTCCGGGCCGGCGCTGGAACGAGCGGGTGATCTGGCCGCGATGCTGTCGAATCTCGTCGAGCACGACGTGCTGTTCATCGACGAGATCCATCGCATCGCGCGGCCTGCGGAGGAAATGCTGTACCTGGCGATGGAGGACTTCCGCGTCGACGTCGTTGTCGGCAAGGGGCCCGGCGCCACGTCGATCCCGCTCGAGGTCGCGCCGTTCACGCTGGTAGGCGCCACCACCCGGTCCGGTGCGCTGACCGGCCCGCTGCGAGACAGGTTCGGCTTCACGGCGCACATGGACTTCTACGAGCCGGCCGAGCTGGAGCAGGTGCTGACGCGTTCGGCGGGCATCCTCGGCATCGAGCTGGGTGCCGACGCCGGCACTGAAATCGCCCGCCGCTCGCGGGGAACCCCGCGGATCGCCAACCGGCTGCTGCGGCGGGTCCGCGACTACGCGGAGGTCAGAGCCGACGGCGTGATCACCCTCGATGTCGCGAAGGCGGCGCTTGAGGTCTACGACGTCGACGAACTCGGCCTGGACCGCCTGGACCGCGCGGTGCTGACTTCGCTGATCCGCAGCTTCGGCGGCGGGCCGGTCGGTGTGTCAACGCTGGCGGTCGCGGTCGGCGAGGAGGCGACGACGGTCGAGGAAGTGTGCGAGCCGTTCCTGGTGCGTGCCGGGATGATTGCGCGAACACCCCGGGGACGCGTTGCTACGGCGTTAGCGTGGACGCACCTGGGGTTCCCGCCGCCCAGCGGAGTCGGCGGATTCCGTCAGGTCGGGTTGTTCGATTGAGGGGAAGTGAGAGCTGACATGGCCATCGCGGCACTGGTCTTCGCCGCCCTTGCGGCGTTAGTGCACGTGTACATCTGGGTGCTCGAGTCGATGTTGTGGACCGCTCCGCGAACGCGAGCCGCGTTCGGCACCACCCAGGAAGAGGCCGCCACCACGAAACTGCTCGCGCTCAACCAGGGCTTCTACAACTTGTTCCTGGCCGTCGTCACGACGGTGGGCGTCATCGCCTTTGCGATGTGCTCGACGGCCGTCGGCGCTGCGCTCATCTTCGCCGGCACCGGATCAATGGTGCTCGCGGCAGTCGTGCTGCTGGTGTCGTCACCGGACAAGGCGCGCGGCGCGCTCATCCAGGGCGTCCTCCCGGCCATTGCGATCGTGCTGCTAGCGGTGCATCTGGCGCGCTGACGGTTACGCCGTCTCCCCATCCGGGTACCCGTCCCGGGTCAGGGCAAAGGAGGCGTCATGAACGAGCTGGACACAGGTGTTCCCGTGCGCGGCGGACGGATGCGGATCCCCCGCAGCCGTGGCGCGGCAAGCGGTTTTCTGCTGATTCTTCTCGGTGGGTGGGGCGCGCTGATTCCATTCGTCGGCCCGTACTTCGACTTCGCGTACACCCCGGACCAGGAATGGGCCTGGACCGCGGCGCGCGGCTGGCTGGAGGTGCTGCCGGGCGCCGCGACGGCGGTCGGCGGTGTGCTGTTGCTGACCTCGCGCAATCGAGCCACTGCGATGTTCGGCGGCTGGCTGACCGTGCTTGCCGGCGCATGGTTCGTGGTCGGGCGCGCGCTGGCGGGCCCGCTGGGTCTCGGCGACCCGGGCGCGCCAGTCGCGATCACCGACACCAAGCGGGTGTCGCTGGAGCTTGCGTACTTCTCCGGACTCGGCGCGGCGATCGTGTTCGTTGGCGCGCTCGCGTTGGGCCGCTTGTCTGTTCGCAGCCTGCGCGACATCCAGTACGCGCACCGCCCGGTGACTGCCACGGAGCCGGCGCCCGCTGCTGAGGTGGTGACGAAAACGAACGAGGCGCCGCCAAAGCATGCTCTGTCGGAGACGGGGGTGTCGGAAACCGATGTGTCGGAGACCGGGGAGCCGCGGCATCGAGGATTCGGCGGCCTGTTTCGTGCTCACCGCGAAACGACGACCTCTGCTCACTGACCATCGGTCGGGTACAACCGCCGCTATCGCGAGCCGGCCGCCCGTAGCTCGGCCAGTCCTTCGGCGCGCACTTTGACGGGCCGATAGCCGAGTTCACGGCGGGCCTTGGCGATGTCGATGGTGCATTCCTGAGATGAGATCCAGTAGGCGAACCGAGTCAGCGGCGGCGCGCCGGGAAGCGGGGCCGTCCGCCAGAGTCCCTCACAGGCCGCCGCGACCGGGCCTGCCACCCACGTGGGAATCGAACGGCCGGGTGCCTTGACGCCCTGCGTGTCGAGCAGTGCGGAGACAAAATCGCGAAAGACCACGGGCTCGCCGTCGGTGACGAAGTAGGCCTCGCCGCCGCGGCCCTCGCGGGCGCCGAGCTGCAGCCCCTCGATCACGTTTTCGACGTGGGTGACGTCGGTGAGCTGGGTCCCGCCGCCGATCCACGCGAACCTGCCGGACTTGACCATCTCGACCATCGACGGCAGCAGGGTCGTGTCGCCTGCGCCCCACACGAAACGGGGCCGGATGACCACGGTTTCGAACCCGTCGCCGTTGGCGTCGCGCACGGCCTGCTCGGCACGCGCCTTCGTCGCCGCGTATGGCGCTTTCGAATCGGGCCGAAGCGGCGCCGTCTCGTCGACCGATCGCAGCGGCTCGCCCGCTATCAGAGCCGCCTCGGTGCCGCAGTGGACAAACCGGGAAACGCCCGCCGCCCGGGTTGCGGTGAGGGCGTTTTGGGTTCCGGTGACATTGTCGCGGACGAAATCCTTCCAGGGACCCCATATCTCAGTGTTGGCGGCGAGGTGATAAGCGGTGTCGGTGCCCTGCGCGCCCGCGGTGATCGCATCGACGTCGGAGAGGTCGCCGCGGACCGCCTCTGCGCCGAGCGCCTCGACCGCGGCAACCGACCGATCTGAGCGGGCGAGCGCCCGCACGCGGATGCCGTTGGCCACAAGCCTTTCAATGAGCCGGCCGCCAACGAACCCCGATCCGCCGGTGACGAACGCAGCCTGAAATTCCATTTCGCTGTTAGGAGATTCGCGCCATGACGTGCTTGACGCGGGTGTAGTCCTCGAAGCCGTACATCGACAGGTCCTTGCCGTGACCCGATGACTTGAAGCCGCCGTGGGGCATCTCGGCGACGATCGGGATGTGGGTGTTGATCCACACGCACCCGAAGTCCAGCGCCGCGGACACCCGCAGGGCCACCGATACGTCCTTGGTCCACACCGACGACGCGAGCCCGTAGTCGACACCGTTCGCCAGCCTGACCACGTCGTCTTCGTCGTCGAACGACTGCACAGTGATCACTGGCCCGAAGATCTCGTGCTGGGTCAGCCGGTCCTCCTGGCGGAGGCCGCCGATGACGGTCGGCTCGACGTAATAGCCGCTGTCGCCCTGCCGGTGCCCGCCCACCGCGACGGTCGCGTGATCCGGCACCTCGGCGAGCAAACCGAGCACCCGCTGCAACTGGTTCGCATTGTTGACGGGCGGTACCCACGCGTCCTCGTCGTCGGCCGCTCTGCCGAATGTGGTTGCCGCGCCGCGGGCCTGCTCGGCCAGCGCGTTGGTGAGGTCGTCGGCCACCGACGCGTGGCCGATCACTCGGGTCGCCGCGGTGCAGTCCTGCCCAGCGTTGAAGTAGCCCGCGGTAGCGATCGCTTCGGCGGCGGCAGCGATGTCGGCATCGGGGAACACGATCACCGGGGCTTTCCCGCCGAGTTCCAGATGCGTGCGCTTCAAGTGCCCGCCTGCCGACGCGGCGACCGCGCGGCCGGCTGCCACCGAACCCGTGATCGACACCATCTGCGGCGTCGGATGCGCGACCAGGGCGGCCCCGGTCACCCGGTCTCCGGTGACGACGTTGAGCACACCCGGCGGCAGGTGCTTGGACGCGAGTTCGGCCAGCATCACGGTCGTGACGGGCGTGGTGTCGCTGGGCTTGATGACGGCGGTGTTGCCCGCCGCGATCGCGGGCACGAACTTCCAGATCGCCATCATCATCGGGTAGTTCCACGGCGTCACCTGGCCGACCACGCCGACGGGCTCACGCCGGATCCAGGACGTGTGTCCCGCCAAGTACTCGGCGGCGGATTTGCCCTCCAAAATCCTTGCGGCACCGGCGAAGAACCTGATCTGGTCGACCATCGGCGGGACTTCTTCGGTCATGGTGACGTGATTCGGCTTACCGGTGTTGCGGCCCTCGGCCTCGACCAGCTGCTGCGCGGCCTTCTCCACCTCGTCGGCGAAGTCCAGCAGCGCCTTCTGGCGTTGCGACGGTGTGGTCCGTTTCCATTCCGAAAACGCCCGCTCGGCGGCGGCATATGCGTTGTCGATGTCCTCTTCGTTGGACACCGGTGCGGTTCCGTACTGCTCGCCGGTAGCGGGGTCGACGAGCGGCATCGTCGCGCCGCTGACCGAATCGACCAGCTTGCCGTCGACGAAGTTCTGCACCGTCGTCATTAAAGGTCCTTCAGAATCAACGCGAGGACGTCGAGCCCTTCGGTCAGCAACTCGTCGCTGATCGGCAGCGGCGGCAGGAAGCGGATGACGTTGTTGAACGTCCCGCAGGACAAGACGATTACGCCGGCCTCGTGCGCCCGCGTGCACAGCGTGCGGGTCAGCACCGGATCCGGCTCGGCCGTCCCGGATTTGACCAGCTCCATTGCGATCATCGCGCCGCGGCCACGCACGTCGCCGATCCGGTCGTCCTCGGCTTGCATCCGGCCGAGGATGTCCTTCATCACCTGCTCGATCTGTGTTGCGCGCGCCAGGAGCCCGTCGGCCTCGATGGTCTCGATGGTGGCCAGCGCCGCCGCGCATGCGATCGGGTTGCCGCCGTAGGTGCCGCCCAACCCGCTGATGTGCGGTGCATCCATGATTTCGGCTCGCCCGGTGACGCCGGACAGCGGCAGCCCGTCGGCGATGCCTTTCGCGGTGACGATCAGGTCCGGCTCGACGCCTTCGTGCTCGCAGGCGAACATCTTGCCCGTCCTCGCGAAGCCCGTCTGAACCTCGTCGGCGACGAACACCACGTTGTTGTCGCGGCACCAGTCCAGCAGGGTGGCCAGGAAGCCCTCGGCGGGGACGATGAAGCCGCCCTCGCCCTGGATCGGCTCGATGACGACGGCGGCCAGGTTGTCCGCACCTATCTCCTTCTCAATCATCGTGATCGCCCTGGCGGCGGCCAGCTCACCGTCGGTGGCCATCTCCTTGCTGAGCAGCCCGTCGCGGTACGGATACGACAGGGGAGCGCGGTAGACCTCGGGTGCGAACGGGCCGAAACCGCTCTTGTAGGGCATCGACTTTGCGGTCAGCGCCATCGTCAGGTTGGTTCGACCGTGGTAGGCGTGATCGAACGCGACGACCGCGGTCTTGTGGGTGAACATGCGGGCGGCCTTGACCGCGTTCTCCACCGCCTCGGCGCCGGAGTTGAACAACGCGGAACGCTTCTCACCTGTACCGGGGGTGAGCCGGTTGAGCTGCTCGGCCACCGCCACATACCCCTCGTATGGCGTGATCATGAAACAGGTGTGGGTGAACTCGGCGACCTGTTTGCTGACCGCGTCGACAACGCGAGGTGCGGCATTGCCGATCGTGGTCACCGCGATCCCGGAGCCCAAGTCGATCAACCGGTTGCCGTCGACATCCTCGACGATGCCGCCGCCGGCCCGCGCGACATAGACCGGCATCGTGGTGCCGACCCCGCGCGGCACGGCCGCGGCCTTGCGGGCGATCAGTTCCCGCGACGTGGGACCGGGGATTTCGGTGACGAGCCTGCGGCTCTGTTCGAGGATGGTCAATGGCTCTCCTCAGGGCGCCCTCCTGCGGTCGAGCCTAGTGTGAATCGGCCTTCCCGCCAGGCCCGGGGCCTGCGAAAAACCGCCACCGACTCGGTGGTAATAAACCCGATCACGGGAAACTGACTGACGTGCTGCGCGGACGCCGCCGGGCCAGATGGCACACTGGTCAGTTGCGAGGCCCTCCGGACGGCCGCGGGGCTCAACTACCTGCACTACACGAAAGAAACGTGCCTTCATGCAACAGCTGATCGTCTTCCTGCCGCTGCTCGTCATCTTGGGCGGGTTCATGTTCATCGCATCGCGACGCCAGAAGCGCGCGATGCAGGCCACCATCGACCTGCACGAGTCGCTGCAGGTCGGCGATCGGGTGCACACCACCTCGGGCCTGCAGGCCACCATCGCCGGCATCACCGATGACACGGTCGACCTCGAGATCGCGCCCGGCGTTGTCACCACCTGGATGAAGTTGGCGATCCGCGATCGCATCGAGCCGGATCTCGAGGATGACGACGAGAGCCACGAGGTCACCGAAACAGATGCGGCTGCCGAACCGGGCCGAATCACCAACGACTGAGAGCACCCCGGCAGCACGTACGCTCTGCCGGGGTAGACGAATCGAGCGCGAGGAGAACTGAGGACCGTGGCATCGTCGTCGCCGCCGGTGCGCCCTGCCCGGTACCTATCGGTGTTCCTGATTCTTTTGATCGGCCTGTACCTGCTGGTGTTCCTCACCGGCAACAAGAAGGCCCAGCCGAAGCTCGGCATCGACCTTCAGGGCGGCACCAGGGTGACGTTGACGGCGCGCACCCCCGATGGTTCCCGGCCCACCCGCGAGGCGCTCAACCAGGCACAGCAGATCATCAGTGCCCGCGTCAACGGTCTCGGTGTGTCGGGCTCGGAGGTCGTCATCGACGGCGACAACCTGGTCATCACCGTCCCGGGTAGCGACAGCAACGAGGCGCGCAACCTCGGGCAGACCGCCCGGCTGTTCATCCGGCCGGTGGTCGATGTCGTGCCGGTTCCTCAGCAAGGGGAGCAGCCACCGGGCGCGATGCCGGGGTTGCCGCCGGGTGGGGTACCGGGGTTGCCGCCGGGTGGGGTACCGGGGATGCCGCCGGGTGCGGTACCGGGGATGCCGCCGGGTGCGGTACCGGGGATGCCGCCGGGTGCGGTACCCGGGGCGGAGCCAGGCGCGCTGCCTGCCGAAGAGCCGGGGCCCGGGCCCGCCTCGCCGGAACAACCCGCCTCGCCGCAACAACCCGCGCCACAGCCGAGGCCCTACCCCGAGGATCCGCCGCCTTCGCCGACTCCAGCACCGCCAGCGCCAACGCCTGCTCCAGCGCCCGCTCCCGCTCCCTCGTCTGGTCCCGCTCCTGCTCCGGGCCAACCACTTCCCCCGGCGCCGGACCCGCGAAAAGACCTGGCGGACAGCATCGCGTTCCAGAAGGCGCTGCGGCAGAACCCGGCGCTCGCCCAGGTGGCGATCAGTGTGCTGATGGAGTCGCGGTGCCAGGGCTCTGACCCGCTGGCCGGCAATGACGACCCCCAGCAGCCGCTTGTGACGTGCTCGAGCGACCACACCCAGATCTACCTGTTGGACAAGTCGATCATCAGCGGTGATCAAATCGACAGCGCCAGTGCCGGTTTCGATCAACAGCACAGCCAGTGGGTGGTGAACCTGAAGTTCAAGTCCGCCGCGGCCAACACCTGGGCGGACTACACCGCCGCCCATGTCGGCACCCAGACCGCGTTCGTGCTCGACTCGCAGGTGGTGAGCGCGCCCGCCATCAGGGAGGCGATCCCCGGCGGCAACACGCAAGTCACCGGCAACTTCACCGGCGCCAAGGCGCGCGACCTGGCCAATGTGCTGAAGTACGGATCGCTGCCGCTGTCGTTCGAGTCGTCTGAGGCCGAAACCGTCTCCGCCACACTGGGTTTGACGTCGCTGAAGGCCGGGTTGATCGCCGGCGCGATCGGCCTCGCAATTGTGCTCTTGTACTCACTGCTCTACTACCGCGCGCTCGGGCTGCTCACCGCTCTGTCGTTGGTGGCATCCGGCGCCGCGGTGTACGCGATCCTGATCTTGTTGGGCCGCTACATCAATTACACGCTCGACTTGGCCGGTATCGCCGGCCTCATCATCGGCATCGGCACCACGGCGGACTCCTTCGTTGTGTTCTTCGAACGCATCAAAGATGAGATCCGCGAGGGTCGTTCGTTCCGATCCGCGGTGCCGCGCGGTTGGGTGCGGGCGCGAAGGACGATCCTGTCGGGCAACTCGGTCAGCCTCCTGGCCGCCGCAGTGCTGTACTTCCTGGCGATCGGTGAGGTGAAGGGCTTCGCGTTCACGCTCGGTTTGACCACGATCCTCGACACCGTAGTGGTGTTCCTGGTGACTTGGCCGCTGGTATACCTGGCATCGAAGTCGACGCTGCTGTCAAAGCCGGCGTTCAACGGGCTCGGTGCCGTTCAGCAGATCGCCCGGGAACGCCGTGCGGCGTCGTACGCGACGGAACAGAGGTAGGCGATGGCTTCCCACGACAAGAAGACCCGCGGCGAAGCAGGCTTCATCTACTCCGCCGCCGACAGTCCCGAGTCGGGCGCGGTCGAGGAGGGCGTGGACGCGCCGCGGCACAACTTTTTCACCCGGCTCTACGCCGGCACCGGGGCGTTCGACATCATCGGCAAGCGCCGACTGTGGTTCGCGATCAGCGGCGCGATCATCGTGATCGCGATCGCCTCCATCGCGATTCGCGGGTTCACGCTCGGCATCGACTTCCAGGGCGGCACCAAGGTGTCGTTCCCTCGGGGCAGCGCCACGGTCCAGCAGGTCGACGCCGTGTTCCACAAGGCCCTGGGCCATGACCCGGAGCAGGTGGTCGTCGTCGGCAACGGCGCCTCAGCCACCGTGCAGATCCGCTCGGAGGCGCTGTCCAATGACCAGACCGCGAAGCTGAAGGACGCGCTGTTCAACGAGTTCCACCCGGTGGGCCTTGACGGCAAGCCCAGCCAGCAGGCCATCAGCGACTCGGCGGTGTCGTCGACGTGGGGCGCGCAGATCACCAAAAAGGCAGTGATTGCGCTGGTGGTGTTCCTGGTGCTTGTCAGCCTCTACATCACCATCCGCTACGAGCGGTACATGGCGCTGTCGGCGTTGGCGGCGCTGGGCTTCGTCCTGACCACGACGGCGGGGGTGTACTCGCTCGTCGGCTTCGAGGTCAGTCCCGCGACGGTGATCGGGCTGCTGACCATCCTGGGCTTCTCGCTCTACGACGCGGTGATCGTGTTCGACAAGGTCGAGGAGAACACCCGCGGCTTCCAGCACACCACCCGGCGCACCTTCGCCGAGCAGGCCAACCTGGCGATCAACCAGACGCTGATGCGCTCGTTCAACACCAGCCTGATTTCCGTGGTCCCGATCCTGTCGCTGATCGTGGTGGCCGTGTGGTTGCTCGGCGTCGGCACGCTGAAGGACCTCGCCGTGGTGATGCTGGTCGGCATCATCGTCGGCGCGTACGCGTCGATCTTTCTCGCCACACCGCTGCTGGTGACCCTGAGGGAGCGCACCGACCTCGTCCGCACCCACACGCGCCGGGTGGTGCGCCGCCGAGACGGGGCCACCGCGGTCGACGCCACCGACACCGCGTCGTCATCCGACGACCGGGCGACCAGCGAGGAACCCGTCGCGGCACTGGCCGGCAAGCCGGCGCCCGGCGCGCGCCCGGTCCGGCCGGCGGCCGCCCGCGCTGGCCGACCGTCGGGCAAGCGGAACACGCGGCGGCGCTAGATATATGGCACGGCGGTGGCGGGAGCTCATCCACGCGTCGCTTCCGCCGGCTGTGCTCGGGGTTATCGCGCTGCTGGTGGCGCCGTTCGCGCTGACCTCCTGCTCGAGCACCCCGGCGGATCAGATCGGCTACGCGGTCGACGGTCCGCTGATCACGTACAACCCAAACACGGTCGTCGGGGCCGCGTCGGCCGCGCCGCAGGCGTTCGCCCGCGTGCTCACCGGGTTCGGCTATCACGGCCCCGACGGGCAGATCGTCGCGGACCACGACTTCGGCACGGTGTCGGTGATCGGCCGCGAGCCACTTCTGCTGGACTACACGATTGCCGACAGCGCGGTGTATTCCGACGGTAAGCCGATCACCTGCGATGACATGGTGCTGGCATGGGCGGCGCAGTCGGGCCGACTGCCCGGCTTCGACGCCGCGAGCCACGCGGGCTACGCCGACATCACCGCGGTCGACTGCACTGCTGGGCAGAAGAAGGCTCGCGTGACGTTCGCGGCGGATCGTCCGTTCCCCGACTACGCGCAACTGTTCACCGCGACGTCGATGATGCCGTCGCATGTCGTCGCCGACTTGCTGGGCGTCGATGTCACCACCGCGTTGCAGAACGACGAAGAGCCGGCGGTCGGACGGATCGCCGACGCGTGGAACACGATCTGGGACCTGAAACCCGGCTTCAATCCGCGGTGGTTCCCCTCATCGGGTCCGTACAAGCTCGACTCGGTGAACTCCGATGGCTCGGTAGTGCTCGTCGCGAACGATCGCTGGTGGGCGACCAAGCCGGTCACGAAGCAGATCAAGGTGTGGCCGCGCGGTGTCGATGTCGCGCAGCGCCTCAAGAACAGCACCGTCGATGTCGTGGACGTGGCCACGGGATTGGTCGGCGGGTTGACAGTGCCGGATAACTATCAGCGCGGCGACAGCCCGTCGGCGGGCATCGAGCAGCTCATCTTCTCCGGGCAGGGGACGCTGGCCGCGCCTGCGGCGCGCCGTGCGCTGGCGCTGTGCACGCCGCGCGACACGATCGCGGCTGACGCCAGCGTGCCGATCGCGAACGCACGGCTCAATCCGGCCACCGAGGACGCGTTCGGTGCCGCGGAGAGCGCCGTCGCCAACAACCAGTACGTGGCGGCGAACGCGGACGCCGCCCGGGCCGCGCTGAACAACGCGCCGCTGACTGTCCGCATCGGCTATCAGGCGCCAAACGCCCGGCTGAACGCGGTGATCGGCGCGATCACGAAGGCCTGCGCGCCGGCCGGCATCACCATGCAGGACGTCTCGTCCGAGGGCACCGGTCCGCAGTCGCTGCGGGCCAACCAGATCGACGTCCTGGTGGCCAGCACCGGCGGCGCGACGGGCAGCGGCTCCAGCGGCTCTTCGGCAATCGATGCGTACGACCTGCACACCGGCAACGGCAACAACCTGTCCGGCTACTCCAACCCACAGATAGACGGCATCATCGACAGGCTCGCCGCCACGACCGATCCCAAGGTGGTCGCTCGGCTGCTGGGCGACGGCGCCGCCACGCTGTGGAACGAGATGCCGACGCTGCCGCTGTACCGTCAGCAGCGCACGGTGATCACCTTGAAGAAGACGTACGCGGTGAGCGGCAACCCCACCCGATGGGGCGCGGGCTGGAACATGGACCGATGGGTGTTGAAGCAATGAGTGGCGACGAGCGCTCGCGCGAAGAGCAGACAAGTAGCGCGCGAGACATCGCCGCGGTGATCGCGTCGCTGACTCGCGAGGTTTCCGATTTCCCGTCGCCCGGGATTCAGTTCAAGGACCTGACCCCGCTGCTGGCCGATCCCGACGGGTTTGCCGCCGTGACCGAGGCGCTGGCCGAGATCGCGTCGGGGGCCGAGCTGATCGCCGCTGTCGACGCGCGGGGTTTCCTGCTCGGCGGGGCGGTAGCGACGCGCCTGGGTACGGGGGTGCTGGCGGTTCGCAAGGGCGGCAAGCTCCCGCCGCCCGTGTTCAGCAAGACCTACACCCTGGAATACGGATCCGCGACGTTGGAGATCCCGGCCGAAGGCATCGACCTCGCCGGGCGCAGCGTCGTGATCATCGACGATGTGCTCGCCACCGGTGGCACACTCGCGGCGACCGCGCGGCTTCTCGACGACGCAGGTGCGGCCGTCACCACCGCGGCGGTGGTGCTGGAGCTGGCGCAACTTCGGGGCCGCGATGCGGTCGCCCCGCTGCCGGTCAGCAGCTTGCGCCAGGTCTGAGCGATATCCTCTCTGTAGAGAGGCCGACGAGCGGTTTTGCGCGAGGAGCTCAGAGGGACGATGAGCGGTTGCGCGAAGAGCTCAGAGGGAGGTGCTGATGGCGGCTGACGACCCGGGCGTGGGCCAGGCTGTTCAGGTGCCACCCGCACCGCCGGAAGCTGCGGCGCCAACGTCGACCAGCGCGTCGCGGCGGGTTCGCGCCCGCCTGGCGCGCCGGATGACCGCCCAGCGCGGCGCCGTCAACCCGGTGCTGGAGCCGCTCATCGCGGTGCACAAGGAGATCCACCCGAAGGCCGACCTGACGATGCTGCAGCGCGCGTACGAGGTGGCCGAGGAACGGCACGCCGCCCAGTTCCGCCGCTCCGGTGACCCGTACATCACCCACCCGCTGGCCGTCGCGAACATCCTGGCCGAGCTCGGCATGGATACCACCACGCTGATCGCCGCGCTGCTGCACGACACGGTGGAGGACACCGGCTACACGCTGGACGCGCTGACCGCCGAATTCGGCGAGGAGGTCGGCCATCTGGTGGACGGCGTCACCAAACTCGACAAGGTCGTGCTCGGCGGCGCCGCCGAAGGCGAGACCATCCGCAAGATGGTGATCGCGATGGCCCGTGATGGGCGAGTGCTGGTGATCAAGGTCGCCGACCGGCTGCACAACATGCGCACGATGCGGTTCCTGCCGCCGGAGAAGCAGGCCCGCAAGGCCCGTGAAACGCTGGAAGTCATTGCGCCGCTGGCGCATCGGCTGGGCATGGCGACGGTCAAGTGGGAACTCGAAGATCTGTCGTTCGCGATCCTGCATCCGAAGCGCTACGAGGAGATCGTGCGGCTCGTGGCCGACCGCGCACCGTCCCGCGACATCTACCTGGCCAAGGTGCGGGCCGAGATCGCGTCGATGCTCAACGCGTCGAAGATCAACGCCGTTGTCGAGGGCCGGCCGAAGCACTACTGGTCGATCTACCAGAAGATGATCGTCAAGGGGCGCGACTTCGACGACATCCACGACCTGGTGGGTGTGCGCATCCTGTGCGACGAGATCCGCGACTGCTATGCCGCCGTGGGCGTTGTGCACTCGCTGTGGCAGCCGATGGCCGGGCGGTTCAAGGACTACATCGCGCAGCCGAGATTCGGTGTGTACCAGTCGCTGCACACCACGGTGGTGGGTCAAGAGGGCAAGCCGCTGGAGATACAAATTCGCACCCGGGACATGCACCGCACTGCGGAATACGGAATCGCGGCGCACTGGCGGTACAAGGAAGCCAAGGGCCGTAACGGTTTACCGCACGGTCACGCGGCTGCCGAGATCGACGACATGGCGTGGATGCGTCAACTGCTGGACTGGCAGCGTGAGGCGGCCGACCCCGGCGAGTTCTTGGAGTCGCTGCGCTACGACCTGGCGGTGCAGGAGATCTTCGTGTTCACCCCGAAGGGCGACGTGATCACGCTGCCCACCGGGTCGACGCCCGTCGACTTCGCCTATGCGGTGCACACCGAGGTGGGCCACCGCTGCATCGGCGCGCGGGTCAACGGCCGCCTCGTCGCACTCGAGCGCAAACTCGAAAACGGCGAAGTCGTCGAGATCTTCACGTCCAAGGCGATGAACGCGGGGCCGTCGCGGGACTGGCAGACCTTTGTGGTGTCCCCGCGCGCCAAGGCCAAGATCCGCCAGTGGTTTGCCAAGGAGCGGCGCGAAGAGGCGCTCGAGGCCGGCAAGGACGCGATCGGGCGCGAGGTGCGCCGCGGTGGGCTGCCGTTGCAGCGCTTGATGAACGCCGAGTCGATGGGTGCGCTGGCCCGCGAGTTGCGCTATGCGGACGTATCGGCCCTGTACACGGCGGTGGGCGAGGGTCACGTGTCGGCGCGGCACGTTGTTCAGCGGCTACTGGCGCAACTGGGCGGCGACGAGGCGGCAGAGGACGAGCTCGCCGAACGGTGGACACCCGCCACGATGCCGGTGCGGCAACGCAACACGGAGGACACGGGGATCGCGGTGCCCGGCGCGCCCGGCGTGCTGACCAAGCTGGCGAAGTGCTGCACGCCGGTCCCGGGCGACAAGATCATGGGGTTCGTCACCCGCGGCGGCGGTGTGAGCGTGCACCGGACGGACTGCACGAACGCCGCGTCGCTGCAGCAGCAGGCCGAGCGGATCATCGACGTCGAGTGGGCGCCGTCGCCGTCGTCGGTGTTCCTGGTGGCCATCCAGGTGGAGGCGCTTGACCGCCACCGGCTGCTGTCCGACGTCACGCGGGTGCTCGCCGACGAGAAGGTCAACATCCTGTCCGCGTCGGTTACCACGTCGGGCGACCGGGTGGCGATCAGCCGATTCACCTTCGAGATGGGCGACCCGAAGCATCTGGGCCACGTGCTCAATGTGGTCCGCAACGTCGAGGGTGTTTACGACGTCTACCGGGTGACATCCGCGGCCTGACGCTGTCGCGGCGAGGACCTCTAGTCCAGCCGTGCGGACGTGATCACGACGTCGGTCTTCGGCTTGCCGTCGGGTTTACCGTCTGCGGTGCCTGCCTGAGCGATTTTGTCCAGGACGCCCATGTCCTTTGCGTCCACCTGGCCGAAGACGGTGTAATTCGGTGGCAGTTGTGAGTCCTTGTACACGATGAAGAACTGGCTGCCGTTGGTTCCCGCTCCGGCATTGGCCATTGCCAGCGTGCCGCGGGGGTACACGATCGCCTGGTTCCGCGCGGGATCGTCGGGAGGGTACTGGTTGGAGGGGTACTCGTCGGCGAATTGGTAGCCGGGGCCGCCGGTGCCGTCGCCCTTCGGGTCGCCGCACTGCAACACGAACAGACCCGGGCCGGTGGTCAGCCGATGGCAGTGGGTGTCGTTGAAGTAACCCTGCTGGGCCAGGCTGGCGAAGCTGTTGACCGTGCACGGTGCCTGCGCGTTGTCCAGCTGCACGCCGATCGGGCCCTGACTCGTCGCGATGCTCATGCTGACGTGGGCCGGGTCGGTCGGTACCTTCCCCGCCTTCGGCGGGTTGTTCTTCTTCGCGGCGGGTTCGTTGGGTGTGGGCTGGTACTGGCAGTTGGCGCCCAGGCCGGCGGGCGGCTTGAACGGCGGCAGTACCCCGGCCTGCGGCGCAGCGGTGCTCGGCGTGGGGGCGACCGAGCTGGTGGTGCTGGACGCCGTCGGTGTGGGGTGGGAGCTCTTCTTGAAGAACACCGTCCACACCGCCAGGCCGGCTACCACGATCACCACCGCGGCCAGCGCGGCGATGGTCAAGTTCCTGCGGCGACGTGCCTGGTTCGCACGCTTTTCGAGCTGCCGCTCCAATTTGCGCTTCGCCGTCGCACGCCGCTGCTTGTTGGTCGGCACGCCGTCGTCCTCCTATGTTGTCTGCTCTTCGCCCGAGGGCTCATCGTCGTGTGTCGGTGTTCTGGCCACCGAGTGTGCCATGCAGCGCTGGGCGGCCCACCCCGCAGTGGGAAACTGAACCCGTGTTGTTGACCGGATTCCCGGCCGGGATGTTGCAGTGCAACTGCTACGTGCTGGCCCAGCGACCGGGTTCGGACGCCATCGTCGTCGATCCCGGGCAGCGTGCCATGGCGCAGTTGCGTCGGATCCTGGACGAGCACCGGCTGACCCCAGCGGCGGTTCTGCTCACCCACGGGCATATCGATCACATCTGGTCGGCGCAAAAGGTGGCCGACACCTATGGCTGCCCGGCCTACATCCACCCCGAGGACCGGTTCATGCTGACGGACCCGATCAAGGACTTCGGGCCGCGCATCGGCCAGCTCCTGTTCGGCGCGATGTTCCGCGAGCCCAAGCAGGTGGTCGAGCTGGACCGCGACGGCGACAAGATCGACCTGGGCGGCATCACGGTGGCCGTCGACCACACGCCCGGACACACGCGCGGCTCGGTGGTCTTCCGGGTCGAGAACGGGCCGAACGAGCTCGTCTTCACCGGCGACACGCTTTTCCAGAAGTCCGTCGGCCGCACCGACCTCCCCGGCGGGAGCGGCCGCGATCTCCTTGGCTCGATCGTCACAAAACTGTTGGTGCTCGACGACGACACCGTGGTACTACCTGGACACGGCGAATCCACCACCATCGGCGCCGAACGCCGTTCCAACCCGTTCCTCGAAGGCCTCAGCCCGTGACCGAATTTCAAGCGCCCAAAGGCGTTCCCGACTACCTGCCACCGGAGTCGGCCGAATTCGTTGCCGTGCGTGACGGGCTGCTGAGCGCGGCGCGGCTGGCGGGCTACGGCGACGCCGAGCTGCCGATCTTCGAAGACACCGCGCTGTTCGCCCGCGGCGTCGGCGAGTCGACCGATGTGGTCTCCAAGGAGATGTACACGTTCAAAGACCGCGGCGACCGGTCGGTCACGCTGCGCCCCGAGGGCACGGCCGGGGTGATCCGCGCGGTGATCCAGCACGGTCTGGACCGTGGGCCGCTGCCCGTCAAGCTCTGCTACGCCGGCCCGTTCTTCCGCTACGAGCGACCGCAGGCGGGGCGCTACCGCCAGCTGCAGCAGGTCGGGATCGAGGCGATCGGTGTCGACGACGCCGCGCTCGACGCGGAGGTGATCGCGATCGCCGACGCCGGGTACCGCGCACTCGGCCTGGAGAACTTCCGGCTCGAGATCACGTCGCTGGGCGACGACTCCTGTCGACCCCAGTACCGGGAACTGCTGCAGGAGTTCCTGCTGACCCTCGACCTCGACGAGGAGACCCGCCAGCGGGCCCGCATCAACCCGCTGCGGGTGCTCGACGACAAACGCGAACACGTTCGCAGTCAGCTCGCCGAGGCGCCGGTGATGCTCGATCATCTCTCCGAGGACGCCAAGCGCCACTTCGAGACCGTTCTGGCCCACCTCGACAGACTCGGCGTTCCGTACGTGATCAATCCGCGGCTGGTGCGCGGACTTGACTACTACACGAAGACCACGTTCGAGTTCGTCCACGACGGACTCGGAGCGCAGTCCGGGATCGGCGGCGGCGGTCGCTACGACGGGCTGATGCGTCAGCTCGGTGGAAAAGACCTGTCCGGCATAGGTTTCGGGCTAGGCGTCGACCGAACCCTGCTCGCGCTTCGGGCCGAGGGCAAGACCGTCGGCGACGCGTCGCGATGCGACGTGTTCTGCATCCCGGTGGGGGAGGACGCCAAACTCGACATCGCCGCGCTCGCCGCGAGGTTGCGAGCCGCCGGTGTGCGGGTGGACGTGGCGTACGGCGACCGCGGGCTCAAAGCGACGATGCGCGCCGCCGACCGGTCCGGCGCCTCGATCGCGCTGATCAAGGACGACGACGGCGCCGAGACCAAGGTCAGGGACCTCGCGACCGGTGACCAGGTGTCGGTGGCCGCGGAATCGGTTGTTGCCGAGGTCCTTGCCCGCCTCGTCAGTTAACAGATCACGCGTCGTGACCGTAATGATCCGGTAGCGTGCGGCGATGTGACCTACATGCGAACAGCAGCAACCCGGTTCGGTGCGGTGCTGGCGATCGCGGCGGTGGGCGTTATGTCCTCCCACGCCATCTCCAGTGCCGAGCCCGCTGGGCACCAGGTCCGGTACACGGTCACGACCGGCCAGGAGATGGCCGTCAACCTCGATTACCTGGCAGCTGAGCCGCAGAGCCAGTCCGCGTACAACGCGAACTCGGACGCGTATATGCGCAACGAGCAAGTCACCATCACTCCGGGCGCGCCGTGGGTGTTTGAGACGACGTTGAAGGACACCAGCTGGGCCTATGTCATGGCTGGAGCCGCCGCACACTATAACGGCACCGCGAACCCGCACTGCGACATCGCGATCGACGGAAATGTGGTCACGCAGCAGGACGGTGAAATCGCCGCGACGTGCAAGTTGAAGTCCTGGTAGCGGCCGGTTCTCACACCTGTCGCTCTTCGCGGTGGCTGTCTCCTCTTCGCGCAAGCGCTCATCGGTGGCTGTCTCCTCTTCGCGCAAGCGCTCATCGGCCGGCGACGACGTACACCCACGCCTGCGCGCCGGAGCGCAGTAGCACGAGCACCCGGCGGTAGTCGCCCACCTCGTACTCGTCGGCGGCGGCCAGCTCGGCCTCGCTGATCGTGAACACCGTGCCCCGGATCTCCGCGCCCGGCCGGTCCGTCGGCCGCAGGATCGGGTGGCGATCGCTGCCGCTGGTCGCGATCACATGCGGATCGGTGATCGTCACATGGTCCAGCTCGTAACCGACGATCGCGTCGTCGCGTCCGTCAAGCTCGCGGCCGAACGTGGTCAACTGGACTTCGCGTCGTCGCAGCGTGCCGTACGAGAACAGCAGTTCCGTCACGCGGCACAGTCAAGCAGCCCGACCGCGGTGTGGCGACTTGACATCGAATCGAACACGCGTTCGAATAGATGCGTGCGGTGGGACCGTCAGGGCGTCGCGGTCGACGACGGTGCGCTGCCCGGGCTGCAGCGCATCGGCTTCGTCCGCAGCGTCACGACGCCGCAGTTCGAGGGCGTCACGTTCCACGAGGTGCTGTGCAAGTCGGCGATCAACAAAATCCCCGACGCTGCCATGCTGCCGTTTCGCTACACCGTCAACGGCTACCGCGGCTGCTCGCACGCCTGCCGCTACTGCTTCGCGCGGCCCACACACGAGTACCTCGACTTCGACCCGGGCCGGGACTTCGACGCCGAGATCGTGGTCAAGACCAACGTCGCGGACGTGTTGCGCCGTGAACTGCGCCGGCCGTCGTGGCATCGCGAGACCATTGCGCTGGGCACCAACACCGATCCGTATCAACGGGCTGAGGGGCGATACGAGTTGATGCCGGGAATCATCGGAGCGCTTGCTGATTCGGGCACACCGTTCTCGATTCTGACCAAAGGCACGCTGCTGCGGCGCGATCTTCCGCTGCTGACCCAGGCGGCCGAGACCGTGCCGGTCAGCCTCGCCATCTCGCTGGCGGTCGCCGATCCCGAGTTGCATCGCGATGTCGAGCCGGGCACTCCGTCACCGCAGGCGCGGCTGACATTGATCGCCGCGATCCGCGCGGCGGGCTTCGACTGTCATGTGCTGGTGGCGCCGGTGCTGCCGTACCTCACCGACTCGGTCGAGCACCTCGACGCGCTGCTCGGGGAGATAGCGGAAGCCGGCGGCGCCTCGGTCACCGTGTTCGGCTTGCATCTGCGGGGTTCCACCCGCGGCTGGTTCATGTCCTGGCTGTCCATGTCGCATCCGGAACTCGTCGGCCGGTACCGCGAGCTCTACCGCCGCGGCGCATATCTGCCAGCGGATTACCGCGAGATGCTGCGCAAGCGGGCCGCCCCATTGATCTCTCGGCATGGATTGGGCGGGGATGAGCGGTCATTCACCCCGCCGCCCGCACCGACTCGGATCTCTGCGCCGGTGCAGCCGACGCTGTTCTGACGTCGTCACATCGCTTGCGAGTCGACGGCTTTTCGATGACGTCCGCCAGCAGCCGGCTGACGAGGGTTTCGAAGGTGGATTCCATTTGTCAATGGCACAGTCGCGATTGTTTTCATCGCGCCTGTTTTGTCGCGTCTTCTGGCGGTCTGTACCCGTCAGCCGTTGCTGAGGTCGGTGGCGTCGTAGGTGTCGCAGCGCTTCATGTCACCGGTCTGGTAGCCGACCGTGAACCAGTGCTGCCGCTGTTCCGACGATCCGTGTGTCCACGATTCCGGGTTGACCTTCCCAGTGCCGGACTCCTTCTGGATCGAGTCGTCGCCCACGGATGACGCTGCGGACAGTGCGTCTTGAATGTCTTTGTCGGTCAACGGATTCAGATAGGGAACACCGTTCTTCTGGTTGACGGTCGACGCGTAGTGGGCCCAGATGCCGGCATAGCAGTCGGCCTGCAGTTCCGTGCGCACGCCGTTGCCCAGAGCGCCCTGCGCGCCTTGCTGAGCACGTCCGATGTCGCCGAGCAGATCCTGCACATGGTGGCCGAACTCATGGGCTACCACATATTCCTGCGCGAACGGCCCACCGCTGGAACCGAATTGATCGACGAGAACCTGGAAAAAGTCGGTGTCAAAATAGGCGGTCTTGTCGGCCGGACAGTAGAACGGGCCCACCTCCATGGTCGCGCCGCCGCACCCGGTTTGAACCTGGCCCGTGAAAATATGCACATTCGGCCGCGTGTAACCCTTCAACAACTGGCTCCACACGGCATCCACCGAGTTGCTGGTCGCGATGATCCGGCACGCCGGGTCCTTGTTCGCGTCCGCGCCCGTCTTGCACTGGCTGATGTCGGGGCCCTGAGCCTGCTGTGCCTGGCCGGGTTGCGGCGCGGGCAAAACGGTGCCCGGATCCACCCCGAGGAGCAGCGCTACGACGACGATCACCAGGCCGCCCAGCCCGCCGCCGATCGCCATTACGCGGCCTCCACCGCCGCTGGTCGACGTGGCGCTCGTGTCGATCTGCATGCCCTCGTTGAAGGTCATTGCACCGCTCCATCGCTTCGCAGGTGGGGTCCGTGACCAGCTTCGCACACTACGATTCGATCGTGACCGTGGATGCCGGAGCTGCCACCGTTGTGCATACGTCATCTGGCGCGTTGGCGGGAACCACCGAGTTCGGTGTCGGCGTCTGGCGCGGGGTGCCCTATGCCGAGCAACCGGTCGGCGAGCGCCGCTTCCGTGCGCCCGGGCCGCTGATGCCCTGGACCGGTGTGCGGGAGGCGGTCGAACACGGGCCGATTCCCCTGCAGGGCAAAACGTTCGTCGGCGGCGGACGTGACGACCCGAAGGTGCGCGACGAGGCTTGCCTCACGTTGACGGTGTGGTCGCCCGACACCGCGGCGTCGCTGCCGGTGATGGTGTGGATCCCGGGCGGCGCATTCGTGTTCGGCGCCGGTCAGTTTCAGCTGTACAACGGCGCGCTGCTGGCCGCCAACGGCGACGTGGTGGTGGTCAACGTCACCTACCGCATCGGGGTGTTCGGTGGCCTCGAGCTGTCCAGCCTCGGCGACGGCTTCGACGACAACCTCGCGCTGCGTGACCAGATCGCAGCGCTGGAGTGGGTGCGCGACAACATCGCCGCGTTCGGCGGCGATCCGCAACGGGTAACGGTTTTCGGCGAATCCGCCGGGGCGACTTCCGTGCTCGCATTGTTGGCGAGCCCGGCCGCCGACGGGCTGTTCGGCCGCGCGATAGCGCAAAGCCCGGCGTTGCCGTTGATCGCCGACGGCGACCTGCGGGCGCGCCGCGCCGAGGACTTCCTGAACGAACTCGGCGTTGGTGTGGCCGACGTCAAGGGTCTGCCGCAGCGCCAGCTGCGGCGTGCGGCCGGTCGGGTGCAGCTGCGCAGCATCGCGTCGACGCCCGTCCTCGGGTACGGACTCACATACGGTGTCGACCTGCTGCCACGGCACCCGATCGCCGCCGCCCGTGACGGCACGATGAATCGATTGCCGCTGATTGTCGGCACCAACAGTCACGAGGCGTCGATGTTCGCGTGGTCGCGGCAGCCAATGCTGCCGACCACGCCCGCCCTCATCGACGAGTACTTCGAGCGGGCGGCACCTGACGCCCGGGCTCGCGTGCTCGCCGCTTATCCCGGGTACCCGCGGCGGCGAGCGGTGATCGCCGTGGGGTCGGACGTGATGTTCGGCGGACCGACCTGGGCGTTCGCCGACGCGTACAGCGCCATTGCACCGACGTACGCCTACCGGTTCGACCACGTGGGCGTCGTCCTGCGCGCGTTGGGTCTCGGCGCAACGCACGGCAGCGAGATCGTGCACGTCCACCACACGTACGGCTCGTATCTCGGCCGGCTGATCCACCCGCTCGGCCGCAGGGTCCACCCGGCGGTGGGCCGGCGCATGCAACGTGCCTGGCTGGATTTCGCGGCCGCGGCCCCTAGTGAGGACTGGCCGCGCTACGAGGTTCCGCGGCGCGCGAGCCGAGTGATCAAATCGACCCGCGACGTTGTCGTCGACGACCCGGATCAGGAACGCCGCGAGGCCTGGGCCGGCCTGTACTGATTCGGTTACTGACTACGGTCAGCCAGGCCCGTCGCTCGCGGCCGCGAGAAGGGGCACGATCACATCGCTGATCGGCGTTGCCAGCCCGTGCTTTCGCGCCCGGCGCACGATGACGCCGTTGCGGATATCCCACTCCAACGGCCGACGGGCCTCGCGATCGCTGAGCATCGAGGTGGTCATGTCTTCGGGCGTTTGGCGGAACATGTCGGCCATCTCGTCGACCACTTCGTCGCCGAGGTCGGCGCCTTCGGCCCGGGCGACCGCCAGGCATTCCTTGAGGTAGGCACGGGACAGCGTCGCGATGTCGTCGCGCCGGAACATCCCGGACCGGCGGCCGGACAGCACCATGAACCCGGCCAGTGCGTTGACCAGCAGTTTGCGCCATGCTTCGGTCACGAAATCCGCTGCTTCGGTGACGACGCAACCGCCGGCGCGAAGAACGTCGGCGACCCGGGTCGCCGATGCCGGCACCGTCACCCGGGGCTCGCCCCGCAGCCGCACCCAGCCCCCGGGCTGGGTCTCCGCGCCGAACCAGATGATGGCCGGCACGACGGTCGACCCAGCGCACAGTGGTTGCACGAGTTCGGTCTGCTCAACCCCGTTCTGCATGACACACACCGTGCTGTGCTCGTCACACAGCACCGCGAGCCAGCGCGCCGCGTCGTCAAGCTGGGTGGCCTTGACGGCCAGAACCACCAGTTCGACGGGCCCGCTCAGCTGACCCGGATCGGTATGCACAGGTCCGGGGACGATGATGGGATCGGCGCCATCGGGCCGCACGTCCAACCGGTCCCGGGGAGTGTGCCCGCACAGCACGACGGCATAGCCAGCTTTGTGCAGGCCCGCCGCGACGGTCGCCCCGACTGCGCCGGGACCCACCACTGCGATGCTTGTGCCCATGTGCGCCACGCTACCGGCGGATTCTGCGCATCTAGACTGGGCTGTCATCCCTAGATCCAGAGGAGTCTTTCGTGCTGCGCACCCACGCCGCAGGTTCGCTGCGGGCCGCCGACGGCGGGCAGAAGGTGACGTTGGCCGGCTGGGTGGCGCGCCGGCGCGACCACGGCGGCGTCATCTTCATCGATCTGCGCGACGCGTCGGGTGTGTCGCAGGTGGTGTTCCGTGAGGGCGACGTGCTCGAGCAGGCGCACCGGCTGCGCGCCGAGTTCTGCATCTCCGTGGAGGGCGTCGTCGAGCTCCGGCCCGAAGGAAACGCGAACCCCGAGATCCTCACCGGCGATGTGGAAGTCAACGCCACATCGCTGACCGTGCTCGGCGAGTGCGCGCCGCTGCCGTTCCAGCTCGACGAGCCCGCCGGGGACGAGGCCCGGCTGAAGTACCGCTACCTCGACCTGCGCCGCGACGGCCCGGGTGGGGCGATCCGATTGCGCTCCAAGGTCAATGCCGCCGCCCGCGATGTGCTGGCGCGACACGACTTCGTCGAGATCGAGACTCCGACGATGACACGCTCGACGCCGGAGGGCGCGCGGGACTTCGTGGTGCCGGCCAGGCTGCAGCCAGGTTCGTTCTACGCGTTGCCGCAGAGCCCCCAACTGTTCAAGCAGCTGCTGATGGTGGCCGGGATGGAGCGCTACTACCAGATCGCCCGCTGCTATCGCGACGAAGACTTCCGCGCCGACCGGCAACCCGAGTTCACCCAGCTCGACATGGAGATGAGCTTCGTCGACGCCGAGGACATCATTGCGATCTCGGAGGAGATCCTGGCCGGGTTGTGGGCGTTGATCGGATACCAGCTGCCCCGGCCGCTACCGCGGATCACCTACGCCGAGGCGATGCGGCGATTCGGCTCGGACAAACCCGACATGCGGTTCGGGCTGGAGCTCGTGGAATGCACGGAGTTCTTCCGCGACACGGCCTTTCGGGTGTTTCAGGCGGCGTATGTCGGCGCGGTCGTGATGCCCGGCGGGGCGTCGCAGCCGCGGCGGACGCTGGACGGCTGGCAGGACTGGGCCAAGCAGCGCGGGCACCGCGGGTTGGCGTACGTGCTTGTCGGCGACGACGGCACGCTCAGCGGGCCGGTGGCCAAGAACCTCTCGGACGCCGAGCGTGACGGGTTTGCCGCGCACGTCGGCGCCGCCCCGGGCGACTGCGTGTTCTTCTCGGCCGGCCCCCCGAAGTCGTCGCGGGCGTTGCTGGGCGCCGCGCGCATCGAGATCGCACACCGCCTCAACATGATTGACCCTGATGAATGGGCGTTCGTCTGGGTCGTGGACCCGCCGCTGTTCGAGCCGGCCGACGAGGCCGCCGCGCACGGTGACGTCGCGGTGGGTTCTGGCGTGTGGACGGCGGTACACCACGCGTTCACCGCGCCCAAGCAAATGTCGATGGACACGATCGAAGACGATCCGGGCAGCGTGCTCGCCGATGCATACGACATCGTGTGCAATGGCCACGAGATCGGCGGTGGTTCAATTCGTATCCATCGCCGCGACGTTCAGGAACGGGTGTTCGCGGTGATGGGCATCGACAAGGCAGAAGCCGAGGAGAAGTTCGGGTTCCTGTTGGATGCGTTCACCTTTGGCGCACCGCCGCACGGCGGCATCGCGTTCGGTTGGGACCGCATCACAGCGCTTTTGGCCCGGATGGATTCGATCCGCGAGGTGATCGCGTTCCCGAAGACGGGCGGCGGTGTCGATCCGCTGACCGATGCACCCGCGCCGATCACCGCACAGCAGCTGAAAGAAGTCGGCATCGCCGTCATCGCCGGGAAGGATGAGAAGAAATGAGCGCGACACCCGATCCGGTTGAGCTGAAAGGCTTCAACGCCCAACTCATCGAGGAGTTCCGGGCCAATGGCGGCAAGGCCGGCGGGCCGTTCGAAGGCGCCGACCTGCTGCTTTTGACGACGACGGGCGCAAAATCCGGGCAGCGCCGCACCAGTCCGCTGGCCTACCAGCGCATCGATGGCAAGTTGCTGATCATCGGGTCATTCCGCGGCGCAGACATTGATCCGGCGTGGGCGCACAACCTAAGGGCCAACCCGCAGGCGCACATTGAAGTCGGCACAGAGTCCTACGACGTCGTCGCCCGCGAACTGCCGCCCGAAGAGCACGATCCGGTCTGGGCGAAGGTCGTCGCCGTCGCACCCGGATTCGGCGACTACCAGGCGAACACCAGCCGAGTCATCCCGCTCTTCGAGCTGACTCGGGTCTAGCCAGCGTTTCGGTATGGGCTGAACCGCGTCGATCCCTTGCTGCGCGATGTTGAGGTGGACCTGGCCGTCGCGGGTGCTCGGTTTCGGCGATCGTCCGGCGGGCCCGCTGGTTGGCCCGCACGAGCGTCCGCAGCGCGGGGCTATCCAGCGGGATATGAACAGGGTCCGCGGCGACGCCCACGTGGGGATCTGGGGATACTGAACGGACGGGCCGGCGAACGTTGGGAATCCACTGGGAGGAAAGATAGCCATGGGTGACGACGACGTGCGGGTCGCCCTGCAGCGGCACTGGGCGGCCTCCGACGCCGACGACTTTGCGACGGAGCACCAAATCTACCGAGCTGATGCAGTTCTCGAGTATCCGCAATCGGGCGAGCGCATCCGAGGTCGAGCCAACATTGAGGCGTCGCGTGTCGCTCAGCCGAGCACGAAACGCTTTACCGTGCGACGCATGCTTGGCGGCGGCGATCTTTGGATCAGCGAACTCGTCCTGACGTATGACGGGAAACCGTTTTATGTGGTCAGCATCATGGAATTCGAGGACGGGGAGGTGGTCCGCGAGACGCAGTACTTTACCGAGGCGTTCGAGCCGGGGCCATCTCGGGCTCAATGGGTCGAACGAATGGAATGAGTGGCTGATTCGCCCATCGTCAAGCTATCGCGATCTACAGCTTTCCTGTCCTCATATCTTCACCAACCTTTAGAATCGGAGTCCAGTTCTCCGATTGAACCCTCTCCCAAAGGCCGCCCTTCCCCAGCTCTCTTCCCCGCTGATCTTCTCTCCTGAACCACTGCTCAGCACTCCTCATCCGATTCGGGTGAATCTCATCGAGCAAAGAATAATCTCTTTTGACGATTCCGTACTTCCAAAGATTCCAGAATCCCGTGAAATTATTGCGGATGCTCATGGTGCTTTTGTCATTTGGGTCCGCGTTGTACCCGGCAGGCGTATCTGCGACTGCATGGAGCGGACCGCTCCTCCAGTACGTGTCTAAATCGGTATCGATGTATCGTGCTGGATGCCCAGTGACCTTCTCAAACGCCGCAGCAAGATCCGCATAGGCAACATGATCGATAGCGACTTCGAGATCCATGCCATTCGCGCGCTCGGGATGGTCGAAAAGCCAACGGACATAATATCCGCAATCGTCAAGAGACACATGCGGCACAGCTCCCTCACCAAGCGGAACTCGCCACGTTACGACAC
>Ga0209006_10000359_pt1 | contig 45558 bp, 47 predicted proteins | sample JacPin_JW_Ref_O2_FD_188567 | JGI IMG/M metagenome (GOLD analysis project Ga0209006, IMG submission 188567) | Forest soil microbial communities from Algoma, Ontario, Canada - Jack Pine, Ontario site 1_JW_Ref_O2 (SPAdes) (version 2) | ecosystem: Environmental > Terrestrial > Soil > Boreal...
CCCCCCCCGCCGATGCCGATCGTCATGCCGCTGCGCAACTGCGCGACAGCGTCGTCGAGTGTGGTCCGTTTGTCGGTCATGACCGTTCGACGAATGCGTCGCGGTGCTCGTCGGACACCCCGGCGAGGTTGAGTTCGAACGTGAAGCCCTGCTCCATCCGGTAGCTGGAGTTCACGCGTTGCACGTCAATGAAATTCAGCGCCTCTTTCGCGGCCCGGATAACCCGGGTGTCCTTGGCCGCGATGTCGCGCGCCACCCGCAGCGCCGCTTCGTCGAGCTGATCACGTCCGACGACCTCATGCACAGAGCCGAACTGGTGCAGTGTCTCGGCGTCGACGGTGGCAGCGGTGAAGAACATTCGCCGCATCATGTGCTGCGGCACAAGGCGGGACAGGTGAGTGGCCGCGCCCAGTGCGCCGCGCTCCACCTCGGGAAGACCGAACGTCGCGTCGTCGGAGGCAACGATCACGTCGGCGTTGCCCACCAGGCCGATGCCGCCACCGACACAGAAACCGTTCACCGCGGCGATCACGGGCACCGCACATTCGTAAACGGCGCGGAACGCGGCGAAGCAGCCGCGGTTGGCGTCGATCAGCGCTGCGAAGCCTTCGGTGCGCTGCATCTCCTTGATGTCGACGCCGGCGTTGAAGCCGCGGCCTTCGGCACGAAGGATCACGACGTGGGTGTCGGTGTTGTCGCCGGCTGCGGTGACGACGTCGGCGAGCTCGAACCAGCCTGCCGACGGAATCGCATTGACCGGTGGATAGTCGACGGTGACGGCAACGATGCCGGGTTCGACGGTGGCGGACGTGATGGTCATGTGGGTCTTCCTGGGGTCGCTACCTAAGCAAGCACTTGCTTGGTAAGCTAGCACAGTGACCGACGCCGGCCCAGCGCTTCCCCTCAATTTCGGGCTCGCCGGCCGCGTCGTCCTTGTCACCGGCGGCGTGCGAGGTGTTGGCGCCGGGATCAGTGCCGTCTTCGCCGATCAAGGTGCCGCGGTGGTGACCTGCGCCCGGCACGCGAAAGAAGGGTTGCCGTACGAGTTCGTCGAGTGCGACGTCCGCGACGCCGAATCAGTTGCGGGACTGATCGACACGATCGTCGAGCGGCACGGCAAGCTCGATGTTGTGGTCAACAATGCGGGTGGATCGCCTTATGCCTTGACCGCCGACGCCTCCCCGAAGTTCAACGAGAAGATCATCGCGCTGAATCTACTTGGCATGCTGCATGTTTCGCAGTGTGCGAATGCTGTCATGCAGAAGCAGGACACCGGCGGGTCGATCGTGTCGATCGCCAGTGTGAGCGGGTGGCGGCCATCGCCGGGCACGGCGGCTTATGGGGCCGCGAAGGCTGGGGTGGAAAGCCTGACCGCGACGCTGGCGGTCGAGTGGGCGCCGAAGGTGCGGGTCAACGCGTTGCGGGTCGGCATGGTCGAGACCGAGCAAGTGGAATTGTTTTACGGCGATGCCGAGTCGCAGGCCGCGGTCGCCGCAACGGTGCCGCTCGGGCGGCTCGCGAAGCCAACTGAAATAGGCTGGGCGGCCGCCTTTCTGGCATCCGATGCGGCATCGTATATCAGCGGCACCACGATGGCTGTGCACGGCGGAGGCGAGCCGCCGCCGTACCTGGCTGCCTCGAACGCGAACAAGTAAGGAGTAAACGGATGGGATTGGTCGACGGCCGCGTGGTCGTGGTGACGGGTGCCGGGCGGGGCATCGGGCGGGCGCATGCGCTTGCCTTCGCCGCTCAGGGGGCGCGCGTTGTGGTCAACGACATCGGAGTCGGCCTCGACGGCTCGGCTTCCGGAGCCGCAGGGCCGGCGCAGGCGGTCGTCGACGAGATCACCGCTGGCGGTGGCGAAGCCGTCACGAACAGCGACGACATCTCCGACTGGGCCGGCGCCCAGAACCTCATCAAGACCGCGGTGGACACATTCGGCGGTCTCGATGTGCTGGTCAACAACGCCGGGTTCATCCGGGACCGCATGCTCGCCAACACCAGCGAGGAGGAGTGGGACGCGGTGATCCGCGTGCACCTCAAGGGCCACTTCGCACCGCTTCGGCATGCCGCTCAGTACTGGCGGGGTAAGGCCAAGGCCGGCGAGACGGTCGACGCGCGGGTGATCAACACCAGCTCGGGGGCCGGGCTGCAGGGCAGCGTCGGGCAGGGCAACTACTCGGCGGCCAAGGCCGGCATCGCGGCGCTCACGCTGGTCGCCGCGGCCGAGATGGGCCGTTACGGCGTGACGGTGAACGCGATCGCGCCCGCCGCCCGCACGCGGATGACCGAAAAGGTATTCGCCGAAACGATGGCCACGCCGGATGACGGGTTCGACGCCATGGCGCCGGAGAACGTTTCACCGCTCGTTGTGTGGTTGGGCAGCACCGAATCTCGCGATGTGACCGGGAAGGTCTTTGAGGTCGAGGGCGGGCTGATTCGGGTCGCGGAGGGGTGGGCGCACGGACCGCAGGTCGACAACGGCGCGCAGTGGGACTCGGCCGAGCTGGGGCCCGTCGTCGCCGATCTGCTTTCGAAGGCCCGGCCGCCTGTACCGGTGTACGGAGCCTGATTCACCGCTAGGCGCTCAGGGCTCGCACACCACCAGTGGGATCACCCGATCCGTTGCTTCGCGGTATCCCCGGTAGGGCGGGTAGATACGGATCAGTTGCGGCCAGTAGCGGTCGCGTTCGGCGTCGGTGGCGTCACGTGCCGTCAGGTCGAAATGTTCGCCGCGAATGTGCACGTGCACTTTCGGATTTGTCTTGAGGTTGAGATACCACGCCGGATTTCGGTTACGGCCGCCGAACGACGCCGGCAACACCACTTTGTCGCCGTCGCGCAGATACAGCGTCGGCGTGATCCGCTCCTCGCCGGTCTTGCGACCCGTCGTGGTTAAGAGCGCGGCCGGAAACCACAGCAGTTTCGCGCCCAGCCGCCCGTTGGTTCGTTGATAGACCCAGATGTGTGCGCGGGCGAAGTATTTCAGCAGCAGTACAAGGAACTTCGAGTTGCGGAACTTGCCCTCGGACATAGCGCCCTATCTTTTTCTGCGACGACTGCCGCCGTGCCAGTCCTCTTCAACGCCAACCGATTCGGCATCCACGCCAAGACCGGCGAGCTGAGGTCGTTCGCGAAGGCTGCGCTTGATCTCAGCGAAGCCGGGAAACCCGGTCAGGGCGATGACATGGTCCCACAGCTCGACGGCGTCATCGCGACTCGGCAGACGGCTGATCACCGGTCCGAAGAACGCGGTCCCGCCGGGCGGCTTGAAGTGCAGGATCGGGGTGCCGACATCGCGACCCGTCAGAGCGAGTGCCTCCTCCGTCTCCGTGCGGATCACATCGTCGAACGTCGTATCGTCCAGCGCGTCCGCCAGATCACCGGGTAGCCCGACGTCGTCCAGCAGCGGCTCGAGCAGGTATCGCGCTCCCTGATCCGACGCCGAGAGCTTCTCGTCGCGTGGAGTGTCGAACAGGCGGGTGCCGATCGCCGAGTACAGCGGTCCGACCGCGTCGCGGCCGTGCTCCTCGCGCACCCGCGCGACGACGCGCAGTAGCCGCAGGCCAGCAGTGTGTCCTGCCTCGTACTCGGGTGGAAAGTGTGCCGCGTAGTCGACGTTCGCGTTGAGGATCCGCAACGAGATGAACCGCCAGTCAACGTGGTAGGCACGCTGCGCGGCCACGATACGCACCCACTTGCTCGTCATCCACGCGAACGGACAAACGGGATCGAAATAGAAGTGCAGATCGGATTCCATGTACCGATTGTGCGCGATCTAGGGATCGCAGATGATGATCGGGATCTCCCGGTCGGTCCACGACTGATAGGTATCGAATTCTGAATACATGGCATTCAGTTTGGGCCAGTACTCGGCGCGTTCGGCGACGGTGGCGTCGCGCGCGGTCAGGTTCAGCACGCCGGTCTTGTCCTGGAACGTCACCTTCGGGTTCGCCTTGAGGTTGAGGTACCACATCGGTGAGTCCGCCCGGCCGCCGTGCGATGCCACCACGACGACGCGATCGCCCTCGCGGAGATAAAGCAGTGGGCTCTCCCGCGGTTCACCGGTCTTGCGTCCGATGGTGGTCAGGATGCCCACCGGCGCGCCCTTCAGGAACTTGTCGCCCAATCGGCCATTGGTTTTCTTGAAGATCCAGGTCTGAGTTCGCGACATCCACTTGATCGCGATGCCCACCTGCTTCGAGTTGAGTGCCTTGGGCGGCGGATTGGTCATTCGTGGCCGGCCTATCGGGCGATGTACGGGCGGATGCTTGCCCGGATGTGATGGATCTTGCCGGTGTCGGCGGGGATCACGAAGACCTCGTCGAGGTGGGCGCCCACCCGTCGCCCGGTGAGCGAGGGTTTGGTCACCAGGTCGTAGCGTGCGCGCACCTCGTCGCCGACCACGATGTAGTCAGGCGCGGTGATGGATGAAATGACCCGGTATTGAGGTCCACGATTCAAGCTGCGGCGCAGGTGATTTCCGGAGAATCCGGTCTTGAGCCCGACCTCGACGCGTGTGCACTCCGACGCGAACTGCACGGCGTCGCCGTTGTGAGTGAGAAGCGCGTCGATGTAGGCCTGCGCGACGGCGATCCGCTCGGTATCGGTGTAGACCCGCGTCTCCGGCATCAGATCCGCTCGATGATCGTGCCGGTGGACAGCGCTCCGCCGGCACACATCGTGATCAACGCCGTGCTCTGATCCGAGCGTTCCAGCTCGTGCAGCGCGGTGGTGACCAGCCGGCTGCCGGTGCAGCCGACGGGGTGACCCAGTGCGATCGCGCCGCCATTGACGTTCACCTTGTCCATGTCGGGGTTGTGCACCCGCGCCCACGACAGCACGACCGAAGCGAACGCCTCGTTGATCTCGGTGATGTCGATGTCACCCATCTTCATGCCGGCCTTCTCCAGCACCTTGGCGGTGGACTGCACCGGTCCGTCGAGGTGGTAGTACGGCTCGGCGCCGACGAGCGCCTGGCTGACGATCCGCGCCCGGGGCCGCAGGCCGAGCGCCTTTGCTTTGTCCTCGTCCATCCACAGCACCGCCGCTGCTCCGTCGGAGATCTGCGACGACGTGCCCGCGGTGTGAATGCCGTCGTCCAGCACCGGCTTCAGCTGCGAGAGCCCTTCCAGCGTGGTGTCCCGCAGGCCCTGGTCGCGCGTCACCTTCTGCCGCTCGGACGTCGGCTGCTTGTTCTCGTCGATCACCGGCGCCTCGATCGGGCTGACCTCGCGGTCGAACCTGCCCTCGGCCCACGCCTGCTTGGCCTTGCGCTGCGAGGCCAAGCCGAACTCGTCGATGTCCCCGCGGGTGATGCCGCGCCGCTTGGCGATCCGCTCGGCCGCGGTGAACTGGTCGGGCATGTCGATGTCCCACGACTCGGCGCGGATGGCCCCGCGGTTCGGACCCGCGTTGGCGCCCAGCCCCACGCGGCTCATCGCCTCGATCCCGCACGCGATGCCGATGTCGATCGCGCCCGTCGCGATCAGCCCGGCGATGAGGTGGTTGGCCTGCTGGCCGCTGCCGCACTGGCAGTCGATGGTCGTGGCGCCCACCTCCTCCGGCAAACCCGCCGTGAGCCAGGACGTCCGGGTGATGTTGTTGGACTGCTCCGCGAACTGCGTCACGCAGCCGCCGATGAGCTGCTCGACGTCGCCGGCGCCGATGCCGGCCTTCTCCACGAGCGCCTTCTGGACCGCGCCCAGTAGCTCAGTCGGATGCAGTCCGGACAACGATCCATTGCGCTTGCCGATCGGGCTGCGTGTGGCTTCAACGATGACAGGGTTACCCATATGATCAGGCTAGAACACGTTCCATTACTCTGACAAGCGAGGATGCGAGAGTGCCTTTTGTCTGCGGTGAAGGCATGTTTTACTGGCACTAGAACACGTTGTAATAAGGAGCTCAGCAATGCCCAGCCCCCACCTGCCGCCCGGCTTCGACCCTACGGATCCCGACACCTGCGTGCAGGGTCTGCCCGTCGAGGAGTTCGCCGAGCTACGCAAGGCCGCGCCGATCTGGTGGTGCGAGCAGACGCCCGGTCATGCCGGCGGGTTCAACGACGGCGGCTACTGGGTGGTGAGCAAGCACAACGACGTCAAAGAGGTGTCGCGGCGCAGCGACGTGTTCTCCAGCTACGAGAACGGCGCGATCCCGCGCTTCCACGACGACATCGCCCGCGAGGACGTCGAGGTCCAGCGGTTCGTGATGCTCAGCATGGACGCACCGCATCACACCCGGCTGCGCAAGATCATTTCACGGGGGTTCACGCCGCGGGCCGTCGAACGGTTGCGAGACGAGCTGAGTCAGCGGGCGGAGAACATCGTCAAGACCGCCGCCGCTCAGGGCGCAGGCGACTTCGTCGAGCAGGTGTCGCGCGAGCTGCCGCTGCAGGCCATCGCGGGGCTGCTCGGTGTGCCCCAGGAGGACCGCATGGAGCTGTTCCGGTGGTCCAACGAGATGACCGGCAACGACGACCCCGAGTACGCCGACGTCGACCCCAAGGGGTCGTCGGCGGAGCTGATCATGTACGCAATGAAGATGGCCGAGGTGAAGTCCAAAGATCCGGGCGAGGACATCGTGACCGCGTTGATCGAGGCCGACATCGACGGCGAGAAGCTGTCCGACGACGAGTTCGGCTTCTTCGTCGTGCTGCTGGCCGTCGCGGGCAACGAGACCACCCGCAACTCCATCACCCACGGCATGATCGCCTTCGCCGACAACCCCGATCAGTGGGAGCTGTACAAGAAGGAGCGACCGGAAACCGCGGCCGACGAGATTGTCCGGTGGGCGACTCCGGTCACCTGCTTCCAGCGCACCGCGCTCGAGGACACCGAACTGTCCGGCGTGCAGATCAAGAAGGGCCAGCGGCTGGTCATGTTCTACCGGTCGGCGAATTTTGACGAGGAAGTCTTCGAGGATCCGGATAAGTTCGATATCACGCGAAACCCCAACCCGCACGTCGGCTTTGGCGGCACCGGGGCTCACTACTGCATCGGTGCGAACCTGGCCAGGATGACCATCGACCTGATCTTCAACGCGGTCGCCGACCACATGCCCGACCTGACACCCATTTCAGCGCCCGAGCGACTGCGCTCCGGTTGGCTCAACGGCATCAAGCACTGGCAGGTCGACTACCGCGGTGGTGCGTCAGAGTCGGCCGCAGATTCGGCCGCCAAGTGTCCGGTGGCGCACTGATGGATTTCACCCTCGACCCCGCGCAGCAGGCGGTGGCGGACGTCGTCACCTCCGCGCTCGACCGGGACAACAGCTTCCAGGCGCTGGTCGCGGGGGGCGTGACCGCGCTCGGCGTCCCGGAACGCCTCGGTGGCGACGGCGTCGGTCTGTCCGAAATCGCGACGGCGCTCACCGAGATCGGCCGCCACGGCACCATCAGCCCGGCATTGGCGACGCTGGGTCTCGGCTTGGTCCCGCTGCTCGACCTGGCCACCGCCGAACAGCAGGACCGTTACCTGGCCGGCGTGGCGAAGGGCGGGGTGCTCACCGCCGCCCTCAACGAGCCGGGTGCCCCGCTGCCAGACCGGCCGGTGACAACACTTGCCAACAATCGCTTGACCGGCACCAAGATTGGCGTGCCGTACGCCGAACAGGCGCAGTGGATGATCGTCACCGCGGACAGCGGCGTGGTCGTGGTCTCGCCGAAGGCCGCCGGCGTCACGTTGACCAAGACGCCGACCTCCAACGACTCCGACGAGTACGTGGTCACCTTCTCCGACGTGGAGGTGGACGGGGTGCTGGCCGGGGCCACTCCGCACCGTCTCAACCAACTGGCGCTGGCCGTCACCGGTGCCTTCGCGGCCGGCTTGGTCGCCGGGGCATTGCGGCTGACTGCGGATTATGTGGGAAGCCGGCACCAGTTCGGTAAGCCGCTGTCGACGTTTCAGACCGTCGCGGCGCAGCTCGCCGAGGTCTACATCGCCTCGCGGACGATCACATTGGCGTCGACATCGGTGATTTGGCGGCTGTCCGAGGGCCGCGACGCCGACGACGACCTTGACGTGCTCGGTTACTGGCTGACATCTCAGGCGCCGCCGGTGATGCAGATCTGCCATCACTTGCACGGCGGAATGGGCATGGATATCACGTACCCGATGGCGCGGTACTACTCCACGATCAAGGACCTCACCCGGTTGTTGGGTGGGCCGTCGCATCGTCTCGATCTGGTGGGAGCGCAATGTTCATAGAACTGACCCCTGAGCAGCGCCAGCTGCAAGCCGAACTGCAGCAATACTTTTCGAATCTGATCTCGTCCGACGAGCGGGCCGAGATGGAGGCTGACCGGCACGGCAAGGCCTACCGCGCGGTCATGCGGCGGATGGGTCAGGACGGCAAGCTGGGCGTCGGGTGGCCGAAGGCGTTCGGCGGGCTGGGTTTCGGGCCGATCGAGCAGCAGATCTTCGTCAACGAGGCGCACCGCGCCGACGTGCCGCTGCCCGCCGTGACGTTGCAGACCGTCGGCCCGACCCTGCAGGTGTTCGGCAGCGAGGAACAGAAGAAGAGGTTTCTGCCCGCAATCCTTGCCGGTGAGCTGCATTTCGCGATCGGCTACACCGAGCCGGAGGCGGGCACCGACTTGGCGTCGTTGCGCACCGCCGCGGTTCGCCACGGCGACGAGTACATCGTCAACGGTCAGAAGATCTTCACCACCGGCGCTCACGACGCCGATTACATCTGGCTGGCCTGTCGCACCGATCCGGATACCGTCAAGCACAAGGGCATTTCGATCTTGATCGTCGACACGAAGGATCCCGGCTACTCGTGGACGCCGATCATCCTCAGCGACGGCGCCCACCACACCAACGCCACCTACTACAACGACGTCCGCGTGCCTGCGGACATGCTTGTCGGTGAGGAGAACGGTGGCTGGCGGCTGATCACGACCCAGCTGAACAACGAACGGGTGATGCTCGGCCCGGCCGGGCGGTTCGCCGCGATCTATGACCGGGTGCACGCGTGGGCGTCCAAACCCGGCGGCGACGGGATCACGCCGATCGATCACGACGACGTTAAGCGCGCGCTGGGTGAAATCCACGCGATCTGGCGGATCAACGAACTGCTCAACTGGCAGGTCGCCGCGTCAGGCGAGACCATCGATGTCGCCGATGCGGCGGCGACGAAAGTGTTTGGCACCGAGCGCGTTCAATATGTCGGGCGACTCGCCGAGGAGATCGTCGGCAAGTACGGCAACCCCGCCGAGTCGGACACCGCCGAGCTGCTCAACTGGCTCGACTCCCAGACCAAGCGCAACCTGGTCATCACGTTCGGCGGCGGGGTGAACGAGGTGATGCGGGAGATGATCGCCGCGTCGGGCTTGAAGGTGCCGAGGGTTCCAAGGTGACACCAGTGACAGTGGAAGATATCCAGAAGGCGGCCGAACAGGTCAAGGCTGCGGGCCGCAGCAAGCCGCGGGTCGGTCGCCATCCGGTCAACCAGCCGATGATCGACCATTGGCTGGACGCGATGGGCGACAAGAATCCCATCTACGTCGATGAGGCAGCAGCTAGAGTGGCCGGCCATCCGGGCATCGTGGCTCCGCCCGCGATGATTCAGGTCTGGACGATGGCGGGTCTGGGCGGCGTTCGTGCGCCCGATGATCCGCTTACCAAGATTCTCGAATTGTTCGACGACTCAGGCTATATCGGCGTGGTGGCGACAAACTGCGAGCAGACCTACCACCGGTATCTGCGGCCCGGCGAAGAGGTCAGCGTCACCGCCGAGCTCACGGATGTCGCCGGTCCGAAGCGGACCGCGCTCGGTGAGGGCTTCTTCATCACCCAGAAGATCACCTGGCAGGTCGGCGACGAGGACGTCGCCGAGATGATGTGGCGCATCATGAAGTTCAGGCCACTTGAGAAAAACCTTGAGAAAGACCTTGAGAAAGACGGGGCCGCAGATCACTCTGTCACCGCGCCCGTTCCCGACGACCTCGATGCCGACTCGATGATGCGGCCCGCGTCATCACGTGACACCAAGTTCTTCTGGGACGGCGTGAGCGCGCACGAGTTGCGGATCCAGAAACGCGACGACGGCAGCCTGCAGCATCCGCCCGTTCCGGCGATCTGGCGGGACAAGCAGGCGCCGATCGACTACGTCGTGGCCAGCGGCAGGGGCACGGTGTTCAGCTTCGTCGTGCATCACGCGCCGAAGGTTCCCGGTCGCACGCTGCCGTTCGTGATCGCGCTAGTCGAACTCGAGGAGGGGGTGCGGATGCTCGGCGAGCTCCGCAACGTCGACCCCGCGGTCGTGGAGATCGGAATGCCCGTTCGCGCAATGTATATCGACTTTCCTGCCAATGATGTCGGACCGGCATGGACGCTGTACGCGTGGGAGCCCCAGCCATCGGAGCCCCACGCATGAGCGCTCCTGCCATCGAGGTGGGCACGAAGCTGCCGGAATTATCGTTGTACGGCGATCCGACGTTCATCGTGTCGACGGCCATCGCCACCCGCGATTATCAGGACGTTCACCACGACCGGGACAAGGCGCAGGCCAAGGGGTCCGAGGACATCTTCGTGAACATCCTCACCGACACCGGTCTTGTGCAGCGCTACATCACCGACTGGGCGGGCCCAACTGCGCTGATCAAGTCGATCGGGCTGCGGCTCGGCGTGCCGTGGTACGCCTACGACACCGTGACCTTCAAGGGCGACGTAACCGCCGTCGAGGACGGCCTGATCACGCTGAAGGTCGTCGGCAGCAACAGCCTTGGCGACCACGTCATCGCCAATGCGACGCTGACAATCGGAGGTGCCTGATGCCGGGCGAGCTGTCCGGAAAGGCGGCGATCGTCGGGATCGGCGCGACGGACTTTTCGAAGGACTCCGGTCGCAGTGAGCTTCGGCTCGCAGCAGAGGCCGTGCTCGACGCCCTCGGCGATGCCGGTCTGACACCTGCCGACGTCGACGGCATGGTGACCTTCACGATGGACTCCAACACGGAGATCGCGATTGCACGCGCCATCGGAATTGGGGACCTGAAGTTCTTCTCGAAGATCCATCACGGCGGCGGAGCGGCGTGCGCGACCATCCAGCAGGCGGCCGTCGCGGTCGCGACCGGGGTCGCGGATTGCGTTGTCGCATACCGGGCGTTTAACGAGCGCTCGGGGATGCGGTTCGGCCAGGTGCAGCGGCGGCTGGTCGAGAACGCCGACTCCACCGGCGTCGACAACTCGTTCTCGTATCCGCACGGGCTTTCGACGCCGGCCGCGCAGGTCGCGATGATCGCCAAGCGGTACATGCACCTGAGCGGCGCGACGAGCCGCGACTTCGGCGCGGTCTCGGTGGCCGATCGAAAGCATGCCGCCAAGAACCCGAAGGCGTACTTCTACGACAAGCCGATCACCATTGAGGATCACCAGAATTCGCGGTGGATCGCCGAACCGCTGCGGCTGCTGGACTGCTGCCAGGAGACCGACGGCGCGGTGGCGCTCGTCGTGACTTCAGCGGAGCGGGCGAAGGATCTCAAGAACCGGCCGGCCGTCGTCGAGGCAGCGGCGCAGGGATCCAGCCCCAACCAGTACTCGATGGTCAGCTACTACCGGCCCGAACTCGACGGCCTGCCGGAGATGGGGCTGGTGGGCCGGCAGCTGTGGGCGCAGTCGGGGCTCAGGCCGACAGACATCCAAACCGCGATCCTGTACGACCACTTCACGCCGTTCACGCTGATCCAGCTCGAGGAATTGGGTTTCTGCGGCTGGGGCGAGGCGAAGGACTTCATCGCCGACGGCGCGATCGAGAGCGGCGGTCGGCTGCCGATCAACACGCATGGCGGCCAGCTCGGCGAGGCTTACATCCACGGCATGAACGGCATCGCCGAGGGCGTGCGTCAGCTCCGCGGCACGTCCGTCAACCAGGTTCCCGACGTCGAGCATGTGGTCGTCACGGCGGGCACCGGCGTACCGACCTCGGGTCTGATCCTGGGTTGACAGACAGCGTTGCTCGCGCGGTGGCTGAACGTTTACCGGAACCCGTAGGCCCGCCAGCCGTCACCTCCCTCTGTGGTCAGTACGACTAGCTGATCGACCAACGCAAAGGGTGGGCGGCCGCCATCCAGGTCGCAGCACTCGATCCGGGTTTATTCGTGGTCGCTGAGCCTCACGACATGGAACGCATCCACGCCGGACCGCCGCATTACGGCGGGCGGTCCAGCGCAGACCCTTCGTCTAGACGACTGGCTCAACCACACGTGGTGGTACCGCCGACTGCTGTCGTACACGTGAAGGAGGTGATTGTTGATTGAGTTACCACAACGGCCTGGGTGTTGGCGGTGCCGTTGAGGGCGCTGACGTTGCTGATGGAGGTGTTGGCGGAGGTGTTGACTGGGGCGAGGCCAATGCCAATCGGCACGCTAAATTGGTTGCCTGACAACGCGCCGGTACTCTGCTTGGTGTTGCCGTTGCTCTGGCTGAGCGAAACAGAGACACCGCTATTGTTGTTACTGTTTTTGGTAGTGTTCTGAGTGCTGTGGCAGCCTAACCAGCAGGCATTTGCCGCCGGCGCGGCGACGGTGGAGAGTGCGCTGAGGCCCACCGCCGAGCACCCGGCGATGGCGCCGGCAGCGACGGTGCGCTTCAGCGTCTGGTTACTAGGCTTTGAGTGATTACCCATCTTCGTGAGCTCCTCTTGTTTGTTTTTGCTGTTTGTTTGCACGGATGTGATGGCGCCGGTCTCCGACCGGCTTGGCTAGATGGCATCATTCGCGTGTTCGCACGTCGCGGTCCGCGCCGTGCCGTCTCCTTGGCATCGCGAGCGCCGAGTCACCTCCAATCGCCCTCCTATCGTTGTAGCTGTTAAATCAAGATCTTCCGAAAGAAACATGACGTTTGCTGGGGGTGCCGTTTGCGCCGGCGGCACTACTGACAGGTGTGCTGAGCGGAGTGCGTGATCCGACACTGAAAGGTGTGCTGAGCGGAGTGCCGGATCCGAGACCGGAACTCAGCTGTGGGTTGATGATGTTGCCCGAGAGGTTGGTCTTCTGATTTGAATTGCCTTCGGTGTTCGTTACACCCACGGTCGTTCCGGAGCCGGTCCCGGTGGATGTAACGCCAACGCCGGTGAAGTTGCCATTGCCGTTGCCGATGGCGGCGTTTCCGAGTGTGGAGGTGTTGCTCGAGTTTCCGCCGAGCAGACTCAGCTGCGGGTTGAAGACGTTGCCGGACCCGAAGTTGGTCTGAGTCGAGTTGCCCTGGGAGACCGTGACGTTGGTCGTTTGGGAGCCGCCCCCGGTGGATGAAACGCCAACGCCGGTGGTGTTGCCGTTGCCGTTGCCGATGGCGGCGTTTCCGAGTGTGGAGGTGTTGCTCGAGTTTCCGCCGAGCAGACTCAGCTGCGGGTTGAAGACGTTGCCGGACAGGATGTCGATCTGAGTCGAGTTGCCGTTGGACACCGTGACGTTGTTCGTTTGGGAGCCGCTCCCGGTGGATGTAACGCCAACGCCGGTGGTGTTGCCGTTGCCGTTGCCGATGGCGGCGTTTCCGAGTGTGGAGATGTTGCTCGAGTTTCCGCCGAACAGACTCAGCTGTGGGTTGATGACGTTGCCCGAAAGGATGTTGATCTGGACGACGTTGCCGTTGGAGACCGCCACGTTGGTCGTTCCGGAGCCGCTCCCGGTGGAATTAACGCCAACGCTGGTGGTGTTGCCGTTGCCTTGGCCGGCGAAGAGGTTTCCGACCGTGGAGATGTTGCTCGAGTTTCCGCCGGGGTTGACCTGTGGCAGGATGACGTTGCCCTGGAGGATGTTGAGCTGGACAGTGGTGCCATTAGGTTCGACGAAACTGGCGGAGAAGGCGTTTGCGGTGGGCAAGGTCCCGTCGCCGAGCAGGCCTAAGCAGCAAGCGGCGCCGCCCGCCGCAACGCCGCCCGCCGCAACGGTGCGGGTCATTACTGACGGCTTGCGCGGCATCCTGTGGCTACCCATTTTCTGAGTTCCTTTTCGGTGGCCCACGTCGGTGTGTGACTGCAACCCTGAATCCGCGATGCCGTGCCTGCCGTCCGGAACTGCCCGGTGGTTGCTCATTGGTGTGCCTCGCTGTCACGGGACTGTTGTCCCAGTTGTGAGACGGTTCTGTTGATATCGAAACGAACGATAGCCCCCCCAGTAGCACATGTCGATCAAAACGGCAAAATTTCTCTGCAGAGAATTTGCTACCGGAATAGTTCGTCGCGACCGCGAAGCATCTGGCCCGGGAAAAGGCCTGGTGAGGGGCTTACGGCGTAAGCCTGGCAACAGTTGGGCGAACCGCGCAGGGCGGACCGGCAAAGGCAGTTTTCGCCGAGCCGACGCCGGTTTCTGTCCGTACCGCAAACCAATGGTGCGACCTCTATGGTCACCGTTGGGATCGCGCTCGAGCAATACTAGCCAGAACCAAGCGACTCGGAAGGCGATTGACCTACTTGCACGACTCCGCTAGCCGGGTGCTCGTCGACTCCTCGTCACGTAGCCGTGCGGCTTGGGCCGGATCGCCGCCGGGTATTCCCGCCATCGCGTTCATCGCAAGGCCCTGCAATTGATCTGCGAACGAACGAATCGATGCGGCCAGCTCCGGTGGCGTCGCGGGATCGAGATGAGCCAGCAGATATGTGGCTCCCCCCACCAGTGCTACGCGGGCATTTGCCGTCGCCGCCTCCGCTGCGATCGGGTCACTACCGGGGTCGACGTGAGTCTGCAGCGAGACTGCGTTGCGGACCAAATTGAACGCGGAACACGCTCGCGTCTTCGCATCAGCGGCCTGCTGATCGGTCACCGTGGCCGCGCTTTCACGGTGTGGGTGCAGCCACGCCCAAGCCGAGAAGGCGATCGCTATGAGCGACAGTGCCAGGGCGATGAGGCCGACCAAACGCGATGGCCTCGGCCCCGACGCAGAACGGTGCCGGGATGCCGCGTCCGCCCGTGGCTCGGCTTGCTCAGCCAGTCCGTCGTCCGTGGGCTCCGACACGCGCTGAGCATAGCTGGCTAGGCCGGCACCAGCTCCACCCCCGACAGCACTGGTTCGTCGTCGCGGGTCGGCGCGGTGACGGTGGCGACCAGCCTGTCGTCGGATTCCCAGATCCGAGCCAGCAGCATCTCGCCCGGGTACGCGACGCCGGCGAACCGCGCACCATAGGTACGGACTCGGCTCACGTCGCTGTCGAGGCACGCGTCGACGATCGCCTTACAGGCCATGCCGAATGTGCACAATCCGTGCAGAATCGGCCGTGGAAAACCGGCCGCGGCAGCGAATTCCGGATCGGAGTGCAGCGGGTTGCGGTCACCGCACAGCCGGTACAGCAGCGCCTGCTGGGGCAGGATCGGCAGCGGCACCTCATGATCGCACGCACGCTCCGGCGCGCCCGCCGCCCCGGACGGTCCGCGCTCACCGCCGAATCCGCCCTCGCCGCGGGCGAAGATCGACCGGCGCTGCGTCCACAGCGTCGCGCCGTCAGGAGAAGTCACGGTCGTCTCGGTCACCACGACCGCGGCCTTGCCCTTGTCCCACACCTCGACGATCCGGCTGATCCCGCGCGCGCTGCCCGACGGCGGCAGCGGTCCGCCCACCGTCACCTGCTCGGAGGCATGCAGAATCCTTGCGAGGTCGATCTCGACGCCCGGCCAGCTGACCTGCGGTGGCTCAGTCTCGTGAAACGTCGCGGCGACGCAACCGAACGTCGGCAGCACCTGCGGTGTGTGATCGACGAGATAGCTCAACTCGCGCGGGTTCATCGGATCGGCGCCGGCGCCGAGTCCGAGGTGATACAGCTGCACATCGCTACTGGTCCAACTGAATTCGCTCGGCGGCAGCTCCGCGCCGATCGCAACCGACGGATCGATGGGCATGTCAGCCCTTCCCGGTATCTGATGTCGCCGGCCCGGCGGCTCCGGTACCCGATGTCGCCGGCCCGGCGGCTCCCGCAATATGCAAAGCCGCGAGATACCCGAACGCCATCGCCGGTCCGATCGTGCCACCCGGGCCCGGGTAGGTGTGACCCATCACCGGCGAGCTGACGTTGCCGGCCGCGTACAGGCCTGAAATGACGCTACCGTCGTCGCGAAGCGCCCGCCCGTGTACATCGGTTTTCACGCCGCCCTTGGTGCCGAGATCGCCGGGCACCATCTTGGCGGCGTAGTAGGGGGGATGGCTGATCTCACCGAGGTTCGCGTTCGGCTTGTTGGTTGGGTCTCCGTAGTAGTTGTCGTAGGCGCTTTCGCCGCGGTGGTAGTCCTCATCGACACCTGAGCGAGCGAAGCCGTTGAAGCGCTCGACCGTCGCCATCAGCTGATCGGCCGGCAGTCCCGCCGCAGCTGCCAGCTCCGACAAGGTCGAGGCCTTGACGATGACCCCGCTCTGAAGCCATTTGTTCGGAATGCGTTGCCCGGGATTCAATCCCGCGAAGATGTAGCGATCGCGGTACTGCTGGTCGAACAGCAGCCATGCTGGCACGTTTTCGCCCGGGCCGGGACCTTGGCCCCACTGGCCGCCGTACATGTGGTGGCACGCCTCGACATAGGGCATGGATTCGTTCATGAACCGATTGCCGGCCATATTGACGATGATCGACCCGGGGGAGTTGCGCTCGGACAGCGCGAACCACGGCGCACCTACCAATGGCACGGTTGGTCCCCACCACGCGTCTTCCATCAATTCCAGTCCAGCGCCCAGTTTCTCAGCCGCCAGAATCCCATCACCCGTGTTGGCCGCCGCCCCTACCGTCCATTCGGTGGTGATCGGGGCGCGCTGATACTTCACCCGCATCTGCTCGTTGTGCTCGAAACCGCCGCATCCCAGGATCACGCCGCGGCGGGCCCGAATCAGCTGCGGCTCCGCTGATTCCGGCGAACGAGCATCTCGGACATAGACGCCGCGGACGACGCCGTCCTCGACGTAGAGATCGGTCAGCGCGGTGTTGAGCTGCACTCCTACGCCGGCTTGGCGAAGCCCGATCCGCAGCGGTGCGATCAGGGCCCGCCCCATCCCGACCAGCTGTTTGCCGGTCGTTTTCGCCCACATGGTGCGTGCACCGACCCTCAGGCTTCGCAGCACCCCGCGAGGGTGGCGTTTGAGCATGTTCAACCGCACGTAGTCCTGTTGCATGACCACGACGTTGAGCGGGACTTTGCCGTACGCCGGTTCGAGGCCGGCCATGTCGGGGCCGAGCTTGCGGGCATCGAACGGCCTCGGCTCGATCGAACGGCCACCCGCGCGCCCGCCGTCAGACTCGGGGTAGTAGTCGGAGTAGCCGGGCACCCAGCACATCTTCAATGGGGTGTGCCTCAAGACAAACGACAACATCTCGGGCGCCCGCTGCAGATAAGCATCGATGCGCTCGGGCTCGACGATGTCGCCGATGATGCCGTGCAGGTACCTGCGCGCGGCCTCCGGTGTGTCCGTGACGCCGTCCCGCTTGAGGATCTCGTTATTCGGGATCCACACACCGCCGCCGGATCGAGCGGTCGAGCCGCCGAAATGGGCGGCCTTCTCGATCACCACCGTCGATAAGCCCTCGTGAGCCGCGGTGAGTGCGGCTACCATGCCCGCAGCACCGCTGCCGACAACGACGACGTCGTACTCCTGTCCGGTCATACTAGAACACGTTATAGAATTGGCCGGGCCGGGCGCTACCGACCCCACCGCATCGAACAGAGGGGCGACCACGAATGCTCAGTGTTCAGTCCCGCGATGAACTGGCCGCGGACCTGGCCGAGGCCGAGCGCACCCGCGTGCCGATCGCTCCGCTCACGGACCGAAACCCCACGATAGACGTGGTCGACGCCTACGAGATCCAGCTCATCAACATCCACCAGCGCGTTGCCGAAGGCGCCCGGGTGGTTGGCCACAAGGTGGGGCTGTCGAGCAAAGCGATGCAGCAGATGATGGGCGTCGACGAACCCGACTACGGGCATTTGCTCGACGAGATGCAGGCCTTCGAGGACACCCCCGTCAAGGCGGGCTCCTACCTGTACCCGCGCGTCGAGGTCGAGGTCGGGTTCATCCTCGCCGAGGACCTGCCCGGCGCCGAGTGCACCGAGGACGACGTGCTGGCCGCGACGGCCGCGTTCGCCCCGTCGATCGAGCTCATCGACACCCGCATCACCGACTGGAAGATCACGTTGTGCGACACCATCGCCGACAACGCCTCGTCGGCCGGGTTCGTGCTGGGCGCCGGGCGGGTGGCGCCCGAGACTGTGGACATCCGGAGCATCGACGCGGTGCTGACCCGCAACGGCGAGGTGGTGGCCAGCGGCCGCAGCGACGCTGTGCTGGGCAATCCGGTGACGGCGGTGGCGTGGCTGGCCCGCAAGGTGGAGAGTTTTGGTGTACGGCTGCGCAAGGGTGACATCGTGTTGCCGGGCTCGTGTACCCGCGCGATCGACGCCCGGCCCGGTGATCACTTCGTCGCGGAATTCGACGGACTCGGGTCCGTCCGGTTGACTTTCGAATAGAGGAGCACATGCGTCCAACAGCCCAAAAAAGCACCGTCGCGATCGTCGGCTCCGGGAACATCAGCACCGACCTGATGTACAAGCTGCTGCGGTCGGAATGGCTTGAACCGCGCTGGATGATCGGCATCGATCCGGAGAGCGAAGGCCTCAAGCGCGCCCGCGATCTGGGCCTGGAAACCACTCATGAGGGTGTCGATTGGCTGCTGGCGCAGGACGAGAAGCCCGACCTGCTGTTCGAGGCCACCTCGGCCTACGTGCACAAGGCCGCCGCACCGCGCTACGCCGAAGCCGGTATTCGCGCGATCGACCTGACGCCGGCAGCCGTCGGCCCGGCGGTTATCCCGCCCGCCAATCTGCGCGCGCACCTCGACGCGCCGAACGTCAACATGATCACCTGCGGCGGGCAGGCCACGATCCCGATCGTGTACGCCGTCGCGCGCGCTGTGGAGGTGCCGTACGCCGAGATTGTGGCCTCGGTTGCTTCTGTCTCGGCAGGGCCGGGAACGCGTGCCAACATCGACGAGTTCACGAAGACCACCAGCCGCGGTGTCGAAACGATCGGCGGCGCGAAACGCGGCAAGGCGATCATCATCCTCAACCCGGCCGACCCGCCAATGATCATGCGCGACACCATCTTCTGTGCCATCCCCGAAGATGCCGACACCGACGCGATCGCGCGATCCATTCACGACGTGGTGGCCGAGGTGCAGACCTACGTCCCCGGCTACCGGCTGCTCAACGAGCCGCAGTTCGACCCGCCGTCGATGAATTCCGGGGGCCAGGCGATGGTCACGACGTTCGTCGAGGTCGAAGGCGCCGGTGATTATCTGCCGCCCTACGCGGGCAACCTGGACATCATGACGGCGGCGGCGACCAAGGTCGGCGAGGAGATCGCAAGAGAGTCTCTATCCGCAACAGCAGGAGGTCGCCCATGACCACCGGTATTTTCTTCAACCCGATCTGGGACGTCCGGATGACCGACACGTCGCTGCGCGACGGGTCACACCACAAGCGCCACCAGTTCACCAAGGAGGAGGTCGGCAGCATCGTCGCGGCGCTTGACGCCGCGGGCGTGCCGGTCATCGAGGTCACCCATGGTGACGGTCTCGGCGGGTCGTCGTTCAACTACGGCTTCTCGAAGACTCCCGAGCAGGAACTCATCAAGCTCGCCGCCGAGACCGCGAAGGAGGCGAAGATCGCGTTCCTGATGCTGCCGGGGGTGGGCACGAAGGAAGACATCATCGAGGCCCAGGGCAACGGCGGGTCCATCTGCCGGATCGCCACGCACTGCACCGAGGCCGACGTGTCGATCCAGCACTTCGGGCTCGCGCGCGAACGGGGCCTTGAGACCGTGGGCTTTTTGATGATGGCGCACACCATTCCGCCGGAGCACCTGGCCAAGCAGGCAAGGATCATGGCCGATGCCGGCTGCCAGTGCGTCTACGTCGTCGACTCCGCCGGTGCGTTGGTGCTGGAGGGTGTCCGCGATCGGGTTGCCGCGCTGGTCGCCGAACTTGGTGGCGACGCACAGGTTGGTTTTCATGGGCACGAGAATCTCGGCCTTGGTGTCGCGAACTCGGTCGAGGCCGTGCGTGCCGGGGCCAAGCAGATCGACGGCAGCTGCCGCCGCTTCGGCGCCGGTGCGGGCAACGCACCGGTCGAGGCGCTCATCGGGGTGTTCGACAAGATCGGCGTCAAGACCGGCATCGACTTCTTCGACATCGCCGACGCGGCCGAAGACGTCGTGCGCCCCGCGATGCCCGCCGAATGCCTACTCGACCGCAATGCGCTGATCATGGGCTACTCGGGGGTGTACTCGAGCTTCCTCAAGCACGCGATCCGGCAGGCCGAACGCTATGGCGTCCCGGCCCATCAGCTGCTTCACCGCGCCGGGCAGCGCAAACTCATCGGCGGCCAGGAAGACCAGCTGATCGACATCGCGCTGGAGATCAAGCGCGAGCTGGGGGCACCTCCCGCTCGCGGGGGAGAGCACGCGGCGCCCACCGCGTAGGCCGATCCTCAGTGACGGGCCGACCCTGTCAGCGGTCGGCCGTTGGCGCCTTCGACCAAACAGATGAGCGTCCCCGGGGCGGTCGGGTTCTCGCTGGTTCGATCCTGATCGGCGTCGACCAGGTAGGTCATCGTGTATGGGCTGCCGTCGACGGGCTGCCCGGTGTAGTCGGGAAACGCCTTGCCGCAGTTCCGATTGGCGACGTCGGGGACCGTCGTGTCGACCCACATCGGCCCGCGAAAAAACACCTCTGCGGTGTGCGGTGTCGCACAGTCGACGACGGTCACCGTCACCGCGCCGAGATCGATCTTGGGAAGGTCGGCGACGCATTGACCGATCTCGAGATCGATCCACGTCTCGGTCCGGGGACCTACCGCGGGGGGTGAAGGGGCAACGGCCGCGGGGGTTGTGGTGGCCGGGGCTGCGCGGCTCGTCGACGTGGTGCCGGAATTCGGAGCGTTTCCACCGCAGGCCGGCAGCGATGCCAGTGCAATCGCCGTCAGGCCCCATAACACTCGATGAACGATGCGGTCTCCTCGATCCGTCTTCGCCTTCGGACGGTCGGCAAGTGTAGCTAACGAATCCGATCAATTTCCCGATATAGGGTGCGACCATCCCGTACCAGAGGAGCGAAGCTCGTGATCATTGCCATCCGAAACGTCCGCCGGGGGGTGCTGGGCATCCTCGCTGCCGCGGTGCTGGCCGGTGTTGCCATTGCGATCGTTATGCTCCCGTCCGCGAAGGGTGACCCCGAACCGTGCACCGCGGCCAACCTGAGCGCGACGATCAGCAAGGTCAATCAGGACATCTCGCAGTATCTGCAAGCGCACCCCGACACGAACCAGGCGCTCACCGACGTCGCCAAGCAGTCACCGTACGCGGCTCAATCGGCGTTCACGGACTACTTCAAAGGCAACACCGCGGCGGCGGCCGACCTCCACACGCTGCAGCAGCCCCTGGTCGACCTCAGCAACCAATGTGGCTTCCAGGTGTCGCCCGGACAGGTCCTCGGCGCGTTGAGCGACCTCTGACGCCGGGCGCGCTGGGGTACTCACCAGCTGGCCGCGGCACAATGTTGCGGTGACTGCGGTTTCTGACCGACGCGTGCGCATCGGGTCGATGGAGATTCTTCTCGTCGTTCTGGTCGCGTTCGCGGTGACCGGCGGGATCGTGAGCGCGTTCATCGCCGGGCGCGCGAAGCTATCCGTCGCCGCAACGGTGTTCTGCGGCGTGTTCGTGCAGGCACTGCCGTTTCTCGTGCTGGGCGTCGTGGTGAGCGGCTTGGTCGCGGCGTTCGTCACGCCCGACCGGCTGGCCCGTTGGCTCCCTCGCCGCGGCGGCGCCGCGATCCTGGTCGCCGGCATCGGGGGGGCAGCGCTGCCGGGATGCGAATGCGGTTCGGTGCCGATCGCCCGCCGGTTGTTTGACGGCGCATCCGGTGCGGCAGCGTTGACGTTCATGTTGTCCGCGCCCGCGATCAATCCCGTTGTGCTGGTGGCCACCTCGGTGGCATTCCCCGGCGAGCCGCGCATGGTCCTCGCCCGCCTCATCGGTTCGCTGTTGACCGCTGTCGTGATGGGTGCGCTGTGGTTGCGTTGGGGCCGGGCCGACTGGGTCACCCGCCGCTTGCCGAAACCCCACGACACCAATGCGTCGGCGTGGACGGTCTTCACCGAGGCGGCGCGGCACGACTTTCTCACCGCCGCGTCGTATCTGGTGCTGGGCGCGGCAGCTGCGGGGGCGTTGCGGGTGTTGGTGCCGCCGTGGGTGTTCGCCAACCTTGCCGGGCACCTGGTTGTCGCCGTGGTGATGATGGCGTCGCTCGCGGTGATTCTCGCGCTGTGCTCCGAGGCTGACGCCTTCGTGGCGGCCAGCTTGACGGCGATTCCGCTGTTACCCAAGCTGGTGTTTCTCGTGGTGGGCCCCGCGGTGGACGTGAAGCTGTTCGCGATGCAGGCCGGAATGTTCGGTCGCCGGTTCGCGATTCGCTTCGCGCCCGCGACGTTCGTCGTCGCGACGCTGGTGGCGACGGCGGTGGGGCTTCTGGTGCTCGGTGGTGCCCGGTGAAGCGCGAAACCCAGAACGTATTGGTCTTGCTGCTGGGCCTGGGTGTCGGCGTGATGGTGGTCAAGGGCGCCTATCTGCACTATGTGAAGCCTTCGCTGATGCCGTGGCTGCTCATCGCGGCGGCACTGCTGATCGCGCTGGCGCTGGTGTGCATCGTCCGCGACATCCGCAGTTCAGGCATCCAAACTCACGAAACTCACGACGACGGCCACCGGCACGGCGGTGGCATGGTGTGGCTGCTGCTGGTGCCCGTTGTGCTCATCGCGTTCGTGATACCGCCGCCGATCGAGGCCAACGGCGCCGCACCGGTCGCCGCCGCTCAACCGCATCGGCGCGCCTTTGCGGCGCTGCCCGCGGAGCGTGCGCCGGTGGTGTCGCTGCCCGAAGCGGTGATGCGGGCGGCCACCGATTCGGCTGGCACGCTGGACAATCACCTGATCACCGTCAGCGGCTTCACGCTGATCCGCGACGGTGGCGTGGACCTCGGTCGCGTTGTCATTGTCTGCTGCGCCGCGGACGCGCAGCTGGCCAGGGTTCACCTCGCCGGCCCCGGTGCGACAACCGCGGCCGGCTACCCCGAGGACACGTGGCTACGGATCGAGGGCACGGTGGTACCCGGAAGTGCTTCCGCGGCGGCATCATTCGTACCGACGATGACCGTGACAGACGTAACGAAGATCGACCGCCCCGCCAACACGTACGCGTATTAACGCCAGATCGGCTTGCTGCCACCCAGTTGCGCGGTCAGCCCGTCGGCCGCGGCCATCAGGCCGCGCGCCCGGACAGTGATCTCCGCGTCGGTGAGGGCCCGGCCGATCCGCAGTGACGCGACCATCGCCTGCCGCTGATGGTGGTCGTACACCGGCGCCGAGATCACGCTGATGTCGTGGCGCTGCCGCGCCCCCGAGGTCTCGCTGCGCAGGTACACGCGCTCTCCGATGTCGGAGACGATCTCACCCAGGAGCGCCCGCAGCTCGTCGGGCAGGCTGTCGGACATGCCGGCCATCAACGCGTAGAGTCGCTGGCCGCCGGGGGTCAGTCGCTCGACCAGGTAGCCGTCGGCGCGACATTCGGCGATGACGCGGTGTAGCCGCTCGGTGTCGGTGCGCAGCGGAATGGTCGGTTCCTTCGACAGCCAGCCTCGGACGGCCTCGTCGTCCCACAGCACGAACATCAGCCCGACCGGCGGGGCGAACGGATAGCTCTGCCCGACTTCGACGCCCACCCTGTCGCCCTCTGCGGCGACGAGTTCGAGAAGCGTGATGCGGTCGTCGACCACCGCCGAGAGTGCAGCCGTGGTCGCGAATCGGACGGACAGGCGGCGCAGTTGCTCGCGCGCTGCCGGACTGACCCGCATCGACTCCTGCGCCTTGTGGCCGAGCGTGATCAGCGCGGGCCCGAGTCGGTACGTTTTGTCCAGGCCGTCTCTGATCAGGTACCCGGCCCCGGTGAGCGTCGAGACGATGCCCAGGCAGGTCGGCTTGCTGAGCTCGACCCGCCGGGCCAGTTCCGATACGCCGAACCGCTGCTGCGGGTGCCGGGACATGAACTCCAGAACCCGCACCACGCGCCCGGTCGGCGGCGAGGCGCGGCCGGCGGCCTCGGGTGCTGTCACGCCTCCGATCGTACGTCAGCGTTCCACATATGGACCACGGCGTGTCAGTATGTTGACGCGAAGTTAGAACACGTTCTAGTCTCGACCCGGTGTACACCGATCCGTTGATGGCGGCGATCGCCGAGGCCGAGAAGCTCGTCGCGGCCGCGCCTCACATCGAGAACGAGGCAGACCTGCTCGAGGGACTGCAGTATCTGGCGCAGGGCATCGCCGCCTGCACGCACGTCTCCTTCCACTACGACCGGGACCACCCGTTCTTCCTCAGCGGTACCGGGCCCTTCACGAAGATGGGGTTGGACAACCCCGACACCATGTACTTCGGCACGCGTGTTCAGCCCGGCCACTCCTACGTCGTCACCGGGCAGCGCGGCACCACCACCGACCTCAGTTTCCAGCTGCTGGGCGGCGAGTACACCGACGAGGGTGTCCCGGTCAGCGAGGCCGCGTTCGACGACCGCGAACTCGAGATCGCCGCGGACGGCAGCTTCGAATGGCGGTTCACGCCCAAGAGCCCGGCGCAGCTGGTGGTGCGTGAGGTGTACGGCGATTGGTCGCAGCGGCGCGGCACGATCGCGATCAAGCGTGTCGACACGGCCGGCACCGCGCCGCCGCCGCCGACTCGCGAGCTGATTGAAAAGCGTTATGCCACCGCGGGAAAGCAGCTTATCAATCGCATCAAGACATGGCTGCAGTTCCCGCAGTGGTTCTACCTCAACCTGCCCGCCAACACGATGGTCGCTCCGCGGCTGACGCCGGGCGGCCTGGCGACGCAGTACTCGTCAGTCGGCCACTTCGATCTGGCGCCGGAGCAGGCGCTGGTCATCACCATTCCGGAGTCCGACGCACCCTACCTCGGATTCCAGTTGGGCAGCATGTGGTACATCTCGCTGGACTACATCAACCATCAGACATCCCTGAATGCCACTCAGGCCCAAGTGGACCCCGACGGAAAGATCCGGATCGTGGTGGCCGACCGCAGTCCGGGCGTGACGAACTGGGTCGAGACGCTCGGACATCGGAAGGGCTTTCTGCAGTTCCGGTGGCAGCGCGTGTCTTCCGAACTCACCGAAGCCGACGGGCCAGGAGTTGAATTGGTCGATTTCGACGCGGTCCCGGCCGCGTTGCCGTTCTACGAGCACAACAAGATAACCGACGAGGACTGGCGGGAGCGGATCGCCCAACGGCAGCACGCGATCGCCGGCAGAATGCTGGGGTGAACAGCGATGAGCGCTGGCCGCGAAGAGCAGAGTGCGATGGCCGACGGCCTGCTAACCGGAAAAGTGGTGTGCATCAGCGGGGTCGGGCCGGCGTTGGGCACGACGCTGGCGCGGCGATGCGCCGAGAACGGCGCAGACCTGGTGCTGGCGGCGCGCACGGTCGAGCGCCTCGACGACGTGGCCAAGGAGATCACCGACACCGGCCGCCGTGCGGTCGCCGTCGCGACTGATATCACCGCCGAGGACCAGGTCGGCAACCTCGTCGACGCGTCGCTCGCGGCGTATGGCCGCGTCGATGTGCTGATCAACAACGCGTTCCGGGTTCCGTCGATGAAACCCTTGGCCGACACCACCTTTCAGCATATCCGCGACGCGATCGAGCTGACGGTGCTCGGCGCACTGCGCCTGACTCAGGGCTTCACGCCTGCGCTCGCCGCGTCCAACGGCGCGGTGGTCAACGTGAACTCGATGGTGATCCGTCACTCCCAGGCCAAGTACGGTGCCTACAAGATGGCCAAGTCGGCTCTGCTGGCGATGTCGCAATCGCTGGCCACCGAGCTCGGCGAGCAGGGGATCCGGGTGAATTCGGTTGTTCCGGGATATATCTGGGGTGACACGCTGAAGGGCTACTTCAGCCACCAGGCCGGCAAGTACGGCACCACGGTCGACCAGATCTACGCGGCGACGGCCGCCAACTCCGACCTGAAGCGGCTACCGACGGAGAACGAAGTCGCCTCTGCGATCATCTTTTTCGCCAGCGACCTGTCCAGCGGTATCACCGGGCAGACGCTCGACGTGAACTGCGGAGAGTACAAGGCCTGATGGCCGAGCGCACCGACGTCGGGACCGTCGACGACCTGCACGAGTCGGCGTCGCGGCTGGTCGGGCTCGACGACTTCGGCCCGGACGACGACAACTACCGCGAAGGCCTCGCGGTCATCCTCGACTCGTACCGGCGCGACGCCGACCTGACGCCGTTCGGCAGCAAGATGTCTCGGGTGTATCTGCGGGGCGCGCTGGCCGCCAGGCTGGTCGCGCAGGCCGGGTGGAAGCAATACCCGCACTACGCCGACGTTCCGGTCCAGCGCCCGATCTTCGTCACCGGGTTGGTCCGCACCGGAACCACCGCGCTTCATCGCCTGCTCACCGCCGACCCGTCGCATCAGGGACTTCAGATGTGGCTGGCGGAGTTCCCTCAGCCGCGCCCGCCCCGGGAGACGTGGAATGAGAACCCCGTCTTCGCGCGGCTGAACGCGCAGTTCGAGCAGCATCACGTCGAGAACCCCGAGTACATGGGCCTGCACTTCATGAGCGCCGACGAAGTCGAGGAATGTTGGCAGCTGCTTCGCCAGTCGCTGCACGCGGTCGCGTATGAGACCTTGGCGCACCTGCCTACCTACGCGCAGTGGCTTGCCGACCAGGACTGGACGCCGGCCTATCAGCGGTACCGCAGGAACCTGCAGTTGATCGGCCTCAATGATGCGGGCAAGCGCTGGGTATTGAAGAACCCGAGCCATCTCCATGCGCTCGACGCGTTGATGGCCACGTTCCCCGATGCACTGGTGGTGCAATGCCATCGGCCCGTGGAGACGATCATGGGGTCGATGTGCTCGTTGGCCGAAGCCACGACCAAGGGCTGGTCGAACGCGTACGTCGGCGCGACGATCGGGGCCGACTCCCTCGACACCTGGTCGCGCGGGTTGGAGCGTTTCAAAGCCGAACGGGCCAAGCACGACCCGGTCCATTTCTACGACGTCGATTACTTTGACTTCGTCGCCGATCCGATCGGCACGGTGGAGGACATTTATTCCTACTTCGGAATCGAGCTGACCGAACCCGCGTCGAGAGCGATGCAAGAGATGCACGCCGAGAGCAAGAAAGGCCCGCGCGCCCCGAAACACACCTATTCGCTTGAAGATTACGGCCTGACCGCGCGAGCGGTGAAGGAGCGGTTCGCCGGTCTCACGTAATCCCGCTACGAGTACTCAGCCGTCACCGGGTGACGGCGCTGTCGACACCGACTCCAAAATGCCTTCAGCGATCGCATGATCGATGCTGTCGGCCAGCTTCGGACATGAGCGGCTGCGCGCCGTCACACCGCCCGATTCCCGGACCTCGGCGAAGTAGGCGCAACGCTGCGCCGCATCGGAATTCCATTGCACCGAGGTGTGTTCCGGGCCGAGTTTCTTGACCAGCACCGAAACGTGACAGAACCGGCAGTCCACCTGCTGCAGGCCGGAATTCAGGTATCGCTCTCGGTCCCGCGCCGTGGCCGCACGCAACTCCGCTGCGCGTCGAGGATCCGAGCCCACGGCCTTCGTCCGCCAGGCGCCGTTCGCGCCCCGCGCGACGTGTTCGTCTTCGTCTTTTTCATGATTGTCGTCTTGTTCGTGATCGTCGTCTTGTTCGTGATTGTCATCGTGCGCACCATGTACGAGCAGCATCGAGCGTGCCAGAGCCTCGACGTCTGGGACGCACCGCTGCTCGTCGTGGCTCACTGTGCCGTCTGCTCTTCGCGCGAGTCGCTCATCGCCCCGCCGCCTGCTCCGCCTCTTGGCGCTGCAAGTTCTGTTCGACCTCTTTGTTCCAGAACTCGTTGGCCCTCTCGGTGTCCACTTCGATCTCGAAGCGGTCGGTCATGTCCGGCGTGACGTCGGCGGCGTCGACGTAGAACTGCTGATACCACCGACGCATCTGATAGACCGCGCCGTCCTCCTCGACCAACAGTGGGTTGTCGATGCGGGTCTTGTGCTTCCAGATCTCGACGTCCTGCAGGAAGCCCTTGCTGACACCTTCGGTGAACGTCTTGGATAGCTTCTCCGACATCGCCTCATCCATGCCCTTGGGCTTCTCGACGATGACGCCCCACTGCAACACGAATGAATCCTGGGTCACCGGGTAGTGGCAGTTGATCAGGATCGACTCGGCCTTGTAGCCGCTGTAGTTGTTGTGCAGCCAGTTGATCATGAACGACGGCCCGAAGTACGAGGCCTCCGAATCCAGGTGCGCCTCGCCGTAGGAGGTGCCCATGTCGTTGACGTCCGGCCGGCCGACATTGTGCAGGTACTGCGACGCGATGTGACCCTCGAAGACGTTCTTGAAATACGTCGGAAGCCCGAAATGGATGTAGAAGAAGTGCGCCATGTCGGTGACGTTGTCGATGATGTCGCGGCAGTTGGAACCCTCGATGAGGAGGGAGTTCCACCGCCAATCGGTCCACTCGTCGCTGTCGGACTCGCCGATCTCCGGGATGCGCACTTCCGGCTGCGGCGGATTGCCCTCGTGGTCGTGCCAGACGAACAACAGGCCGCTGCGGACGTCGGTGTGCCACGCCCGGGTGCGGGCGAGCCTCGGTGTCCGCTTCGCATACGGCACCAGCTTGCACTTGCCGTCGCCGCCCCAGCGCCAGTCGTGGAACGGGCAGGCGATCTCGTCGCCCTTGACCGTGCCCTGCGACAGGTTGCCGCCCATGTGCCGGCAGTAGCCGTCCAGAATCTTGATGTCGCCGTGGGAGTCGGCGAATACCACCAGCATGGTGCCGAACGCCTCCACCCCGTGCGGTTCGCCGTCCAGGTAGTCGTTCACCGGTCCGAGGCAGTGCCAGCCCCGCGCGTACCTGTCGGGCAGCGCGCCGGCGTCGATCTCGCGAACGCCGCCGGCGGCGGTGTTCCCAGGAATGTTCCCAGAAATGTCCGTAGTCACTTCCGCGCCTCCAGTCGTTGCCCCTCTAACTAGAACACGTTACAGTTTCGCCGGACGGGTATGCAATAAATGCAGGCCTTCGGTGCTGTATATGTGACCTATGCCCCTCTTTGAATTCGAAGGTACGTCCCCGAAGGTGCACCCTGAAGCGTTCATCGCACCCACCGCAGTGCTGATCGGCGATGTGACTGTCGAGGCCGGCGCGTCGGTGTGGTTCAACACGGTGGTGCGGGCCGACTACGCGCCCGTGGTTATCCGTGCGGGCGCCAATGTGCAGGACGGATCCGTGCTGCACGCGCCGCCCGGCGTTCCGACCGACATCGGACCGGGCGCGACGGTGGCACACATGTGCTGCATTCACGGTGCGCACGTTGGCGCCGAGGCGCTCATCGCCAACCACTGCACCGTGCTCGACGGCGCGGTGATCGGTTCCCGCAGCCTGATCGCTGCACATTCGCTCGTGGTCGGCGGCACCAAGATTCCCGAAGAAGTGTTGGTGACCGGGTCGCCGGCGAAAGTCAGGGGCCCGATCGCCGGTACCGGCGCCGAGATGTGGGTAAACGTGAACCCCGGCGAGTACCAGGCGTTGGCCCGCCGCTACCGGGACGGCCTTCGGCCTGTCGGCACCGAGGAGAACTAACCGATCGGGGCGGGAGCCGCCCAATCCATCAGCCGGCTAAGCGGCTAAGGAGTGCAGGTTGGCGGACCACCGTTGGTTTGGACGCAACACCGACCATTGATGCAGGTCGTATTCACGCTGTTTCCGTTTTGAGTTGAAACGCTTGTGACCGAGTTATTCACGCTGACGCCGTTACTCCCGTTGCTCACGACGCAACTGGAGTTGCCGTTATTGACGATGATGCTCGTGGTTCCGCCTGGAGCGCCGTTCCCAATGGCATTCGTGGCACTCATGCATGGGTCGTCATCCAATGCCGGTTGGGCGAGCGCGGATCCTGTGGGCGTGAAGAGGCCGACCGTCGCCGCCGCCGCAATCATCCCGGCCGGCAGCAGCCAATGTACCTGCCGTCGAGATCCCGTCATGTCGTCTCCCCTTCAAATCCAGGGCCCTGATCCGTCAGCGAATAGCATGCCCAGTCCACCGGCCCTTTATCCAGGGTTTCGGAATTCTCTCAGCAATCTGGTTGAGGCGACGAACGACCTCGACGACTGCAATACGGCCCAAGAGTCTGTTGTGGTCGGCTAGTTGGCAAACCGCGCTATGACAGCTTGCGCGCGGTCTTCGCGACGCGATCCACTTCCCAATAGGCCCGCAGCGCCACCAGCTTGCCCTCGTCGTTCACCCGATACGTGAACACGCCCTCAGTGGTGACTTGATACCCGCCGGTGGTGATCACGATGGAGCCGACGTTGGCTTCCTCATTGCCGCATCCGAACGTGTCGGCGAAGTTGAACTCGAGCTTGTTCGGCGCGATCGCCTTGTCCCAGAACGCCGATATCTCGTCGCGGCCGCGGTGACCCTTGCCCTCCGGGTCGAAATGCGACGGGCCGATCGGGTCCTCGACGATCGCGTCGTCTGCGAACAGATCGAGCCAGGCTTCCTTGTTTCCCGCCATTGCGGCCTCGCGAGAGCGCTTGCCGGCCAGGTGCACTGGCGTATCGGTCACTGTTGCCACCCGGAGTGAATGTAGGTGTCGGCGAACCGCTTGAGGGAATCCTTCTTCTTCTCCAGCGGGGCGTCGAAGCCCAGCCCGTCGAAGACCCATGGGATGACGATGTTGTCGGTGACGCCGGCCTGCGCGAGTTCGCGGTGCCCGTCGACGCCGAACTTGTCGACGCAGACCGCCTGGAACTCGAACGGCTCCTCGCGCCGCCCTTGCTCCTCGCGGTACTTGTTCAACACACGGATCGTCTCGGCCAGCTGATCACCGGTCATCATGGCGCTGGTCCAGCCATCGCCGACGCGGGCGGCGCGCGCCAGCGCAACCTCGGTGTGCCCGCCGACGTAGAACGGCACCGGCGCGCTGGGTGCCGGGCTCATCTGCAACCGGTCGAAGTCGTAGAACTCGCCGTGAAATTCGACCATCCCGCCGCCGAGCACCAGCTTGATGACCTCGATCATCTCGTCGACGCGTGCGCCGCGGCGCTTGTAGGGAACGCCACACCACTCGAATTCTTCAGGGGCCCAGCCGATCCCGACGCCGAAGCCGAACCTGTTGTTGGTCAGGTTGGCCACCGAGCCCACCTGGCGCGCCAGCAGCAGCGGATTGCGCGAGCCGAGCTTCATCACGTTGGTGTAGAAGCGCAGCTTCGACGTGACCGCGCCCATCGCCGCCGCGGCGATCAGCGGGTCGGCCCACGGCGTGTTCTCGTTCCACATTCGCGACCCGTCGGCCGTATACGGGTAGTCCGCCGACTGCTTCTCCATGTAGAACACCGAGTCGGGCAGCGCGATCGAGTCGAAGCCGACTTCCTCGGCGGTCTTGGCGATGTCGATCAGTTCCTCGACAGGGCCCATCGCGACGCTGCAGGTGTACTTCATGCGGCTCACGCGGCTGCTCCGTTTCCTTTGTCGGCTGGTTTGTCTGAGCTGACGACCCACATCGAGTAGTACTGCGACCCACCGCCGTATGCGTGGCCGAGTGCCTTGCGCGCGCCCGCCACCTGATGATCGCCGCCCTTGCCCATCACCTGAATCGCGCTCTCCGCGAAGCGGATCAGCCCCGATGCGCCGATCGGGTTCGAGGACAGCACGCCTCCCGACGGGTTCACCGGCAGCCGGCCGCCGATCGCTGTTTCGCCGGCTTCCGTGAGCTTCCAGCCTTCGCCCTCCGGCATGAACCCGAGGTTCTCCAACCACATCGGCTCGAACCACGAGAACGGCACGTAGATCTCGGCGACGTCGATCTCGTCAATCGGGCTCTTGATGCCTGCCGCCTTCCACAGCGCAGCGGCTGCATCGCGGCCCGCCTGCGGGTTGACCTGGTCGCGTCCCGAGTAGGCCAGCGGCTCGGTGCGCAGCGCGGTGGCGTGAATCCACGCCACCGGGTGACCGTCTGCCGCGCGCGCATCGGCGATCTCCTCGTTGCCGATCACCACCGCGCACGCGCCATCGGACGACGGGCACGTCTCGTCGAATCGAATCGGATCCCACAGCATTTGCGACTCCAGCACCTTCTCCAGCGTGATGTCGGGCTGGTGCAGGTGCGCCAACGGGTTCTTGCTTCCGTTCAGCCTGTCCTTGACCGCGACCATCGCACCGATATGCGCCGGAGCGCCGGAGCGCCGGATGTAGGCCCGCACGTGGGGTGCGAAGTAGCCACCGGCACCCGCACCGACCGCCTTGGTGAACGGCACCGGAATCGACAACGCCCACATCGCATTGGATTCCGACTGCTTCTCCCACGCCATCGCCAGCACGCGGCGGTACTTGCCGGACTGCACCAGGCTCGCAGCCACCACTCCCGTCGACCCACCGACAGACCCGGCGGTGTGCACCCGGATCAGCGGCTTGCCGGTCGCGCCGACGGCGTCCGCCATGAACAGCTCCGGCATCATCACGCCCTCGAAGAAGTCCGGCGCCTTGCCGACCACGACGGCGTCGATGTCGTCGAACGTCGAACCGGAATCGGCGAGCGCCTTGTCGATGGCCTCGCGGACCAGGCCGTTCATCGACACGTCATGTCGCTTCGCGACGTACTTCGTCTGGCCGGTTCCAAGTACGGCCGCCAACCGCTTGCTCATCGGCCACCCTCCAGTACCGCGACGAGGTTCTGCTGCAGCGCAGGACCGCTGGTCGCATGTGCGAGCGCCCGCTGCGCCGAGCCGTTCCAAATGTGTTGAGCGGCAAACCCGATCCGCTCCAGTCCGGCCGAGAACATCGGGTTGGCGGCCAGTGCACCGCCGGAGGGGTTGATGTTCGTCGACGAACCCAGCGCGATCGCCTCGGTCAGGATCAGATGCTGGTGCGTGAACGGCGCGTAGATCTCGGCGACGTCGATCGAGCCGACGTCACCTCCCGTCGCCGCCTTGGCAGAGGCCGCGGTGGACGGCGATTCGGTGAGGTCCCGCGCGCCGAGCACCGGAGTCTCGATGCGGTGCTCGAAGCCCGTTATCCAGGCCGGGTTGTCCCGAAGCTCGCGAGCGCGGTCCCCGGCGGCGAGCACGACGGCGGATGCACCGTCGGTGATCGGTGCGATGTCGTGCCGGCGCAGCGGGTCGGCGAAGAACGGTCGGGCCAGCAGCTCGTCGATGCTCTTGGCTGGCTTTTCGGAGTCGGTTCGTTCGGCGACCGCCAAGGAGTCGAGCGCCACCTGCGCCATCGACTCCGCGGTCCACTTGCCGCCGTCCAGTCCGAGCCGGGCCTGCAGGCCGGCGATCGACACCGAATCCGGCCACAGCGGTGCCACGGTGTATGGGTCGGTCTGCAGCGCAAGCACCCGTCTGAGCACCCCCGCAGAAGACTTGCCGAACCCGTAGACCAGCGCGGTGTCGACCTCGCCGGTCAGCAGCTTGATGTAGGCCTCGTACAACGCCCAGGCCGCGTCCATCTCCACGTGCGACTCGTTGATCGGAGGGACCGCCCCGATCGAGTCGATCGCCGAGATGAACGAGAATGCCCGGCCGGCCAGGTAATCGGACGATCCCGAGCACCAGAAACCGATGTCGGTCTGGGTGATGCCGAGGTCGCCGTACAGCTCGGCGAAGCACGGCATCAGCATCTCGACGCCGTTGGTGGTGCCGTCGGTGCGGCGCACGTGCGGCGCACGCGCGAAGCCGACCACGGCGATATTGCGTTTAGTCATTGCAGCCCTTCTACAGGTGGTGCTTGTAGCTGTCGTAGTCGGCGTCCGGTTCACCGGTCGGCCGGAAGTGGTCGATGTTGTCGATGCCGAGGTCCCATTCCTCACGCGGTTTCCACACCGCCTCGACCCGCATGCCCATCCGGACCTCCGACGCGTCGATCTCGGTGACCAGGTGCAGGAACGCGATGTCGGCACCGTCGAGCAGCACGTAGGCCGCGACGTACGGCGGCTTGATCCGCTGGCCCGCGAACGGGATGTTGATGATCGCGAAGGTGGTGACCGTGCCCTTGTCCGGCAGCTCGAGGAACTCGTTGAGCTGCAAGCCGGTGGCCGGATCGGCTTCCCGTGCCGGGAAATACACTTTGCCGTCCTGGCCGGTGCGCGCGCCGAGCAACTTGCCCTCGTGTAACGCCCGCAGGTACGCACTTTCCGGAAGGGATGCCGTGTGCTGGATTTCGATGCTGGACGGCACCACGAGCATGGTGACGGGGTCGCGGTCGTCGGTCGCATCGGGTACCGACTCGGCCGCCTCCCCCAAGGCGAAGTACGCGATGTCGGTGATCGCGCCGGCCGGCTCGTCGGCCCAGTGCACGTGTACGCGCGCTCCGGTGCTGATGGAGTCGGACGAACCGGCGGCTCCCACGTCCACGGCGTGGAGCAGCGGGGTGTCGGCGCCGTCGAGCTTGATCAGCGCAAAGGCGAAGGGCCTGTCGAGTGGCTGCCCCTCCAACGGCTCCGGCTGCCAGGTCCACGAGACCACCGTCCCGACGCTGGCCACCGGTACCATCTCGCTCAGCGGTTCGTAAGTGACGGGGTCGTATTCTGCAGGCGGCACGTGCACGCGCCCATCCGATCCGCGCACGCCGACGATGCGACGGTCACGGAGCGCCGTGAAGAACTGACCGAGGACGGGCCCAACTGAACGGGTGTAGTCAAAGGACAGCTTCAAGGGCGCTGAAAGGGGCGGTTGGGATGTGTCAATCGAGGCCGGACTACTTTCGCTGACGGTCACCTATCGAGTAGAACAGGTTCTAACAAGTGTCGCAAGGAGCGCTCAGGAGGCTGTGATGAAGCTCGGATTTCAACTGGGGTACTGGGGCGCGCAGCCCCCGACCAATGTGCCCGAACTGGTCGCCGCGGCCGAAGAAGCGGGGTTCGACACCGTGTTCACCGCCGAGGCGTGGGGTTCGGACGCCTTCACCCCGCTCGCGTGGTGGGGATCCTCGACCAGCCGAATGCGCCTCGGCACCTCCGTGGTGCAGCTCTCCGCGCGAACGCCGACCGCATGCGCGATGGCGTCGCTGACACTGGACCACCTGTCCGGGGGGCGGCACATCCTCGGCCTCGGCGTGTCGGGCCCGCAGGTCGTTGAGGGATGGTACGGCCAGAAGTTCCCGAAGCCGCTGGCCCGCACCCGCGAGTACATCGACATCGTGCGCCAGGTCTGGGCACGGGAAGCGCCGGTCGCCAGCGACGGCCCGCACTATCCGCTGCCGCTGACCGGCGAGGGCACGACGGGGTTGGGTAAGAACCTCAAGCCGATCACCCACCCGCTGCGGGCCGACATCCCGATCATGCTGGGTGCCGAGGGCCCGAAGAACGTGGCGCTGGCCGCAGAGATCTGCGACGGGTGGCTGCCGATCTTTTACACCCCGCGGGTGGCCGACACCTACAACGAGTGGCTCGATGAGGGCTTCGCGCGGCCCGGCGCCCGTCGCAGCCGCGAGGACTTCGAGGTCTGCGCGACCGCCAACATCGTCATCACCGACGATCGCAGCGCCGCGTTCGCGGCCATGAAGCCTCATCTGGCGCTCTACATGGGCGGGATGGGTGCCGAGGACACGAACTTCCACGCCGAGGTCTACCGCCGGATGGGGTACTCCGAGGTCGTCGACGACGTGACCAAGCTGTTCCGAAGCGACCGCAAGGACGAGGCGGCGACGATCATCCCCGACGAGCTCGTCGACGATTCCGCGATCGTCGGCGACATCGACTACGTACGCAAGCAGACCGCCGCCTGGGCGGCCGCCGGCGTCACGATGATGGTCGTGACCGGCCGGAATGCCGAGCAGATCCGCCAGCTCGCCGAACTGATCTGAGCATTGCTTGTCGGCGAATTAGAACACGTTCTACAGTAAGCGCCATGCGCGCGTCCCAGCACACCATCGCCGGCACGGTGCTGACGATGCCCGTGAAGATCCGCAAGGCGACTCAGCACATGGCGATGTTCTCGGTGGCTGCCGACGCCGCCCAGCGGCTGATCGACGACAGCGGCCTCAAGGTCTGCCGCTACCTGCCGGGGCGCGCGGTGGTGATCCTGATGTTGATGCATTACGTCGACGGAGACCTGGGTCAGTACTACGAATTCGGCACCAACGTCATGGTCAATCCGCCAGGGTCGAATGCCAGCGGGCCCCGCGCCCTGCAGTCGGCCGGTGCCTTCATCCATCACCTTCCGGTCGATCAGGCGTTCACTCTCGAGGCGGGGACCACAATCTGGGGCTACCCGAAGGTGATGGCCGACTTCACAATTCGCGATGGCCGTCAGTTCGGCTTCGATCTCAGCATCGATGGCGAGCTGGTGGCCGGTATGGAGTTCCGCCCCGGCCTACCGGTTCCACTTACCCCGCGCGAGCAGGTTCAGCGCACCTACTCGCATCGCGACGGCGTCACACGCGAGACACCGTTCGAGATGTCGACTGCCGGCGTGCGCAATCGATTGGGCGGTGTACGAATGTGGCTGGGCGATCACCCGTACGCGAAGGAACTTGCATCGCTGGGCTTGCCGAAGCGCGCGATGCTGTCGAGTTCTGTTGAACACGTACAGATGTCGTTCGGCGACGCAGTAATTGTGGGCTGAAGGGATTACTTGTGACGGTGTCAACCAAGCCGGATGTGGATCTGACCGACGGCGCGTTCTACGCCGGCGACTCGCGGTCGGTCTACAAGTGGATGCGGGACAACGAGCCGGTCTTCCGGGATCGGAACGGCTTGGCGGCAGCGGCGTCGTACCAGGCCGTTATCGACGCCGAGCGGCAGCCGGAGCTGTTCTCGAACGCGGGCGGCATCCGGCCGGATCAGGACGCGCCACCGATGATGATCGCGATGGACGATCCCGGACATCTGTTGCGCCGCAAGCTTGTCAACGCAGGATTCACGCGCAAGCGAGTAAAGGACAGGGAGCCTGCGATCGGCGCGCTGTGCGATGCGTTGATCGACGGGGTGTGTGAACGCGGAGAGTGCGACTTCGTCTGGGATATCGCCGCGCCGCTGCCGATGGCGGTCATCGGCGACATGCTCGGGGTGCTTCCGGCCGAGCGCGAGATGTTCCTCAAGTGGTCCGACGACATGGTGAGCTTCTTGAGCAGCACCACTGCCCAAGAGGATTTCCAGGTCTCGATGGACGCATTCGCTGCCTACACCGGGTACATGACGCGCATGATCGCGGATCGCCACGAGGAGCCCACCGACGACCTGGTCAGCGTGCTGGTGCACGCGGAGGTGGACGGCGAGAAGCTGGCCGACCACGAGATCGTCACCGAGGTGCTGTTGCTTTTGATCGGCGGCGACGAAACGACCCGGCACACGCTGTCGGGCGGCACCGCGCAACTGTTGCGTCACCCAGATCAGCACGCGCGCTTGGTCAACGACGTGGATCTACTGCCGAACGCGATCGAGGAGATGCTGCGCTGGACGGCACCGGTGAAGAACATGGCCCGCACCATGACCGCCGACACCGAGTTCCACGGCGTTCAGCTGAAGCAGGGCGAGAAGATCATCCTGCTGTTCGAGTCGGCGAACTTCGACGAGCAGGTATTCGGCGACCCGGAGAATTTCCGGATCGACCGTAACCCGAACAACCACATGGCATTCGGCTTCGGGACACATTTCTGCCTCGGCAACCAGCTGGCGCGGCTCGAGTTGTCGATGATGCAGACCCGCCTACTGCGACGCCTTCCGGACATGGAGCTGGCATCGGGGGACGCGCTGCCTCTGCGGCCGGCCAACTTCGTGAGCGGCCTGGAGCGGATGCCGGTGCGGTTCACGCCGACGGCGCCGCTCGCCACTTAGCGCTCGCGCGAGGCGCCTACTTCATCTTGAACTCGGGCTTGCGCTTCTCCGCGAACGCCTTCGGGCCTTCCTTCGCGTCATCGGACAGGAACACCTGGATGCCGAGCTGGGTGTCGATCGTGAACGCTTCGTTCTCCGGCATGCCTTCGGTCTCGCGGATCGACTTCAGGATCGCCTGCACCGCCAGAGGCCCGTTCTTGTTGATCGTCTCGGCGATCTCCAACGCCTTCGTCAGCGCCTGCCCGTCGGGCACGACGTAGCCGATCAGCCCCATTTCTTTGGCCTCGGTGGCGGTGAGGTGCCGTCCGGTGAGCAGGATGTCCGCGGCGAGCGTGTACGGGATCTGCCGCGGCAACCGCACCGCTGAGCCGCCCATCGGATACAGGCTCCATTTCGCCTCGGACACACCGAACTTCGCGCTTTCGCCGGCCACCCGGATGTCAGTGGCCTGCAAAATCTCGGTGCCGCCCGCGATCGCTGGGCCCTCGACGGCGGCGATCAGCGGCTTCGTCAGCCGGCGGCCCTTGAGCAGAGAGTCGATGCGCGACGGGTCGTAGCTGCCGTCCTTGAAGGAGTCACCCGGCGGCTTGTTCGTCGCCGCCTTCAGGTCCATACCCGCGCAGAAGTAGCCGCCGGCCCCGGTCAGGATGCAGGATCGGACGTCGGGATCCGAATCGACGCGGTCCCAGGCCTCGACCATTATCGAGAGCATCTCGGTGGAAAGCGCGTTGCGCGCCTCGGGGCGGTTCAGCGTCAAGATCAGGGTGTGTCCGCGCAGCTCAATGATGGCGTCGGGGCCAGCATCACTACCCCTGTCGGGCTCGCTCACAGCGGTCCACCTTCCTCCAGACTTGTCAGAAAATGTAACACGTTCTAATTTGGGGTCCGTGGCCCTGAATATCGCCGACTTAGCCGAGCACGCCATCGACTCTGTGCCTGACCGTGTTGCCCTGATCTGCGGTGACGACCAGTTGACGTACGCACAGCTGGAGGAGAAGGCCAACCGCCTGGCGCACTACCTGATCGACCAGGGCGTCAAGAAGGACGACAAGGTCGGCCTGTACTGCCGCAACCGCATCGAGATCGTGATCGCGATGCTGGGCATCGTGAAGGCGGGCGCCATCCTGGTGAACGTCAACTTCCGCTACGTCGAGGGCGAGCTGCGCTACCTGTTCGAGAACTCGGACATGGTCGCGCTGGTGCACGAGCGTCAGTACGCCGACCGCGTCGCCAACGTGTTGCCCGACACCCCGAACGTGAAGACGATCCTGGTGGTCGACGATGGCAGCGCCGGAAGCGACGAAGCATTTCAGCGCTACGGTGGCGTCGAGTTCTACTCCGCGCTCGAACAGGGCTCACCCGAGCGTGATTTCGGCGAGCGTAGCGCTGACGACATCTACCTCCTCTACACCGGCGGCACTACCGGCTTCCCAAAGGGCGTCATGTGGCGCCACGAGGATATCTACCGGGTGCTGTTCGGTGGAACCGACTTCGCGACAGGCGAATTCGTCAATGACGAGCACGACCTCGCGAAAGCAGCTGCGGCGAATCCGCCGATGATCCGCTACCCGATCCCGCCGATGATCCACGGCGCCACCCAGTCGGCCACGTGGATGTCGATCTTCTCGGGCCAAACCACCGTCCTTGCACCGGAATTCAACGCCGACGAGGTCTGGCGCGCGATTCACGACCACAAGGTGAACCTGCTGTTCTTCACCGGCGACGCGATGGCGCGGCCGTTGCTCGACGCGCTGCTCGCAGCACAGGAAGGCGCCGGAGACAAAGAGCCCTACGACCTCTCCTCGCTGTTCCTGCTCGCCAGCACCGCCGCGCTGTTCTCGACGAGCATCAAGGAGAAGCTGCTCGAGCTGCTGCCCAACCGGGTCATCACCGACTCGATCGGCTCGTCGGAGACGGGCTTCGGCGGCACCAGCATCGTCGCCAAGGGCGAGCACCACATGGGTGGCCCGCGTGTGGCGATCGATCACCGCACCGTCGTCCTCGACGACGACGGCAACGAGGTCAGGCCCGGCTCGGGGGTGCGGGGTCTGATCGCGAAGAAGGGCAACATCCCGGTCGGCTACTACAAGGACGACGAAAAGACAGCGCAGACCTTCCGAACAATCAACGGCGTGCGCTACGCGATTCCCGGTGACTACGCGGAAGTAGAGGCCGACGGCACCGTCACGATGCTCGGCCGCGGGTCGGTGTCGATCAACAGCGGCGGCGAGAAGATCTACCCCGAGGAGGTCGAGGCCGCGCTGAAGGGTCACCCGGACGTGTTCGATGCGCTCGTGGTCGGCGTGCCGGATCCCCGTTACGGCCAGCATGTGGCCGCCGTCGTGGCGCCACGTCCCGGAGCCCGGCCGTCTCTGAGTGACCTGGATGCGTTTGTCCGGACCGAGATCGCGGGATACAAAGTGCCGCGCAGCCTTTGGTATGTCGACGAGGTGAAGCGATCGCCGGCGGGCAAACCCGATTACCGATGGGCCAAGGAGCAGGCCGACGCGCGGCCGGCGGATGACGTCAGCGCCAAGCACGTCGGCGCGAAAACCTGATGCGCACAGAACTGTGCGCCAGGTTGATGACCTAACCTGCTCGGATGACAGAGATGGTTGACCCCCCCGTCGTCCTGGTCGATAGTGCCACCGCCAGCACACTGGCGCAGATACTTCCTGTGCTGCTTCTGACTCTCGCGGTCGAGCTACGGCGGACCCAGCGACATCGCGGACTGTCCCCCGTCCGTATCGGGGTGTTCTTCTTCATCTTTGGCTTGATCGAGACGACCCTCGTGCTTTCGATCGACGGCTCTTTTTACCCGTTCCAATGGTTCGACATCTGCTCGGCGCTCATCATCTTCGGTCTGCTTGCCATACTTTTCCGGCTGGCACTCTCGGACCCGCCGGAGGGCAGCCGCGAGCAACGGACAGACGTGCACGTAGACGGTGATCGGGACGGCTGATTCGGCCCCGGCCGGGGAGACGGACTTCGCATTCCTGCACGGAGGCGCGCAGGGCAGCTGGCTCTGGGACGAAACGATTGCGGCGCTGAAAGCCCAATCCGGCGGGGCGGCCGACTGCATTGCGCTCGACGTTCCCGGCTGCGGCGCAAAGCGAGGACGCAACACGTCCGCGGTCGAGTTCGACGACATCGCCCGCGAGCTCAACGTCGATATCGAAACCGCGGGCCTGCGGGACATCGTGCTGGTCGGACATTCACAGGCGGGCAACATCATGCCGCGCATCGTCGAGTTCGCACCGAGCCTGGTCAGCCGGCTGATCTATGTGACGTGCTCCGCACCGCCTCCTGGAACGACGCTCCTGGAGTTGATGGGCGATGGTCTTCACGGCGAACGCGAGGAGCAGGTCGGCTGGCCGCTCGATCCGAAGATCACGCCCATGGCGGAGCGCTACCGGATCATGTTCTGCAACGACATGTCGCCACTTCAGCAGGATGCGTTCCTGGCGACACTGGATCAGGACATGTGGCCGCTGAGCTCCTACACCTACCGCGACTTCCGGTACGACCACCTGGACTCAATCCCCGCCACCTACGTGCTCTGCCTGCAGGACATGAGTCTCCCGCCCCCTTGGCAGGAGCGCTTCGCCGAGACACTGCGGGTCGGCAAGACTATCCGGATCGACGCCGGCCACCAGGTGATGAACACTCGGCCGCAGGCGTTGGCCGAAGTCCTGCTTGCAGAAGTTCAAGTCTAAGGCCCGCTTAGAGCGCTGGACTTAACCACATCAACCAGTCGGGCATGTCCCCCGATCGGGGGACGTCGATTTCATCCTGCCCGCCAACCGGTCGCCCGACAGACATTACCTATCCGCTGCGGCACAGTAGGTACATCGCCGAAACAAACCGGCAGACACAACCAAATGTCCACGCAGACAGGAGAATTGAAATGACCGCGAGCACCAACACCTGGATCCGCCGAGTTACCGCCGGCGCCGTCTTGGCCGCCGCCCCCGCGCTGATCGCGCTGGGCACCGCCGCCGCGAGCCAGGCCCAGTCCAGCTCGACCTCGGGGTTCGACTACTCGCCGGCTCCCGCGACGCAGACCGGTCAGTACCCCTGGAACAACCAGCCGTGGAGCATGTCGTCGTTCCACCAGCGGCACGCCGCACAGGTTCAGTCCTTGTACCACTGAGCGGGAACGCGAAAGCCCGGATGCCTGAGGCATCCGGGCATTTCATATACAGCCGGAAAGCTCAACGACCCCTGGGGATCTCCCACACCGGATCGTCGCAGTCGGTGCCCTGTGCGGCCAGTTGTCGCTTGATCACCTTGAACGTCTCGGTGCGCGGCAGCGAAGCGCTGATCCGCAGGTATGACGGCCACTGCTTGGGGCCGAGGTCGGGTTGCGCGGCCAAAAACGCCCGGAACGCCGCAACGTCGAATGTGGCTCCCTCGGTGAGAAGAAGCGCCGCCATCACCTGATCGCCGACATCGGGCGCGGGAATCCCGTATACCGCGGCCTCCACCACATCGGGGTGGCGCAGCAGCACCCTCTCGATCGGCGCGGCACCCAGGTTCTCGCCATCGACTCGCATCCAGTCGCCGAGCCGACCCGCGAAGTACGCGTAGCCGTCCTCGTCGCGGTACGCCAGGTCGCCGCTGTGGTAGATGCCGCCCGCCATCCGCTGAGCGTCGGCTTCGGGATCGTTGTAGTAGCCCTCGAAGCGGCCGCGCCCGCCGATGTTCACCAGTTCACCCGTGACGCCGGGAGGGCACGGCCGGCCGGTCTCCACGTCGATGATCTCGGTGCCGTCCGGCAGCAGGCCAAGGGACCCGGGCGGGGCGTCCGGGGTGCGGCTGATCGCCACCCCGCCCTCGGTCGAGCCGAACCCGTCGATGACGACGGTGCCGAACCGGCGGGCGAACCGCTCCACGTCGCCGGGGGCACCCTCGTTGCCGTACACCGCCTTGAGCGGATTGTCCGCATCGTCGGGCAGCTCCGGGGTAGCGAGCACATACGAGAGCGGTTTTCCCACGTAGTTCGCATACGTCGCGCCGTATCGGCGGACGTCGGGAAGAAATTGGGATGCCGAGAACTTCCGCCGTAACACCATCGAGCCACGGCAGGCCAGTGAAACCGACCATCCGACCAGCACCGCGTTCGAGTGGAACAACGGCATCGACACATAGCAGACGTCGTCGGGCCCGAGTGAGAAGCGTTCGGTCATCGTGACACCGGCGATCGCGACCTTGCCGTGGCTGCAGATCACGGCCTTTGGGTCACCGCTGGTGCCCGACGTGTAGATCAGCATGAACACCTGCGACGGCTCAGCCGCCCGCGCGATCACCGGAGCACCCTCGTGCGCGTGCACTTCGGAGGCCCATTGCGCAGAGTCGACGTCGATGTGGTCGATGCCGTCCAGAATCGCGGCCGAAGCGGAATCTGCCAGCACCAGTTGGCAATCCGCGTGGCGAACATCGCGGGCCAGTGCCGCGCCGCGTCGAATGGGGTTGAGGCCGACCGGAACAATTCCGGACAGCGCCGCGGCGACGAGCACCGCCGAGAAGAACGGCGTGTTCTGCAACACGACGCCCACATGGGGCGGCCGCGCAGGGTCGAGCCGTGCGTGCAAAGCTGCGGCAACCGCGGCGCCGTACTGAATGTGGCCTCGCCAGCTGGTGAACGAATCCTCGAAGTACACCCCACGATCGTCGACGTCGACAAGCGGTGTGAGCAGCGAGGTTACGGTGGGAAGCGCGCTCCCGACTGCCGGGTTCAAGCTGGTGTGTCAGCCAGTTCCCGGCCGATGCGCAGCAGCTGCCCGGTGGCGCCGCCCACCGCGAACTCCGTCTGTTTGGCCGCCAGGAAGTAGCGGTGCACCGGGTGGTCGAGGTCGATGCCAACGCCGCCGTGCACGTGCACCGTGGTGTGCGCCACCCGGTGTCCGGCGTCGGCGGCCCAGAACGCCGCCGTGCTGACGTCGACGTCGGCCGGCAGGTCCTCCGACAGCCGCCACGCCGCCTGGATCAGGGTCAGCCGTAGGCCCTTGACGTCGATGTAGCCGTCGGCCAACCGCTGGGCGACCGCCTGGAAGCTGCCGATCGGCCGATCGAACTGCTCGCGCTCACGAGCGTAGGAGGCCGTCAACTCGAGCGCCCGCTCCAGCACACCCAGTTGAAATGCGGTGCGGCCCAACGTCCCGTGCGTGGTCAGCCAGCCGACCACATCCGGCCCGCCGACGATCCGGCTGTCATCCAGCTCGACGCCCTGAAGTTCCAGATGCCCGACGCTCCCGTGCCCGGTGGTGTTCAGCGAAATCACCGACACCCCGGCATCGCCCACCTCGACGAGGAAAACCTTGACACCCGACTCGGTTTCGGCCGGCACCAGAAACGCGTCCGCGACCGGGCCGTAGCCGACCTGGGTGCGGGTGCCTGTCAGCCGATACCCGCTGCCGCTTGCCGTCGCCTGCACCGGGCCCTGCCCCATCTCGCCGTCCAGGGCGATCGCAAGGATCTTCTCACCGTTGATCGCCGCCGCAGCCCAGTCCTTCTGCAGCGCTTCAGGACCGAACGCAGCCAGCGAGCCGGCGCCGAGCACCACGGACTCCAGATACGGCACGGCAGCCAGTGCTCGACCGAGTGCCGTCAGCACGGCAACCTGCTCGAGCACACCAAAGCCGCCGCCGCCCACCGATTCGGGTGTCGCAGCGCTGAGCACATCGGCATCGATCAAATTGCGCCACAGCTCGCGATCGAAGCGTTGGTCGAGCTTGTCCAAATCGCGCTGGCGCTCAGGCGTGCACACCGACTCGGTGATGGTGCGTACCAGACCGCCGAGGTCGGTCGCGGCTTCGGTGGTAGTGAAATCCATTGCGTTTCCTAATCTTTCTGCAGCCTAGTCTTTCCCCTACAGGTGGTCAGCGGTTCGCTCGGGGCAGGCCGAGCGCCACCATCCCGATGATGTCGCGCTGGATCTCGTTGGTGCCGCCGCCGAACGTCAGGATCAGGCAGGCGCGATGCATCCGCTCGACCCGGCCGCGCAGCAGGGCGCCCGGTGAGTCCTGCCGCACAGTGGCCGCCGAGCCCAGCACCTCCATCAGCAGCCGGTACGCCTCGGTGGCCAGCTCGGTGCCGAACACCTTGGCCGCCGACGCGTCCGCCGGTGATGGGGCGGCGTCGTCCGACGACGCCAGCTCCCAGTTGATCAGCTTGAGCACCTCGGCTTTGGCGTGCACGCGGGCGAGGTTCAGCTGCACCCACTCGGAGTCGATCAGCCGGGACCCGTGGATGTCCTTGGTGTTCTGCGCCCATTCCCGAACGGCGTTGAGCGCCACGAAGATCGGCTGCGCCGACACCAGCGCCACGCGCTCGTGGTTGAGCTGGTTGGTGACCAGCTTCCAGCCCGCGTTCTCCTCGCCGACCCGGTTCGTCACCGGAACCCGCACATCTTGGTAGTACGTGGCGCTGGTGTCCACGCCCGCCATCGTGTGCACGGGCGTCCACGAGAAGCCGTCGACGTCGGTCGGCACGATCAGCATCGAGATGCCGCGGTGCTTCTTTGCCCCCGGGTTGGTCCGTACGGCCAGCCAGACGTAGTCGGCGTACTGGATAAGGCTGGTCCACATCTTCTGGCCGTTGACCACGTAGTCGTCGCCGTCGCGCACCGCGGTGGTGCGCAGCGCGGCCAGGTCGGTGCCTGCGCCCGGCTCG